>JAESGF010000172.1_pt1 | contig 44797 bp, 32 predicted proteins | sample 9269621 | NCBI WGS metagenome assembly JAESGF01 (sample SAMN14515066, study PRJNA621663) | algae metagenome | isolation source: Tolypothrix carrinoi HA7290-LM1 and co-occurring heterotrophs from dry rock... | place: USA: Makauwahi cave, Kauai, Hawaii | collected 2011-01-06
AAGTAAGGATTATGAACGTCTACCAGAAACTTCGGAAACTTTTATTTATATTGCGATGATACGTATTATGATTCGACGACTCGCATGATTTTTGACCTGCTTCGACTTTTCAAACATCCTCTTAAGCCATCTCAAACTTGTCCAAGTTGCGGAGTTCAGAAAAAGAAAGAATTAACAGAGCGAATTCATAATTGCTCATGTGGGTTTACGTCTGACCGCGATGTTGCGGCAGCAATGGTTATGCTCAATTGGGCAATGGGGGAGGGAACCGCCCTCAACAAACGTGGATTGGATGGCTCTACTTCTATTCACTGTGGTGGCTGGGCGCAACTGTCCAAAGTGAAGCGTCAGAAACCTCGTCCATCTTCCTAGATGGGCGGGGTAGTTCATTAATCAGTTGAAAAGAGACACTTATTTTTGTAAGCTGTCTATTTTTTTGCGTTGCTGAACACAAGTCAATTGCCTTCCATTGTCAAGCAATCCTAAGAATTTGAAGATTGCTTAAGATTGCTCTACGCACTTTTACGTTCTTGCAACCATACACACAAAGCAGCGGATGAACCATAATATCATGTCCGGTTAATTAACACTAATAAGGAATACCCCGTCTGTAGTCGAGGGGTTTACAGCTATAAAAATATCGTAACCAACGCTCATAGACGTTCCGGACTGAACGTCTCTACAATATATGTAATAAGCCTGTCATGGTATAAGTGCTTAGGTAAAGGTGATGCGATCGAGAATTTATGAAGCTTTACAAGATTTTATTTTATATTTGCCCTTATTTTTGATACTTTCAGAATATGGCGGGTTTCACTCATGTTAGACACGATTCGGACAGTGCGCCTCATGCATAGATCTGTGATGCTTCATGAATATTCCAAAATAAGCCTGTCCATTTTTGGCTCTTGTTTAGCCCAAGGGTGAGGCATAGGGCATGGGGCATGGGGCATGGGGCAATGGGCATGGGGCAATGGGCAATGGGCATGGGGCAATGGGCATGGGTAATGGTAAAAAACGCACTCTCAATTCCCATTACCCATTAGCCATTCCCCATTCCCCATTCCCCTTTCCTTTCTCCAGGAATGTAGCTTTTCCATCAAATGACCGATGCGTAACCCTTTACTATGTAGTAGTACATTTCCTTATGGTCTAGTTCGATTTACAGAAGTCAAAAGTGAGTTCCTCTGGCAAAATTAGATACTATAACTATCTTTTGTCGGAAAAACTCGGTGAAACATCAAGTTGAATCTAACGCCGCTTAATTTAGCTGACAGAGATATTTACTTTAATTATGTTGTTGTTCTTGATTTGCAATATAAAAGGACTGTGTTATGTGTGGAGCAACTAGATTATGAAGAAAAAAATCCTTGGCGTTGCACCACTGCTAACCGCCACTCCTGTAGTAGGTCAAGCTATAATTCAACCTGCACAAGCCACTCAGGTTTACGAAAATTCGTTCACCAAAGATTTTCAAGGCTATGAAAATAGTCCTAACAGCGGCGAGCATAGTTTGTCGGTGATTCTTATTTTAGTTGGAGTTGGCTTAATTTTTGGCTCCACCGTTAATTCAGTTTATAAAGCGCTGAATCCGGGCAAGCCATCTGCAACAACAGCAGATTCTGTGCCTATACCAAAAAAGGAGCATAAAATTGGGGCTTCAGTTGGTATTGCGTCCGTTACTAAACAGAGCCATACTGCTGCATACGTTGAACAAGCTCGTACCTTTTTTAAACAAGGAGACACTCAAGGAGCGATCGCTCAATTCAATAATGCAATTCGTACTCGTCCAAATGATGCTTACCTTTACACTGAACGCGCTAACTTGCGTCGCAAAAATCTAGAAGATAAAAATGGAGCACTTGAAGATTACACTCAAGCGATTAATCTTCATCCAGACAACCCGCTGTTTTACCTTTGGCGCAGTCAGCTTTATTATGAGATCGGCGATAAGTTAAAAGCAATGACAGACTATAACACAGCTATTCGTCTAGCTCCTGAAGGTAGAATGTATCACTCTTTTCAAACAAACGGAAACTCATTAAGACGCTGAATGTAATTAAAATAGGCACGAGCCAGTTCCTACAGCCTGATTTTAACAATCAAGGCGAAATTACCCTAATATCCCGCGCTTGTGATAGTCGTGCGCGAACACTTGCGCTTTACTACTGCTACATTGCAACAGCCACGAAGCTTCAAGTAAAATCTTCGGGGGTTTGGAAAAAACAGCCGCAGTCAATGAAAAATTTGACAGTCTTATTATCCTCCCAAAGATAGATTATTCAACCTTTTTTCACCAAACGTTTGTTTTCCTGAGAAAATACTGTAGGTATTATTTTTAATTAGTTCTGAGAAATAATTGCCCAAGGTTACGGTTACAGGTGAGATTACTGAAATATCGTAGGAGAACCTGACTGATATGGCTATGGGCAGAAAACAGGGATGCGCGATCTTGTCTTGGGTAGTAGTTTTCGGGCTAGCAGGAGCGTTGAACGCATCTGCAAACGTGCAAGCTCAACAAGTAGTACCAGATACGAGTTTACCAGTTAACTCTGCGGTTACAGTTAACGGTAATAACTTTACAATTAATGGTGGAACTCAAGCAGGGGGAAATCTATTCCACAGCTTCAGTGAATTCTCTGTTCCCACCAACGGATCGGCTTTTTTCAACAATGCCCAGACGATACAAAATATCATTAGTCGGGTAACTGGTTCGTCTGCATCTAGTATTGACGGGATTTTGGGGGCAAATAGTCCAGCTAATCTATTTTTACTCAATCCTAACGGAATTGTTTTTGGACCGAATGCCAGCTTGAATGTCGGGGGATCGTTTGTAGCAACTACGGCAAATGCAATTCAATTTGGCAATCAAGGTTTTTTTAGTGCTTCCAACCCGAATAATCCTGCTTTATTGACAGTAAATCCTTCCGCGTTGTTCTTCAATCAAATTGCTGCTGCATCAAATCCGAATATCTCAACCACCGCTACTAATCTAAGTGTTCGTGATGGTCAGGGTTTGTTTTTAGTAGGTGGCAACATCAACATCGATAGCGGAAGACTAAACGCTTTTGGTGGTCGAGTGGAGTTAGGAGGATTAGCAGAAGTAGGATCTGTAGGCTTAAATTTGAGTGGTAACAATTTGAGTTTGAGTTTTCCGGATGCAGTAACGCAAGGTAATGTGTCACTGACCAATGGCGCTATAGTTGATGTGAGTGCTGGCAATGGTGGTAATATTGCCATTAATGCAGCCAAAGCGATCGTATCTGGTGGTGCTAACTTAATTGCCCATACCTCCGGACAAGGAAATGCAGGTAGTATCGCGATCGCAGCGTCGGATGACATTTCTATAAATGGCAACAACACAGCTTTGGGTAGCCAAGTGTTGAATGATGCCACAGGCAACGGTGGCACGATTACCCTAAATGCACCAACAGTAAGAATATCAGATAATGCGGCTTTGATTGCCGACTCACAGGGCAGAGGTAACGGTAGCAAAATTGCCATTAATGCTGCCATTGTGACGGTATCTGATGGTGCTAGCATGACAGCAAACACTTTTGGACAGGGAAATGCAGGTAGTATCGCAATTACCGCTAGCGATGACATCTCTATAAATGGAGATGGAACAACTTTAGGTAGTAGCCAATCATCAAGGGATGCCATAGGTAACGGTGGCACGATTACCCTAAATGCACCAAAAGTAATGGTATCTGGTGGTGCTAACATAGTTGCCCATACCCTTGGACAGGGAAATGCAGGTAGTATCGCGATCGCAGCTAGTGATGATATTTCTATAAATGGCAACAATACAGCTTTAAGTAGCCAAGTGTTTCCTCTTGCAGTGGGCAACGGTGGCACGATTACTCTGAATGCACCAAAAGTAATGGTATCTGGTGGTGCTAACATAGTTGCCCATACCTTTGGACAGGGAAATGCAGGCAGTATCGCGATCGCAGCTACGGATGATATTTCTATAAATGGCAACAACACAGCTTTGGGTAGCCAAGTGTTTCCTGATGCAGTGGGCAACGGTGGCACGATTACTCTGAATGCACCAATAGTAAGAATATCAGATAGTGCCGCAATGATAGCCGACTCACAGGGCAGAGGTAACGGTAGCAAAATTGCCATTAATGCAGCCAAATTGACGGTATCTAATGGTGCTAACTTAGCAGCAAACACTTTTGGACAGGGAAATGCAGGCAGTATCGCAATTACCGCTAGCGATGACATTTCTATAGATGGGAGAAATACGGCGTTGGGTAGCCAAGTGTTCGGCGATGCCACAGGCAACGGTGGCACAATTAACCTAAATGCACCAAAAGTGACGGTATCTGATGCTGCTGCTTTGATTGCCAATACCTCCGGACAGGGAAATGCAGGTACTATAACAATCGATGCCGCCAATTCTTTGTTGATAGATGGGCAAGGCACGGGTGTGGGTACTCAAGTGTTGGGCGATGCCACAGGCAACGGTGGCACGATTAACCTGAATGCACCAAACGTAACGGTATCTGATGGTGCTGCTTTGATTGCCAATACCTCCGGACAGGGAAATGCAGGTACTATAACAATCGATGCCGCCAATTCTTTGTTGATAGATGGGCAAGGCACGGGTGTGGGTACTCAAGTGTTGGGCGATGCCACAGGCAACGGTGGCACAATTAACCTGAATGCACCAAAGGTAACGGTATCCGGTGGTGCTGACATAGTTGCCAATACCGAGGCGGAAGGAGATGCAGGTACTATAACAATTGATGCCGCCAATCTGTTGATAGATGGGCAAGGCACGGGTTTGGGTACTCAAGTGTTGGGCGATGCCACAGGCAACGGTGGCACAATTAACCTGAATGCACCAAACGTAACGGTATCCGGTGGTGCTGACATAGTTGCCAATACCGAAGCGCAGGGAAATGCAGGTACTATAAGAATTGATGCCAAACAAGTATTTTTGGATGGAGAAGCAAGCGACGAACAACCTCATGGTATAGGCAGCGCCGTGTTTGGGTCAGCGAGTGGAAATGGCGGACAGATTGTCATTAACACAGGGTCACTTAATCTAACTAATAACGCTCTACTAATTGTTAGCAGCATTGGACAAAGAACTGCGGGACAGATAAAGATTGACTCTCGCTCTATTGAACTCGATAACCAGTCAACTATCCGCGCAACAACTGCATTTGGTAATGGTGGAAACATTTCCTTAACAGCCAGAGACTTGTTAGTTTTGCGTCGAGGTAGTCAAATTTCTGCGACTGCCGGTAATGATCGAGCAGGAGGTGATGGGGGCAACATAACCATCAACGCGCCATTCATTATCGCTGTACCTAATGAAAATAGCGACATCTTGGCTAATGCTTTCACTGGCAGAGGTGGCAGAGTAGATATTACTGCAACAGGTGTATATGGGATTGAGTCCCGTGCCCAACCAACCTCACAAAGTGACATTACTGCTAGTTCTACATTAGGTGTTGCTGGTGTCGTCGAAATTAACACCCCAGATGTAGACCCCAGCCGTGGATTAATCGCCCTACCCGCGCTTGTAGTAAATTCACCAGAACTGCTTGCCTCGGCATGTAATGCTTTTATCGGCAAAGAAGGTAGTAGCTTCACCCTCACCGGACGCGGTGGTTTACCCCCCAGTCCTGATGATTTCCTTAGCGGTGATGTGGTGTGGTCAGATACTCGTAATCTCGCTACTGCTAGCACTGTATCGAATTTGACGTTATATCGACGCGGTTTGAGAGCCTCAACTTCTGCTGCAAAAGTTCCGCCCAAAACAACAGAGCGCATTGCGATCGTACCTGCTACTGGTTGGGTATTTAACAATAAAGGCGAAGTAACGCTGATTTCTAATGTTAGTACTACTGAGCGTTTTGGGTCTGATGATGACACCTGCCTAAGACCCTGAACTTTAATATTTCATCATTTTTAACAAAAAATAAAAGTTTCTGGGAATATACTATGAGTATCAAGTGAATGGGCGAGATTAATTCGTAGTGAGCGGTTTACCGCTCAAATATAAAGGTTTTAAGCGGTATACCTTACTACATTTAGGAAGTGAAATTACAGATAGTAGGACTGAGGCTCTATGGCTGGAAACTGGAGACACGGTTGCTGGCAGTTGGGGTTGGTGGTGGTTTTGGGAGTCCAAGGAGCGATCGCCTCCACCGTCAAAAATTGCGTCTTTGCTCAAGTATTACCAGACACCACTTTACCCGTCAATTCTGCGGTTTTTTCTAGTGGCAACAACTTCACAATTACAGGTGGAACTCAAGCCGGAGGAAATCTATTCCACAGCTTCAGTCAATTCTCTGTCCCTACTAACGGTTCGGCTTTTTTTAACAATTCACAGACGATACAAAACATCATCAGTCGGGTAACTGGTTCGTCTGTATCTAATATTGACGGTATCCTCCGAGCAAATGGTACGGCTAATCTATTTTTGCTCAATCCTCAGGGGATTGTTTTTGGACCCAATGCCAGATTGAATCTCGGCGGTTCGTTTGTAGCAAGTACAGCAAGTAGCTTAAACTTTGCCGATGGCACGAAATTTAGTGCAACGACACCTGAAAATACACCCTTGTTAACAGTCAGTGTTCCCATTGGCTTGCAATTTGGCGAAAATCCCCAAAGAATTATCGTGCAGGGTAATGGTCAAGGATTGAGGAGGATGGAAGATCCTATAATTGATGATACGCAGAATGCTCTGCGAGTGCAACCCAATCAAACTTTAGCCTTGGTAGGTGGTGATGTAGCGCTCTTTGGTGGAACGCTAAAGACAGCTGGAGGACGAATTGAAATAGGCAGTATCGCTACACCGGGTTTAGTAAGTTTAATTCCTACCAGCAAAGGTTTTTCCTTGAACTATGATAACGTCAGCAGCTATGGAGACATCCAACTATCTGGTGCGGCAGCAGTAGATGCTAGTGGGAATGGTGGTGGTGATATTCAATTGCGGGGTAGACGGGTGACGTTACAAAGTGGTTCCCAGATTGAATCGAGTACATTAAATACTGCACCTGGGGGAACCTTGAGAGTAACTGCTTCAGAGTTAGTAGAAATAAGTGGCTCAACAGCAGATAATCCTCAAGATAATCGTCGGTTTCCTAGCTCATTGTCTACTGACAATCGAGAAGCCGGACAAATTCCGGGAGAATTGACAATCAATACTAGACAATTAATTGTCCGAAATGGTGCAAGAGTTTCCGCGAGTACTTTACGCACCGGTAATGGTGGAAATATCAATGTAAACGCTTCTGAATCTGTGCAACTGATTGGTACTGGTATCTCCCCAGGTGGACTGCGTTCTAGTGGATTGTCTGTTCAAACTCGCGGTGCGGGAAATGCCGGAAACTTAACCATTAATACCAGACAATTGATTATTAGGGATGGGGCAGAAGCATCAGCTTCTACTTTTGGTAGAGGTAATGGAGGTATTGTCAGCGTCAAAGCTTCTGATTCAGTTGAAGTAAGTGGCACTTCCGCAAATGGTCAGCTTCACAGTCGATTAGTTGCTGGAGTTGGCAATCCAGCAGATATACTTAGAGAAGGCTCTCCTCCCCCAGTTTCGGCTACGGGAAGAGGAGGAAATCTGGCGATCGCAACTCGAAATTTGAATGTTGCAGATGGTGCGATCATTGCGGTAAGTAGTAGAAGCACTGCCCCAAATGCCCAAGGTGCAGGCAATTTAGAAGTAAATGCCAAAAATATCCGCCTGAATAATCAAGGGACAATTTCTGCGGAAACATTCTCAGGTCAAGGTGGAGATATTACGCTAAAAGTTGAAGATTTTTTACTATTACGGCGTAACAGTCAAATTTCTGCTACTGCGGGAACTGCCCAACAAGGCGGCAATGGCGGTAATATCACCATTGATGCAGCATTTGTAATTTCTGCTCCCCAAGAAAACAGCGATATTACAGCTAATGCTTTCAGCGGTCAGGGAGGCAGAGTTACTATCAATGCTACTGATATCTTTTTTCTAGAATCCCTGAGCCGAGATGAACTTTCGCGACAGTTGGGCGATCGCACTCAGTTAGACCCAAATCGCTTGCAAACAAATGATATCACTGCTATTTCCCAAGACAACCCCAACTTGAACGGTCAGGTAAATATTAATACCCCAGATATTGACCCCAGCCGAGGATTAATCGCCTTACCCGCAGTTGTAGTCAATTCACCAGGGCTGATTGCCTCTAACTGTAATGCCTTTATTGGCAAAAAAGGCAGCGAATTTACGATTACCGGACGCGGTGGTTTACCTCTTAGCCCTGACGATTTTCTCAGCAGTGATGTGGTGTGGTCTGATACTCGTTTGTCAGCAATTACCACAAAAAGGCAGGATTTGAATACTACCACTGCCAAGTTTGTTGCTCGTTCTCCAGTTGCGATCGTACCTGCTACTGGTTGGATATTTAACAACAAAGGCGAAGTAACGCTGATTTCTCATGCAGCTAATACTGTTCCTCAGGATTTCGGTGCGGCTACCTGTGCGGGTAATTTGTCAAGCTCAAATTGAAACAAAGCATTCCAGAGATTATCTTTTTTAACGCAAAAAGACGCATCAGACAAATTTACATTTGACATCTCCCCCCTTTTCAAAGCAGGGATTCTAAACTGATGTTGCTGAATGATAATATGCGATCGCGCGTAAGCAGCCCAAAATTTCTTTAGATGACCATAGAACCGCAGCCAAAACAAATATCCGTACTTGCAGCGTCTGTAGTCCACCCTAACTACCGCCCCCAAGCCGCCGACACCAGCATCGACGCAGATATTTACCTGTTTGTCCGATTGCGTCAACTATCGCTCAAGCAAAGGGTAGAAATATTCGTCACCCACGATCGCTCTGTTAAAAAACTTTGCCTTGCTGGTATCAAATGGCGGCAGAAAGATGCTCCAATAGAGAAAATTCGCCTGCATTTTGCCCATGCTGTCTTGGGGGAAAAATTCCCCTGTGGCTTCCAACCCACTAGTACTGATGAAACAATGTGGATTCAAGATTCCATCACTTTAGCTGGCGAACTCCACCAACTATTTGAATCGATAAATATCCCCTACTTCGTGAGTAGAGGTGTGGCGAGTTCCATTCACGGGGAAGCGCGTTCAACCCGCGATTTGGATTTGGTGGTGAGCGTACAAGGCGCGTCAGTTGATCTACTGGTGCAGACTTTAGAAGTTGCTGGCTTTTACTGTCCAGCCGGGGCAGTGGAGGATTTGAAGCTGGGGCAAGAAAGAATGCTGAACATTACCCATACCGAAACGATCGCCAATGCGGATTTATATCTAATGGACAATTCCCCGTTTGCTGTATCGCAAATGTCCCGTCGGAGGTTGCTGGATATTGAAGGGATGCCCCCATTCTGGGTAGCGTCAAAAGAGGACACGATTTTACAAAAACTGCGCTGGGGGAAGGGAAATCAGTCAGAAAAACAATGGCGAGATGTCCTGGGGATACTCAAACTCCAAGCTGAGAGTTTGGATTATAACTATTTAGCGGAGTGGGCGGAACACTTGGAATTAGTTGATACTTTGAGTCAGGCGTTTACTGAGGCGGGGGTTTTGTAGCAGGGCGTTGCAGAATAGAAATATGAATTAGAGCGATCGCCCGACAAAAGAATTATCTTTCAAAATATTTAACAAAAATTCCTTTTACAACGGAATATACTGTGAAAGTTAAGAAAGTAGATTGTCCGTATAAATTCGCATATAGTGAAATCAATACGTGAAATTACAGAAGTACTTTTAGAGAGAGGTGACTCTCAATGACTCAGGCTTGGAAACAGGTATGGATTCGATTGGGATTATTGATGATTTTGGTGGAGGTAGAAGTTTTATCAGTAGCAAACAGTGTTTTGGCAGAAACCACAGTAGATACTACCACACCCGAAGCCCAAAGTACTCAGATTCAACTTGGGGAAATTTTAGAGTTAGATGCAGTTTCTGTGCCGTTCCCACCAGCATCAGTAAATACGGCTGAACTTCTCCAGCCAATTGAAGCTGCCCAAAACCCACCACCACCACAACCACTACAACTACCACCAGATATTGAGCGTCAACGAAACCAGAACAATTCCCCGGTTACACCAGATATATTTCGCCGACCAGATGAGAATAATCCGCCAACTTTACCAGAAAATATTCAGCCAATCCCACCACCAGAACAGTTGTTTCCTTCGCCTGTACCACCTACGCCGACTACTCCAGAAGTAGTTCCCAATCAGTTTTCGGGAACTATTAGAATCGATCGCTTTAACGTAGTTGGCAGTACTGTCTTCAGCCCTCAAGAATTTGCGGCAGTTACCAAAGACTTTGTTAATAAATCGATTACCTTTGCTCAACTACTACAAGCTTCGGAAGCAGTTACTAAACTATACCGCGATAAAGGTTACATTACCTCCGGCGCCTTCATCCCCGCTAACCAAACCTTTAGAAGTAGGGGAAGTATTATCACCATTCAAGTTGTCGAAGGTGGTTTGGAAAGCATCCAAGTTAGCGGTCTAAAGCGACTTAATCCTAACTATGTCCGCAGTCGTCTTGCCGTAGCTACTGGCAAACCCCTGAACGTAAATAAACTTTTACGAGCGCTGCAACTGCTTCAACTCAATCCGCTGATTAAAAATATTTCTGCGGAACTGGCAGCTGGGGCAAATGCTGGTAGTAGTATATTAGTTGTCAGAGCCAGCGAGACAAAGACATTCACGGCGGAAATTAGCTTAGATAATAATCGTTCCCCCAGTATTGGCAGCTTTCAGCGGCAAATTCAACTCAACCAAGCTAACTTGTCGGGATTGGGAGATAATTTAAATGTTGCTTACGCCAACACTGATGGTAGCAACGATGTTGAGGCAAGTTACACCTTGCCGATAAATGCTTATAATGGAACGCTGCAATTTAGCTACAATTACACAAATAGCCGTGTAATTGAAGAACCGTTCGATATTTTAGATATTCAAGGAACATCACAAGACTTTTCCATCACATTGCGTCAACCGATAGTGCAAACCCCCAACGAAGAATTTGCTTTGGGAATAACTGCATCTCGTCGGGAAAGTGATGTTGGTTTTTTGGAATCTGTTATCGGAAGACGATTGCCATTTGATTCACCGGGTGCTAGGGATGGAGAGACGCGCTTATCAATATTACGCTTTTTTCAAGATTGGACTAAACGCAATAGCCGACAAGTATTGGCAGCGCGATCGCAATTTAGTTTTGGTATAGATGCTTTCGATGCTACCATTAATTCAAATGCACCCGATGGTCAATTTTTCTCCTGGCGAGGACAAGGACAGTGGGTAAGGCTTTTAGCTCCAGATACATTACTGTTAGTCCGTGCCGATGCTCAATTATCAGACAGAGCATTAGTGCCTTTAGAGCAGTTTGGTTTGGGAGGTCAACGCACCGTGCGCGGTTATCGTCAAGATTTATTGCTAGTCGATAAAGCTTTTTTGGCTTCTATCGAATTAAGATATCCAATTTTGCGCGTTCCACAAGTGGGAGGTGTGCTACAACTTACTCCATTCGTTGATTTTGGCACTGGTTCGGGTGGTACTAGTACAGGGGTTGCTGAAGCTCCTAATAACCTCGCATCAACTGGACTGGGGTTATTGTGGCAAAGCAACAGAGTCAATGCTCGTTTTGATTGGGGTATTCCTTTAGTTTCTGTAGAATCACGTAATAATTCTTTGCAAGAAGATGGTTTGTATTTTTCTGTAGTTTATACGCAACCATTTTAAAGAAGGCAGGGGGCTTTCTTGCAGGGGGCAGGGGGATGGGGAGATGGGGAAAGGGTAAAGAGTATTTTACGTTAGTTTAATATAATTTATGTCTAAAGTCATTATTTTCGCTTTTGCTCAAATAGCAGTCGTTAGTAGCATATTTGCTTTAACGGCTGATGCTGCTTCTAAGCCTGAGATGAAGATCGAGATTAGTCAACAAAATCAGCAGTCTGGTAATGCTAAACAATTGTTGCAGCAAGGTTTGAAATTCTATCAAACAGAACAGTTTTCCCCTGCTGTGGAAATTTTACAACAGGCAGTTCAATCTTTTAAAAGTCAGGGCGATGTTTTAAATCAAGCTTTAGCGTTAAATTATCTGGCATTAGCGTATCAGCAACAAGGTGATTTACCCCAAGCAAGTAAAGCGATCGCCGAAAATTTACTGCTACTCTCAAAAAATGAAAGAAATTCTCAAGAATACTTATCAGTACGCGCCCAAGCATTTAATACTCAAGGTCAGATACAACTAGCTCAAGGACAATCTAACAAAGCTCTTGCCAGTTGGGAAGAAGCAGCTGCCCTTTACAGTATAAATAAGGATAGTGCAGGAAAAATTGGTAGCCTACTTAACCAAGCTCAGGCATTGCAAACCTTGGGACTTTATCGACGCGCTTTGATTACTCTAGACCAGGTAAATCAACTGCTGCAACAACAACCCGACTCTCCGCTCAAAGCAAATGGCTTATTGAGCTTGGGTAATGCTTTACGAGTCGTGGGAGCTTTAGATATCAACAGAGAAACTACTAGCATAAATAGTCTTGGGACTGGGCAGGCTATATTGCAAAGATTAGAAGAAAAAAATTCAAAGACCATGCAATTCAGCCGGACCGGTTCGCTACAAGCTTTAGAGCAAAGTTTGACAGTAGCCCAAAAACTCAATTCTCCAGAACTGGTGGCAGAAATTCAGCTAAATTTAGGAAACACCGCTCAAGCGCTGCGAAGTAATATTGAAGATAACGAAGAAGATACAACGCAAGCGCTATCGAGTACTACGAAAAATAAGGAATATTATACAACTCTAGCATTGGAGCATTACCAAAAAGCTGCTGCGACTGCTGTCTCACCGACGACGCGACTGCAAGCACAACTAAATCAACTGCGCTTATCGATACAAACAAACAAACCAATTCCTGACCAAGTTTCCTGGAGGCAAATTCAATCTCAGCTTGCCACCTTAGCGCCTAGTCGCAAGATTATTTATGCGAGGATTAACCTTACCCAAAGTCTGGCTTGTCTGAAACTGAAAACAGTTCCAAGGGCAACGGCAACAAATTTACCTTGTCTGAGTGCGGATATCGAGGAAAAAGAAGCACAAATCAGTGAAAAAAGCAAGGGTACGCCAAATATCATAGCTCAAGCATCGGAGACTCCCGAATGGCTTGAGATTGCTCAGATAGCAAAAACAGCTGTAGATCAAGCCAAAAATTTAGGAGACAAGCGTGCTGAAGCTTATGCTTTAGGTACTTTGGGAGGGATATACGAACAAACTAACCAGTTAGCGATCGCTCAAACACAAACTCAGCAAGCTTTGACAATAGCTGAAAGTATTTCAGCACCAGATATCGGCTATCGTTGGCAATGGCAGTTAGGACGAATATTAAATGCCAAAGGAGATCGTATTGCAGCGATCGCTGCATATACTAAAGCTGTAGACAACCTCAAGTCTATACGTCGTGATTTAGTTGCCATCAATCCGGATGTGCAATTTTCTTTTCGACAGGGAGTCGAGCCGGTCTTTCGCGAACTTGTCAGCTTGTTATTAGAATCTAAAGAACCCACTCAAGACAATCTCAAGTCAGCCAGAGATGTAATTGAGTCACTGCGATTGGCTGAACTAGACAACTACTTTCGGTTAGCTTGTATTAACGCGCAACCCGTCCAGATTGACGAAGTGGATCAAAAAGCAGCAGTGATTTATCCAGTGATTTTGCGCGATCGCTTGGAACTAATCGTTTCTCTACCTTCGGACTCATCTAACCAGAAAGCCAACCAAAAAGCAGAGCCGACGTTTATTCATCACACAAGAAATCTCCGCAAGGATGAAGTTAAAGATACTGTCACAAAACTGCGAGAACAATTAGTAACTCGCTCTAGTAATGATTTTAAGAACCCGTCCAAAATAGTATATGACTGGATAATTGCACCAATCGCATCTCAATTAGCAGAACACAAAATCGAAAACTTAGTATTTGTCTTAGATGCTCCATTGGGAAATATTCCGATGGGTGCGTTATATGACGGTAAGCAATATCTGATCGAGAAATATAACGTTGCTGTCACACCAGGTTTAGAACTGCTTAACCCGAAACCCATAGCACGTACAGGTCTGCGAATTATTGCTGGTGGACTAACCGAAGCCAGCGAGAACTTTCCAGCGTTGCCCAAGGTGGGAATTGAACTGAAAGCCATTAAGTCAACAGTTACCGACACTCGTGTGCTGCTGAATAAGCAATTTAACAAAGATGCCATTGAAGATGCTGTGCAGTCGTTAAGTGTGCCTGTAGTTCACTTAGCAACTCATGGTCAATTTAGTTCTAAAGCAGAAGATACCTTTATTTTGACTTATGGCGATCAAGTCATCAATGTTAGAGATTTGAATGGTTTACTCCAAAGCAGAGAAACCAACCAACGGGGTGCAGTTGAGCTACTTGTTCTCAGTGCTTGCTCAACAGCTACAGGAGACATACGAGCTGACTTAGGAATTGCTGGAGTTGCTGTGCGCTCTGGAGCACGTAGTACATTGGCATCGCTTTGGAATGTAGACGATGAAGGAACTTCTATCCTCATGGGTGAATTTTACACACAGTTAAAGAAAGGTAATATCACTAAAGCAAAGGCGATTAAGCAGGCTCAAGTTAGCCTCTTGAAAAATCCTCAGTATGAGCATCCATATTACTGGGCACCCTTTGTTTTAGTAGGCAATTGGTTGTAAAGAAAATGGGGCATGGGGAATGGGGAATGGGGAATGGGGAATGGGGAATGGGGAGACAAGGGGACAAGGGGACAAGGGGACAAGGGGGACAAGGGGGACAATTTTTTTCTATTCCCAATGCCCAATGCCCAATGCCCAATGCCCAATGCCCAATGCCCAATTACCAATGACCAATTACCAATTACCAATTACCAACTACCTATTACCAATCCCCTAAATTTACAAATCATCTAAACTTTGTAAAACTTCCTCTACCGACTGATATCGGCTTTGAAAGTCATAAGCTACCATTTTGTCTAAAATATCAGCCAACTCTTGAGAAGTATTCTCAGCAAGATGTCGCCAAGCAAATGCTGTTGTCGATTCTCGTTCGAGATTTTTAGCAGGTGTTCCAGTTAAAGCTTGAATGCCAATCATTCCAACAGCATAGATATCGCTGTTTAATCTGGGATGTCCCATAAACTGCTCGGGAGGTGCATAACCCGCAGTACCCACCGCTACTGTGGCGTTTTCTGCTTGCATCTGAGGCTGAATTTGTTTAACGGCACCAAAGTCAATTAAAACGATTCTTTTATCTTCTTGCCGTCTAATTAAGTTGCTAGGTTTAATGTCTCGATGGATAACACCACGAGCATGAACAAACACCAGTACCCGCAAAAGGTCTTTAAGGCAACTTACAACTTCAGCTTCTGGAATCGACTTTTTCGGGGTCAATTCTTCTTGGAGAGTTTGTCCCCTAATATACTCTTGTACTAAATAGAATTCCTGAGACTCTTCAAAATAAGCCATCAACTGGGGAATTTGATCGTGATGACCCAAAATATCTAAAATTTCAGCTTCAGTTTTAAATAGACGTCTGGCAATATCTAAAAATACTTCATCGGTGCGAGCAGGTTGCAAGTGCTTAACTACACACATAGGGTTGCCCGGTCGATGAGTATCTTCAGCTAAATAAGTATAACTAAATCCCCCAGAACCAAGCAGTTCAGTAACTTTGTAGCGCTTGTTTAATAGTCTTTCTGGTTGTGAGCCATCATAAAGTCCCGTCGGTATCCGGGTTGTGGAATTTCCTCCTTCCCTTAAAAGTGCTTGCAATAGCAAGATGTTTTCATTTTGCTCTTTAATCTGAAGTGCTATTTTTTCTTTTTCTTGCTTGTTTTGAAATGAGATATAACCCAGAACGCCCACTCCTGCTATAATAAAGCCTAACGCTGGGGATGATAAAGGTATCCACCCTGCCTGAATAAAGATAAGAAAACCGGTAACGAACAGTATTATTAAGGCAGCGGCACTCAAGAGTAGTAAGCGGAGTGGATGCTGAATGCGCCATCCGAGTATACCACCGGCGAAAGTCCATCCCCATATCCAGAGAATTTCACCCCATTCAGGTAAAAACCAAAATAGAGGTCGCTTTCCAGAAGCAGCATCAAGAATCTGACTGACCATGTGTGCATGAATTGTCACTCCAGGCATTCTGCCAGAATCGTCCCGCTTGCCATTACTATAAGGTGTATTAAGAATATCTTGGGAACTTGGTGCAGTCGAGCCAATCAAGATAATACGGTTTCTTACCCAACTCGGTTGGATGCGATCGCCTAGCACATCTGATAAACTGACTTTTTGAGCAACGTTATTCTGCGATCGGTAGTTGAGCAATATTTGAAAGCCACTGGCATCTATATTTTGATAACCACCTGAGTCAGCTTCTAAACGTTTAAATAACGTTTTCCCTAATTGCATTCCCGAAGATGTGAACTTTGGTTGAATATTTAAGTACTGAAGCGCCAATTGAAATCCAAAAGAAGCTGGAGTTTTACAATTTGACTTAGCGCCCGGTGTAACCACTAGTAAATTTCGCCGAATCAACCCATCTGGGTCTTCTGGGATATCAGCGAATCCTGCGTGTTGAGGTTCTACACCCATCGGTGGTGGTACAGATTCACCATTATTTGCACCCACTGTACAGATAGGTACGATGCGTGAACTATTTTTTATGTGTGTTAATAGCTTCTGATGACCGGGTTCAACTGGGCGATCGCGAAAGAAATCTAAACCGATGACTTTTGGTTGATAGCGCTCTAGTTTGGTCAATACTGTGTCTAAAGTTTCCCCAGTCGGCGATCCCTGGTTTAATTTTTGAATATCGTCTCCGTTAAATCCCACAATCAACAAACGCGGGTCTGGGCTTAGAGGAGGACGTTTTTGCGTCATCTGGTCGAAAGCTTTCAGTTCTACCGACTCTAACACTCCCAACCGTTGAACTCCAACCAGCAACACACCTGTAATTAAACTAATCACAACTACGGGCTGTGTCAGCACATTTCTCAAGTTGGTAAGCATAAGCAATTAAAAATCAAAAAGACAAATTTATGATATGATTGGTGTTTTTCTTAATATAATACCTTTGGGCGCTTATTAACAGTAATAAAAACATACCTACCGTCACAAGAGACGTTTTTCCATGATAATACGGAGCAAAGGAGATAGCATTGCCTAAATCCCAGCTAATAAGCTGTGAGGCAATTAACATTTATCGTTGACGCTAAGAGAAACAGGGGAAAAAGTTTCCGGCTTGAAAGTGAAATTTTCCGCATTGCAAATTATCAGCGCAATTTATCGCGACTTACGCATAAAGTAAATTCCCGAAAAACCCCTTTCCCCCTTCCCCTTTTTCCTTTTCCCCTCTTTTTCATAGTATGCTTTGTGGTTGACAACCAGATGAAAGACCGATGAAACTGCCAATCAAAACTAAGATGCCAAACATCAACAATAAACCGCCGCTGACCTTAATAGCAACATTTCCATCAGGACGAACTTCTGACCGAGATTTATCGCTATTGATAACAAGAAAAATACCAGAGACAATTACGACAATTGCTCCCACCAAAAATTTATAGCAGTTCATACCTTACTTATTAAAAAAGTTTTTTTCTAAGATTTGACTAATTGAATTACACCGCAGGCTTGCCGACCACCGCCTGCTTCATCTGCCGTACCTCCAGCTTTCTTTTGATCGACCAACTTATGTACAATCACCGCACTACCATCACTATCAAATAAGCTTGTCGGACTATCAGTAAGAGTGAAACTGTTAGAAAAAGTTTCCATTCTACCCTTCCCGACAACACTAACTTTGATGTTTTGTAAATCTCCCAAATGATAAGGATGATTTTTTTCTACAGGAGTTGATGAACCGAATGGACCAGGGTCAAAATGTCCGCCCGCAGAGCTAAAAGGCTTTTCTTGTTGAGCTTCACAGACACCTTTTTCGTGTATGTGAACGCCATGAAGTCCAGGCGTTATAACTTTAGGATCGCCTTGAAGTTCAACAGCAACCCAGACAAAACCATTTGCCGTCTGCGTTGCTTTGAGGGTGCCTGTGATACCAGGACCTGCGATCGCAGCTTTCGCTTGCACGTTTTTACTGACATTTTCTCCAGACGAACTACAAGCTGATATTAATAGTAGCAATATCAAAGCTAAGTGGTAGATCAATTTCATAGAACGTTATGAAAGGTAATTGGGAATTGGGAATTGGGCATTGGGGAGGCAGTGCGTTGGGCGGCTCTGCCGACTTGAAGCACCTGCCGTCATGGGGCATGGGGCATTGGGCATTGGTAATTGGGCACGCTCGATTGGGGGCAATGGGAATTAAACAAGTTCAAGAACGTAATGCGCGAACGATCCGAGGATTCCTTCCATGCCCGATGCCCGATGCCCGATGCCCGATGCCCGATGCCCGATGCCCGATGCCCGATGCCCGATGCCCCATCCCCCATTTTCCCTAAAAATCTACGCATCAATCACAACTTTGCCAATCGGGTAAGAAATGCAAGTGAGAATATAACCTTCTTGAACTTCGCTTTCTTCCAAACCTTCGGGTTCACCTTCTAACCTGACTTCTCCTTCTAGCTTGCGTTTCTTGCAGCTACCACAAACTCCAGCACGGCAACTACTGCGAATTTTCACTTTTTCCTGGTCAGCCAAATTTAAGATGGGTTCTTCACCATCACAATCAACTTCTTTGCCTGACTTAGAGAAAACTACAGCAGTTTTTCCGGACGAGGTTGACTTGGGCAAGGTGGGAGTTGGTGTAGTGACTGATGCAGTTGCGGCAGCACGATCGCTACTGACATTTGATTCTGGAACAGATTGTGTAGACCAATTCCTCATCATATCCATGAAGCCAACAGCGCTTTTGACGCTTTGAGATGTGCTGCTAGCGACAGTTTCTTGTTTAGGCTCAACAGATTTGGGCTTTTTCTTTGGAGGTCCAAAGCTTTCTTCATAGTAGTTTTGCATGGGGAAGCTGATACTTTCGAGCATTTGTTTGGTGCTTTCCATGAAGGTATCTGGTCCACATACATAAACAGTGCGAATTCGATAATCTGGCGCAACAACTTGCAACATAGCTGGGTCAAGTCTGCCAGTTAAACTTAACCAACTATGACCAGGTTCAGTGCGAGTTGTAGAGACTGCTAGATGAAAATTCGCATACCGCGCAGACATCATCTCTAGTTCATGCCGATAAATGATATCACGGGGGCTGCGAGCGCAGTGAAAAAAGATAATATCGCAATTAGCGCCAGTATCACATAACCACCGAGACATAGACATCATCGGTGTGATCCCACTACCCGCAGATATTAGCAAAAGTTTTTGCGATGGATTGGCGAAGCAAGTAAACTTACCCAAAGGTCCATTCAGCTTGATAATACTGCCTGGTGTAACGTTGTCGTGCAACCAGTTAGAAACTAGACCTTTCGGCGTTTCTGGTTCACAACCAACAGGAGCGGGGACACGTTTGACGGTAATTTCTAAGGTGTGGGGACGTGAGGGAGTTGAGGAAATAGAATAGGAACGCGATATCTCTTCGCCATTGATTTCTAAATCAAGGGTGACAAACTGACCTGGTTTGTAACTGAACAACACCGGAGGATCTGCTACAAAGCGAAAGGTTCTCACATCATGTGTTTCATCAATAACACCGATGCAGCGGACTGTTAAATCTCCTTTCGTCCAGCGTTGGAGGTCGGCGGGTTCTACCATCGCCAGTGGCATATATTCTTGGGGAGGGATGACAGGAGCGACAAATGGTGCTTCTACTGGTTTAGTCTCAACTTTTGGCTCCGGAGCAAGTCCGTTACTTATTTCTTGATTGTCTGTTGTTCTGCTTGTTTTTTCTACCTGTGGTAAATCTATTATCGTGTCTACGTTGGAACTTGTTTCTAGTGAACTAATTTGTACAATCATCAAAAAATATCTACCGACTTGAATTAAGTCGTTAGCTTTGAGAAGATAATCTTGATTGATTTGGGCGTTTTCGCCATTAAGCCGCGAACCACAGCTGCTAGCAAGGTCAGCATAATAATAATTTTCATTTTTTTGAGAAATTTTCCCATGCATCCGGCTGACTTCGGTGCCGTCTAAAACTAAATCACAGTTCAACAAGCGCCCAATATAACATTCCTGATTGAGTTTTGTCTCTAAGTCTAAATCTACTTCTTGCAGTTGCTCTGGCTTTTTTGGATCTATTACTTTGATTTTAATCACGCCTATTTTCCTCCTAGCAAGAATGTTAATTAAATTGTGCTACAATCCCACTCGCAAATTGATATTACAATTTCTACTACGTTTTACAGTTATTTCGCTATTGACAATAAGTATCTACAGTTTAACTAAAGACAATTACGTAAAACCAGTACAAATAATATCAGATTTTATTGAGAATTTCTCAAAAAACTCAGTTCATTATCTTAATTAACAGTTAACCTCATGTCGGTGCTGATTAACTTTAATAAAAACGCTGCAACCATAATTGTAGAGACGTTCCGCGCATAGGCATCTCTACAATTATGTGTGATTTACCTTTTCTGCGTGTATCAACATGATGAGTAAAATTTTATTATGAAAAATTAATTGTTTGATTAGTAGCACCCATTTTATGATAGTAATTTTATTCGTGGTTGCGTTGTTGAGCGCAACCACAAATGAAATTAAATTTGGGTAACGGCAGCTATTTGCCCTAAACTTTGCTGATAGCGAACACTGAGCATTTTTAAGACATTCGTAGTGAGTAATGGGTCTTGTGAAAGTACTGCCTCGAAATCTTTTGCTTTGATAGCTAAAGTCCGAACTCTGACTTCACCTGCAACAACTGTTGCCGCATATTGGCTATGGGTCAACACTTCTAGTTCACCAATAGTTTGCCCAGCCGAGATAGTCATACCTTTGCCTGTATTGCTGGGAAGTACTTTTGCCTCACCATCAATTAAAACTATCAGTTCAAAGGCAGGTCTTCCCTCTTTGCAGATTTCTTGTTGAGGATGATAAATGCGTACTTCGCTATTACGTGCCAGTTCAATCAAAGCATTTGCCTTGATATCTTGGAAGAAGCTGCTGTCATAAAGCCATAACAGCTTTTCTAAAGTTCCTACAGATTCGGTGATTGTATTAAGCTGCAAAGGTCGCATTTCCCACTGGACGTGGATAACTAAATCATCTCCACTGCTAAAACGAACCAAATCTCCGGATTTCAGTTGTTTTTGCTGGTCGTGAATGTGTTCTTTACCAATGCGTAGACCGTTGCTGCTTCCTAAATCTTTAACGCTGACTCCTTTTTCATCCACATAGAATATAGCGTGCTCTCGCGAAACACGGTTATCGGGAATAACGATATCGTTTTCGTGTCCCCGTCCAACTTGAATTGTTGGCTGTTGGAAAATCCGTTTTTCTGTGCGTTTGCTTGCTCTGACTTGAGCAATTAGAGTTGGTACATTACCAGACCCATTTGCTTGGTGACTTTGACCGAGAATTATTTGTGCTGTTTCTTGCACGAGCCAATCTTTATTTTGCTTGGCATCTAGCAGTTGGCGAGCTGACGCAAAGGCAACAGAAGGATTAGACTGATGCAGGGCATAAAGACAGGCAGCTTGTACTAAAGGATCTACGTCTTGTAAAAGTGCAAGCAAAACATCATTAATTGCCTCTAGACGATGTGTGCGTTCACCACCTAAGCGAGTAGGGGCAGAGTTAAAAGAATAAGATTGTGTTTGTTGCTCTGAGTAATTGTTGTTGACATCAAGTTGTGTTGATATTGGTACAGGCTGAGTTAGCTGATCCTGTTGTCGTAATGAAGAGATTACTCTTGGACTCAAACGCTTTTGCCATCTTGACTGCTCATCGTTAGATTGCAGAATTTCTTCGATGACATTTGCTGCCAATACACCGATTGAGCGACCAATGTCGATCGCTGCCGATGAGTCTCCGAGCAATTCTAAGATGCGGAATAACTGAGTGGTAATGAGTTTTTTCTTTTCTTGTACGGCTTCTCGCAGCAAGACATAAACGGGTGCGTGCGGGTTTGGCACTGAGTTATACAGCATTTGACCATGCACGGCTAAATCTTGCAGTTGAGTTAATAAAACTTCAGCTTTCACAAGAAGTGGACCGTCTTGATTAAACATTTCTGAGAACACTTGCTCGTGTTCGTCTGGTGTAATCGCGTACTCTTGTCTCAATTCTCTAATTTGGTTTTGGCTGCGCTCGATCGCTTCTTCTAAGGGTGTGCCACTTTCTAGCAGTTGCTGAATTAGCAATTCTGATGCACGTCGATAGCCTTCTATCCGCAATTGAGTTTCTCGACTGCGTTGTTTTTGCGGTTCTAGAAGGGTGTAATCTTCAACTCCCAGTTCTGCTAAAACGGCGTAATGTTCCTCATCTGTTACGTTGAGTTCTTTCCGCATATCTTTGAGAACTTCCAAACTTCCTGCGGAACTTACTTTTCCTTCTTCTAAAGCTTCGCGCAATACTCCTTTATAAACTTGCACTCGATCTGCACGCTTAAAACCGGGCAGTACTTTGGCAAGAACATACACTTCATCGGGAATTAAATCTTGCAGCGAACGTCCTTCAAGTAGCTTTGACCAATCTACTGCTAGTTTGTTGAGTTGACGACGCAAATTCATTGCCAGACTTTCGCGAGAATAACGCTCTCGGCTGCGAGTTAAGCTGCGATACAGCCACAAGGTGCTGACTGTGACGATAATACCGTTCAATGCCAGGATACCCCAACCGGGCAGCAAGCTGATATTCGGGCGTCCGCCAAACATAAAGAAGACGTTGAAGGAGACAAATACACACAAGACAAAAATGACATGCAGTACTTGTTCTTCGTTTAAATATTTGTTTTTTGAATGCAGATAAGCTCTATAGGCTTTTTCTAGGGCTACAGTGATGAAATAGCTGGCGATCGCAAAAACTGCCAATGTCAAAGGTGCTGCAATTAACTTGGGAATGGGAATTGCTTGATTAAAAAAGTAAAATCCTGGATTGAAGAGTGTGCGTAATTGCCCTTCTTCATGAGTCCATGCACCAGAGTAATAGTAGTCCCAGTTGCCTGCGTACAGAAAGTAGAACCAATAAAATCCTAACATCAGACCAAAGTAACTATAAAAAAGTATCTTTTGGTCTGGTTTGGTGATTCCCTCCCAGTATGAACGCTCGGCGTCAATGTCTATACAAGGAGATTGACAGCTTACACAAGCACTTTTTTCTTGACCAGAACTATCGACAGTCCGACAAGTTGACTGGGTGATGCTTTGGGGCGGTTTGTCGTGAGCATCAGTTCCTAATAAGCCCCGCGGACCTGTGTAAAACATTTGTACAGGTGCCATTGGGCAAAAATACTGACACCAGCTTCTTCCTTTGTAGAGAAAGCCGACTGCAATCGCACTGAAGATGGTAAATAGCAGAAAAATCGCCATTGCGGTGCGATCGCCATTCACAAACAAAATCCGAATATTCAAACCCAGGTAAAATAAACCTAATTGCAGATATAGAAAATTGCGTCCCAGCCAAGACTCTTTTTCTATACCTGCCAGTTCTAAGCGAACGTTACCTGTGGAGCTTACCACTTTACGCTTGCGTTGAATTCCTAAGGCGCGGGGAATTTGCGAGAAGAAATATAATGGACAAATCCGGCGCCAAAATTCATGTCCGAATACCAGCAAGATCGTGATTCCTATCGGCAGAACCATTGCCCAAAATATGCGTCCTGCCATACCATATGGCTGTTCGGGCAGACACTCACCCTGAACTTTGACGCAACTTGATGGATCGAGGTATTTCTCTGGATGGAGATGAAAAGGACTAATGATATTACTTGGGTCTGTGAACCTAATTGAAATTGGATCGTAAAATAAAGAAAATATTAACGTCAGCCAGCCAATTGCTAACAGCCACCTGACGAGATGCATTTTTTTTTCTTCAACTTGACTAATCATCTGTTGAGTGCTTCTCTGTAGCAAGATATAAAAAACAGTTATGATTTTGCACGCAAAGACGAGCGTTTTACCCGTCTCCTATGCAGAGTAGGTATAATAACCCACTCTTTTGGAGCTTTCAAAAAATGAAAGCAAGAACTGAGATAATACTACAACTTCTGGGAATAAATTTCGGAAATTACTGATTTTTGCAACATTCTATTAATGGTGCATCGGCAATTCCTCCCAAATTTACCGATCGCAGCAAATCTTGCCAGTCAGTTTTTAATTCGGCATCATTAGGACGTTGACGCCTTAACTGTGCAATATTTGTCAAGGCATCGCTGAAAGAGCCAGACTGTGCATAGATATTAGCACGCTCCCGCATATTTGAAGACGCTAAATCTCTTTGCAATTTTTCATCGGGTGCTAGCCGAACAATTGAGCCTTGTACAACTAAATCTCCGCTGCGCTCTTTTTCATCGCACACCGCTGAGAAAAACCAACGGTAAGTTTTGCCAACCTTCAGTAATGATGTTGAATTAGCAGGTATTACGCTGACAATTCCTGATTTTGCTGGAGTTTTAAAAGTTGTTTTATTAATTACCTCCTGGTTTTCATCTTGTATAACTAGTTCTAGTGCTTGAGCATTAGTTTGGGGAACGTAGAAAAATAATTGAGGATTAGAGAAAGTTGTTATTTGAGGAGTTTCTAAGGGTGCAAGAGCAATAATTGGTTGATTGCTGGATGTGCAGGAACTTCCTCTTCTAGTTCCTGCTGATACCCGTCTACTTGGTATGCCTAACGCTGCTGGAGGAGAAATTTTATAAGAGTTTCTTCTATTATTGACGCTGTTATTGACGGCAGGACTGGTACTGACGCTGTTATTGACGGCAGCACCGGACTCGTCTACCCTAGCACCAGACTGTTGATTATTACCGAAACCGATTACAGTTTCGTTGTCTGGTAGTTTTTGCGTCCGCGTTCCTGCGGGGGTCAATCGTCCGGGTTGCCCGAAGTCAAAGTTAGCGGGTATATATAAAATATTGCGTCTTGTTTTGCTACCTAGTCGGCGATCGCGTTCGATATAACTTTTAATATTGCCAATAGCGATCGCTGCATATGTATCCCCAGGTCTTGCCTGTAATGCCTGTTGGAAATAATTTAAAGCAGCTAAGTAATTTCTTTGCTTTGTGGCATTATAACCCTGTAGCATATACTTGGTATAGTTGCTTTGGCTAGATTTCGCTTGCACCAGCATCATTGTGGAAACATCTGCTGGCATTTTCATCGAGCAGCCAGCAGGTAATACCAAGGCAACAATTGCCACAAGGCTAATATATTTTGTCCAGGTTTGGTATTTCACGGCTGATGCGCTACTAGTAGCGCTACTGATAGTCTCTATTTTACTACAAAATTGGTTAAAGTGATTCCGCAATTACACCTGTGAAAATATCAAGGTGTAATTCCCGCCCTTTTTTGACAACTTTCGGTCAGATATCCGATTCAATCATTTCGGCGTTGCCATTGTTGCGGATCGCGTTTAATGTGAAAACAGGCAACAATCACAATTTTATCTTCTTCAATTAGGTAAAAAATTCCGTAGGTAAATCGACGAATCAAAGCGCGTCGAATTTCTCGATGTACCAAAGGATAACCTGAAAGATTGCGTCCCACAGAAGCTAGACAACTATCAACTGCACGTATAAACTCAAAACCTAATCCGGGATTGTGTTCTTCATACCACTCAAAAGCCTCTTCGATATCAAGTTCTGCCTCTGGGCTAATCAGTAATTTATAGTTCATAATCAAAAACCCAGTCTTTGCTTCATGTGTTCCCAGCTTGAACCCTGCATTGGGTTTTGGTAGTATTCTTCTAAACGTCGGTCTAATTCTTGCTGTTGAGCTTCACTGACACGAGCTGCCGCAGGTGTGGTGAGGATGCTATCCCATAAATCCTGGGCAAGTTGTATGCGCTCGGCTACACTTAATTGGGAAATCTCAACTTTCAATAACGAATGCATACTCATCATACCAAGGTTTAATATATCTGAATATTCTACCTCTATCGAGAGGAGGATAGGCTATCTGCTCAATTAAAAGCCAAAGAAGCAAACAAGCAAGCGATCGCGCACCTGATGTAATTTTGGCGACAAGATGGGGTTAAGAGCAGCAGCTAATTCCCGCGAAAATGGGTGGTTTGCTTGACTTGCTTTTAGTTCTCAGTGTCCATCCAAAACCAACCAAACGCGCTGGGTAAAGTTTGTAGAACAATTAACTACAGCACAATGAAATTTTTTGCCTTCCGCTCGATTCGCACCCGGATTATGGCTGGGGCAACACTATTAAGTATCGCCCTCGTAGGCTCAGTAGTTTCGGTTTGGGCAAAAACTGAGAGTCACCTTTACCGTCAGGAAAAGCTGAATGAAGCCAAGTTATTTTCTAAGGTATTAAGTACTACTTTGTTTAGCAATCATCTGGCAGAAAAAAACTGGAGTCAAATGCGCCTCAATTTAGATTTGCTGATGAAGGAAAACGAAGACTTTGTATATATTCTGGTGTCTGATGCGCGGATGGACAATCAGATTGTCGGTGCATCCCCCGGAGATTTCCAAGGACAGTATATTCCCGATGTTGTTCCTTTAGAGGTGACAAATACTGCACTAAATGTATCGGACAAGCCCAGTATTGTAGATACATTTGTTCTGCGGGATATTCAGTTTTTGGGCATGATGCGGGCGAAAAAAGGCGAACGCGTGATGGAAGTAGCTTCGGATATTCAGACGGCAACAGGTAAAAAAATTGGCACGCTGCGGTTTGGTATTTCCTTACGACCAGTGGATCGCGTTGTTGCTTATGCGGTAAATCAAGCGCTGATGGTAGGCGCTGTAGGACTTGGGATTGGTTTGCTGTGTGCGTATATTCTTGCAAGGCGTTTGAGTAAGCCGATACTGCAATTGCAGATGAGTGCAATCAAGATTGCTGCCGGGGATTTGCAACATCGCGCTCAAATAGACAGTGTAGATGAAATTGGTATCTTGGCGGCATCATTTAATGAAATGACGGCTGCATTGCAAGGATCGTTTAGTAAATTGCAAAGAACGTTAGAATCGTTTGAAAGATTTGTACCAAATAAGTTTATCAGCGCGATCGCTCCAGATGGAATCGAAAATATTCACGTAGGTGTAGCTGTAAAGCGTAACATGACGATTTTGTTTTGCGATATTCGCGGTTACACTTCAATGTCTGAGGTGATGACACCATTAGAAACCTTTGCATTTTTAAATGATTACCTGGCTTGTATGGGAAAAGCAATAGATGAAGCCGGCGGATTTATTGATAAGTATATTGGTGATGCGATTATGGCACTGTTTGATGATGAAGCTACAGATGGGGCACTTAAGGCAGCGATATTAATGCAGCAAGCGCTGTTAAAGTTTAATTATGAGCGAACGCAAAACAGTTTACCAAAAATCGCTGTCGGAATTGGCATTCATCGCGGCGAAGTAGTCATGGGCACAGTCGGTTTTGCTTGTCGCATTGATTCTACGGTAGTGGGTGATGCAGTAAATATCGCTTCGCGCATTGAAGGACTGACTAAGCAGTATAATTGTGGAATTTTAATCACAGAGTCGGTGGTGAGTAGTTTACAATACCCCGAATTATTCGCGTTGAGATTAATAGATAATGCAGTCAAGGTGAAAGGTAAAGATGAAGCGATCGCCTTGTACGAACTTCAGATTTAATTGATAAATAACCTTTGATCTACCCGCAGATTGTCGCCAGAAATTAATTTATGAACTAGCATAACTAGCAAGACCGTTTGGCGAAATCAACAATGCTTTAAACAGGTCTCACTGACAAAATTATCTGCACATCAGCTACATATAAGTGGATAGTGTCTATGCTTACAGCTGTTTGTACTTTATTTGAAGGTGACTATCACTATGGCGTGGGAGTTTTAGCCAACTCTCTTTATAATCATGGTTTTCGCGGTGTAGTTTGGGCAGGGTATCGTGGAACTTTGCCACCTTGGGCTAAACCTCTTAAAAGCGATGGGGGTTATCAAGAGTTTTCTCTAGCGTCCGATTGTGTAATTCGATTCATTGAGCTAAATACCTCAAAGTTTTTGTCTAATTACAAACCCGATTTTATGCTGAAACTTTGGGAAAGTTATTGCCCAGAAGTTGAAGCATTATTTTATTTCGATCCTGATATTGTCAACAAAAGTTGCTGGGATTTCTACGAACAGTGGGTAAGTCGCGGAATTAGCTTATGTGAGGATGCTTACGACTATATGCCCGTTAATCATCCTAATCGATTAGCCTGGAAAGAACTTGCTGAAGGCTATGGTTATGTATGCTTGCGCGAAACAGACCGATACTACAATTCTGGCTTTATTGGAGTGAGGCAAAACCAGAAGTCCGTACTTTCGCTGTGGCAGCAATTACTAGAAACCTTTGAAGCAGCAGGATACATCAATCTCAGTGATTTCAATCTTTCTTCAGGGCGTTATCCCTATTTCCAAAGCGATCAATGTATCCTTAATTTGGCGCTGATGTTCACTTCTGAACCACTAAGCACTGTTAGTCGAATGGGAATGGATTTTGGTGGTGCCAGTGTCGGTATTATGTCACATGCATCAGGAGCGCAAATAAAACCGTGGCGCAAACAATTGATTTTTAAAGCTTTGGAAGGCGTACCTCCAACTATGACAGACAAAGCATATTGGCTACACACTCAAACACCGATTCAACTATATTCGCCAGCGCAATACACCCAGAAAAAAATTGCTCTGCGTAGTGCAGCTGCAATTGGACGCTTTATCCGTCGCTCTTAAAACTTATCATCAGTTTTGGTTATGTTCCGATTCAAACGAAGGCGTAAGCGACTATCTAGATTAATGTGGTAATTTTTTAGTTGGTGCTGTCTTTTCACTTAGCGCTAACTAAAAGATGAACTAATTGTAAATGCGATCGCTATCTCCCAACTTCAGATTCAATAACGTTATATAGCTTGCAAATTGCTTTCAAAACTTGCAATAGCTCAATCGAAGATTCAACACGAGTAATATCTAGTTTGGGCAGTAATTGATAAATTGGCGGATTTCCTTGCTGGATGTAGACAAACTGATAATCCATACCGTTAGTAGTCAGTCCCCAAACTGATGTTTGTTGTTCTATGCCTTTATAAGCATAAGTAAGCAATTGGGGTAAACCATCAAAAGCATTAAGGCTACTATTTTTAGCTTCAATCACCAATATCCAAAATGGTGTAGTCGTGGTTCTTCCTTGAGTCTTATTGACTGCTAAAATATCCATCCGTCCTTTAACGATTGTATCTTCATCTTCAACGGATATATCAGCAATATTTTCTTCTAAAGTTATTTTAATCCTCGGATGATAAAAGCCTGCTAACTTCATCAACGGAGCCAGAAAAAGAAACTTTATTTGTCCTTCGGATATTTTACCTGCTCCATAGTAGCTGCGAAAGATATTTTGGATTTGCAACAGTTCTTGTTGTTCAAACTCTGTCAGAGATTCCAGAGATAGTAATGATGTAAATGAGTTCTTGAATTGCTCTTCAAATTTGAAAAGCTGCCGAACAATTTCTAAGCTGAGATTTCTAGCGTCTAAAGTTGTAGTCATTGCTTAATTTCCTCTCATATTAAATGTAATTTTACAATCAGGCTAGGATAAAAGCAGACTTAAGCTCATCCCAAGAAGCGCGATTGCGTGGGATTAGCTTAAGTAGGGGCAATTCATGAATTGCCCCTAGGTCGAGCGTTAGCGTGCGTGCGTAATTCCGCGCTTACGCATCTTCAAGCCAGAATTGGTATTAGTACAGCATTTCATTAATACGATCGCTTTCTGAAATTTTGCACTCTTGAGTGCAATGCGATTGTCACCCGATACAATTCGATTGTCACCCGATACAATTCGATTGTCACCCGATACAATGCGATTGTCACCCGATACAATGCGATTGTCACCCGATACAATTCGATTGTCACCCGATACAATGCGATTGTCACCCGATACAATGCGATTGTTTCCCGATACAATGCGATTGTCACCGGATACAATGCGATTGTCACCGGATACAATGCGATTGTCACCGGATACAATGCGATAGCCTCAAACTTTCTCCCCCTCCCCCCCTCAACGAGAAAATTAAAAGCTTCACAGCTTTGTGAAGAGCGTTCTAACCAGAAAAAAGCTGTGACGATGCAATAATTCTTAATTTACCCTAGCAAAATGTTGCGAATCTTGATTTAATTGATAGACTTGTAGCTTGTTAGCACAAGACAGATAGCGCCTTATGGTGCATATCAAGCGCGTTGAACTTACCAATTTTAAATCCTTCGGCGGTACTACTTCTGTCCCTTTACTGCCGGAGTTTACTGTCATTTCTGGTCCAAATGGCTCCGGAAAGTCTAATATCCTAGACGCGCTGCTATTTTGCCTCGGACTTGCGAGTTCTAAGGGAATGCGAGCCGATCGCCTTCCGGATTTGGTAAATAATACTCAAACGGGTAAAGGACGTTCTACTGTTGAAGCTAGTGTGACGGTGACGTTTGATTTGGGGGATGAGGATTTCTCACGCAAAGACGCTAAGACGCAAAGTGAGGAAGGGGGAGAAGAAGAAAATCCAGAATCGGAGGATGTCTCACGCAAAGACGCTAAGACGCAAAGTAAGGAAGATGGAGAAGAAGAAAATCCAAAATCCAAAATCGAAAATCCAAAATTGCAGGATTGGAGTGTGACGCGCAGGTTAAGGGTTACTCACCAAGGTACTTATACGTCGAATTACTACATTAATGGTGAAGCTTGTACGCTGACGGAGTTACATGAGCAATTAAACGACTTGCGGATTTATCCTGAAGGTTATAATGTGGTGCTGCAAGGCGATGTTACCAGCATTATCTCGATGAATGCGCGAGAGCGACGGGAAATTATTGATGAATTGGCTGGGGTAGCGTCGTTCGATCGCAAGATTAATCAAGCCAAAGGTACTTTAGACGAAGTTAAGGATAAAGAAGATAGTTGTCGAATTGTGGAGACGGAGTTAACTTCACAGCGCGATCGCCTTTCTCAAGATCGTGCGAAAGCAGAAAAATATCAAAAGCTTCGCACGGAATTTATCGAAAAGCAATCTTGGGAAGCTGTGTTATCATGGCGTACTCTACAAGCACAACAGGAAAGGTTGGCGAATCAAATTCAAGCAGGCGATCGCACTTCCACAGAAATCTCTTCTCAATTAACAACGCTTGCTTCTCAAATCGCTCAAAAAACTGTTGAATTAGATGAACTTAATCGACTTGTAAAGGCGTTGGGAGAAGAGGAAGTTCTAGCAGTACAATCTACTTTGGCGACTCAAGAAGCTGAAAGAAAGCAACTTAAACGTCAACAAAGTGAGTTGGAAGCTGCTTTTCAAGAAACGCTTAAGCGTCTGGAACAACAATCGCAAGAGGTTCAACAATATCGAGTTTCTTTGGGGGAATTCGCAGGACAAGAAAATCAGGGGACGCAATTAATTGCGTCACTACGGGAAGAAAGAGATGAAGCGCGGCAATGTTTGGAAAATTCTCGTGAAGCTGCTGCTCTAATTGCTTCTGCTAGTGAAGCTTGGGTACAGCAACAAACTGCGTTAAACCGTCAAATTGAGACTTTGCTACAATCTTTGGAACCGCAACGTACTGAACAAGCGCAACTTAGAGAACGCAATAATCAATTACAAGAACTAATTCAAGAACAAAGTCTGTTAATTGAACGCGATGAACCGAACTTAGCAGAAAAGCAAGCTGAATGTACGCGACTCGAAGCAGAATTTAATGCTTCTAGCGAACCGATTCAAAATTTAGCGCAAACTTTAACTGCTACAGATCAAGAATTGCAAATTCAACAAGAAACGCAAAAGCGGTTACTTTCTGAACAACGTGAAAAACAACGTTCTTTAGATAAGTTAGAAGCACAAGCTGCCGCACAGCAAGAAGTACAAGGAACTCAAGCAAGTAAAGTTATTTTACAATCGGGAATGCCGGGAGTATGCGGGTTAGTTGTACAGTTAGGAAAAGTGGAACCGCGCTATCAACTCGCTTTAGAAATTTGTGCTGGTGGACGTTTGGGACATATTGTGGTAGAAGATGATAGCATCGCCGCAGCCGGAATTGAACTGTTAAAACAAAAGCGTGCGGGAAGAGCGACTTTTTTACCGTTAAATAAAATTAATGCATCTAAATATGTTCAAGATGCAACGCTGCGTTATGCGAACGGGTTTGTCGATTATGCGGTGAATTTGGTGGAGTGCGATCGCCGTTATCGCGATATATTCAATTACGTTTTTGGTAATACGGTCGTCTTTGATTCGATTGAGCAAGCACGCAAGCAGTTAGGATTATACCGCATCGTCACCTTACAAGGCGAATTGTTGGAAACTAGCGGTGCGATGACTGGGGGAAGTAACACGCAGCGATCGGCGTTACGATTTGGTACGGTGGAAGCAGCAGAATCTGATGAAGTCATTGCTTTGAAAAATCGCTTAAATGAAATTGAGCGCGTTTTAGAACGTTGTGGTGAAGCAATAAATACTCTCTCAGCTAGGAGTAAAAGACTTTCGCAAGAGGTGACAGAAGCACGTCAAGCGAAAAGAGAACAACAACTGCAATTAGAGCAGTTACAAAAAGAAATAAAAACTTTGACCATACAATTAGAAGGAACGCGATCGCACCTTGACCAAAACAGCGAAAAGTTAACTGTTGCTCAAAGTCGTTTGGAAGTTTTAGATCGGGAATTACCAGGGCAAGAACATCAACTGCAACAATTGCGACAAGCTTTATCTGAGTTGGAAGCGTCGCAAACTCCGAGCGAATGGCAAGAAATTCAGGCGACGATAAAAACTCAAGAGCAACAATTGCAACAACGCGAAACAGCCTTAAGAGAAGCCGAACAAAGATTAAAAAATCTCGAAAATCAGCAGCAGCGTTTGCAAGAGAAAATTGAATCAGGAGAACAGCGAATAAGCGAGTATCAACAAGAACAAATAAACCAGCAAAATCGCTTAAGCGAAATCATAACTTTAGCTGAAGCATCCAGCACGCAAATAAAAGAGACTCGCGCTAAATTGAGTGAACTAGAAGCGAATTTAGGACAAGAGAAACAAAAACGCGATCGCGCAGAACAAGAATTGCGTGAGTCCTTACTGCGTCAGCAACAATTACAATGGGAGCTGGAAAAACTACAAGAAACTCAACAAACGCGACGGGAGGAATTAGCATCAGTTAGAGAGCAACTGCAAATTGTAGCAGCAGAATTGCCTAGCCCTTTACCAGAAGTACCCGATAAAGTAGACTTAGAAGAATTGCAGAAAGAATTGCGATCGCTTGCCAAACGCCTACAAGCGATGGAACCAGTGAATATGCTTGCGCTGGAAGAATACGAACGCACTTCAAACCGTCTTCAGGAACTTACAGAAAAGTTACAAACATTAGAAGGTGAACGCACCGAATTACTTTTGCGGATAGAAAATTTTACCACATTGCGGCAACGCGCTTTTAGAGAAGCCTTCGACGCGGTGAATGAAAACTTTCAATCAATATTTGCTACGCTTTCTGAAGGTGACGGCTACCTGCAACTTGAAGATCCCGAAGATCCATTTAGCAGCGGATTGAATTTAGTCGCACATCCCAAAGGTAAACCGGTACAGCGATTAGCTTCGATGTCTGGGGGAGAAAAATCCTTGACAGCGTTGAGCTTTATTTTTGCCCTGCAACGCTACCGCCCATCACCATTTTACGCCTTTGACGAAGTAGATATGTTTCTAGACGGATCAAACGTAGAACGATTAGCTAAAATGATTAAGCAACAGGCGCAACAAGCACAATTTATAGTTGTTAGTTTGCGGCGTCCGATGATAGAATCAGCCGAACGCACAATTGGCGTTACTCAAGCACGAGGAGCTTACACCCAGGTTTTAGGCATTAAGTTGCCATCAGACCATACATCGGCTTGATTTTTTGTTAATAATAGTGTATATATTAACCGGATTCGAGATCGGGACTCGGCAAGCGAATGACCTCTGAACAAATAATTAGACGCTCTGATATTTTAAACACCCAGGTAATCACCCGCGACAACGCCAAACGGCTAGGAATCGTCAGTCAAGTTTGGGTAGATATAGACCAAAGAGAGGTTGTGGCTCTTAGTTTGCGAGATAGCCTGATCTCTGTTTCGGGTATTCCGCGCTACATGTACCTCAACAGCATCAGTCAGTTTGGCGATGCCATCCTAGTTGACAACGAGGATGTAATCGAAGATGTAGAAGTTGATCTTTACAGCAACCTGGTTAACTGGGAAGTAATAACAGAAACCGGCGAAGTATTAGGTAGAGTGCGGGGCTTCAAATTCAACGGCGAAACAGGTAAAATTTACTCAATCGTCATCGCTTCTTTGGGATTACCACAAATTCCCGATCAATTCCTCAGCACCTACGAATTGCCAGTTGAAGAAATTGTCAGCACCGGTCCCAACAGATTGATTGTCTTTGAAGGTGCTGAAGAAAGAGTAAATCAATTATCAGTCGGTTTGCTTGAACGTCTCGGTATCGGCAAAGCACCGTGGGAACGCGACGCAGACGAAGCTTATGATTATCAGCCTCGCGCAGTCACACCAGACAAACAACTGCCCAGCGGAGTACCATTGCAGCCACCCAAGCCAAAAGTTCGCACACCCGAACCGATAGCGGAAGAATGGAACGAAGACTATATTGAGGAAGAAGTCCCCGTGCGTCGTGCTGTGGAAGCGCGGCAGTATGAGTCAATTCAGTACGAAGAAGACGACGAAGAAGACAACTGGAGCGAAGCGACCGGCAAAGACAAATATCAAAAACCGATTAGTTACGAAGCCAAACCCGTCAACAACAAACCACGCACCGACGACTACGACGATTACGACGACGATTTAGACAGCGACGCTTGGGATGATGCACCAAAGCCGATAAATATTCCCAAGAAAGTTAAAGAAAGACAGCCAGAATACGAAGAAGAAGGCGGATATTAAGTTTTTTATCGTTCCCAGGTGATGCAGCCTGGGAATGTTTTTTTAGAGGCTTTGCCTCGGCTAGCGCTTCTTGTCAGTCAATTTGGATAGCTTGTTAGGTTTGAGTGCTGAAAGTGCGCCGATGCCGAGGACGAGTAAGCTAGGGATAGAGGTGGGTTCTGGGACGGTGATTATGGTTGCAGAAAAACGAATGGGTAACTCACTATCTTCCAATCCGAAATTTTCAAAACCTGGTATGATTGGCGGTGCAGAAAAAACCTCTAAATAACCTGGTGTCGGCAAAAAACTAGCGAAAAATGGACTAGAATAGTTTCCTCCCGATGTGGAATACCCAAAACCGTCATTTGTTAACTGCTGAGTATTAAGACTAATTAAATTGTCAACATTAAAAGGTTCGTTTCCCGGTATTGGAGTCCCGGCAAGTTGCAAACCAGTAATTGTTTCACCATTTCGTGTACCAGTAATTCCCAAAATTTGGTAAAAACCCAAATCGTTAGGGGTGTCATTAGTGGTGAAAGTACCGTTTGCCGCGATGCCAGTACCAGAATAATTCCAGTTCCAATTTAAAGCAGATGCGGCTTGCATTGTCCCAAAAACTAATCCAGATGTGGTGGCAAGCGCTGTGGCAGATAGTAGGGCTATTTTCATGGGGGTCGAAGTGTGCGATGGGCTTTCGCCCCGCCGGAGGCGATCGCGGTTTTTGTAGAGAGTTAGTGTGTATTATACGGAAATTCGGAAAGGTAGTATTATTTGTGCAAATTGTATGAAGGGGCGGGATTATAGTCATATAGTCCTGCTACCCGACGACGATGACCCCAGTGCGAGTGAGGAAGCGGAGTGGGTAAAATCATGCAGTCAGCAGAAGGTTGATACCCCGCCCCTTGTGGGGGGTCTTTGAACTCAGCATTCAGCACTCATCATTGATGCTATGCCCTTAGATTTGTCTTAACCGACCCGTATTGTATTGTATTGAAACGACACTTTAACTTTTACTTTTGGTATTGTAGTTGTCCATCAATGTTGGCGATATGCTCATCCAAATCAATAAATGCTGCAACATCTGTTTCCTCAGTTTGATTTTTACCTTTCGATAAATCGAAACATTTAGCATTAAGCACAGTGTTCCTTGATATAATATCATTTGATATAGCGAAGTCGTAGCATTCCAATCCCAAGTTTTGTCTACCCCAAGATAAAAATCCACTGCCATCATTGCCGATATAGGGATTTAATTCGAGAGAGGCTTTCACATAGGAACCATCTTTTTTTTCGCAGATAGCTGATAGGGATGGTTGTCCCAGATCGTTACTGACGTTGACTTCTTCACAGGTGGTGCTAAATTGACCTACTGCCCATGCTTTGCCAGTTACTAAATTCAGTGACAGACAAACAGCGAACAAAAAGGTAACTGTAATCTTCAAAAGTAGCGATAGCGTCTTCATGTTTTTTAACCTCGCAAAATTTAGCTGAAAACGGGTGTGGGGTGTGATGAATATTTCCTTACACCCCAGAGCTTACAAAGAGTTTGTATAGAAAGCTTAGTATTTTAGTAGTAAAGATGCAAGGACAGTTAAGACAGTTAAGTAAATATTTCAATGCAAATATTCATATATTCATAGGTGCAGAATGCAGCAGGGCAAACGCATCTAAATTTGCTTGACAAAATGTGATTGATGTGATTAAAAACAAAAAATCTATTGTTCTGCCAGAACTACCCGACTCCAAGGAGCGATCGCAGGCTTGAATATTTTAGCCTACGCAGGTAGGCTTTGTTTGTATAGCCGAGGCAGTGCGTTGCGGTGAGACCAGCGCTGCGGGAGGGGAGCCACTGCGTTGGGCGGCTTTGCCGACTTGAAGCATGTGGCGTTTTCCCTCGTGCCGGCAAGGCGCGAACCCGAAGGGAGGTGTCCTCCGTTGTAGCATCTGCCGTCCACGCTTCTAGCCTGAGGGGTGAGGGGTGAGGGCAATTAAAAGTTTAAAATATCCAAAGATTCCTCTATTTCTAACTCTAAAATTCTCTCCCGCGCATCTTTGTGTTCTGCTAACTTTCCCTCTTTCCAATATAAATCTGTCGCTTTCTGAAAATCCTCAATTGCTAACAGCTTATCTCCTAAATCAGAACGAGCATTACCACGGTTGTAATAAGCATCGCCATAATTGTAATTAATCTTAATTGCTTGCGTATAATCTTCAATTGCTCCGGCGCGATCGCCTAAATCAAAACGAGCATTTCCCCGGTTATAATAAGCATCCGCATCATCAGGATTAATTTTAATTGCCTGCTCATAATGTTCTAACTCAGATTCATGATGAAAATTAATTTCTCTTGACTGAGTGAAAATATCAAGAACTCTCTGCTGAGAACGACCACAATCAGGATTAATCTTAATTGCTTGAGTATAATCCTCAATCGCTCCCTGATTATCTCCTATGTGAAAACGAGCATCAGCACGATTTCTATAAGCAACTGCATCAAAGGGATTAATTTTAATCGCTTGCGTGTAATCTGCAATTGCTTGTTCGTAATCTCCTAACTCATAACGAGCCAAACCAAGTTGATTGTAAGCTTTGGCGTATTTAGGATTAATTTTTATTGCTTGATTGTAGTCTTGAATCGCTTTCTCGTCATCGACTAAATAATAACGAGCTAAACCACGTTTATAATAAACTTCAGCATCATGGGGATTAAATTGCAAGGCAGCGTTATAATTCTTAATAGCCGCTTCGTATTCTCTTTTTTCAAAGTATTCATCACCCTGTTTGACGTGAAGTTGAGTTAAATCTTCACTATATATATAATGTCGAAACTGACTTTTGTTTTGCTGCTTAGAGAAATGATGATTTTCACCAGATTGCAACTGTTCTAAATAGCAATATAACCCACCACCATATAACAATTGCTCTATCCCAAATGAAATTCTACCAGTTTTCAGCTTAATCATCTGAGTGGGAAGAAAACCAGCGACAAAAAGGTGATATTCTGGTTGTGCTTCGTTGACTTCTTCTTGAATCAAAATACAGACGACGACGGCATTTTTTTCAACTTCTTCGGAACTAACTGACCATCTAACTCTCTCAATACTGCCGTGACGCGATTTTACTTCGATACCGATCGCGCGATCGCAACTCAAGGTAAAATCAATGTTACCATCACCACCGAATCGTTTTTCATAATCTACTTCGGTGATAAAATCGGCTAAACGTTCTTTGACTACTTCTTCACCCAGTTTTCCTTTCAGATTGTTAATAAAAACATCCCTAACTGGTGAAGTACGTTTATATTTTTCTGCCATTAACCAGCAGAAATCTCGTAGCGCTTTTAATCTTTCTCCAGAAATTATTGTCAATTCACTATATTGACCTTCGGTTTGACAATGCAGCAAACAACCGGATGACAACCTTTTGATAAAATCTGACTGTAGCGATCGCAGTAGGGTAATCCAGTCCATGCGTGATTTCTGCGATTTTTAATATTATTATCTTATTAAAATATCAAGTCTGCTTTCATTTTTCAATTAGCTTTGAGTAATTCTATTTTATTAAACGAACCGCAGAGGCTCAGAGAGGAGGACACTTGCACAGGAAGGGTTTCCCGCGCCAGGTGCTACAACGGGGGGAACCCCACGCCAGTCGCCTCAACGGAGGGAACCTCCGCACAGCGCTGGCTTTGCAACGCACTGGCTTGACTTGAGCAATGTGTCCGTCGCAGAGAAAAGCTCATAAGTTGTCTTAGGTTAGCATATTAACAGAATTATTTAAAATAAAGTCGCAAAATTTAACTTTATAACAATAATAAAAAAACCGTCACCTTGGTAGAGACGTTCCAATGGAACGTCTCTACAGATTATATTACAATTTGTAACCAATTTGACGCAAAAAGTTATGACGCGCTTTGACTTCATCGGCATTTTCTACACCTCTGGGGGAAAATCCATCCACAACACCTAAAATCCCGCGTCCCTGTTCTGTTTGTGCGACAATCACTTCTACGGGATTTGCTATCGCACAATATATATTGCAGACTTGCGGACACTGCTTGATTGCATTCTTTGAAGTTAATTGGATACGCTTGTTTTGTGTAAAATTACGAAACTGTGTCCAAAGCGCGATCGCGCTATGCGTTGATATTTGCTATTTGTTGAAGATGGCGATCGTTACCCGCTAATCTAATCAAGCATAATTGAGATGCTTCACAAAAAGCAATGCCAAATTTAATGTAATGCGAACTTGCCACTATTATCTCATATAAATCTTCGATTGTTTTAATAAGCGTGGGTTTGACCAACAATAATGTTACTTCCCTCCGGAATTTCCATGACAACTGATTTTATTTTCATATAGTTTTTTGAAGATTTGTAAACACAGTTATTCGATTTGTAAAACAATATTTATTAAACTATACTATCTTTCTAAGATGAATATTAATAGTAACTTTTGGAAAAGTTGCATTTTAATTAGTTTTGTCAAGAATTGTCATCTAAATTAACCATAACTCAAATTTATTTTATGAAAATATTACTTGTGGAGGATGACGAGTTTGTTGCTGAGGCTCTCGTCGCTGTTCTTAATAACCAAAACTATGTAGTAGAAACTGCCCCCGATGGTGAAACAGCTTGGGATTTAGTGGAAATATTTGATTATGACTTAATACTTTTAGATGTCATCCTCCCGAAGTTAGATGGTATTAGTCTTTGCCGTAAAATAAGACTTCATGGTTTGCAAATGCCAATCATGTTGTTGACTGGGTGCGATAGCAGTCACGAGAAGGCTACAGGATTAGATGCAGGCGCCGATGACTATCTGGTTAAACCGTTCGATCAAGAGGAATTAATTGCACGGGTGCGAGCGCTGTTGCGTCGGGGTGTTATTCCGTCACAACCTGTGTTGGAATGGAATAATTTACGGCTCGATCCGACAAGTTGTGAAGTCACTTATGGCGAACAACCGCTATCATTAACTCCGAAAGAATATGCGTTGCTAGAACTTTTTTTGCGAAACAGTCACCGCGTATTTAGCTGCGGCATGATTTTAGAACATCTTTGGTCTTATAATGACGCTCCAGGTGAAGAAGCTGTTCGCACTCATATTAAAGGGTTGCGAACGAAGCTTAGAAGCGTCGGGGCACCAGGAAATCTGGTTGAAACAGTTTATGGAATTGGCTATCGTCTGAAGCTAGCGAAAGAGGACAGGGGGACAGGGGGACAGGGGGACAGGGGGACAGGGGGACAAGGGGGACAAGGAGGACAAGGGGGAGAAGGGGGACAAGGAGGAAAAATTTCTCCCTTGTCTTGCCCCTCTCCCCCATCCCCCCATCCCCCCCTCTCCCCATCCCCCCATTCCCCCCATCTCCCCCTCTCCCCATCCCCCCATCCCCCCCTCTCCCACTCCCCCACTTCTTCATCACCGACTCCAAAGCAGACATTATTAGCGATCGCCTCAGTTTGGAACCGATTTAAAGGACGAATAGGTGAACAGGTGACTTTGTTGGAGGAAGCTGCTGCTGCTTATAGTGACAATGCTTTGAATCAAGAACTTCGCAAACAAGCATTTCAAGAAGCTCATACTTTAGCAGGATCGTTAGGTACTTTTGGCTTTCCTCTAGGCTCAAAGTTGGCACGAAAAATTGAGCATCTACTGAAAACTGATAAAATTTTGACTAAAGCCCAAACGACGCAGTTTCAAAGTTGGGTAGAGCTATTGCGTCAGGAAATTGAGCGAAATCAGGATGAGACTGTTTCCTCTTCACTTCCTCTAGATGAATACCCAATGCTTTTGGTAGTCGATCGCGATCGCTCGCTCGCTTCCCAACTTGCAATTGATGCAAACTCAAATTTCCAAGTGGCGATCGCAACCGATATTCAAACCGCCATCCAGAAATTGTACCAAGAACATCCCAGCGCAGTACTATTAGATCCGAGCGTTTCCCCACTTGAATCCGACAGCTTGCGCTTACTTTGGGAGTTGAAAGACCGCAAACCACCAGTCAGCGTGATAGTATTTACCGAACAAAGCGATTTTAGCCATCGATTGCAAGTTGCTCGCCACGGAGGACACACATTTTTACAAAAACCCTTACCCATTGCACAGATAATACAAGCAGTGACACAAGTATTGCAACATGCACCCGATGCAGAAGCTCATGTTTTAGCTGTAGACGACGATGCGAAAATAGGTGCGCTGTTGCAAGTATTGCTGACTCCTTGGGGAATCAAGGTGACAACCCTCAACGATCCGCAACGTTTTTGGGAAACTCTGGAATCTGTAAAACCAGATTTTCTGATTTTGGATGTGGAAATGCCGGATGTCAATGGTATGGAGATTTGCCAGGTAGTACGCAACGATCCGCGTTGGAGTGAATTGCCGATTTTATTTTTGACAGTTCATAACGATGCTAATATTATTAATCAGGTGTTTGCAGTCGGTGCAGATGACTTTGTAAGCAAGCCAATCGTCGGACCAGAACTTGTCACTCGCATTATCAATCGTCTGGAAAGGATTAAATTACGGCAGCGTCTTGCCCAAACTCAACAAGCTGAAGCTGCTGCTAGCAAAAATGATATAACCCGCATTCGCCAACAAACAACAGTTGCTCAGTTGGCTCAGTCAGCTCTTTCTGGCAAAGATTTTTCTAGCTTGATGAATGAAGCTGTGGAGATTATAGCACAAAATCTGGAAGTAGAATACAGTAATATTTCGGAACTTATGCCAAAAGAAAACACCTGGGTGCTGCGCTCTGGGGTGGGCTGGGATGCGGAATTAATCGGGCAAGAAATAATCAATTTAGACGCGGTTGTACTCTCTCCTGTGATTATTGAAGATTTACAAACATCTGAGAGTAATTCCTTTTTGCAGCAACATCAAGTTAAGAGCGGCTTAAGTGTACCAATTTGCACACAGAATCGAATTTATGGCGTTTTAGGAGCTTATACGCGCAAAAAACGGACTTTCAGTTTAGATGATATGAATTTTGTCCAAGCGATCGCAAATGTCTTGTCAGCGGCACTTGAGCGGCAGCAAACTGAGCAAGCTTTACGTAAAGGTAAGGACGAATTGGAATTAAGCGTAGCAGAACGCACAGCAGAATTAATTAGAATTAATCAACAACTTCAGTTAGAACTTAACGAGCGTCAACGCACACAAGAAGCATTGCGAAACTCTCAAAGTCGATTTGCGGGAATTGTAGAAATCGCCGATGATGCAATTATTTCGATTGATAGCAGCCAACGCATAACCTTATTTAACCAAGGGGCAGAAAAAATTTTCGGCTACACCGCAGCCGAAGTGCTAGGACAGCCTTTGGATTTACTGTTACCGTTGCGATATATTAAAACACATCGTCAGCATGTAAGTGAATTTGGCAACTCGACAAAAGTCGCTCGTCGCATGGGAGAACGTCGTGAGATTTATGGTTGTCGCAAAGATGGTAGTGAATTTCCGGCAGAAGCTTCGATTTCTAAGTTAAAGCTGGGGGAAGAAACAGTATATACCGTTTACTTGCAAGATATAAGCGATCGCAAGCAAGTTGAACGCATGAAAGATGAGTTTGTCTCCGTCACCAGTCACGAACTTCGCACACCCCTAACTTCAATTCACGGCTCATTAAAAATGCTGGCAAGCGATCTAATTAAGTCAGATTCTCAACAAGGAAAACGTCTGCTAGAAATAGCTGTCAATAGTAGCGAGCGTTTGGTGCGCTTAGTCAACGACATTCTTGACATCGAGCGCATCGAGTCGGGCAAAGTGAAGATGGAAAAACAAACCTGCAACATTGCCGACTTAATCGCACAAGCAGTAAATGTAATTCAGCCGCTTGCCGAGGCAGCCAATGTTACTTTATCTGTTTCTAGCTTATCACTTCTTCTCTGGGTAGATGGCGATCGCATCGTCCAAACCCTAACTAACCTACTAAGTAACGCCATTAAATTTTCCAACCTCGGTGCAACTATCCAACTTAGCGCTGAGTTGAGAAATGGACAAGGAGGACTCCTTGGAGACAAGGGCGACGGGCGTGGGGGACAAGGAGGACAAGGAGGACAAGGAGGACAATTTGGAAGAATTTCTCTCTTGTCTTCCCCCTCTCCCTTGTCCCCCTTATCTTCCCCCTCTCCCTTGTCCACGGACACGTTCCTTACTCCTCCACCCCCGCACGGAAGTGTCCTCCCCTTGTCTCCCCCCTCTCCCCCCTCTCCCCCTCTCCCCCTCTCCCCATCCCATCTCCTCATCTGTGTGAAAGATACTGGACGCGGCATTCCTCCTGATAAACTTGAAAGTATATTTGAGCGCTTTCAACAGGTAGACTCTTCAGATTCTCGCAACTATGATGGCACTGGTTTGGGCTTGGCAATTTGCAAAAGCATTGTGCAACAGCATGGTGGATGTATTTGGGCGGAAAGTGTGCTGGGTGAAGGTAGTAATTTTTACTTAGCTTTGCCTGTAGTTCAGTCCCAAGATTCTGAATTACTATTTTATTAACCAAAGAATACTTATAACAATTTTAGATAAAGGTGCAAAAAAAACAGACAAAGATGTAATATCAAGTTCGGTTAATCACTTTATATATTGGGAACGCGGTAACATGAAAAAACCATTACCAATTAGCAATTACCCCCGATCCCATTACCGACCTCACTAATAATATAAGTGTTCAAATGAACCTGATGTAAATAATTTCCGAGTGCTTTGGAGTAAAAATATTAATGGGAACAAAGTGTATTCTGGTAGTTGATAATGAAGAGTACATCCAAGAAGTTGCTAAGATTTGCTTAGAAACTGTAGCAGGCTGGGAAGTACTGACAGCAGGTTCCGGATTGGAAGGTATAAAAAAAGCCGAGATTTACCAACCTGATGCAATTCTTTTAGATGTAATGATGCCAGAAATGGATGGTATGACTACCTTTAGCAAACTACAGGCGAATCCGGCGACTCAAGCAATCCCGGTAATTTTTTTAACAGCAAAGATCCAAACTTCTGACAGGCGCCGCTATGCTCAAATGGGTATGCCGAGCGCGATCGCTAAACCCTTTAATCCTCTAGAATTAGCACGACAAATCGCCAATGCTCTAGGCTGGAGTATATGAAATGCGGAGGCGCTCGGTCAGTCCCTGCTTCTCTACAAAGCCACACACGCAGTTTTCCACCAGAAGCGACAGCAAACTCAGAGCGCAACTTGCGCTCTTATGGGATAACCAAACCGAGCGCAGGCAACATCAACATTGCCATCAGTACAGACCATTAACTCACGAATGTGACTGGTTTGTTGGCGATACTGCTCCCAATCAGGCAGCACAGTCAAGGAGTGAAGCAATGTTTCCAATAACGCCATCACGAAGGAGCCAACCTCAGAATCAGGGATGATAAACTCATGCTTTTCAAACTTCGCAAAAAGCTTTGTGGGTCGGCGGTAATACAGCACGCGAGTATAACCAGGACGTGAGTATTCGCTATCTGGAACGAGCAACTGACCTCGAATCTTGATCCCATGCTCAAAAATCAGCTTTTCAATCAGAGCGATCGCTCTTCTTAGCACAGGATTTTCCTGGAAACGTTTTTCAGTCCAAGGGAGTCCCATCTCAAGAGCCAGCCAGTGTTCGTAAGTAGGTGCTGAGCCAATGGGGTCTTCACCATTAGCGAAGAAGACAACACCTAAAAGCTAGCGGAAGCGTGGTAGCCCCGTATTTTTAAATCGGGGCGGAAACGCGACACGGCTCGTTTTAACGAGCGTCATTTGTAATGATGTGGGTCATTGATATATTTTTCAATCACAGC
>JAESGF010000173.1_pt1 | contig 44734 bp, 49 predicted proteins | sample 9269621 | NCBI WGS metagenome assembly JAESGF01 (sample SAMN14515066, study PRJNA621663) | algae metagenome | isolation source: Tolypothrix carrinoi HA7290-LM1 and co-occurring heterotrophs from dry rock... | place: USA: Makauwahi cave, Kauai, Hawaii | collected 2011-01-06
GTTGTGATCGGCGGCCGCTCGGGCGCCTCGCGCGATGCGCAGATGAAGAAGCTGCTCGCAACTTACCTGCCGAAGGCGACCGTCGGCTCCGAGATGCTGGTCGCGAGCTGGCAGGACGCCGCGCCGCCGCCGCTGCCGGGCCGCAAGCCCGCGCTCGCCGAGGTCTACGCCCAGCGCCTCCTCGCGAGCGCGGCACAGCCGGACCCCATCGCGGCGACGCTGCTCGCCTATGCGGCGGATACGGCCGGAACGCGCCCGTCGATCATCACGCCCGACGTCGCCACCGGCGCGCTGGAGGCCGTGATCGCGGCAGCAGTGCCGACCGCACCGCCCGCCCCCGGCACGCTGACGGCGGTCGCGGTCCCCTCCCCAGCCCCGCGCGGCGACCTCGGCGACCTGCCGCCCGCTGCCGCCTCATTCGCGATCGCCACGGCCGCCCCCGCGGCCGTGCTGGCTCCACCCCTCGCGGCCGCCGCCGCAGCCGAGGAACCCGTGGCGATCGAGACCGTGACGGCCTACGCCGCCGAGGCGCTGTCGGACGTCGAGCGCGCCGCGACGCTGATGGCGACGCCCGGGGCGCCGGAGGCCGCACGCGCAGCCGCGCCCGCGCCGGCAGCAACGGCGGGCGGCCGCTTCGCGATTGCCTTCGCGACGTTTGAGGCGGCCGGCGCGCCGCGCCAACTCCGGCGCGAGGACATCCTCGCCGCAGTGGAGCGCGCCCGCCCGCCGGCAACATCCCTCGCCGGCCACTCCACGGTGGAGATAGGCTCCGCCGCGCCCCGCACCCCGGCCGCGGCACCGCCCCCCACGGCGGTCGCCACACCCGCGGCCCTTCCGGCCCGCGCGCCCGCTGCCCCCGCCGGCTGGCAGATCCAGGTCGGTGCCGTGGCGAGCGCCGGCGAGGCGGAGGCGATCCACGACGACGCTGTCCGCCGCGTCCCGGCGCTGGACTCCTACGAGCGCGTGACGCTGACCGTCCGCACAGACAAGGGCACGTTCTACCGCGCCCGCTTCGCCGGCTTCGGATCGGAGGACGAGGCCAAGGCGTTCTGCGAACGATTCTCTAACCACAACAGGCCATGTTGGGCCGTCGCGATGTGAGTCGCGCCCGCCACCCATGACGGGGGGCGCCAGCGCTTCAGTTGTGAGTGTGAGTGATGAGTACGCTATCGCCGCTTGAGGAGGAGATCCCGGGCTTCGTTGAGGCGCGCCGCAAGGACCGTCGAGCCCCCCTGGTCGGGGTGCATCTCCTTCATGAGGCGGCGGTGCGCTGCGCGGATTTCGGCCTCTCCGGCGCCGGGACGAAGGCCAAGGACCTCGTAAGCCTCCTTCTCGGTCAGTCCGCCACTGCCGCGCGCGCGGCCCGCGCCGCCCGCCCCCGCGTCGCCGTCTCGCTCCACGTCCTCACGCCATTCGGGCAGCCTGCGGTCGAGATAAGCCTCGAGGACTAGCCGGCTCTGGTGGTCGGCCCCCGCCTCCCGCCAAAGCGCAAGTGCCTCGGCGTCGCTCAGCGCGGAGAGGGTGCGGCCGGCGAAACGGCCCTCGCGCACTGTCCCGTCCATCGTGCTGGTGTCGTGGTCGAGTCGCATGGAAACGAAGCGCGTCTCGACCGAAGATGCGCCACCCCCGCGCGGCGTTCCACGGCTGCGGCCGCCGGGAAAGCCACCCGGCCAGCCGCCGCCCGGAAAACCACCGCCCGGAAACCCGCCACCGGGCCAGCCCGTGCCGCCCGGGAAGCCCCCGGGGGATCCGCCAGGAAAGCCGCCCGTCCCGCCGCCGGCCCGGCCAAGCCCTGCCGCAAGGAGGCTCATCCCGAGGCCGATCTGCCCGCGCAGGATGAGAAAGAGTCCGATCCCCAGCATCGCGAGCCCGCCGCCGGCCTTCAGCCGCTTCGCCAGCCGCCGAGGGTCCGAGCGCAGGAAAGCGCGGCCGGCGACGGCGAGCGCGAGCAGGAGGACGAGACCGATGATGAGGGGCAGCAGAAGGATCATCATCGCAGCTTCTCGATCAGGAGCCGTGCCCCTTCGTCGCCGCCGGCGCGGCGCGCCTCCAGCGCCTTTCGACCGCCCGCGGCATAGACGGCGACCGCCTTCAGGAGCTTCGCAAGCTCGGCGCCGGAGGCGTCGGAGAAGGTGAGGTGTGCGCCGCCCGAAAGGCGCGCGATCTCGGCGAACGCGGCGGTTGCAGCCGGCTCCCGGCGCTCCTGGAAGAGGAAGACGGGCACCTTGAGGAGGCCGAGTTCGCCGGCGCGGGCGCACAGCATGTCCACGTCCTCCTCCATCGCATCGCCGACATAGACGAGCGCCTGGACGGGAGCCTCCCGCGCTTCCTCGAGCGCCTTGCCCAGCACCTTGCGGATCTGCGTCAGCCCGCCGCGGCAGTCGATCGAGGACATCATCCGCCCGAGCCGGTCGCCGTCGGACACCCAGGGCGAGGCGCGACACTCGCCGAAGCCGCGGAAGTAGACGAGCTTGATGTCGAGCCCGCCAACCGCGGCGGCCTCCTTGAACATCTCGGCCTGGACGGCCGTTGCGCGGTCCCAGGTCGGCTGCCGGCTCATCGTGGCGTCGAGACCGAACACGAGCCGGCCGCGCTTTCCGGCCGTCCCCGGCGCCATTGTGCGCGCGCGCTGGAGGAACGCGTCGATGTCGGCGCGGTCGGTGCTGTCGGACGGGGCCGGCGTCGGTGTCTTGCTCATGAGAGAGAGATAAGCGCCCCGCGTCGCCCCGCCACGGGTGCGGCGCCGCGTCGGTGCGGATGGCGCGGCAACCTCGCCGCAGCACGCCGAGAGGCTACGTCTTCGGCCCGCCACGGGCGAGGTCGCGTCGCCGGAGCGGGCAGCATCCCCCTCGGGCCAGAGCGCCGCTTTGCAAGCCCACCGGCCACCGACGGGCGGCTGCGGTGTCGCCGATCGAATCAGAGGAGGCAAAGCTCCTGCAGGTCGCGCCGCATGGCTGCGGGCATTGCATCGTCGATAGCCGCGAGGGCGATGTCGGCCGGCGCGTCCTCCGGACGCAGGTAGCGCCATCCCTGGAAGGCACGGCAGGGTCGCGCGCGCACCGGCACCACGTCGGCATCGAGGACGATGTGGTGGCGCTGCACCCCTCCCCCGTCATCGAACGGCTCGAGCGCGAGAACGCGCTGCCGCGCCGCGACCGCACCCCGGATCACCCAGTAGAGGCTGCCGCCGGCGAGGATCTCCGCCACCCGCTTCGGCGCCATGCGGGTGGTGGTGCGGCTCGCCCGCCGGCCGCCCGGCCACGGCTGCGCGGTCTCCGCGACCCACTCGCGGAGGTCGTCGATGGAGTTGGCGCCGACGCAGAGCTTCAGGACGTGCAGTGTCATGGAGAGGACGGTGATCCCTGGCGCGGCCGGCGGCAAGCGCGGCACGCGACCGCTTCACCGCTATCCACGGGAGATGCCGGCCTCAGGGAGTCACCCCCTGCCAACGTAACGCCGCGCCGTCCGTCAATCGCCCGTCTCGCCGCCGAGGTCATGTGGCGACGCCCGGCGCAGGTCCGACGTCTGCCGCTCAGGCGGCGGTTTCTGCGGCGCTCGACTGGCGCGTCATCGCGAGGAGGCGAGCGAGGATCGCTGAGCGCTCGGTCGGGGAGAAGTGGTTCCAGCCGAACACGTCGCCCATGAAGAAGCCGTCCACCGCGAGGCGGATGATGTGCGCGGCAATCGGGTCGATCCCGTCGCTCGCCACGGCCCGGTCGACGTCGCGCTGGTGCTGGGACACCGACGACAGCGTCTCCGGCCCGATCGGGCCCGTCCGGAACAGCGCGGCGACCACGGCCGCGAAGTTCTCCGCCTCGGGACCATCGTCGAACGAGGCGGTGACGTAGCCGCGCACATAGGCGCCCGGCTCGTCGTCATCGCCGACCGCAGCGGTCACCTTCCGCAGGAACGCCGTGTAGGCGTGGCGTGCCACGGCGATGACGAGGTCCGCCTCCGCCGGGAACCGCGCCCGGACCTCGGCCAGGTCGAGGTCGGCGGCGCCGGCCACCGCCTCCAGCGTGAGCCGGTCGGCGGCGCCCTCCTGCACCAGCATCGCCGCTGCCTCGAGCGTGCGCTCGCGGATGCGGTCGACCATCAGGCGGCCTTGCGCTGCGCCGAGTTGATCGCCTGCCACAGGAGCGCCGGCGTCGCGGGCATGTCGACGTGGTGGATGCCGGCGTTGCGCGACAGGGCGTCGACGAGGGCGTTCATCACCGCGCCGCAGGAGCCGATGGAGCCCGCCTCGCCCGCCCCCTTAATGCCGAGCGCGTTGTGCTTGGAGGGAACGTTGCGCGTCTCGAAGTGGAAGAACGGCACGTCCTCCGCGCGCGGCAGGGCGTAGTCCATGATCGAGCCCGAGAGGAGCTGGCCATTCTCGTCGTACACCGTCCGCTCCATCAGCGCCTGGCCGATGCCCTGGACGATGCCGCCGTGGACCTGCCCCTCGAGGAGCATCGGGTTCACGTTGACGCCGAAATCGTCGACCACGACGTAGCGCAGGAGCGACACCGTTCCTGTGGCGGGGTCGACCTCGAGCTCGCAGACGTGCGTGCCGTTCGGGAACGTCGGCTCACCCTGCTGCACCTCGCCGACACCTGACAGCCCTCCCGCCTTCGCGGCGAGCGCCGCGAATGTCACCATCCGGTCGGTGCCGACGACGCGAACAGCGCCACCCGACAGCTCGAGGTCCTCGGCGCTCGCCTCAAGCTCGTCCGACGCGAGATCCTTCAGCTTCTTCGCGAGCTCGTCGGAGGCGACGCCGATGGAGGGAAGGCCGAGGGGCACGGAGCGGGAGCCGCCGGTGCCGCCGCCGGTCTTCACCCGGTCGGTGTCGCCCTGGACCATCCTGATCTCGGTCGGGTCGACGCCGAGCTTATCGGCAATCAGCTGGGCGTAAGCGGTGTGGTGCCCCTGCCCGTTCGACTGCGTGCCGATGAGGAGGGTCATCGTCCCGTCGGCAGCGAGCTCGACCTCGGCGCGCTCCGAGCCCGGGAAGGCGCAGGCCTCGATGTAGGTGGCAAGGCCGATGCCCCGGAAGACGCCGCGCTTTGCGCTCTCCGCCTCGCGCGCCTTGAAGCCGGCCCAGTCCACCACCTCGAGGGCGCGGGTGAGGTGCCCGTCGAACTCGCCGGTGTCGTAGGTGCGGCCCGCGGCGGTCTTGTAGGGCATCATCTCGGGCTTGATGAAGTTGCGGCGGCGGAGCTCGATGCGGTCAATCCCCGTCACCCGCGCCGCCTCGTCGACGAGCCGCTCGATGCAGTAGGCGGCCTCCGGGCGACCGGCGCCGCGGTAGGCGTCCACCGGCAGCGTGTTCGTGTAGACGCCGTCGATGGTGACGAACATCGTCGGGATCGCGTAGACGCCGGGCGCCATGGTGATGCCGACCCACGGGATGAACGGCCCGAACTGGGCGAGGTAGCCGCCCATGTTGGCCTTGAGGTCGACGCGGAGGCCAAGGAAGCGGCCCTCGGCATCCATGGCGAGCTCGGCGGTCGTGAGATTGTCGCGGCCCTGGCTGTCCGAAAGGTACGCCTCGGAGCGGCCGCAGACCCACTTCACGGGGCGCTTCAGCTTCTCGGCGGCGAAGAGGACGAGCGGGTACTCCGCGTAGACGAAGATCTTGGTGCCGAAGCCGCCGCCGACGTCGGGCGTCACGACGCGCAGGTTCGGCTGGCCGATCTTGAGGATGTCGTCGGCGATGATGTCCATCATGCCGTGACCGCCCTGCGTGCCGGCGGTCAGCGTGTAGCGGCCGGTCGCCTCGTCGAATTCACCGATCGCGCCGCGGGTCTCCATGTAGTTGGTGACCAGCCGGTTGTTGACGATGTCGAGCTTGGCAACCTTCGCTGCCTTCGCGAAGGCGGCTTCCGTGTCCGCCTGATTGCCCTGCGTGAAGCGGAAGGCGAGGTTGGAACCGTGTTCCGGCCAGACGAGCGGCGCGCCCGGGGCGAGCGCGGTCTTCATGTCGGCGACGCTGTCGGCGGCGTCCCACGACACCTCGACGAGCTCGGCGGCATCGTTCGCGGCTTCGACCGAGTCCGCCACGATCATCGCGACCGGGTCGCCCACGTGGCGAACGGTGTCCTTGGCGAGGATGTAGTGCGGGTAGACCGGCGTCGGCGACCCGTCGTGCTGCGGCATCGCGGCCCTGCACGGCAACAGGCCGAGGTGGGCGATGTCCTCGTAGGTGAGCACGAGATGGACCCCCGGCGCCGCCTTCGCCGCCTCGACCGAATCGATGGTGAACGTGCCCGCCGCGATCGGCGAGCGGACGAAGACGGCGTGGAGGCAGCCCGCGGGCTGCACGTCGTCGAGGTATCGCCCGGCGCCGGTGATGAACGCCTGGTCCTCGAGCCGCAGCGCCCGCGCGCCGATGCCGAACTTCGCCATGGTCATGTCGTTCATGGGGGATCCTTGCCGTGAGACGCCGTCGGAAACGTTGACTTAGTGCAATGTTGCGCGCGGCGCCACGGGGCGGAGCGCCGCGCGACGGCACGAGCCCGGCGCAAGCGTGGCGTGGGACAATTGTCCGATCGCTGAGTGCCAGCCGCTTAGGAGGTCGCGTTCCGGGTCGACGCCATCCAAACCGATCGCCGCCCGATCGACGCCGAACGCGTCCGCCTGCACCAGCAGCGAAAGCACCTCGTAGAGCGCGAAATGTCGCCCTCTGTCGTAGTCCGAACCTGAAGGTTCAGCGTCGCCCCTCGCGGCCTCGGCCATCCGAAGCCTCTCGCGACTGACGTCGTGGAGCACGAAGCGGATCGACTGGCTTTTGTCAGGACGCATCACGCCGCTGCCTCCAGCGCCGCGAGGTCGGCGCCGCGGATGGCGTCGAGGTTGCGCGTGATCCGCTCGACCGGCCAGTCCCACCAGGCGATGGCGAGGAGGCGCGCGACCGTTCCCTCGTCGAACCTCATGCGCACCACGCGAGCCGGGTTGCCGGCGACGATCGCGTAGGGCGGGACGTCGGCCGCCACGACCGATCGTGCCGCGACGATCGCGCCGGAGCCGACGTTGACGCCCGGCATCACCAGAGCCTCCATGCCGAGCCAGACGTCGTGGCCGACGACCGTGTCGCCCAGGTTCTCCGCATCCCAGGTCGCAGGGTCGAAGCCCTCCTCCCAGCCGCCGCCGAAGATGTTGAACGGATAGGTCGAGAAGCCCCCCATGGCGTGGTTCGCGCCGTTCATGATGAAGCGCACCCGGGCTGCGATCGCGCAGAAGCGGCCGATAACGAGCCGGTCTCCCACAAAGGGGTAGTGGTAGAGGACGCAGCGCTCGACGAAGTGCTCCGGTCCGTCCGGGTCGTCGTAGTACGTGTACTCGCCCACCTCGACGCCGGGCGTCTTCACCACGGCGCGCAGGAAGCCGACGCGGGAGAAGCCCGCCACGGGGTGCCGTGACGCGGGATTGGGGCCGTTCACGTGAGGAAGGCGAGGAGCTGCGCCGTCGACCCGTCCACCTCCGCCGCCTTCTCCCCCTTCACGGCCGGCAGGAGGACGTTCGCGAGCTCCTTGCCGAGCTCGACGCCCCACTGGTCGTAGCTGTTCACGCCCCAAAGCACCCCCTGCACGAAGACCTTGTGCTCGTACGTCGCCAGCAGGAATCCCAGCGTCCAAGGATCGAGCGTGCGGTAGGCGATCGTGTTCGATGGCCGGTTGCCGGGGAACACGCGGTGCGGCGCGAGGCGGTCCGTCTCCTCCTCCGGACGGCCCGCCGCGAGGAGCTGCGCGCGCGCCTCCTCCAGCGTGCGGCCGCGCATGAGGGCCTGCGACTGCGCCAGGGCGTTCGCGACGAGCTTGGCGTGGTGGTCGCCGAGCGTCTCGTGCGGGCGGGCGGCGATGAGGATGTCGCACGGCACAGGGTCGGTGCCCTGGTGGAGGAGCTGGTAGAAGGCGTGCTGGCCGTTGGTGCCGGGCTCGCCGAAGATCACAGGCCCCGTCGGCCCGTCGACCGGGCGGCCGTCGCGGCGGACGCGCTTGCCGTTCGATTCCATGTCCACCTGCTGGAGGTGGGCAGCGAACTCCACGAGCCGCTGGTCGTAAGGGAGGATCGCGTACGCGTTCCAGCCGAAGAACGTGCGGTACCAGTCGCCGAGGACGCCCATGATGACGGGGATGTTCGTCTCGAGCGGGCGCGCCTTGAAGTGCGCGTCGGCCGCGCCGCCGCCGGCGAGGAAGGCGCGGAAGTTGTCGCCGCCGATCGCGATCGCGACGGAGAGGCCGATCGCCGACCACACCGAGTAGCGCCCGCCGACCCAGTCCCAGAAGCCGAAGATGCGGTCGGAGGCGATGCCGAACGCCGCCACCTTGTCGAGCGCCGTCGAGATCGCCGCGAAGTGCGCGCCGACGGCCCCCTCACCCAGCGCACCGGCGATCCACGCCCGGGCGGTTCCGGCGTTGGTCATCGTCTCCTGCGTGGTGAACGTCTTGGAGGCGACGAGGAACAGGGTCCGCGCCGGGTCGAGCGGAGCAAGGACGTCGGCGATGTCGGCGCCGTCGACGTTGGCGACGAAGTGGACGCGCGGGCCGCCGCTCCGGTAAGGCGAGAGCGCGCGGGCGACCATGCGCGGGCCGAGGTCGGAGCCGCCGATGCCGATGTTGACGACGTCGGTGAACGGCCGGCCGTCGGAAGCTGCCACCGCGCCGGAGCGGACGGCGTCGGCGAAGTCGGTCACCCGGTCCAGCACCTCCGCGACGTCGCCGGAGACGTCGCGGCCGTCCACCATCCACGGCCCCGGCCCGCGGAGCGCGACGTGGAGGACGGCGCGGCCTTCCGTGGTGTTGATCGCCTCGCCGGCGAACATCCGGTCGCGCCAGCCTTCCACGTCCGCCGCGCGGGCGCGGGCGATCAGGAGGCGCATCGTGTCATCGGTGACGAGGTTCTTGGAATAGTCGAGGAGCACCGGCCCCTCGTGCACGCTGAACCGCTCGGCGCGGTCCGAATCCTCCTCGAAGGCGCGGCGGAGGGAGAAGGTCTTCAGCGTCTCGCGGTGGGCTCGGAGGGCGGCGGTGTCCATGGGCTCCTCGGGTCGTTTCTGTCCCGCCGACCCCAGGCTCGCTCAGGCGCGGGCGGCGAGGAACTGGCGGTTCGCCTCCTGGAGGTTATGCCAGAACTCCTTGACGCTCTCCTCCCAGGAGAATTTCAGCGCGTACGCCCGGCAGCGGTCGCGCGGTATCTCCAGCGCGGCGAGGCACGCGGCGCGGAGGTCCCAGTCGAGCGCACCGGTTCCGGAGTCCGCGATCACGTCGATCGGCCCCATCGTCGGGAACGCCGCGACCGGGACGCCGCAGGCGAGCGCCTCCATCTGCACAAGCCCCCAGGTGTCGGTGAGGCTCGGGAAGACAAACACGTCCGCCGCGGTGTAGCAGGCCGTCAGCGCCCGCCCCATCCGCTTGCCGGTGAACACGGTGTCGGGGAAGCGCGGCTGCAGCGGCTTCAGCGCAGGGCCGTCGCCGACGACGACCTTGGTGCCGGGGAGGTCGAGCGCGAGAAACGCCTCGATGTTCTTCTCCACCGACACGCGCCCGACGTTGAGGAAGATCGGCCGCTTCAGGTGGGCGAGGTCCTCCGCCGGCGGCTCGTCCGGATTGAAGGTGACCGTGTCGACGCCGCGCATCCAGCGCACCAGCCGGCGGAAGCCGCGGCCGGCGAGCTCGGCCTCCAGCGTCGCGTTGGACACCATGCAGCCGACACCGCCGTTGTGGAACCAGCGGATGAAGGCATACGACGCGCCGAGCGGCACCGGCGCGCGGGCGCGCACGTACTCCGGGAAGCGGGTGTGGTAGCTCGTCGTATAGCCGACATGGTTCCGCCGGCACCAGGTGCGCGCCATCATGCCGAGCGGCCCCTCCGTCGCGATGTGAACATAATCCGGCCTGGCGGCGGAGATGGCGCGGTGGACGCGGCCCGGCGGGGTGATCGCGAGGCGGATCTCGGGATAGGTCGGCATCGGCACCGTCCGGTACTCGGCCGGGGTGATCATCGTCACCTCGATGCCGAGCTTCTCGAGTTCGGCGCGGGTCGTGTCGAGCGTACGGACGACGCCGTTCACCTGGGGATGCCAGGCGTCTGACACCAGGACAAGGCGGCTCATGCTGCGGCGGCGCGCTCGGCGAGGGCCGTCACCGCCCCCTTCTCCCGGACCATCGTCCACCGGATCAGTACAAATTCACCGTTCATCGTCTCCGCCACCGCGCTGCAGCTTTCCACCCAGTCACCGGTGTTCACATAGGAGACGCCGAGCATGTCGCGGATCACGGGATGGTGAATGTGACCGCAGACGACCCCGTCGGCGCCGCGGCGCTTGGCCTCTGAGGCCAGCGCCTCCTCAAACTGGCCGATGAAGGAGACGGCGTTCTTCACCTTCAGCTTCGCCCAGGCGGACAGCGACCAATAGGTAAGTCCAAGCTTACGGCGGACGATGTTGACCCACGTGTTGCAGGCGAGCGTCGTCACGTATGCCCAGTCGCCGAGGAGGGCGAGCCACTTCGCGTGGCGGACGACGACGTCGAACTGGTCGCCGTGGATGACGAGGAGGCGCTTCCCCGTGGCGGAGGTGTGGACGACGGCGTCGGTCACCTCCACGCCGCCGAAATGGGTGCCGAGATAGTCGCGCAGGAACTCGTCGTGGTTGCCGGGGAGGTAGACAATGCGCGTCCCCTTGCGGCCCTTGCGGAGGATCTTCTGCACGACGTCGTTGTGCGACTGCGGCCAGTACCAGGTCTTCTTCAGCCGCCACCCGTCGATGATGTCGCCAACGAGATAGAGCGTGTCGGATTCGTGGTAGCGCAGGAAGTCGAGGAGGAGCTCGGCCTGGCAGCCGCGGGTCCCGAGATGCACGTCCGACAGGAAGATGGTGCGGAACTTGCGGATCTCCGGCTGGTCCGCCACCTCGGTGTCCATCATGGAAGCGACGCGCCTGTCTCTGCCTGGCTTCGGGCTAGCACGGTCCCGCAGCCGCCGACCATGGTGTGGGACGTCGCGCGAAGGAGACAAGGCTTTTTGTAGAGCCTGGCGATGCATCCGTGCACCAGATGCACCGGTCGATGGCAGGAGTGTGACGGCCCGGACGGCGGCGGCGTTGGTGGCGCTTCCGGCGTCAGAGCCCATAGCGCGCCCAGAGCGAATCGGCCCGCACTGCCCCGATCAGCTCCTCGCCGGAGAGGCCGACGCCGAGGCGGCGCCACAGCGGCGCACGGGCGGCGCTGACGGGACGGATCGAGACCTTCGCGCCGTAGCGCTCGCGCAGCACCGTCGTGAGATCGCCGAGGCTGTCGACGAGACCGAGCCGGACCGCTGCTGTCCCGCTCCAGAACCGGCCGGTGAAGAGGTCGGGGTCGTCGGCGAGCTTGGCCCCGCGGCGGGAGCGCACCTGCGCCACGAAGGCGTCCTGCACGTCCGCCTGCACGGCCTTCAGGATCGCGATGTCGCTCTCCTTCTCGGGGCGGAACGGGTCGAGGATCGCCTTGTTTTCGCCGATCGTGTAGACGCGCCGCTCGACGCCGATCTTCTCGAGAAGCTCCGGGAAGCCGAACGTCGCCGTCACGACGCCGATCGAACCGACGAGGGATGACGCGTCGGCGAAGATCTCGTCGCCCGCCGTCGCCAGCCAATACCCGCCGGAGGCCGCGACATCCTCCACGAAGGCGAGGACGGGCCGCTTCTTCTCCTCGGCGAGCTGGCGGATCCGGCGGGCGATCAGCGCCGACTGCACCGGCGAGCCACCCGGCGAGTTGACGACGATCGCGACCGCCGGCGCCCTCATCGCAAAGGCGCGCTCGAGCGTCTTCTCGACCGCCGCGAAGGAGAGCCCCTGCCGCAGCGGCGAGGAGAGGCCGATCGTTCCTTGCAGCCGGACCACCGGAACGATCGTTCGCCGCTTGCGCCAGAACATCAGACACCCTCCTCCTCTGCCGCCCTCATGTGGGCCGCGGGAGGACGAGCGCCAGCGCGGCGTTCGGCAGCGCGGGCACGGCGGTCAGCGGCGCGGGGGATGGTCAGAGCGGCGGGATGCCGTGCGCCTCCTCGAGCCGAGCGCGGATGGCAAGGAGGTCGGCCCACGCGCGCCGCTTCTCGGCCGGGGTCCTGAGTAGATAGGCGGGGTGGTAGGTCGCCATCGCGTCGATCTCGTCCGCGGCGCCGTCGTCGAGCGCGTAGCGGACCCAGCGGCCGCGCTGGCTGGTGATGCCGGCATCGACCCGGAGCAGCGTCTTCGCCGCCGCCCCGCCGACCGGGACGAGCACCTTCGGGCGGACGAGCGCGATCTCGCGGCGGACGAACACCTCGCAGGTCGCCGTCTCGATCGGCGACGGCGTCCGGTTCCCGGGCGGCCGCCAGGGGATCACGTTGGAGATGTAGACGTCCTCGCGGCGGAAGCCGATCGCCGCCAGCATCGCGGTGAGAAGCTTGCCCGAGCGACCGACGAAAGGCCGCCCCGTCTCGTCCTCGTCCTTACCCGGCGCCTCGCCGACGATCATGACCGGCGCGTCGACAGGGCCCTCGCCGTGGCAGGTGGAGATCGCCGTCCGCTTCAGGGGGCAGCCATCGAATGCGGCGAGCGCGGCGCGGAGGGCGTCCAACGTCGGAGCGACGCGGGCGGCCGCACGGGCATCCTCCACCGCGGCTGCGCCCTCCTCGGCGCCATCGGGCGACACCGGCAGCTCGGGCGGCGGTGCCATCGGGGTCGGAGCCGGCCGCGGCTCGGTGCGGGCGACGGCCGGAGCCGCGAGCTCGACAGCGCCGGCGGCGAAGCGGTCCTGCGGCGCGTCGTGCAGGCGGGCGGTGATGCCGCAGGCCCGCAGGAAGTCCGTCAGCCGGTCGCGCCCTGCCTCGGGCCCCGCCTCGCGCTCGGCCATGGACAACACCGTCCCCCTGCTCCAGTAGAGGCGTTCTAGACGATGTGGCGTGAGGACGGGACCCCATGAGCGAGGCCGACACGGCGGAGGCCGCGGCAACCGAGGCCGAGGACGCGACCATCGAGCGCGAGCGGATGGAGTACGACGTCGTCGTGGTCGGCGCCGGTCCCGCCGGGCTCGCCACGGCGATCCGCCTGAAGCAGCTCGCCGCCGAGCGGGGGGAGGAGATCTCCGTCGTCGTCGTCGAGAAGGGCTCGGAAGTCGGCGCGCACATCTTGTCCGGCGCCGTCATCGACCCGAAGGGCCTCGACCGCCTCGTGCCCGACTGGCGCACCGATCCGGATTGCCCGCTGAAGACGCCCGTCGCGCGCGACGGCTTCGTGTTCCTCGGCCCCTCCGGCTCGGTCGGCATTCCGAACGCCTTGATGCCGAAGTTCATGTCGAACCATGGCAACTTCATCGGCTCGCTCGGCAGCCTGTGCCGCTGGCTCGGCACGGTCGCGGAAGGAGTTGGCGTCGAGATCTACCCGGGTTTTCCGGCAGCGGACCTCCTGCGCGGGTCGGACGGCTCGGTGCAGGGCGTCGTCACCGGCGACTTCGGCGTCGCGAAGGACGGCACGCCCAAGGAGGGCTACACCCCCGGCATGGAGCTCGCCGGCCGCTACACGGTGCTGGCCGAGGGCGTGCGCGGCTCGCTCTCCAAGCGGGCGATGGCGGCGTTCAACCTCCGCGAGGGGCGCGACGACCAAAAATACGGCATCGGCATCAAGGAGCTCTGGCGCGTCCGGCCGGAGGCGTTCGAGCCCGGCCTTGTCCTCCACACGATGGGCTGGCCGCTCGACAACAGCACCGGCGGCGGCGGCTTCCTCTACCATTTCGGCGACCACCAGATGGCGCTCGGGATGGTGGTGCACCTCAACTACAAGAACCCGCACCTCGACCCCTACATGGAATTCCAGCGGCTGAAGACGCACCCGGTCGTCGCCGACTACCTCGAGGGCGCCAAGCGCGAGGGCTACGGCGCGCGGGCGATCGCGGAGGGCGGCTACCAGTCGGTGCCGAAGCTCGCCTTCCCGGGCGGCTGCCTCGTCGGCTGCGCAGCGGGCTTCGTCAACGTCCCGCGAATCAAGGGGACGCACAACGCGATCCTCTCCGGCATGCTCGCGGCCGAGCACATCGCGGCGGCTCTCGCCGAGGGGCGCTCGCACGACACGCTCGACACCTACCAGCAGGCCTGGTTCACGTCGGAGATCGCGGACGAGCTGCGCGGCGTGCGCAACGTGAAGCCGCTGTGGTCGCGCTACGGCACGGTCGGCGGGGCGCTCCTCCTCGGCGGCATGGACATGTGGGCACACCGCATCCTCGGTGGCTCGCTGTTCGGGACGATGTCACACGGCGGGCCGGACCACGCGGCGCTGAAGCCTGCCGCGAAGGCAAAGACGATCGCCTACCCGAAGCCGAACGGGGTGACGACGTTCGACCGCGCCTCGTCCGTCTACCTCTCCAACACCAACCATGCCGAGAACCAACCGGTGCACCTCAAGGTGCTGGATCCCGGCCTCCAGAAGACGTCCGAGCTCGGGGTCTACGGCGGGCCGTCGGAGCACTACTGCCCGGCGGGCGTCTACGAGTGGGATCGGAGCGGCGCCGAGCCGAAGTTCGTGATCAACGCGCAGAACTGCGTCCACTGCAAGACGTGCGACATCAAGGACCCGAACCAGAACATCAACTGGGTCACGCCCGAGGGTGGCGGCGGCCCGAACTACGTGGGCATGTGACCGATGGCCGAAGGCTCGACACCCCTCTTCCACAACCAGCCCGGCGTCCGCCGCGTCCGGATCGGCGCGCGCGAGTTCATGTGCATGGGCGCGCTGCCGCCGTTCGACCACCCGCACATCTTCATCGACATGGGCGGGGACACGGAGGCGATCTGCTCCTACTGCTCGACCGTCTACGTCTACGACCCGTCGCTCGGCCGCCACGAGGCTGAGCCACGCGAGTGCATCGCCTCCCCGGAGGCGGCACGGGGTGTCGTCGCCGCTGCCGTGCGGGCTTGAGCTTCGCCAACGCCCCGCTAAGGTCCGCGCTCCCACGCGAGCGAGGCTACCCCATGGACTTCACCGACGCCCTCCCCGACGGCCACCCGCTCCTCGTCGGGCGCGTCCATCGCCCGGGCGTCGGCCCGTCCGTCGTGACGGTGCGCGATGGCGAGGTCATCGACATCACGAGCCGTGAATTTCCGACCGTGCGCGACGTGACGGAGGCCGCCGACCCGGCGGACGTGGTGCGCTCCGCGCCGGGCGAGGCGATCACCTCCGCCCACGCCCTCCTCGCCAACGCCGACCAGGCGCACATCGACATCGACCGCCCGCACCCGCTCGCGCCGGTGGACCTCCACGCCGTGAAGGCGTCGGGCGTCACCTTCGTTCAGAGCCTGATGGAGCGCGTGATCGAGGAGCAGGCTCGCGGCGACCCGTCGAGGGCGCACGCGCTGCGCGCTGAGATCGGCGAGGTGATCGGCGCCGACCTCTCGCAGCTGGTGCCGGGCTCAGAGGAGGCGATGGCCCTCAAGGCGGTTCTCCAGGAGAAGGGCGTCTGGTCGCAGTATCTCGAGGTCGGCATCGGGCCGGACGCGGAGATCTTCACGAAATGCCAGCCGATGGCCGCCGTCGGCCACGGCGCCTTCGTCGGCCTTCACCCGGTGTCGAAGTGGAATAACCCAGAGCCGGAGGTGGTCCTCGTCGTCTCGTCCGCGGGCCGCATCGTCGGGGCAACGCTGGGCAACGACGTGAACCTGCGCGATGTGGAGGGCCGCTCCGCGCTCCTTCTCGGCAAGGCGAAGGACAACAACGCCTCGGCGGCGATCGGCCCGTTCATCCGCCTCTACGGCGACGGGTTCGGGCCGGAGGACGTCGCCACCGCCGTCATCTCGCTGACGGTGGAGGGCGGCGACCACTTCCGGCTCGACGGCTCGTCGTCCATGGCGAAGATCAGCCGGTCGCCGGAGGCTCTGGTGGAGGCGACCGTCGGCCCGCACCACCAGTATCCGGATGGCCTCGCCCTCTACTGCGGGACCATGTTTGCGCCGGTGGAGGACCGCGGCGCGCCGGGCCAGGGCTTCACCCACCACGAGGGCGACGTCGTGCGCGTCGCGGCCCCCTCCCTCGGCGCGCTCGTCAACCGCGTAACCCTGTCCACCAAGGCGCCGCCGTGGACGTTCGGCGTCCGCGCGCTGATGGCGAACCTCGCGCAGCGGGGTCTGCTCTAGCCCGCGCGCCACGCAAGGAGCCGCTATGCGTGTCATGGTTCTGGTGAAGGCGACGGAGGAGAGCGAGGCCGGTGGCCTGCCCGATCCTGCGATGATGGAGGCCATGGGCCGCTTCAACGAGGAGCTGCGAGAGGCGGGCATCCTGCGCGTGGGCGACGGGCTGAAGCCGTCGTCCGCCGGCAAGCGCGTCCGCTTCGACGGGGCGGAACGCACCGTCACCGACGGCCCATTCGCAGCGACGTCCGAGCTCGTCGCCGGCTTCTGGCTATGGGAGGTGAAGGACCTCGACGAGGCGGTCGCCTGGGTGAAGCGCTGCCCAAACCCGATGCCCGGCCCGAGCGAGATCGAGGTCCGCCCGCTCTACGAAGCGTCCGACTTCGCCGATCCGCGCGTGCGCGCCGCCATCGAGGGGCGCTGACCGCGCCGTCAGTCCGAGGCGGGCGGGAGCGGGATCGGCGTCCCGTCCTCCTTGAAGATCGGCCGGGTGGGCCGCCGCGGCAGGAGCGGGAGCACCGTCTCGCTCGGCCGGCACAGCCGCACGCCCTTCGGCGAGGCGACGATCGGGCGGTTGACGAGCACCGGATGTTGCAGCATCGCCAAGAGGATCGCCTCGTCGTAGACGGTGGGATCGATGAGGCCGAGCGCCTCCGCCGGCGACTTCGTGGTGCGGAGCGCCGTCCGCGGCGTGAGGTCGGCGGCCGCGAACAGGGCGAGGAGCTGCGGGTGCGTCCACCCCGTCTCGAGATAGGGGATCACCACCGGCGTCTCGCCGCACGCCTCGATGATGGCGAGGACATTGCGCGAGGTGCCGCAGTCCGGATTGTGGTGGATGACGATCATGCGACGCTCCCCTCCTCGCGGACCCGCTCCGGCCGCAGCAGCCAGCCGCAGAAGACGGCCGCCAGCGCCGCGCCGGCAAGCTCCGCCGCGATGAACGCCGGCACACCCTCCGGCCGGATGCCGCTGAAGGTGTCGGACAGCCCGCGCGCGACCGCGACGGCGGGGTTCGCGAACGAGGTGGATGCGGTGAACCAGTAGGCGGCGGCGATGTAGAGGCCGACGAGCGCCGGCACCGCCGCCGGCGGCGCCGCCCGACCGGCGGGGATGGTGACGAGGAGGCCGAACGTCGCGACGACCTCCGACAGCCACTGGCCGGTGCCGGTTGCACCGTCGCCGACGCCTGGATCGCCGGGAGCTCGAACATCGCATGGGCGAGCGCCGCGCCGGCGATTCCGCCCGCCACCTGCGCCGCGACCGTGGCCGCCGCGAGCGGCACGCCGATCTCGCCGCGCACGGCGAAGACCGCCGTCACGGCGGGGTTGAAGTGTGCGCCCGAGACCGGGGCAAGGCGGTGATCAGGACGGCGAGGATCGCCCCCGTGGCCGCCGTGTTGGCGAGAAGCGCGAGCGCGACGTCGTCCGTCAGCCGGTCGGCCATGATGCCGGAGCCGACGACGATGGCGACGAGCGCCAGCGTCCCGAACGCCTCGGCGGCGAGGTGGCGCCGCGCGTCAGCCACCGCGGCACCCGGGGCGGGACGCGAGCGCGGCGATGCTGTCGCACAGCTCCGGCTGCCCGCCGCAGCAATCCTCGAGGAGGTAAACCACCAGCGCCTCCAGCGTCTCGAGGTCGGCGCTGTATCGCAGCACCCGCCCCTCGCGGCTGAACGACACGAGTCGGGCATGCGACAGGACCTTGAGGTGCGTCGACATCGTGTTCGGCGGCACGCCGAGTGCCTCGGCGACCGCGCTCGCCGCCATCCCCTCCGGCCCGGCCCCGACGAGGAGGCGAACGACCGCGAGCCGCGTCTTCTGCGAGAGCGCGCCGAAACAGGCAAGGGCGTCGATCATTCCATGATTCGACGATACTGGAATTATCGAGGTCTCACAAGGACAGCCGCCGCGACGATATCAGAGCCGCCAAAGGACGACGCCGAGCGGCTCCGCCCGGCCGCGGATCGGTACCGTGATGTGCTCGCCACCGTCGGGGAGCCGCTTGGCGAGCTCCGCGACCGCGGCGGAGACGGCGATCGTCGCCCGCACCGCCTTTGCCACCTCCATCAGCCGCGCAGCGACGTTGACGACGTCGCCCGCCACCGTCACCTGCTCGTGCCGCTCGCCGCCGAGGCGGGAGAGGAGGACGCGGCCGCAGTGGACGCCGATCCGGCCGTCGGCCGGCGCGCCGTCGATCCCGAGCGCGCGCATCGCAGGGACAAGCGCGAAGGCCGCCGCGAGCGCGCAGTCCGCGTCCCGGTCGGTCCCGTCGGGCAGGCCGAACGCGGCAAGCGCGCCATCGCCGATGTAGTTGAGGACGATGCCGCCGTGTGCCTCCACCGTCCGCGCGACGGCGCTGTGGAAGGCCCGGAGGAGCGCGCCCGTCCCCTCGAGGCCGATCCGCTCGCTGGCGCCGGTGAAGCCAGCAAGGTCGACGAAGAGGACGGCGAGGCGGACCGCCCTCGGCTCGGCGAGAAAGAACGGGTCGGCCGCCACCATCGCCGCCAGCGCGGGGGACTGGAGCCGCGCGAGGGAGGCGGCGGTCTGCGCCGTCTGGCGCGCGGCACGGCGGTCGGCGATCTGCCGCGCGACGAGCGCTGCGCCCATGACCGGAAGGGCAGCCGTTATGGGCAGCGCCGCGGCGAGCCAAATGCCCGCCTCGAACGCGGCAAGGACGGCGCCGAGCCAGCCGGCAATCAGCGCGGCGGCGACGATCAGCGCCGGGCCGAGCGGCAGGAGCGCGACGGCCGCGCCACCCGCGACGGCAAGTCCTGCCGCGGCCGCGGCATCGATCCGCCGCGTCCGTGCCGTGCGCGAGAGCGTCGGCCCGCCGGTGAACTGGGCGATGCCCGCCGCAAGGACCTCGACGCCCGGCACCGCCTTGCCGAACGGGGTCGGAAAGAGGTCGCCGACCGCACTCGCCGCCGCGCCGATGACGGCGATCCTCCCGCCGAGGTCCACCCTCCCCTCGAGGACGTCGAGCGCAGAGACGGTCGGCACCGTGCCGGCGGGTCCCGCGAGGCGGACGGGGAGGTGGAACGCGATGTCGAGCGGCAGGCTTCGGTCGCCGACCTTGACCGCGTCGGCGCCGACCTCCGGCGGGGAGCCCAGGAAGAGCGACGCAGCGACGAGGACGAAATGCGGCTGGACGCCGTCGGCGGTGACGAACAGCGCCGGGATGTGCTGCGGCGTCCCGGCGACGTCGGTGACGATGTTGACGAAGCCGACGGCGGCGGCGCCGGCGAACTCGGCCGGCCAGAACACCTGCGCCGCCTCCGGCACCCCGGCAATGGAGGCTTCGCCCGCAAACGCGGCGGCCGCCGCAACCACCGCCGGCGCACGAGCGAGCGCCTCGCGGAGGGCGCTGTTCTCTGCCGCCGGTGCCGCGTCGACGAGGAGGACGTCGAGCGCGATTGCCTCCGCGCCCGCCGCGGCGGTGGCCGCGACCAGCCGGGCGAGCGGCTCCCGGCGGATCGGGAAGCCGAACGCGGGAGCGGCAAGCGTGCGGTCGTCGATCGCGACCACCGTGACGGGCGCGTCGACGGGGGTGACCCCGGCGATCGCGGTGCGCAGGTCCACGAGGACTGCTTCAAGCGGATCGATGATCGACCGCCGGCCCGACAGATGCGGCACGGCGAACACGGCAGTCCAGAGGACACCCAGCGCGGCGGCACCGATCGCGATACGGCCGGGGGCCCCGAGCCTCACCGGCCGAAGCGGGCGAGGAGGGCGTCGCGTCGTGCGACGCCCCATGTCCGCACCGCGAGCGGTTGGCCCGGTGCGACGTCCACCCCCTCCCCCGGGCCCAGCGTCACGCCGCCCGGCGCGGCCGCTTCCGTCACCGAAACGCGCCCCTCCCGCACGAACACGGCCGTCGTGCCTGCCGCGACGTCGACCGCGTACTCCGTGCCGCGGACGGAGGCGATGGCGTGCGGCGTCCTGATCTGGAAGCCGCCGGCGCCCGGCTGCGCCGTCACGTACACGGCGCCGCGTCGCACCGTCGCCCGCCTTGGCGGCTGCGTGGCGGTGCCGGAGGAGAGGCTCAGCACCGCCGCCGCCTCCGCCTCGATCACGAGCCCCGCCGCGCAGGTGAGCACCCGGCGGGGCGGGTCCGATGCCACCGTCACGCTGCAGCCGGCGACAAGGGTCTGTGCCGACGCCGCGACGGGCGCGAGTGCGGCCGCAGCCGCGAGGGCGAGTGCCGATGCAAGACGAGCCATCCGGGCCTCCGTTCCCGGCGGCGGGCGCCTCAGTTGGTGGGCGTCCTGATTGTCAGCGCCGGGTTGTGCGCGAAGAAGTTCATGGGCATGAAATGGATTGTCTTCCAGTCCGTGGACATCACAGGCCAGTCTTCCGTCCGCGGGATGTGGTGGAATCCGGCCGTGAACCACGTGACGATGTCGGCGTGCTGGAGCGGCCGGTCCGCCTTCACCCACTCGGCGAGGGTATCCGTCCCGTCCGACTGCATCGCCATGTCGCCGCCGGCGTAGCGCTGCGCCGGGTCGTAGACCGTGTTCCACACCGAGTACTCGATGTAGGCGTTGCGCTTCATCGGCGGGTCGTTCGCGAAGTCGAACGGACCGTAGGCGACATTGCCGTGGTGGATCATGTAGCCCGGGTTGTGCCCGAGCGGCCCCTTCCGGTCCATGTTCATGACGTGGAAGTAGCGCGGCTGGAGCGCCGAGATCTTGTAGCGCGCGTCCATCTCGCTGTCGGGCACCGTCCGCTCGACCGTCCACATCGAGCGGCGCGGCGAGCCCTCCGGCGCCTCGGCAGCGACGATGTCCATCGTCTCGAACATGTTCACCGGCCCGTCGACGTCGAAGTCGAGGCGAAAGTTGAAATAGTGGTCGTGGAACGGAGCCACGAGGTGCGGGGCGATGAGGTTGCCGTACCGCGTGTCCTCCGCCGCGGTCGGGTCGTCCATCGAGGTGGAGGCGACGCCCTTCACGGCGTCGAGGCCCGTTGCGCCGATCTTGATCTCGATCTGGCCGTCCTGCTTGAAGCGGTAGTCGATCAGGTAGTCGTAGTTGCCGACCTCCGACGCCGAGCGGACGACGAGCTCCGTCGCGGGCCGCCCCTCGGCCGGGACAGGGTTCTCCGGCGTCTGCGCGAACACCTCGAAGTGGCGCCAGGCGGGGTCGCCGATGTCGCGCTCGAAGATGCAGATGGCGTTCGGGATCTCGAGCGGGTTGCCGCTGTCGTCTGCGATCAGCGCCGGCAGGTAGGCGGCGTAGGAGGGGCAGTCGACGCCGGGGGTAAGAGGCGACAGGAACAGGCCGAAGCCGTACTCGCCGGAATCCATGTAGGTCCGCCAGTACCAGCCTTCGCCAGGGTCCATGTAGGGGACGAACACCTCCGAGAGGTGAGCCTGGTAGAGGACGGAGCGCCACTCCTCGCCGTCGCGCACCTCGATCTCGGAGAGGACGACTCCGGGCCGCTTGTCGACGCGCAGGCGCATCCGCCAGATGTCCCATTCGATGGCACTGCCGTCGATGGTGACGTTCGGCCCGCCCGGCTGCTGCAGCGTGGCGGGGTTCGCCTCGGGACGGAGCGGCACGCGCTCCGCGATCTCCGACTCGGTGTAGCCCCAGCCGTCAGTCGGGAGCGCGACAGCGCCCTCGTCGACGACGCGCAGCGCCTCGCCCTTTGCGAGGTCGACGACGGCAAAGAGGCCCTCGATGGGCTTGGCGTAGAAGTTGGAGCCGGTCGGATTGACGTAGCACGGCACCTTCATGAGGCGCGTGCCATCGTACTCCTCGGTGCCGAAGTTGCCCGCCGTCAGCGGCAGGCAAAAGACGTCCCCCGGGGTGAGGCCTCGCTTCTCGAGGCCAGCCACCATGTCCGGGTGGCCGAGCGCGGCCTCCATCGCGCCGACGAACTCGGCGAAGAGGATCATGGGCTGCCCGTCCGCCGGCGCATCGCTCTCCACCGTCTTGTCGGTGATGTTGACGACCGCGGTGCGGAAGGTGCCGTCCGCGCCGTAGTGGACGCGGGCGCGGCGGACCGCTGTGTCACCCTCCTCCCAACGCAGCACCTCGGCCTTCGACGGCTCAACGAGCTCGATCAGCGGGAAGAGCGTCGCCTCCGTCGCCTTGCCGGCCGTGCGCAGCGTCTCCGTCACGGCGCCGTACTCCTCGGCGCTGAGTCCGTCGAGCGGGTGAGCGGTGGCGGGCCCGGCGGCAAGGCCGAGGCCGAGGAGCGCGGCAAGCGCGGTGGCGGTGCGTCTCATGAAGGTCCTCCCTCGCGGCGCCCGCGGGCGCCGGGGTCATGAGACCATGCCGGCGGCGACGCCTCAACCGCTACGAGGCTGCGGTGACGCCCGTCGCGAGCACGCCGTCGAGCTCGACGGCCTTGGCGAGCGCCTTCAGCCGCCGGAGCGGCCGCTCGCCGTCGAGGTCGGACAGGTCCTCCGGCAGCCACAGGACGAGGTTGCCCCCCTGCCGGTAGAGTCGCGTCCGTGGCAGGATGCCGGCGACGCCCGGCGCGATCACGTAGGCGACGCGGAAGGCGAGCGCGAGGAGCCGAGCCCGTTCGGCGAGCCGCGGCGGCGCCAGAGCCTCGGCCGCGGGCCGCGCCTCGCTCTCGGCAAGGCCGCCATAGCGGTCGTGCAGCGCCATCGCGATATAGCCGCGGCCCGGATGGTCGATGCCGTAGAGCGCGGTATTCGTGATCATCGCGAGAGCCTGGTCGCCGCGATAGTCGGGGTGCGCTCGCCAGCCGATGTCGGAGAGGAGGCAGGCGGCGGCGCGCAGCCGCTCCTCGCCGTCGGTTTCCTTGATGCCGAGCGCCTCGAACACTGCGCCCGTCCAGGCGACGAGCTCGGCCGAGTGCTGCGGCGACCGGCTTCTGAGGAGCGCCAGCTCCTCCGCGGCCACGATCAGCGGGTCGCGGCGCTGCTCGCCCTCCCCGAGACCGTGGAAGATCAGCCCCTCGCGAACCCCGAGGGCGGAGGCGACCACCTCCTCCGGCATCCCCTGCTCGATGATGCGCTTCAGCACCACGGCGCCCCATGGCAGGAGCTTGCGGCGATCCTTGGAGATCACGGCGATCCCCTTCATGCCGTCCACCCCGTCTTTCAGGATCGCCGTGCAGAACGAGGCCATCTCGTCCCCCGGCACGGCGTAGTGGTGGAGCACCGTCACGGGGTAGTTCGTCTGCGCCATGTGGAGGCGGAACAGCGACCGCCAGGTGCCGCCGATGGCGTAGAAGGTGCGGCCGGCGAGAAGCGGCAGCTCCGTCGACGCGGCCAGCGTGTCGTTGACGATGGTCGCCGCGCGGGAAAGCGAGCCCTTGGCCTCGCCCTTCAGCCGGAGCGTCCCGAGGGGAAAGCTCTCACCGGCATCGATGCCGAGCTCGGAGATGGAAATGAGTTCCAACGAGCCGCCGCCGAGGTCGCCGGCGACGCCATCCGGCCGCCAGAAGCCGCAGAGGACGCCGTTCGCCGCCATCTCCGCCTCTTCCGGCCCGCCGAGCACGCGCACCCGCCGGCCGGAGGCACGCTCGATCTCGCCGATGAACTCGGCTCCGTTGGCGGCATCCCGTGCGGCGGCGGTCGCGACGATGGTGAGGTCGGAGACCTCCGCCGTCCGCGCGATGGCGAGGAAGCGGCGGACCGCGCCCAGCGCCCGCGCCATCGCCTCGTCCGCAAGCCGGCCGGTTTCGGCGAGACCCTCACCGAGCTCGGCGAGCACCTTCTCGTTGAACAGGATCACCGGCGTCCGCGACGCGCGCTCGTAAAGGACGAGGCGGACGGAGTTGGAGCCGACGTCGATGATGCCGACGGCGTCCTGCCCCATCCGGGGGCCGCGGGGCATCGCGGCGGCTTCGGCAAGGGCATCCATCGGCGCCTCCGGTGTCGCTCAGTGACCGAGCGGCGAGAAGGCGCGCGGACTCGACGCCTCCAGCGCCTTGCCGCGGCCCGAGAGCGACGGGTTCGTCATGAAATAGTTGTGGGCGTTCACCGGTTCCTCGCCAGGCTCCGCGACGATCCGCTCGTCCGACCCGTCCGGCAGCACGCGCCAGCTCTGCTCGTTGTCGCGCAGGTTCGCCACCATGATCTGGTCGAGGATCTGCTGGTGCACCGTGTCGTTGTCGATCGGCACCAGCGCCTCGACGCGGCGGTCCAGATTGCGCGGCATCATGTCGGCCGAGCCGATGTAGACAATCGCATCGCGCGAGGGGAGTACCGAGCCGTTGCCGAAGCAGAAGATGCGGCTGTGCTCGAGGAAGCGGCCGACGATCGACTTGACGCGGATGTTGTCCGAAAGTCCCGGCACCTCAGGCCGCAGGCAGCAGATGCCGCGGACGACGAGGTCGATCTCCACGCCCGCCGCCGACGCATCGTAGAGCGCGTCGATGATGTCGGCGTCGACGAGAGAGTTCATCTTCATCCAGATCGCGCCCGGCCGGCCGGCCCTCGCGTGCGCGATCTCGCCCTCGATGTGGTCGAGGATGCGCTTCCTGAGCGTGATCGGCGACACCGCAAGCCGCGACAGCTCCGCCGGCTCCGCATAGCCCGTCACGTAGTTGAACACCCGCGCCACATCCTGCGCGATCACCGGGTCGGCCGTGAAGAACGACAGGTCCGTGTAGATCTTCGCGGTGATCGGGTGGTAGTTGCCGGTCCCGACGTGGACGTAGGTGGCGAGGCGCCCGCCCTCGCGCCGGACCACCATCGAGAGCTTGGCGTGCGTCTTCAGCTCGAGGAAGCCGAAGACCACCTGCACGCCCGCGCGCTCAAGGTCGCGTGCCCACTTGATGTTCGCCTCCTCGTCGAACCGCGCCTTGATCTCGATGAGCGCGGTGACGGACTTGCCGGCCTCCGCCGCCGCGATGAGGGCCGCGACGATCGGCGAGTCGTTGGAGGTCCGGTAGAGCGTCTGCTTGATCGCCACGACGTCGGGGTCGAGCGCCGCCTGGCGGACGAACTGCACCACCACGTCGAAGCTCTCGTAGGGGTGGTGGATCACCATGTCCTTGGCGCGGATCGCGGCGAAGCAGTCGCCGCCCTGCTCGCGGACGCGCTCCGGAAAGCGTGGCGTGAAGGGCTGGAACTTGAGGTCCGGCCGCTCCAGGCCGACGAGCTGGGACAGGTCCTTCAGCGCCAGCATCCCGTCGACCACCATGAGGTCGGACGGCGAGACGCCGAGCGCGTTGGCGACGAACGTCCTGAGCTCCGGCGGGGTCGACGCCTCGATTTCGAGCCGGATCACGACGCCGCGACGCCGCCGCTTCAGCGCGCTCTCGAACGTGCGCACGAGGTCTTCCGCCTCTTCCTCGATCTCGAGGTCGCTGTCTCGGATCACCCGGAAGGCCCCGGTGGCGAGCACCTCGTAGGACGGAAAGAGGCGGCCGAGGTGGAGCCGGATCGCGTTGCCGAGGGCGATGAAGCGGACGCCCGGCCCGTCGTTGTCGAGCCGCACGAAGCGCTCCACCTGCGCCGGGATGCGAACGAGGGCGATCCGCTTCTCCCCGTCCGGCGCCCGGAGGCTGAGGACGAGGGAGAAGCCGAGGTTCGGGATGAACGGGAACGGGTGCGCCGGGTCGATCGCGAGCGGGGTGAGCACCGGAAAGACGTGCGCCATGAAGGACTGCTCGAGCCCGTCGAGCTCGCGCTCGGACAGGGTGTCCGGATCGGCGATCTCGATCCCCGCCGCGGCGAGCTCGGTGCGCAGCTCGGCAAGCTGCACCTGCTGGCGGCGTTGGAGCTCGGCGACAGCCGCGTCGATCCGGGCGAGCTGCTCGGTCGCCGTCAGCCCGTCGTCGCTGCTGGCGTCGACCCCCGCGCGCTGCTGCGCGATGAGGCCTGCGACGCGCACCATGAGGAACTCGTCGAGGTTGTTGGCGGAGATCGACAGGAAGCGCAGGCGCTCCAGCAGCGGGTGGCGGACGTTGGCCGCCTCCTCGAGGACGCGGGAGTTGAACGACAGCCAGGAGAGCTCGCGATTGATGAACCGCTCCGGGCTCGTCCGCAGGGAGGCCGTCCGCGTGGTCTCGAGGTTGATCTGATCCGCCGCCATCTGTGCGCCCCGTTCCGTCGTGCGATCGGCAGTCCTCGCACGGGTTTTCGTCGCGCCTATGACACAGAGATGCTGGCGCGTGAACCGGTGGCGCGGCGCCCTCCCCGGCTCAGTCGCTGCCGACCGGCCGAAGGAGGCGCGCGGCGAGCACCCGAGTGGGCCGCCGCCGCTCCTCGAGCCCCAGACGGTCCATGGCCTCGACGAAGGCGGTCGCGGCGTGCAGCGTCCGCTCCATGCGCGAGAGGGCGAACGCGACCACCGACGGATCGGCAGGGAGCTGGCGGGCAAGGAAGCTGTCGATGAGGACGCGCTTCAGGAGCGCGTCGTCCGGCGCGCCGAGCGCCACCTCCGGCGCGGCTCTCAGCCGGGAGCCGAGGTCGGGCAGCGCGGGCAGCGGGCGGCGGACGGCGGTGAGCAGGACGTGCGATCCCGCCGCCCGCGCCGCGTTGAGGAGGTGGAAGAGCGCCCGCTCGTCCGCCATCCCCGCGTCGTCCACCGCGACGGGTCCGGCGGCCGCGAGCGCCACCGGGTCCTCCGCGACAAGGGCGAGCCCCGGCACCACGCGGCCTCCTGTCCGCTCCGCGAAGGCGCGGGCGAGGTGCGACTTGCCGGAGCCACGCGGACCGGTCACGATCGCCCACGGGTGCGGCCAGCGCGGCCACTCGGCAAGGAGCGCATAGGCCGCCTCGTTGGCGCGGGAGATCACTGTCTCCGGCGGCGAGGCGGGAAGGCCGAGGTCGAGGGCGAGCTGGTCCACGGGCGGCGGCTCCGGTCGCGTGTGCCTGGCGACACTGCCCCGCCCTCTCCTCAACCGCAGCGGGCGGGGCAGATGCTCACCGCTTTCCCCACCACCCGCCCGCCTCGCCTGTGGACAACCGGGCGGAGAGCGCGGGGCGGCGGACGACGGCGTGGCATGGACAAGGCGAGCCCGGCGCGGCAGAACCGCTGCGAAGAGGACGCTCCATGACAGAAGATCCCCGCAAGGCTTATGCGGATGCCGGCGTCTCCATCGCCGGCGGCGACGCGCTCGTGGAGCGCATCAAGCCCGCCGCGGCGCGCACCGCAAGGCCGGGCTCGACGCCGGCGCTCGGCGGCTTCGCCGCGCTGTTCGACCTTTCCGCCGCCGGGCACCGGGACAGCCTGCTTGTCGCCTCCACCGACGGCGTCGGCACCAAGCTGCGCGTCGCGACCGAACTCGGCCGGCACCGCGGCATCGGGATCGACCTCGTGGCGATGTGCGTGAACGACGTCCTCGCCCAAGGCGCCGAGCCGCTCTTCTTCCTCGACTACTACGCCACCGGCCGGCTCGACGTCGCCGCCGCCGCCGACGTGATCGAGGGCATCGCCGAAGGCTGCGCCGAGGCGAACTGCGCCCTCGTCGGCGGCGAGACGGCGGAAATGCCTGGCCACTATGCGGACGGCGACTACGACCTCGCCGGCTTCGTCGTCGGCGCCGTCCGCCGCGATGCGGTCCTGCCGCGCCCGACCATGGCGGCGGGCGACATCCTCGTCGGCCTCGCCTCGTCCGGCGCGCATTCCAACGGCTACTCGCTGGTCCGGACGATCGCCGCCCGCCGCGGCTGGTCCTACGAGGCGCCCTTCGAGGGCGGCACGCTGGGCGAGGCGCTGCTCGCGCCGACGCGGATCTATGTCCGCCCGGTCCTCGCCGCGCTCGCCGCCCACGGGGGCGAGGTGAAGGGGGTCGCCCACATCACCGGCGGCGGGCTCACCTTCAACGTGCCGCGCATGCTGCCGCCGGCGCTGGCGGCCCACATCGAGCGCTCAGCCCTCTTCCCCCACCCGCTGATGGCGTTTCTTAAGGCGGAAGGCGGGCTCGACGACGCCTCCATGGAGGCGACGTTCAACTGCGGCGTCGGCCTCGTGTTCGTCGTCGACGCCTACGAGGCGGACCGGGTGATCGCGACGCTTGCGGCCCATGGCGAGCGGGCGGCGGTGATCGGCAGCCTCGTCGGCCGTGCCGAGGGTGCGCCGCCGATCCGCATCGCATGAGGCGGACGCCCGTCGCCGTGTTCCTCTCGGGGCGCGGCAGCAACTATGCGGCGCTCGCCGCGGCGACCGCGGCGGCGGACTACCCGGCCGAGATTGTCGCCGTCCTCGCCGACAGCGACGCCGAGGGGCTCCGCCGCGTCCCGGGCATTCCCGGCACCGCCGTCGAGCGCCGCGAATACCCCTCCCGCGCCGCCTTCGAGGACGCGCTGGACGCGGCGACCCGCGCCGCCGGCGCCGAGCTCATCTGCCTTGCCGGCTTCATGCGCATCCTCTCGCCGGCCTTCGTTGCGCGCTGGGAGGGCCGCATCCTCAACATCCACCCCTCGATGCTGCCGTCCTTCCGCGGCCTCGACACACACGCCCGCGCGCTCGCGGCCGGGGTGAAGCTGCATGGCGCGACGGTGCACCTAGTGACGCCCGAGCTCGACGACGGGCCTATCCTCGCCCAGGCCGCGGTCCCGGTGCTGCCGGACGACACCGCGGAGACGCTGGCGGCGCGGGTGCTCGCCGTTGAGCACCGGCTCTATCCGGCAGCGCTCGCCCGCTTCGTCCGAGGCGGGGGGCCGGTTTCCGGTGAGGATGCGGCCCTGTTCAGCCCGCCGGTCCCGTGATCGTCGCCGCTCTTCAGCGGGATAGAGGTCAGTCAGACAGAGACGTCGCCGGTGTTCATCCGCGGTGGCTCGAACGCCGCCTCGATGCGCTTCCGACGGATTAGCGATCCATTCGTTCCGCGAAGCGCACAGCGGCAGGAGCGGCTCGGGATGCGCGTGGGCGACATCAACTCCCCGTTCGTCGCACACCCGAACAACGTTCAGCAGGGCCGGATCGGCGGGACGCGAGAGAACCGGCGGCGCAGGTCGGCCTCATCTCCACGAACAGCGCGCACCAGAGGAGGACGTCGCGGCTAACGAGATCGAGGCGCGGTAGCGGCACATCCGTGCCATCAGCCTCCGCGCTGCTCGAGCCTGAGGCGGTACGGAGAACTGACTTCAATATCGCGCAAGCCGGCATGCAGTGGCGGCGGCATCGATGCTTCGCCCTATCGCGCCAGTGCCGGCTGCTTGAGCGTGAGCTTCATCGTCAGCGCCTTCTGCCGCCCCGAGGCGCTCGCGTAGTAGTCCGCCCGCTCGCCGACCGTCTCGAATCCTGCGCGGCGGTAGAGTGCCAGCGCGGACTCGTTCGACGGGTCGACCTCGAGATACACAGTGCGAACCCGCTCGGCGTAGAGGTGGCGGAGCGCCGCGTCGAGCAGGAGGCGGCCGACGCCGGAGCGGCGGTGGCGCGGGTGGACGGCCATCGTCAGCACCTCCGCCTCGTCGGCGGCGCGGCGGACGGTGATGAAGCCGATCGGCCGGCTCGACGAGCCGACGGAACCGCGGCGAGCGACGAAGGTGGCAACGCCCGGCTGCTCGCCCATCGCCGCCTGTTCGTCGGCCGACCAGGGAGCGATGAAGGAGGCGGCGTGGATCTCCTCAAGCGTGTCGTAGTCGGCCGGCCTGACCGGAGCGACTGCCCTGGGCGCCGTCAGCCAGCCGATCACAAGCCACCTCACTGATCACGTCGGGTGACAGTTGGCCACAACGCCGGAGCGCGCGCCAGACCCTTGTGGCTGCAAAGCGCTGCGATTTCGCCATGTTGATGAACAGGACGCCGGGCTCGACCCAGCTTCAGGCGCGGGCCAGCGCCTTGTGGCCCTGAGGGGCTGCGTCGACCGGCGCGAGGTAGAGCGCGCGAGGTTGCCGCCCGGTGGGGTCACCCCCGGCGAGATCGGCGACGATGGCAAGCTCGAGCCGGTCCACCACGCGACCGCCACCGAGTGCGGCGACGGCAGCGGCGTCTCCGGCGATGGCGGCGCCCGCCGCTGCGGCCCGCGCGTCACCAGCCGTCATCCTCGCCTCGAACTCGGGATCCGCGCCCAGATAGAGCGCGGCGAACACGGCCCCGTGCCGTGCGTCGACTGCCGCGAGCGCTGGCAACCCGGCCATGCGCGCGATCACTGCAAGGGTCGAGACGCCGACCGCCGGGATCCCGCGGGCGAACGCGACGCCCTTAGCAAAGGCGATGCCGACCCTCACCCCCGTGAACGAACCGGGCCCGATAGTGACAGCGACTCGTGACAGGGCGCCGTAGTCAAGTCCCGCCGCTGCCAGCGCCGCGCCGGCATGGCCGACGATCGCCTCTGCATCCCCCGCCGACGGCGCACCCGCCGCGCCGAGAATGCGGCCGCCGTCCACCACGGCCGCCTCGGCCCAGCCGAGGGCGGTGTCGACGGCGAGCGTCACCATCAGTTGACCGGGCGCACCTCGCGCACCTCGGGCACAAAGTGACGGAGGAGGTTCTGGATGCCCATCTGCAGCGTCATCGTCGACGACGGGCAGCCGGCGCAGGCGCCCTGCATCTTGAGGTGCACGACACCGTCGCGGTAGGCGCGGAAGATGATGTCGCCGCCGTCGCCCGCCACCGCGGGACGCACACGCTCGTCGAGGATCTCCTTGATCATCGCGACCGTCGCGGCGTCCTCGTCGGCGAACTCCTCGCCCTCGATCTCCGCCTCAGCGGCCGACTTCGAGCCGTCCTCGATCACGGGTTCGCCGGAGAGGTAGTGCTCCATGATCGCGCCGAGCACGGCCGGCTTCAGGTGCGGCCAGGGCGTGCTGTCCTTGGACACGGAGATGAAGTCGTAGCCGAGGAAGACGCCGGTGACGCCGGGCACGGCGAACAGGCGGCGGGCGAGCGGCGAGTCCGCACCCTCCTCCGCCGAACGGTAGTCGACGACGCCGCTCTGCATCACCGTCTTGCCGGGGATGAACTTCAGCGTCTCGGGATTGGGGGTGGATTCGGTTTGGATGAACATCAGGGCTCCCCAGGCGGTTCAAGGCCGCCGCGAAGTGAAGCCCTGCACATAGGCGCGTGCGCCCTCGCCAGCAACAGCGCGTGTAGCGTGGCGCCGGATCGCAGGCGGCGTTGCGGACACGAAAAAGCCGCCGGGATCTCCGGCGGCCTCTCCGTCAACGCGGGTCTAGCGCGTCAGTCGTTCCACTCCGGGAGCGCCTCGAGCGCTTCCTCGGTCAGCGCCGTCGTGAGGCGGCCATCCGCGTAGGTGAAGTCACCCAGCGGCACCACCACCTCCTTGTCGCCGATCCCGAGGAATCCGCCGGCCTCGACGGTCATCCCGACCACCTGGCCGGACGTGTCCACGAGCACTTCCTCGACGTCGCCGATCTCCTCGCCGTTGACGCCGTAGACGTCCATGTCCTCGAGCGCGTCGACCGTTACGCCCCACGGCTGAACCACGAAGGCATCGTCGTCGATCTCGCGGTAGTCGGTCACCACAACGGCCTGCGCAAAGGCGACCGAAGACATCAGCGTCGCGAGCGCGGCGGCGGTCAGCGTCTTCTTCATGGGTTCACTCCATTATCGTTTCGTTCACAGGATCAACGCAGTCCGGCCGGCAAGGGTTCGTTTCCTTTCGCGCAACTCTGTCCCGAACACGCCGGTTGGCGAACGGGCCCGCGTGTTGCATCGATAGGGCAATTGCCCGTCGCAGGAGCCTCGCCATGCCGTTCGCCACTCGCCGCACCGTTCTGAAGTCCGCCGCAGCCGGCGCCGCTATTCTCGCCATGCCGGCGGTGCTGCGCGCCCAGTCGCCCGTCCGCATCGGGATGAGCGGGTGGACGGGCTTTTCGCCGCTCTCCCTCGCGGCGGATGCCGGGTTGTTCGAGAAGGCCGGCATCCCGGTCGAGATCATCTTCATCCCACAGAAGGACCGGCTCGCGGCGCTGGCCGCCAGCGCGCTCGACGCGGTCGCGACCACGATCGACGCGCAGATCCTGTGGGCGACCACTGTGCCGCTGACGCAGGTCCTCGTCCTCGACAAGTCGAAGGGCGGCGACGGGGTGGCAGTCCGCGAGGGGATCAACTCCTTCGCCGACCTCGCCGGGAAAACCATCGCCTGCGATGCTGTCGGCACCGCGCCCTACTTCATGCTGTCGGCCATGCTGAAGGAGAACGGCCTGTCGATCCGCGACATGACGCTCTCGACCCTCTCCCCGCGCGACGCCGCCACCGCCTTCGTCGCCGGCCAGTTCGACGCCGCCGCCACCTACGAGCCGTACCTCTCGACGATCCGCAACGAGCCCGGCGCGGGGAAGATCCTCGCCACCACTCTCGACTACCCGGTGATCCAGGACACGCTCTCCTTCCCGTCCGACCAGATCGAGGAGAAGCGCGAGGCGATCCAGAAGGTGGTCGACGGCTGGTTCATGGCGCTCGACATGATCGCCGCCTCGCCGGACGAGGCGAACACGATCATGGGCAAGCGGGTGGACCAGACGGCGGAGCAGTTCGCGAAGTCGGCCTCGTTCATCGACTGGCAGGACAAGGCGGAGAACCAGGCCTACTTCGCGGACGGCCTCCGCGAGTTCATGGCAATGGCCGTGGACCTCCAGGCCGAGAACGGCGTCATCCGGAGGAAGCCCGACGTGGAGGCGATGATCGACGACAGCTTCGTCGGCTGACGTGGCGCGCCGGAGCCCGCTCGGCACCACGCCCTCTCCCCGCAGGGAGGCGGCGCTCGGCATCGCCTTCTTCGTCCTCTTCTTCGGCGCCTGGACGTGGGCGACGGTGGGAGGCTACGTGCGGCCGCTGTTCCTCGCCGACCCGTTCGCCACCCTCCGCTCCGGCGTCGCTCTCTTCACCGAGTACGGCTTCGCGGGCGACATCGGCATCACGATGTTCCGCGTCGTCGGCGGCTTCCTGATCGCCGCCGCCGTCGGGGTGCCGCTCGGCATCGCGATGGGCGCCTCGCGCACGGTGGAGGCGTTCATCGGCCCGTTCGTCTCGTTCGCGCGCTACCTGCCGGCGTCGGCCTTCATCCCGCTCCTCATCCTCTGGGCGGGCGTCGGCGAGGCGCAGAAGCTCTCCGTCATCTTCATCGGCTCGGTGTTCCAGATCGTCCTCATGGTCGCGGTGGTCGTCGCGGAGACGCGGCGGGACCTCCTGGAGGCGGCGGTCACGCTCGGCGCCGGGCGGCGCGGGATCGTCCTGCGCGTGATGCTGCCCAATGCGGCGCCCGCCATCGCCGAGACGCTGCGGCTCGTCCTCGGCTGGGCGTGGACGTACGTCATCGTCGCCGAGCTCGTCGGCGCGGAATCCGGCATCGGCCACATGATCATGGATTCCCAGCGCTTCCTCGACACGGGGCAGATGATCTTCGGCATCTTCGTCATCGGCGTGATCGGCATGGTGTCCGACGTCGCCTTCCGCGCGCTGAACCGGCGCCTGTTCCCCTGGTATCGCGGCCGCTGATGGCGTTCCTGTCGATCGAGGCCGTCGGCCGCGTGTTCCCGGGCGCCCGCGGCGGCCCTGCCGTGGAGGCGCTCTCCCCCGTCTCGCTGGGGGTGGAGGAGAACGACTTCATCGCCATTCTCGGCCCGTCGGGGTGCGGGAAATCGACGCTCCTGCGTATCGTGGCAGGGCTCGAGACGCCGTCGACGGGCCGCGTCGTGCTCGACGGCCAGCCCATCGACGGCCCTGGCGCGGACCGGGGCATGGTGTTCCAGTCCTACACCCTGTTCCCGTGGCTCTCCGTCCTCGACAACGTCGCGTTCGGGCTGCGCGAGCGCGGCGTCCCGAGGGAGCGGCGCGAGGAGGCCGCCCGCCGTGTCCTCGCCGAGGTGGGGCTCTCCGCTTTTGCCGGGCACTACCCGCACATGCTGTCGGGCGGGATGCAGCAGCGGACGGCCCTCGCCCGCGCGCTGGCGAACGACCCGAAGATCCTCCTCCTCGACGAGCCGTTCGGCGCGCTCGACCACCAGACGCGCTCGCTGATGCAGGAGCTGCTCCTTGGCGTATGGGAAGCGTCGCGCAAGACGGTGCTGTTCGTCACCCACGACATCGAGGAGGCAATCTTCATGGGGAGCCGCGTGGTTGTGATGACGGCGCGTCCGGGCCGAATCAAGGCCGACATCGCCGTCCCCCTCCCCCACCCGCGCGACTACCGCATGAAGGCAGCGCCGGAGTTTGCCGCGCTGAAGGCGGAGCTGACGGAGCTGATCCGGGAGGAGACGATCCGCGCAGCGGAGAGCGTCTGACACGAGAGGGTCGCGGCGACGGCAAGGGGCCGCCCGGAGCCACGCACAGCCGAAGGCGAGCGCGCCAGATCGCGCTTCACGCGATCCGGCAATCGACAGTGGCGATACCGGCAAGCCGGTTTCGCGGGAGGACGGGGCGAAGCCGAACCCCTTGACGTCGCCGCGACCCTCCGACGCTCACCCGGCGCCAGCCAGCCTCTTCCGGCTGGCAGGCCTGCCCGCCGGCGAGGCGGAGGGAGCGCGAGGGAAGAACTCCCTCGCCCGTCTCACGAACAATGCCGGCGCAGCCGTCCGCCCCTCAGAACGCCGCCACGAGGTCGACCTCCACCAGCGCACCCACTGCGAGGCCGGAGACGCCGATGCACGTCCGCCCGGGCAGCTTTCCCGGCGCCCAGAGCGTCTGCCAGTAGGCGTTCATCGGCGCGTAGGCGCGGGCGAAGTCGGTGAGGTAGATGCGGGCGAAGACGGTCCGGTCGAGCGACAGGCCCGCGCCGGCGAGGACCTTTTCGAGGTTCGCCATCACCTGACGGGTCTGCGCCACCACCTCGTCACCGACGACGGCGCCCGTCTCCGGCGAGGTCGGCATCTGGCCGGTGACGAACAGGAAGTCGCCGGCGCGCACGGCGTGGCTGAACGGGCCGACGGTGCGCGGGGCACCGGCGACCATCATGTGGGTGATCTCGAGCATGGGGGTCTCCGCCGACGATGGCGGAGGCTAGCAGGGCGGCGAGGCCGGCGTCAGGGCCGCGGCTCGTCGAACCATGGGAGCTCAAGCCAGCGGCCGGCGGTGCGCCCGGCGACGACCCAGTAGACCGCGCCGCCGACGGCACCGGCCGCGACCGAGAGCTGCACGAGGCCCGCGGAGACCCCGTCGTACACGGCCCCGTTCAGGACCGCGGACAGCGGCAGCGCGGTGACGAGCCCGACGGCGGCACCCGCAACGACGTAAGCGACCGGACCGCGCCACTTCAGCCCTTCCGCGAGCACGATCGCCGCCGCGGAGGCCCAGAAGCCGCCGACGAGGGCGGTCACGCTGGTCGAGAGAATGAGCACCGCGGCATCAATCGCGGCAAACCCGTCGGAGTACACGGCCGTGAGGTCGAGACCGTACGCCGCGAAAGCGACGAACGTCGCCGCGGCGAGGCAGGCGGCGCCGTAACCGAGCACGATCAGGCAGGCCTGTGCGAGCGAGGCCCACACGGCGTTCGGTCCGACGAAGCGAGGATCCATCTCCACCTCCGAAGCTTCCGGGCGTGCTCGGAAGCGCACGCCGGTCGCTCCGAATGTAAGCGATCGTGCGGCGAAATGAAGCTCAGGCGACAGCGCTTGCCGCGCGCTGCGCGCTCGCCCGCACCTTCTCGCTCTCCGAGCGAAGCTGGCCGCAGGCGGCGAGGATGTCCTGCCCGCGTGGCGTCCTGACCGGAGAGGCGTAGCCCGCGCGGTTCACCACGTCGGCGAACGCCTCGATCGTGTCCCAGTCGGAGCACTCGTACGGCGAGCCCGGCCACGGATTGAACGGGATGAGGTTGATCTTCGCCGGGATGCCGCGGATTAGGTCGACGAGGCCGCGCGCGTCGGCGAGGCTGTCGTTGACGCCCTTCAGCATCACGTACTCGAAGGTGATCCGCCGCGCGTTGGAGAGCCCCGGATAACGCCGGCAGGCGTCCATGAGCTCGGCAATGGGGTACTTCCGGTTCAGCGGGACCAGCACGTCGCGGATGTCGTCCCGCACCGCGTGCAGGGAGATCGCGAGCATCACGTTCATCTCCGCGCCGACGCGGCCGATCATCGGCACGACGCCGGAGGTGGACAGCGTGATGCGGCGCTTCGAGAGCGACAGCCCCTCGCCGTCGGACGCGACGGCCATCGCCGCCTTCACCGCGTCGAAATTGTAGAGCGGCTCGCCCATGCCCATGAGGACGATGTTCGAGATCATGCGGCCCTCGGCCGGCCCGCCGTCGGCCCGGGCCGCGCCGGAGAAGTCGCCCAGCCGCCGGCGGGCGAAGACGACCTGCTCGACGATCTCGTGCGCCGTGAGATTGCGGACGAGCCGCTGGGTGCCCGTGTGGCAGAAGGTGCAGTTGAGCGTGCAGCCGACCTGCGAGGAGACGCAGAGCGTGCCGCGGTTCTCCTCGGGGATGTAGACGGTCTCCACCTCGACCGGCCGGCCTGCGCCGCGGTCGGGGAAGCGCAGCAGCCACTTGCGCGTGCCGTCGACGGAGATCTGCTCGTCCACCATCTCGGCCGAGCCAACCGGGATGTGGGCCGCGATCGCGGCGCGCAGCGGGGCGGCGACGTTCGCCATCTCGGCAACGTCGGTGACGCCGCGGACGTAGAGCCAGTGCCAGAGCTGGGCGACGCGCATCCGCCGCTGAGGCTCCGGCACGCCGACGGCGGCGAGGATGTCACCAAGCTCCTCGCGCGAGGCGCCGACGAGCTGCACGCCCGCGGCGGGTGCCGGCAGCGCCGTCACCTCGGGTGTGATCGCGTCGGAACGGCGCTTGAGGAGCGAGAGATTGGCCATCAGCGGCAGTCGGCGACCCGGTTCGAGCCGGCGGTGACGCCGGAGAGGGAGAAGGCATAGTTGGTCGCGGTGCCGCGCTCGGACTGGGCAGCCACAGTCATGGCCCGACCGGCGCGCATCGCCGCCACAAGTTGTTGCTCGTCGGCGGTGGATTCAACCCACGCACCGTCCTCCTTGGTGAAGAGGTTCCACTTCTGCCCGTCGATGTCGACGACGACGTTCGAATCGGGCGCGAACGGGTATCCCACCAGGAAGCTCACCTCGTTGACGACGCTCTCCTGCGGCCGCGAGGTGAGGAAGAAGAACACGTCGCCGTGGTTCCGGTTGGAGGGCTCGAGCCGAGTCGGCTTCGACAGGAGATAGCAGGTCACCTGCCCGTTCGCCTCGTAGCGGTACGCCTCCCAGTCGCCGTACTGCTGCAGGAGCGTCGGGGCGCTCTGGGCTGCGGCAGCGAGCGGCGACAGGATGACGAGGAGGAGGGCTGCGAACACGCGCATCAGCATCAGTCCTTGGTCCATCAGGGCTCGTCCCTCCTGAAACAGCGGGGACACAGTGGGGTCAAGTCCCGCACCCTTACGCTTGGGCCATGAACGAAGCGTTCTTGACAGTTGGCGGCAGGCAACGCGCGCGGGCAGGCGCTGCCGGGCGCCCTGCCTGTCGTTGTCGCAGCGGTCTCCCGAACAGGCGCTGAACTGTTATTCCGCCGCCATGGCGCAGACGTCGGGCACCGGGGCGGAAACCCAGGTGTCGCGCACGATCTCCGCCAGCCGGTCGGCAAGCGGCGCCTTCTGGCCATCCGTCACGTACATGGCGACCTGCGTCGCCGGAAGAGGCGGCAACGTGCCGCCGTGCTCGATGACCTCGAACTGCGGCGGCACGTTGAACTCGATGGCGGCATGGATCGCGAAGTCGGCCGAGACGGTCGCCTCGATGGTGCGGGTCGACATCGATTCGACCGCCAGCGACCAGGCGATCCCGGCGTTGTCGAGCGCGCGCTGGACCCAGGGGCGGAAGATGCAGCCGACCTCGAAGGCGAGCGGCAGCGGCCGCTGCCGCCACGCCGCGCCATCCGGCGCGCCGACCCAGACGAGCGGGCTCACCTGCAGCACCTCGGCGTGGGTGTCCGGACGCGATTCGGTCGTAAGGATCACGTCCACCTCGCCCGCCGCGAACGCTTCCTTCAGCTCGCGCGTGTTGGACGAGTTGAGGAGGACACGGACGCGCGGATAGTCGCGCGCGAAGCGGCGCAGGATCTCCGGCACGTGCGGGTAGATGACGTCGCACGGGGCGCCGAGCGTGAGATCGCCCTCGAAGGCGTTGTCGGTCATGCGCGCCCACACCTCGTCGTTGAGGTCGAGGATGCGGCGGGCGTAGGAGAGGAGCTGTTCGCCCGGCGCGGTCGGCGTCATCCCCTTGCGCGCGCGCTCGAGGAGCACCTGGCCGAGCGCATCCTCCAGCCGCTTCAGCTGCATCGAGACGGCGGACTGCGTGAGGTTGAGGTGCGTCGCCGCACGGGTGACGCCGCCCGTCTCCACAACCGCGACGAACGAGCGGAGCGAGGCGAGATCGAGGTTCCTCACCATCATCATTCTCCGTGATCCAAGCAATCAGAACGTTTCGTTTTCCTTATAGCTCTCGGTCCCTCATTTCAACCGCGTGGCCGACAGACGGAGGTGTGCCATGGCTGAGGTTCTCATGGGACGGACGACGATCGCGACGGGTCCCCGCGGCGTGCGCAAAGGCGCGATCCTCAATCGAATCAGGCTCTTCTTCGATGTTTGGAGCGAGCGGCGCGCGCTCGACCGGCTGGACAGCCGGATGCTCGCCGACATCGGCCTCGATTGCACGCAGGCACGCGCCGAAGCCGCACGGACTCCATGGGACGTCCCGACCGGCCGCCTCAACGACGGCGAGCGCTACCGGCTCTGGCAGGGCTTCTAAGGGCCGAGGAATCAGCCCGCCGGGGTCGTCCCGGCGGGCTTGCCCTCGTCGGCGAGCGCCGCCTTCGCCTTCTCCCGGTGACGGGTGGTGATGTGCGCGGCGACCATCGTGATCGCGCCCATCAGCACCGTCGCATCGTCGGAGAAGCCGAGGCCGACGAGGAAGTCCGGGATCACGTCGATCGGCGTCACGAAGTAGAAAAGCGCGCCCATCAGCGTCGCGCGGACGCGGAACGGCACGTCGGGGTCGATCGCGCAGTAGTAGGCGGCGACGAGGTCGTGGCTGAACGGGATGTGCCGCGCGGCCTTCTTCAGCGTCGGCCAGAAGCGGCGGCGGACGGCGGTCTCCTCGCGGGCGACGGTCTCCTCGGGCGGCAGGATCTCGCCCTCGATTGGCGCCTTCATGCCGCGGCCTCGTCGATGATGCGGGCGAGGCGGACGTCGCGGTCGGTGAGGCCGCCGGCGTCGTGCGTGGTGAGGCGCACACGGACGCGGTTGTAGACGTTCGACCACTCCGGGTGGTGGTCCATCTTCTCCGCCGCGATGGCAACGCGGGTCATGAAGGCGAACGCTTCCGGGAAGCCGGCGAAGCGGAGCTCGCGCGCGATCGCCTTGCCGTCCTCCTCCAGCGTCCAGAGAGGCAGCGATTCCGCCGCCGCCCTCGCCTCTTCGGCCGTCATCGCCATCCGAACCTCCGTCAGGGCGTCACCTTCGTCCCGGTAAACTCGAAGCGGATGGCATTGGTGCCGGCCGCCGTGTCGGACGGATCGCCGCCGAGGGGATAGAAGAGGATGGTGGCGTTGCCCTCCATGCGTCCGCCCTCGACTGTCCCGGCGACGTCGATCCGCGCGACCTGCTGGGCGGGGAGTTCCGGCGAGGGGTGGGTGAAGTCGAGCACGAGCGCGGTGAACCGGTTGCCCTCGCACGTCCAGCCGCCACGCGCCTCGGTGAAGGCTTGCCATCCCTCGCCGCCGCCCTGGTTGGAATCGGTCCATGCCGCGACACCCCCGCCGATCAGGGCGATCAGCGAGCGTCCGACAGTGTCGGGGTCCGTCCCTGGCTGGAACACCTTCTGCGTGAGGTAGGTGCCGACGAGCGGCGCGCAGGCGTCCTGCGCGGCGGCGGGCCCGGCGGCGGCGAGAAGGGCGAGGACGACGGCAAAGCCGGTTCGCATGGGCAACCTCGTGGGCGTCGCGCAACGGTCTCGACGGGACGGCGACAGTAGCGGCGGCGAGGCTCACAGGTCGAGCCGCATAACCGGCCGGTTCTCCTTCCGCCGGGCGATCTCCGCGAACTCTGCGGAGCGGAACATGCCGCGGGTGCCGTGCCAGAGGAATGCCGGCGCGACGCGGCGGTCGACGTCCACCGGATAGCCCTCCACAGCCTCCGCCCCATTCTGCCGCGCATAGTCGACCGCGTGGCGGAGCAGTGCCGCCGCGATGCCCCGCCCGCGATACGGCGAGGGGACGACGAAACAGACCACGGACCAGACCGGGCGGTCGTCCACCGGCTTCATGACGGGAGAGCGGGCAAGCCGGGCGAAGCTCTCGCGCGGGCCGAGCGTCACCCAGCCGACGGGAGCCTCGTCGGCGTCATAGCCGATGAGGCCGGGCGACGGCACCTCGCCGGAGAGGCGTTGGAGTTCGGCGCGGAGGTGCGCCGCTTTTGTGGTCCCCTTCGGTGGCATGACCTTGCCGGAGAGGCGGTAGGCCATGCACCAGCAGGAGCGGGCGAACGAACAGCCCTTGCCGGCAAAGACGGTCTCGACGTCGCCGAATCGCTCCGCCGTCAGCGGGCGGACGGCGGCGAGCGGCTCACTCGGCGGCGGCGCGGGTGCCGTAGCGGCGGGCGACATAGTCCTCCACGATCCCCTTGAACTCCTCGGCGATGCCGGCGCCGCGGAGTGTCATCGCCTTCTCGCCGTCGATGAAGACGGGCGCGGCCGGCGCCTCCCCGGTGCCGGGCAGCGAGATGCCGATGTCGGCGTGCTTCGACTCGCCGGGGCCGTTCACGATGCAGCCCATCACGGCGACCTTCATCGTCTCGACGCCAGGATACGCCTCCTTCCAGATCGGCAGCCGGGCGCCGATGTAGGTCTGGATCTCCTTGGCGAGCTCCTGGAACGTCGTCGACGTCGTCCGCCCGCAGCCGGGGCAGGCCGAGACCACCGGCAGGAAGGCGCGGAAGCCCATCGTCTGCAGCAGTTCCTGCGCGACCTTCACCTCGAGCGTCCGGTCGCCGCCGGGCTCGGGAGTGAGCGAGATGCGGATCGTGTCGCCAATCCCCTCCTGCAGGAGGATGCCGAGCGCGGCGGACGAGGCGACGATTCCCTTCGACCCCATCCCCGCCTCGGTGAGGCCGAGGTGCAGCGCATAGGAGCAGCGCCGGGCGAGGTCGCGGTAGACCGCGATCAGCTCCTGCACGTCCGACACCTTGGCGGAGATGAGGATCCTGTTCGCCGGGAGCCCCAGCTCCTCGGCGCGTTCGGCGGAGCGGAGGCCCGACACCACCATCGCCTCGCGCAGGACGGCCGCGGCGGAGACCGGCGTCGCCGACGCCGAGTTCTCGTCCATGAGGTGCGTCAGGAGCTCCTGGTCGAGCGAACCCCAGTTGACGCCGATCCGGACCGGCTTGTCGTACCGGATCGCCATCTCGATGATCGCCGCGAACTGGGTGTCCCGCTTCGCCTTGAAGCCGACATTGCCGGGGTTGATGCGGTACTTCGCGAGCGCCTCGGCGCAGGCGGGGTGATCGGCGAGGAGCTTGTGGCCGATGTAGTGGAAGTCGCCGACGAGGGGCACCGTAATGCCGCGCGCGGCGAGCCGGTCTCTGATGTGGGGCACCGCGGCTGCCGAGGCGTCGCGGTCGACGGTGATGCGCACCACCTCCGAACCCGCCCGGGCAAGCGCCTCCACCTGCTCGACGGTGGCCTCGATGTCGGCCGTGTCGGTGTTCGTCATCGACTGGACGACGATCGGCGCGTCGCCGCCCACCGTCACGCCGCCGACGTCGACGGGGATCGACCGGCGCCGCGGCGACGGTCCGCTTCCCGTGATCCGTGCGGGTGCGTTCATGGTGCGCTCCTTCCGGTCCGCAGCGCGGCGCCTCGTCCGCTGGTATACGGTCGCACGACACGGCCGACAACGCCGGGCCGCGGGCCCCGAGGCGCTATGGTGCCGCGCCCATCAGGAGGCCACGGCAGTGCGCCGGGTAGAAGCGCTGCCGCTTCGCAAGATCGATCCAGACAAGCTCGGCCGCCTCCTCGCCCCGTTCGGTGCGGGTGCGCGCGATCCGCTCCCTGTGCTCGGCGATATGGCGGCTGTCGAGGGTGTTCGCAAAGGCGACGCGGAGGGCGTTCAGGGAGAGGACGGTCTGCTCGTCGTGGGCCGCGCGTTGCCGCTTGGCAGCAGCCCGGGTGCGCTCGTCCACCGCCTCCGACAGGAACACGGCCGTGGCGAGGATGTGCGCCGCCATGAACACCATCGCGGTCAGGTGGAGGCCCGGGAAGAAGCGGTCGTCGCCGAGATCGTCGCCGAGGATCCTGTCGACCCGCTCCGCGCCGAACGCGGCGATCGCGTCCGCGACGCCGAGCGCCGCCTCCGGCCCGCCCGGCACGCGCAAGAGGGCATCGACAACGCGGTCGAGCACGGTCTGGGCAGGTTCGGTCGCGACGATCTCGACGAGGACGGCGGGCGTGCTCGCCACCTGCGCGAGGAGCCCGCACAGCACGAGGAGCCGCGACGCGATGGGGCCGATCATGCCGAAGTTGGCGTACGTGGCGAGCGTCGCCTCGTAGGCGGCGATGGCCGCCGCGGGGCCGTCTCCCTCGGACGCCGCGGCCACATACGTTGCCTGGAAGGCGGCGATCGGGGCGTGGAGGCCACCCGGCGCCGCACCAGTCAGCGTCGCGATGAGTTTGCCGGACCGCTGCCTCATGAGGCTCTCCTCCGGCAGCCGACCGAGGAGATCGGCGAGGTAGGGGAGGAGCGGCGCCGGCCGGAGCTCGCCGAGCGGGTGGACGGGCTTGCCGGCGAGGTCGGCCTCGGTCGGCGGGTCGAGCTGGAATCGGCCGTGCCCGTCGCCGATGAGGATGAAGGAGCGATGGTCCCCTGCGCGCCGCTCGATCCAGACTGGCGGGCCACCGGCCTTCGCCACGATGCGCTCGATGGCCTGCGTCTCCGACCAGAGCCCGCTCGCCTCGCGCGGTCCGGCCGCGAACAGGAGCGTCAGCAGGGACAGGGCGACGCTCGGGACGTTGGCGACGTCGTCGGGCGGCCGCAGGTCGTGCCGTCCGAACCCCGTGGGGTCAGCCATCGAGCTTCGCCGCGACCTTCGCGTAGGCCTCCGCGACGCGCTGCGCGCGGGCGAGCGGAAAACCGTCGCGGACGAGCTGCGCCTCGAGCGCTGCCCGACCCGCGGCGAGCGCCGCGTCGAAATGGTCGGCCGCGAGCTCGCTGCGGGCCTCGCGGAGTGCCTTCACGGCCTCCTCGAATGTCCCTGTGCTCGCGCCGCCGCCCCAGAGGCTCGCGAGGAAGCTCTGGATGTGGGTGCCGACTGTCCGCCCGACCTCGCGGACCGAGCCTTTGACGATCTCCATCATGACCGCGCTGAAGAAGCCGACGGCGAGGGCGTTGTAGAACATCTGCGCCGCCTCGGTGAGGCCCTCGACGCCGACGGAGTAGCGGGCGTCCTCGTCCGTCCTGAGGTAGGCGGCCTCCGGGGCAAGGATCGTCACAAGCTCGCTCCTGACCGTCGACGCATCATCGCCCATCGGCACCCCTCCTGCGCCTCGGCCTCGCAATCGGCAGCGCGGACGGCAGACTAGACCACCCTCTCGGCGCGCGTCACCCGGCCGCTAACTTGTGCAGCGCAGCAACACGCTCCGTTGCCGAGGCATGCTATGGGCGGGGCGGCGCCGGAAGGCGGTGCCGCAGGATGCGCCGCCGGGCGCGGGACAGGGGAAAGGGCCGATGCTTAAGGGAAAGTCCGCCGTCATCACCGGGTCGACCTCGGGGATTGGCCTTGCCTACGCGAAGGCGCTCGCGGCCGAAGGCGTCAACGTGGTCATCAACGGCTTCGGCGACGCCGCCGCGATCGAGGCCGAGCGCAAGGCGCTCGAGGCGCACGGCGGCCGCGCCCTCTACTCGCCCGCGGACATGACGAAGCCGGCGGAGATCGCCGGCATGATCGCGCTCGCCGAGACGGAGCTCGGCGGCTGCGACATCCTCATCAACAACGCCGGCATCCAGCACGTCGCCGGCATCGACGATTTCCCGGACGAGAAGTGGGATCAGATCATCGCGATCAACCTCACCTCGGCCTTCCACACGACGAAGCACGCGATCCCGCTGATGCGCCGCGCCGGCTGGGGGCGCGTCATCAACACGGCGTCGGCGCACGCCCTCGTCGCCTCGCCCAACAAGTCCGCCTACGTCGCGGCGAAGCACGGGATTGCCGGCCTCACGAAGACGGTCGCGCTCGAGGTCGCGAAGGAGAACATCACCGTCAACGCCATCTGCCCGGGCTACGTCTGGACGCCGCTCGTCGAGAAGCAGATCCCCGACCAGGCGCGCACGCGCGGCATCTCCGAGGAGGCGGCCAAGGAGGCGCTCCTGGAGGAGCAGCCGACGAAGGAGTTCGTGACGGTGGACCAGGTGGCGGGCCTCGCGCTTTTCCTCTGCTCGGACGCCGCCGCCTCGATCACCGGCGCGATCCTGCCGATCGACGGCGGCTGGACGTCCAAGTGACAGCGTCCCGCCTGGCGCCGGGCTTCTCCGCAAGGGTGGCCATCGCGCCGGGCGGCCCGGTCGGATAGTCTGACGTTGTCGCGCGGGCTCACCGCGCCGCGATGGCACCACCCCGGACGCGGCCGGGAGCACGCCGCATGATGGCGGCCGGAGCAGGCCGCGTATGGGCGGCCGGGAGCACGCGATGCACGAGACGGCACATCACGGGCCCGACTACCTCCTCGTCATCGCCTTCCTGGCGGCGGCGGTCGTGGCGGTGCCCCTCTTCAAGCGGCTGGGCCT
>JAESGF010000174.1_pt1 | contig 44418 bp, 40 predicted proteins | sample 9269621 | NCBI WGS metagenome assembly JAESGF01 (sample SAMN14515066, study PRJNA621663) | algae metagenome | isolation source: Tolypothrix carrinoi HA7290-LM1 and co-occurring heterotrophs from dry rock... | place: USA: Makauwahi cave, Kauai, Hawaii | collected 2011-01-06
GGTCTGGCACCAGTTCTACAACAGCCCCTACCAGTTCGTCGTCGTGCAGGAGATGGCGAAGTGGCTGCACCCGGAGCTGTTCGCCGACCTTGACCCCGAGGCAACCTTCCGCGAGCTGCACGAGCGCTTCCTGCCGGTCGACTACCAGCCCGGCTACTTCGTCTCCCTCGGCGAGGACTGATGGCCCTCGCGACGCCAGGCCGGGCGATGGGCGCCGCCGCCACGGCCCCCGGTGCGGCGAGCCGGCGCTACCGTGCGCTCTCGGCCCGCCGCGTCCTCGTTCTCGGCGGGCTCCTCGCGGCGCTCCTCCTCTCCGTCGCGGTCGACCTCGCCACCGGCCCGGCGCGCTACGGGCTCGGCGAGGTGGTGCGGGCGCTCCTCTCGCCCGACGCAGTGTCCCAGCAGGTGCGCGTCGTCGTGTGGGAGATCCGCCTGCCGATCGCGCTGATGGCGGTGGTCGTCGGCGCGGCGCTCTCGGCGGCGGGGGCGCAGATGCAGACCATCCTCGCCAACCCGCTCGCGAGCCCGTTCACGCTCGGCATCTCGGCGGCGGCCGGGTTCGGGGCGGCGCTCGCCGTCGTCCTCGGCGTCGCGATCGTGCCGGCGCTCGCCGCCTACGTCATTCCCGTCAACGCGTTCCTGATGGCGATGGCGGCGGCGCTCCTCATCCACGTCTTCAGTCAGCTGCGCGGCGTCACGACGGAGACGATCATCCTCCTCGGCATCGCGCTCGTCTTCACCTTCAACGCCGCGCTGGCGCTCCTCCAGTACCTCGCCTCCGAGCAGGCGCTCGCGGCGGTGGTGTTCTGGACGATGGGCTCTCTCGTGAAGGCGACGTGGGAGAAGGTCGCCGTGGTCGCGGCGATCCTCGCGATCACGATGCCCCTCTTCGCGCGGCAGGCGTGGGCGCTGACGGCGCTCCGCCTCGGCGACGAGAAGGCGGCGAGCTTCGGCGTCAAGGTCGGCGGCCTGCGGCTCCAGACGATGATGCTCGTCTCGCTCCTCGCCGCGATCCCGGTCTCGTTCGTCGGCACCATCGGCTTCATCGGCCTCGTCGGCCCGCACGTCGCGCGGATGCTCGTCGGCGAGGACCAGCGCTTCTTCCTGCCGGCCTCGATGCTCTCCGGCGCGCTCATCCTCTCGGCGACGTCCGTCGTCTCGAAAACGCTCATCCCCGGCGCGATCCTGCCGATCGGCGTCATCACCGCGCTCGTCGGCGTGCCGTTCTTCGTCTCCCTCATCTTCGCCTCGAAGCGCCGGGCGTGGTGAGCGTGGTCAGCCTCAGCCTGTCCGACATCGGCGCCCGCTACGGCCGGGCCGACGTCGTTGCCGGGATCACGACGCCGCCGCTCCGAGGCGGCGAGCTCACCGCTCTCATCGGGCCGAATGCCGCGGGCAAGTCGAGCCTCTTCAAGCGCATCGCTGGCTTGGTGAAGGGGCCGGGTACGGTGACGGTGAACGGCGGGGAGGGAGCCCGCATCACCTACCTGCCGCAGGACACCGGCGCCAACGCGGTGCTGACGGTCTACGAGTCGATCCTCCTCGCCGCCAAGCAGGGCGCCTCCTGGCAGGTCCACGACCACGACCTCGCGGCGATCGACGTGGTCGTCGAGGCGCTCAGGATCGACGAGATCGCCTTCCGCAATCTCGGCACCCTGTCGGGCGGGCAGCGCCAGCTCGTCGCCATCGCGCAGGCGCTCGTGCGCGAGCCGGACGTCCTCCTGATGGACGAGCCGACGTCCGCGCTCGACCTCAACCGCCAGGTCGAGGTGCTGTCCCTCATGCAGCGCCTCGCCGCCCGCCGGGGGATGGCGGTGCTGATTGCCCTCCACGATCTCAACCATGCGCTCCGCTACTGCCGGACGGCGCTCGTCGTCGCTGGCGGCCGCATGGTCTCGTGCGGGCCGACGGCGGAGATCGTCACCCCGACACTCCTGCGCGAGGTCTGGCGCGTGGAGGCCCGAATCGAGCGCTGCTCGCGCGGGCAGCCGATGATCGTGGTCGACGGCCCGGCCGCGCTCTGACGGGCGGCAGTCGGCCCGGCAGGCGCTGTCTCAGGTCGCGAGATAGCCGCCGTCGATCGGCAGGATCACTCCGGTGACGAACGCGGCGGCGGGGGAGGCGAGGAACAGCGCGCCGCCGACGAGGTCGTCCGGCCGGCCCCAGCGCTTCATCGGCGTGCGGGCGAGGATGGCGGCGCTCCGCTCCTCGTCCGCCTGCAGCGCGCTGGTGAGCGGCGTCACGATCCAGCCGGGTGCAATCGCGTTCACGCGGATCCCGTCGGCCGCATAGGCGATCGCGAGCGACTTGGTGAGCTGGCCGATCCCGCCCTTGCTCGCCGCATAGCCGGGCACAAGCCCGCCGCCCTGGAAGGTGAGCACGGAGGCGAGGTTGATGATCGCCCCCGTACCGGGGCGGGCGAGGAGCGGGCGCGCGGCGGCGCACACGCGCATCGTGCCGGTGAGGTTGATGTCGAGGACGGAGGCGAACACGTCCGGGTCGAGCTCGTCGCCGCGGCGGATGACGCCGGCGCAGTTGACAACGCCGTCGAGCGCGTCGTGAGCGGCGATGAGTGCCTCCACGGCGGGCCGGTCGCGCACGTCGAGCACGGCGTGGCGGACGCCGGGCGCGCCAGCCGCCGCCTCGACCTCAGCCGCCGTCGCGCCTGTTGCGGTGACGCGGGCGCCCGCCGCGGCGAAACCCGCCGCGAGCGCGGCGCCGATGCCGGATGTCCCGCCCGTCACCAGCACGGTGCGGCCGTTGAAGAAGGGCCGCGCCCAGTCGTGGTCGATCATGCCGATGTCTCGCGTCGGGAAGGAAGAGCCCTGCCCCGCAGCGCGGCGGGGCAGGGCGCGCCCGTCAGGGCTGGAAGGAGAAGTCTTCGCCGATCTGCGCCTCGGCCGGGATCGGGGGCAGGTCGGAGAAGAGCTCCGGGTGGGCGTCCATCACGGCGAGGATCGGCCGCGGGTCGACGTGCTCGTTGACGTCGAAGGTCGCGTCGATGAAGCCGAGGCGGTTCAGCGTCGTCACCGCGGCGTGGAGCGCGGCGTAGTTGTTCGCCGACAGGCGCCGGTCGGACTGCTGGATGTTGTACTGCATCGCCTCCTCGGCGACCTCCGGGTCGAGTCCCGGGATCCAGCGGGTCGCCACCTGCGCGGCGTCAGACGGGTTCTGCCGCATCCACTGGTCGGCCTCCGACAGCGCGGCGAGGAAGTGCTCCAGCGTCTCGCCGTTCTCCTCCGCCCAGTCGCGCAGCGCGACGTTGAAGCCGAGATAGGAGATGTGGTTGCCGCCGCGCACGACCTCGTAGGCGCCGGGGACGGTCCGCTGCCCTACGATCGGCCACGGGTCCCAGCCGACGAACGCGTCGATGCCGCCCGACAGGAGCGCCACCGTCATGTCCGGCGGCGGCGTGTTGACGAGTTCGACCTCGTTGAGTCCGAGGCCCGCCGCCTCGATGAGGGCGAGCACGTAGAGGTGGTTGATGGTGCCGAACGAGGCGGCGATCCGCTTGCCCTTCAGCGAGGAAAGGTCGTCGCCGGAGATGCCGGAGCCTTCGCGGGCGACGAGCGCCATCGTCGTGTCGGAGCCGAGCTGCGCGGCGCTGCCGCTGAAATTGCCGAGCGCGACGAGATCCATCCCGCGCAGCACCGCGCCGATCATCGGCACGCCCACCTGCACCACGTCGACGGTGCCGGCCTGCAGCGCGTTGAGGGAATCGACGCCGGTCGCGAACGGGTTCGCGATGGTGACGTCGAGCCCGTGCTTCTCAAAGAAGCCCTGCTCGAGCGCGATCGGCAGGCCGAGCTGGTCGATGCTCGACACCATCCCCGCATTGAGTTCGACAAGATCGTCCTGCGCGCTGGCGGCAACCGGCACCGCGAGCGCGAGGCCGGCCGCAAGTAGCAGTCGTCCTAACATCGTGTTTCCTCCTCCTATTGGAGCGGTTCGACGCGCTCGACCCAGAAGGGCCGCGCAAGGTCTGTCAGTTCCGCCCTGTTCACTCCGCGCACCTGCACGGAATTCCCTTTGGTGCCCGAGACGCGCCCGATCGCCTGGAGCTTCTGGATGTGGAAGCGCTCGGGCGGGAAGGAGAGGGTGACGAGGACGTCGACCCTCCTCCGGTCCTCGGGGATGCCCTCGGCAATCTTTGCCGACGCCGTCGCCGAGAGCCAGATCTGCCAGCCGACGAGCGCCGCCACCACGGCAAGCGCCACCTTGAAGCGGGACGAGCGCACCGCATCCCGCACGATGCTCATGCCGAGCGCACCAGCTGCAGGACGCGGTTGGACAGCGCCTTGAAGTCGTCGTCCTCCACCAGAGCGTCCCAGACGCGCGGCCGGGCGAGCGGGATCGCCACCTCCTCGAGCACGCGGCCCTTGGAGAGGACGACGACCTTGTTCGCGAGGAAGACCGCCTCCGGCACGTCGTGGGTGATGAAGACGACCGTCGGCCGCCTCTCTTCCCAGATCCGCGTCAGCTCCTCCTGCAAGGTCATGCGGGTCTGCGCGTCGACGCTCGCGAACGGCTCGTCCATGAGGAGGACGTCCGGCTCGTTGGCGAGGGCGCGGACGACGCCGACGCGCTGCTGCATCCCGCCCGAGAGCTCGTTCGGATAGCGGTCCGCCGCGTGCGACAGGCCCGCGAGCGCGAGATACTCGTCGGCGATCCTCTGCCGCTCCGCCTTGCCAACGCCCCGCATCTTCGGCCCGAAGGTCACGTTCTCGGCGACCGTCTTCCACGGGAACAGCGCGAACGACTGAAAGACGACGCCGCGGTCCGGCCCCGGCCCCTTCACCTCGCGCCCGCCGACGAGGATGCGGCCGGAGCTGATCGGCACGAAGCCGGCGATCATGTTGAGGATCGTCGACTTTCCGCAGCCCGAGGGACCGACCACCGCCACGAAGTCGCCCTCCTCCACCGCCAGCGACACCTCGCGGACGGCGGTGACCTGCGTCCCGCGGTAGGGGTCGAAGTACGTCTTCGACAGCTTCTCGAGGGCGAGACTCTTCATGACGTGACCAGTCCCCACCGCTGCCCCGTCGCCCGCTCGATGGGGGCGAGGAACCAGCTGTCGACGATGTACCAGAGGATGCCGAGGACGATCATGCCGACCACGATCTCCTCGACGGACCCGGCGCGGCGTGCATCGAACATCAGGAAGCCAATGCCGCTGGTGCCGACGATGATCTCGGCCGCGATCAGCGCGCGCCAGCCGTAGCCGAGCCCGTTCCTGAGGCCGGTGATGATGTTGGGGAGGGCGCCGGGGAGGATCACCTCGAAGAGGATCTGGAGGCGCGACGCGCCGAGGCTTTGGGCGGCGCGGATCAGCTCCGGCCTCACGGAGCGGATGCCGAGGACGGTGTTCAGGACCACGGGGAAGAGCACCGTGTAGACGATCACGAACGTCATCGTGGTGAGGCCGAAGCCGAACCAGACGAGGAGGATCGGCAGCCACGCGATGTCGCCGATCGCCTGGAAGAAGAGGAGGATCGGCCACGTCATCTCGTGCGCCCGGCGGTTGAGGCCGATGAAGACGCCGAGCGGGATCGCGATCGCCATCCCGACCGCGGCGCCGACCGCCAGCCGCTCGACGCTGTCCGACAGGTAGTCGGTCAGGATGCCCTTGGTGGTCAGCTCCCAAGCCTTCGCGGCGACGTCGCCCGGTCCCGGCAGGAACACCCGCGGGAACAGCTCAAGCCAGACGATGAACGACCACATCGCGATGATCGGGATGAAGGGCACGAACGCCGCGATTGCCGGCCAGCGCTGCGACAGGCGGACGTAAGAGCCCCAGACAGCCTGCAGCGCCGTCATGATCGCTGCACCAGGCCCCAGCGCTCGATCGTCGCCCGCTCGAGCGGGGCGAGGACGAGCCGGTCGAGCGCGAGCCAGATGAGGCCGATCACGATCATCGCGAAGACGATCACCTCGGTGCGGTAGAAGTCGCGCGCGAGGAAGAGGAGGTAACCGAGGCCGACATTGGTCGCGATCATCTCCGCCGCGATGAGCCCGCGCCAGGCGAAGCCCATCCCGGTGCGGATGCCGGTCACGATGTTTGGGAGCGCGCCGGGGAGGAGCACCTCCGTCAGCATCTGCCAGCGGCTCGTGCCGAGCGAGGCGGCGGCGTGGCGGAGCGGCATCGGGATGGTCGAGACGCCGAGGAGGGTGTTGTAGGCGACCACGAAGAAGACGGCGTTGAAGATGACGAAGGTGATCGCCCCGAAGCCGTAGCCGAACCACAGGGTCGCGATCGGGATCCACGCGATGCCGGCGAGCACGGAGAAGAACCGGAGCGGCGGCGTCAGGAACGCAGACACGCCCTTGCTGACCCCCATCAGGATGCCGAGCGGCACGGCCGTCAGGATCCCGAGCACCGTGCCGACGGTGACGCGCAGCATGCTCGCGGCGACGTGGGAGAGGAGGGAGCCGTCGGCGATCATCTCCCAGCCGGCGGCGACGACGGTCGGGACGTCTGGGAAGACGCGCGGGTTCACCTCGAAGACGGTGACGACGACCTGCCAGAAGAGGACGAGGACGAGGAGTGGCGCCGCAAACTTCAGCGCCGCAATGGCCCCGCGGAAGCGCGGCTGCGGCAGGCGGACGGCCTCCTCGCTCATCGCATCGCGTCCGCTCGTGCGGCGCTGGGCCGGCTCAGGGGTTGTCGCAACATCTCCTCCTCGGGCACGGCGACCGTTCGGCGGCCGCTCGTCGTTCGCCGCGTCGAGCGGCCGCTCGGGTCTGTCCGCGTCTAGCGGATGAACTGGTCGATGTACTCGGCGCCGAGGCCGTTGGTTGTGTAATGCGCGCGGCACTTGTCGATGCGGGTGAAGACGTCGTCGTAGCCGACCGTGTTGCCGTCCGGGTCGACGTAGATCATCGCGCCGTTCACCTGGAACAGCGTGATCATCTCCTCGACATGCTCGTCGACCACCAAGGTGTGCGTCTCGCCGGGTGCCTCGTAGACGTAGCCGCCCTCGCGGGCGACCCACTCATGCTCGAGATAGCGCCACTCGCCCTTCAGGACGAAGCCGTGCACCGGAAGCGGGTGGCGGTGGCGCGAGAGGACGCCGGCCTTGCGAACCTTGAGAAGGTTCATCCAGTAGCCGCGCGAGACGCACATGAGGAGCGGGCGGAACCAGACATTCTCCTCCACCGGCACCCAGACCCGCTCGTCGGTCGGGATCGCGTCGGGCACGACGAGCTCTGGCGGCGACTCGGCCGGCTGCGCCTTCCGGTAGGGCACCCACTTGTCGCTCGCCGCCGCCGCCCGCGGCGTCGCCTCGCCCGCAACCCTGTCCATGTCGCCTCCCGAGCGGCGGACGTTCTGGCACCGGAGACGGCGCGGCGCCCTGCCGCGTGCACCTCTCGGTTGACCGCGCGTCCATATTGTGGACAACTTGTCCAAATTATCGGAAGCCCGCTGGCTGGTTGTCAAGTCGCGGACGGAAGGCGGCCGATCGAAAGCGAGCGGCAGGTACGGGCGAGCGATGGCGGCGGAGGACCACACGACCGGCGAGTCTGCGCGATCCGCGGGTGCCGTTCAGGGTGCCGCATCGTTCTCGAAGTTCGTCGCGGTGCTGCAGGTGATCGCCGACGATCCCGGCCGGCTCGACATGGCCCGGCTCGCACGGACGCTGCCTTACCCGCGCGGCACGCTCTACCGAATCGTGACGGCGCTCGTCGCCGAGAACCTCGTCGCGCAGAACCGGGAGACGGGGACGTTCCACCTTGGCCACCGGCTGATCCACCTCGCCTCCAAGAGCTGGGAGACGTCGGACCTCCGCTCGGCCGCGCGCGACCACATCGAGGCGCTGCGCAACGCGACCGGCGAGACGGTGCACCTCGCGGTCCCGAGCGGAACGGGCATGGTCTACATCGACAAGCTCGAGAGCCCGCGGACGGTGCGGATGACCTCGCGCATCGGGACGCGGGTCGAGATGCACTCGACGTCCGTCGGCAAGGCCTATCTCGCCGCGGTTCCGGAGGCGCGCTGCCGCGAGATCGTCGAGGCGCTCGAGATGCGGCCGCGCACCCGCAACACCATCACCGAGGTGGAAGCGTTCCTCGCCGAGGTCGGCCGAACGCGGGCGCAGGGCTACTCCTTCGACGACGAGGAGAACGAACCCGACATCCGCTGCATCGGCGGCGCCATCGTCGACCGGCAAGGTCACGCCGTGGGCGCCGTGAGCCTCAGCATCCCCCTCTATCGCTACGACGAGGCGCTCGCCGCCTCGTATGTCCAGAAGGTGCGCGAGACGGTGAAGGCGATTTCCGCCGATCTCGCCAGCGTCGTCTGACACCTGAGGTCCTTATGGCCGACGCGCTCACGGAGCACGACGAGCGGGACACCGCGGCTGCCTACTGCGGCGCGCCGCGCTTCGGCGAGCCAGCCGACCGCCGCCGGCTCGTCGCCGCCCTGACGTCGGGCAGCACGGCAGGGGAGAGGCGGGCCGCATCGCTGCGCCCGGCGGCGGCGGAGGAGTCCGCCAGCGGCACGCCGAACACCGAGGCGGCGGTCCTGTAGAGTAGGTCGACCACCCTCGCGCGGTAGCGACCGCTGTGGACCACGAAGCCGAACTCGAGAACCATCGCGAGATGGCCGGCACCGCGAACCTCCTGGAGCCGGGCGAGGTCGCCGAGCGCCGCGACGAGGTGGGTCGGGAGGAGCCCGACGAAGCGGCCCGTGGCGAGGAGCAGCGCCACCGCCTCCAGCCCTGAGGCGTTGACCCTGCGCGTGAGCGGCAGGTCGAGCCTGAGCGCGGCGGGCGGTGAGCGCTCCGCCTCGCGCACCACGAGGCCGTAGCCGCGCGCGGCGAGGTCAGCGAAGTGGGGTGGCTCCTCTCCCGGCGGGACGTGGGCGTAAAGGCGGAACTCCTCCACGAAGAACGGCGTGAAGGCGAGGTCGCTCTCCCCGTACGGCCGGCCGACGATGCCGACGTGCGCCTCGCGAGCGTTGAGCGCGTCGAAGATGCGCGCCGGCGGCAGCACGGTGAGGGTGAGGCGGCAGCCCGGCGCGGCATCGACAAAACGGCGCAGGAGCTCCGGGACGCGCGCCGCCGTGTTGGTCATGACGTTGTCGGCGACCGCGATCGACAGCGTTCCGCCCGCCGCGTCCGCCTCGGCGGCGAGCCGGCTGTTCAGCCGGTCGAAGAGGTCGCGCACGGCGGTCGCCTCGCCGAGGACGGCGGCGCCAAGCTCGGTCAGCTCGAACCCGCGCGGGCCGCGCTGGCAGAGGCGGCCGCCGAGCCTGTCCTCCAACGACTTGATCTGCCGGCTGATCACCGACCGCTCGATGCCGAGCCGGCGTTCCGCGGCCGTGATGCCGCCCGCCTCCGCCACGGCGCGGAAGGCCATCAGAAGGTCGAGGTCGCGTCCCGCGAGGTCGGTCCCCGGCTTACCCATCGTGCGAACCCTGCAAGCAAGCGTGCATCCAGCGCCCTCACCAGCAAACCCCGCGTCAAGTAACCTCCTCCTTCATTGAGACCCGCGAGAGAGGACGCCCGCCGCCATGCCGCCGCTCACCGTTCCGCCATCAGGGGTGGACGAGACGTTCCTCTACGCGCCGCTCGTGACCGACCTCGACACCCTCGACGCGCACATCGCCTTCCTCGGCATCCCGCACGGCAGCGCCTACACCCCTGCCGCGATCGCCAACGACCAGATCCACGCGCCGGACGCGGTGCGCCGCATCTCCAACCGGATCTGCCGCGGGCTGAACCACTACGACTTCGACGTCGGCGGCCCGATCTTCGACAATCGCGCCGTGAAGATGGTCGACGTCGGCAACGTCCCCTACGACATCCACGAGCACCGCGGCGGCCACTATGCCCGCGCCGAGGCGGCGGTTCGGAAGATCCTCGCCGCGGGCGCGATGCCGGTGACGCTCGGCGGCGACCACGGCATCCCGATCCCGATCTTCCGCGCACTCTCCGACGAGGGGCCGATCACCCTCGTCCAGATCGACGCCCACATCGACTGGCGGCTCGAGGTGAACGGCGTCACAGACGGTCTCTCGAGCCCGATCCGGCGCGCGTCGGAGATGGATCACATCGGCGACATCTTCCAGATCGGCATCCGCGCGCAGGGATCGGCGCGGACGGAGGAGGTCGAGGCCGCGAGGGCCTACGGCGCCAACATCATTCCGGCATTCGAGGTGCACGAGACGGGGGTCGACGCCGTGCTCGACCGCATTCCGGACGGTGGCAACTACTACATCACCATCGACGCGGACGGGCTCGACCCGTCGGTGATGCCGGCCGTCGAGGGACCGGCGCCGGGCGGGCTCACCTTCCACCAGGTTCGTCGCATCATCCACGGCCTCGTCGCCAAGGGGCGTGTGAAGGGCCTCGACATCGTCGAGATCACCCCCTCGCACGACCTCAACCAGATCACGTCCATCACCGCCGGCCGGCTGATCGTGAACCTGATCGGCGCCGCGGTGCGGGCGGACTACTTCGACGCGCCCCGCCTCTGACGTCGGGGTGACGGCGGACCGACCAATAACAGCAACGGAGGTGAAGACGATGCGACTGAAGACTCTTTTGGCCGTGGCGTTCGCCGGCGTGATCGCCGCCTCGACGGCCTCCGCCCAGGGCACGCTCGAGAAGATCCGCGAGACAGGCAAGGTCACGGTCGGCACCGAGGCCGCATTCCCGCCGTTCGAGTTCGTGGAGGACGGCAAGATCGTCGGCTACGGCAAGGACATCCTTGACGTCGTCGTCGCCGAGCTCGGCGTGGAGCTCGAGCAGCTCGACCTGCCGTGGCAGGGGATCCTCCCGGGCGTCCTCGCCGGCAAGTTCGACTTCGTCGCCACCACCGTCTCGATCAACGAGGAGCGGGCGCAGCGCTACGCCTACACGCTGCCGATCGCGAACGGCCAGCCGTACGTGATGAAGCGCAAGGGCGATGATTCGATCACCTCGGTCGACGACCTCGTCGGCAAGGTGGTCGGCACGCAGCTCGCCTCCTCCACCGAGCCGATCGCCAAGGCGCAGGACGAGGCGCTGAAGGCGGCCCACGGCGAGGGCTTTGCCGAGCTGAAGCTCTACACCGCCTTCCCCGACACCTACGTCGCCCTCGCCAACGGCGAGCTCGACGCGGTCATTCAGTCGCTCCCCAACCTCGCCGTCCTCGTGAAGGAGCGGCCGGAGATCTTCGAGCTCGCAGTCCCGGTCGAGGCCGGCGTCGAGTGGACGTACATGGCGTGGGTGACGCGACCGGAGGACACGGACCTGCGCGACTTCATCTCCGGCGTGATCCGCGAGATGCGCGACGACGGCCGCCTCTACGAGCTCCAGGAGAAGTGGTTCGGCTTCAAGATGGAGATCCCGGACGACGGCTACCTTCCCGCCGGCGCGTTCTGAGCCGCCGGAGGACGCGGGGTGAGGTTCGACTTCGCCTTCTTCAGCGAGAGCCTCGTCGACCTCGCTCCGTACGTCCTCGTCAACCTCCGCCTCGCGGTGCTCGCCTTCGCGCTGGCCGTCATCGGCGGGACGGCGCTCACCGTGGTGCGCTCGCTCAAGATCAGGCCGCTCAACGCCGCGATCGCCGTCCTCATCAGCTTCATCCGCGGCACGCCGCTCGTCATCCAGATCTTCCTCTTCTACTACGCGCTGCCGTCGGCGGGCATCGACCTCGGGCCGATGACCGCCGGTGTCGCCGCGATCGCGGTCAACTCCGCCGTGTTCATCTCGGAGATCCAGCGCGGCTCGCTCGCCACCATCGATGTCGGGCAGCTCGAGGCGGCGACGGCGCTCGGCCTGCCGCCGGCGCTGGTGTGGCTGAAGGTCATCCTGCCGCAGCTCTTCCGCCGGATCGTGCCGATGCTCCTCAACGAGGCGACCATCGTCGTGAAGGGGACGGCGCTCCTCTCCATCATCACGGTGGTCGAGCTCCTGCGCGCGGCGCAGCAGATGGGCGCGGCGGAGTTCCGGCCGTTCGAGCCGCTCGTCGGGGCGGCGATCTACTTCCTCGTCATCAACCTGGTGCTTGCCGCCGCGACGTATGGCGTCGAGCGGCGCATCGCGGCCGAGAGGCGCTGAGATGGGTCTCGATCCGGACGTCGTCCTCCAATACTGGCCGCTGTTCCTCGAGGGCGCCTTGCTGACGATCCGCATCGTGGCGGTGGCGGCGGTCGCCGGCCTCGCCCTCGCGGTGGTCGTCACGGCGGCGAGCTTCGTGCGGTTCTGGCCGGTGCAGGCGCTGATCGCCGTCTACCTCGCCGTGGTGCGCGGGATACCGTTCATCATCATCCTCTTCCTCGTCCACTACGGGATGCCCTTCGCGGGCGTCCGCCTGCCGGCGCTGACGACGGGGACGATCGCACTCTCCCTCTACGCGAGCGCCTATTATGCTGAGGTGCTCCGCGCGACCGTGCTCTCCCTGCCGCGCGGGCAGTGGGACTCGGCACGCGCCGTCGGCATGTCGCCGGCCGAGGCGGTGCGGCACGTCATCGTGCCGCAGATTCTGCGCCCGGCAATCCCGCCGCTCACCAACTACACGATGACGATGACGAAGGAATCGTCCGTCCTCTCGGCGATCACCGTCGGCGAGCTCACCTATCAGGGGCTCGTCGTCCAGGGGAACACGTTCGCACCGTTCGAGGTGTTCTTCGTGGTCGCCGGGATCTACTGGCTCATCACCGGCGTCATCGCTCGCGCGACGCTGGCGCTCGAGCGGCGGCTTGGGCGTGGCGAGGCGTCCCGCGCCACGATGTCTCCCCTCGCGCGCAAATACCTCGTGCTCGACGGGCGCGCCTGATGGGGGCGGCATGACGACCCCGGCGCTCGAGGCGAGCACGATCAGCCTCGCCTACGGCAACCACTGGGCGCTCGACCGCGTCAGCCTCACGGTCGCGAGGGGCGAGGTTGTGGCGGTGATCGGGCCTAGCGGCTGCGGCAAGTCCTCGCTCCTGCGCTGCCTCACGTGGCTCGAGACGCCGCAGCAGGGGACGATCGTCATCGACGGTGCGCCGTTCGGCCGCGAGCGGACCCAAGCGGGCGGCGAGCGGCTCCAGTCCCGCCGCACGGTGGATCGGCTGCGGCCGCGCATCGGCATGGTGTTCCAGGAGCTCCACCTCTGGCCGCACCTGTCGGCGATCCGCAACGTGATCCGGCCGCAGTGCGTCGTCCTCGGCCGGCCGCTCGCCGAGGCGCGGGCGAAGGCGGAGGCGCTGCTGGAGCGGCTCCGGATCGCCGACCTCGCGGACAAGCGCCCGGCGGAGCTCTCGGGCGGCCAGCGCCAGCGCGTCGCGATCGCCCGCGCCCTTGCGATGGACCCGGCCTTGATGCTGTTCGACGAGCCGACCTCGGCGCTCGATGCCGAACTCGTCGGCGAGGTGCTGCAGCTCCTGAAGGAGCTCGCCGCCGGCGGCATGACGATGCTCGTCGTCACCCACGAGATGGGCTTCGCCCGCCACGTCGCCGACCGCATCCTCTTCATGGACGGCGGCCGGATCATTGCAGAGGGCGACCCGGTCTCCGTGATCGAGCGCGAGACGCACCCGCGCGTGCGCGCCTTCTTCGACAATATGCTCGCCTTCCGCCAGCCGGAAGGGATCCTCGGAGGATGAACGTGAAAGTCATCAATCGCCCGTACGTGGGCATTCCCACCTACCTCCGGTCGCGCCACACGGCTGACCCGGCGGACTATGCCAAGGCAGCCGCCGTCCTGCTCGGCGTGCCGTTCGACGAGGGGCAGCCGTTCCTGCCCGGCAGCCGGATGGGTCCGCGCGCGATCCGCGAGCACTCGCTCCGCTTCCCGACCGACAGCCTCTACGACCCGGAGACGGGCGAGACGATGCTCGAGCGCGAGCTCTCGGGCGGCCTCATCATCGACGCGGGCGACGTGGACGTCCGCCCCGCCAACGCGGCGCGCACCTTCGAGATCATCACCGCGCGGACCCGCGAGATCCTCGACGCCGGCGCCTTCCCGGTGGTCCTCGGCGGCGACCACTCGATCAGCTACCCCGTCTTCGAGGCGTTCGACCGCCCCCTCCACGTCATCCAGTTCGACGCGCACCAGGACTTCGCCGAAGTCGACGAGGATCTCTCCCGCAGCAACAGCCACGCCTTCCGCCACATCACCGGGATGGAGACGTGCCTGTCGCTGACGCAGGTCGGCATCCGCGGCATCCGCACCACGAAGAGTCACGTGGACGAGCTCCGCGCGACCGGCCACCAGGTCGTGCCGATGCGGCAGGCCCGCGCGCTCGGCGCGGATGGGATCGCGGCGCTGCTGCCCGAGGGAGCGGCGGTCTACGTGTCGATCGACGTCGATGCGCTCGACATGTCGATGATCCCCGGCTGTGTCTCCGGCGAGCCGGACGGGTTCGGCTACGGCGAACTCATGCTTGCGCTCCGGCGCGTCGCCGAACGGTGCGAGATCGCGGGGTTCGACTTCGTCGAGGTGAACCCGCCGCTCGACGTCGGCACCGGCGCGACCGCCTATATCGGCGCGCTGGTCGTGACCAACTTCCTCGGCTACATCGCCGCGCAGCCGCGCTGGGCCGAACGGCTGGCGGCACGGGGGCTCGCATGACCGAAACACTGACCATCCCGGCCGGTCGCGGCCTCGCCGTCCGCCTCGCGAAGGGGGAGGCGGTCGCCGTCATCAACACCCACGGCACGCAGGTCGTGGACACCTGGGCCTTCACCGCCGACCTCTCGGCCGCGATGTCGATGGAGAAGAGCCGGGTCGAGAACGGCCGCCTCCTGCCGCGCGTCGGCGGCGCCTTCTTCGACGACGGCCGCGAGGAGATCCTTCTCTACGAGGAAGACACCTCGCCCGGGGTCCACGACGCGTTCATGGCGGCGTGCGACCCCATGCGCTACCAGCGGCTCGGCGCCGCGCCGGGTCACAGGAGCTGCGCCGGCAACCTCGTGGAGGCGATGGAGGCGATCGGCCTCCGCGCGCCGTTCGTGCCGCAGCCGCTGAACCTCTTCATGAACATCCCGATCCACCCGGACGGCACGCTCGAGCAGGGGGCGCCTGTGGGCAAGCCCGGCGACCAGGTTGTCCTGCGCGCCGCCAAGGACTGTGTCGTCGCCTTCTCCGCCTGCCCGCAGGACATGACGCCCATCAACAAGGGCGTCGTCCGCGACGCGCACGTCGAGATCCTGCGCGGATGACATGCCCGCCCGCGAGTTGACGGCCGCCCCGCCCCATGCTCTCCCGCACTGCACAAGGAGAGCCCATGACTGACGCCCGCCACGACGTTCTCGGCATCGGAAACGCCATCTTCGACATCCTCGGCCACGTCAGCGACGACGTGCTCGCGAGGGCGAGCCTTGTGAAGGGCGCGATGCGGCTCGTCACCGTCGAGGAGGCGGCAGCGGTCGACGCGCTGCTGACGGACACCGTCCGTGTCTCGGGCGGCTCGGCGGGCAACTCGATTGCGGGCGTCGCCTCGCTCGGCGGCAAGGGCGCCTTCATCGGCAAGGTTGCGGAGGATACGTACGGCGATGCCTACGCCGAGGACATGCACCGCCTGGGCATCGAGTTCCGCACGCCGCGCCTTACCAGCGGGACGCCGACGGCGACGTCCTACATCCTCATCACGCCGGACGGCGAGCGGACGATGAACACCTTCCTCGGCGCGAGCCAGGAGCTGACGGTCGCCGACATCGACGGCGAGCTCGTCGACGCCTCCGCGATCACGTTCCTGGAAGGCTACCTGTTCGACCCGCTGCCGGCGAAGGAGGCCTTCCGCGCCGCCGCCGACCGGGCGAAGGCGGCCGGCCGCAAGACGGCGCTCACCCTGTCGGACGCCTTCTGCGTCGAGCGGCACCGGCAGGACTTCATGAGCTGGATGCAGGGCGGCGCGATCGACATCATCTTCGCCAACCGCACCGAGGTGCTGTCGCTGTTTCAGACCGAGGACCTCGACGCCGCAGGGGCGGCGCTCGGCGACCTCGTCGAGACAGCGGTCGTCACCATGGGGCCGAGCGGGGCAAGGGTGCTGGCGGGCGGCACGGTGGCGGACGTGCCGGCGGTTCCGGCGCGCGTGGTCGACCTCACCGGTGCGGGCGACCTTTTCGCCGGCGGCTGCCGCCTGGGCCTCGCCCGCGGACTTCGGGCGCCGGCGGCCGCGCGCCTCGGCGCCCTCGCCGCGGCGGAGGTGATCAGCCACATCGGCGCCCGGCCGCAGGCGCATCTCGCCGACCTCGCCGCGGAGGCCGGCTTCAGCCTGTAGCGCGCACGCCTACGCGGACGCCTTCGGGTCGAGCGGCAGGCGCACGGTAAAGGTGGAGCCGGCGCCGAGCTCCGAGCGAACCGTCAGCCGACCGCGATGCCGCGCGACGATGTGCTTGACGATCGCAAGCCCGAGCCCGGTGCCCTGGCGAGCGCGGGAGGCTTCCACGTCGACCCGGTAGAAGCGCTCCGTCAGCCGCGGGACGTGCTCCGGCGCGATCCCCTGCCCGAAATCCTGCACCGCGATCACCGCGGTGCCGGGGCCGCTTCCCGCCTCGGCCGATGCCGTGACCACCACGCGCCCGCCGCCGCCGCCATACTTCACCGCGTTCTCGATGAGGTTGTCGATCACTTGCACGATCTCGTCACCGTCGGCGCGCACCATCAACGGCTCGTCCGTCACGGTGAGCTCAACCGCGACGGCGTAGTCGTCCGCCATCGGCCGCGTCATCTCGACGGCGTAGCGGACGGTCTTCGCGAGGTCGACGAGGTCGGTCGGCCGCACGTGCGCCCGCATCTCGATCCGCGACAGCGACAGGAGCGCGTCCGTGAGCCGCTTCATCCGGTCTGCCTGCTCGCGCATCACGCCCAGGAACTGCTCGCGCGCCTTGGGATCGTCCTTCGCCGGGCCCTGCAGCGTCTCGATGAAGCCGGTGAGGGCGGCGAGCGGCGTCCGGAGCTCGTGGCTGGCGTTGGCGACGAAATCCTCCCGCATGCGGTCGAGCCGCTGCTGCTCGGTGAGGTCGCGGACGAAGACGGCGATGGCGTTCTTGCCCTCGCCTTCCGCCGAGGAGAGGTGGAACGGGGTGACGAACGCCTCGTACCAGCGGCTCGTCGGCACCTTTTCGGACCAGCGCGCCCGCTCCGGCAGCCCCGAGTGGCCGACCCGCTCCACCGCGCGGATGAGCTCCGGCACGCGCATCGCGAACGGGAAAGGAGTGCCGGCGGTGAAGGCGCCGAACTGCTCGCGGGCGGCGGCGTTCGCGAAGGCGATGAGACCGTCGACCGTGAGGACGACGGAGGCATCGGGCGACGCATTGAGGATTGCCCGCGCGTCGCCGTCGACGATCGGGGTGAGCGGCGGGTCCTCGCCGCCGGCTTCGGCCGCGCCATCGGAGACCATGCTGCGGCGCGGCATCCCGGCGAGCCCCGCCGCGGCGGCGAGCACGAGCTGGTCCCCCGGATCGAAGCACACCACGACCGCGGCCGCGAAGATGAGACAGGCGACGCACGACACGCGCCGGAGCAGGCACATAACAACTCCCGAGATCGAGGCGGGTCGGACGGCGCTATCGCATCGGACGCGTCGTTGACCTAACGCGCGTTTGACTTGAGCGGATCAGCGCTGCTCCTACCTTCGCCAAAGATTGCGAAGATCGTGTGAAAGGTCGTTTGATGCCGAATCCTGTCAAGCCCCGGTGGGCGATGAACGAGCGGGACGTGACGCCGGAGGCGCTGTTCCGCTCGCGCCGCGCCATCGTCAAGGCGGCGGGCTTCGGCCTTGCCGGCGCCGGCATCGCGGGCCCTGCCCACGCCGGCTTCTTCGACAACCTCTTCGGCGGCGGAGGGAGCGCGCCGGCGCCGGACGCCGAAACCGACCCATCCGCCGGCTTGTACCCGGCCCCGCGCAACGCCGAGTTCTCCGTTGCCCAGCCGATCACGGACGAGCGTCTCGCGACGAGCTACAACAACTTCTACGAGTTCGGCAGCCATAAGGAGATCGCGAAGGCGGCGCAGGCGCTGCCCATCCGCCCTTGGACGGTGACGCTGGACGGCATGGTGGAGGCCGAGCAGACCCTCGACATCGACGACCTCCTCGGCCGCGTCGCGCTGCAGGAGCGGGTCTACCGCTTCCGTTGCGTCGAGACGTGGTCGATGGTCGTGCCGTGGACGGGCTTCCCGCTCGCCGACCTCGTCGCCATCGCCCGCCCGTCCGCCGGCGCGCGCTATGTGAGGATGGAGACGTTCCTGAACCCCGAGGTGGCGCCCGGCCAGCGGCAGAGCTGGTACCCGTGGCCCTATGTCGAGGGGCTGACCATGGAGGAGGCAACCCATCCGCTCACGATGATGGTCACCGGCGCCTACGGCAAGCCGCTCGAGGAGCAGAACGGCGCGCCAATACGGCTGATCGTGCCCTGGAAGTACGGCTTCAAGTCCGTGAAGTCGGTGGTCCGCCTCACCTTCACCGACGAGCGGCCGCAGACGTTCTGGATGGACCTTGCCGGCGACGAGTACGGCTTCTTCGCCAACGTGAACCCGGAGGTAGCGCACCCGCGCTGGAGCCAGGCGATGGAGCAGCCGCTCGGCCAGGACGAGCGCGTGCCGACGCTCCTCTACAATGGCTACGCGGAGGAGGTGGCGGGGCTTTACAGCGGGACGACAGAGAAGATTTTCTTCTAGGTTGGCCCCGCTGGCGGAGACATCGATCCTCAAGTAAGGGGGGTCGCCACCGATGCGGCGGAAGACTGTCCGCAGCGTGGCGACAACCTCGGCCGTTCAGGCAGGCGCTCCTTAGCGCGCGCCGTGTTCCCGCTCGGCCTCAACGAAGGCGGGGGCGGCGATGTCGGACGTCACACTTGTTCTCTCCAATCAGTTCGGATCGACAGCTCCGGATCTGATCCGGCCTTTTGCCGAGGCGGTGATCGGGGGACGGCTGTTCACCGGGGTCGGCCGCGAGGCGGTCGTCATCCTGTCTGGCGATGCGGCGTTCGGTCTCGACCTCGATCCCGCCGCCTCGACCGTCGTCCTTGCGGGACGGGCCTATGCGGTCTCGCAAGATGGCGGCACGTGGACATTCACTCGCGCTGGAGGCGGCGGGGATGCCCTCTCGCTCACGATCCAAGAGAGCATCCTCCGGTTCTCATCCTCCCCGACAGACGACAGGGTCGGCGCCGCAAGCGCCCTAGCCGAGCTCGTCACCGATTACGTGACGGTGCTGCCCGTGGGCGAAGATTACGCCATCATCGAAGAACAGTTTCGAGAGACATCCGCCATCAGACTCGACATCCGTGGCGACGGCCCGGAGCTGTCGGTGGTCGCTGTTCCGCTGGTTCCCAGCAATACGCCCTCGCAATTCCTGGGACTGACGGAGACCGACAGCGACATCGACACCCCAACGGTGACGATCGTCGTGACCTCCAGCGTCGTATCCGATGCGTTCTCTCTGCCGGACCAGTTTGGTTTCGCTCCTTCGTTCGTCCGGATCGCGCCGGGCGCGCCGGTTTTTCTCGGAGGGTTCGAAGGGGTGCCCTTCGAGTTCGGGTCTCTCGAAGTCGGCGGCGAGGGGACGAACCGGCTCGTCGTGAACTCCGAGTCCCTGTTTCCGCTATCGGCCGACTTCGACTTCGCGGAGGCCGTGATCGACAACATCCGCCTCACCGGCGCCGGCGTACCGGGCGAGCGCACAGTGACGGTGAGCCTGATAGACCCCGACGGCAACACGACCTCGCAAGAGCTTGTCGTCGGCGTCGAGCCGTTCACCGCTGCGGTCGATGACAGCGTCGCGACAAGCGAATGGCGCGGTGTGAAAATCGACATTCTTGCAAACGACTTTACCAGCCTCGGCGGCACGCTGTCGGTCACTGGCGTCGACACCTCTGGGACGCTCGGGACCGTGGTCGCCCTCGGCGACGGGGTGCTCGCTTATCGGCCGGGAAGCGCCTTCGACGATCTCGAGGCCGGCGACACTGCCACGGACAGCTTCGTCTACACCGTGTCGGACGGTCTGGGCGGCGTTGCGAGCGCCACCGTCGCCGTCGTCATCGAGGGCGACTCGCTGAACATCGTGGACGGCGCGGCTGGTCTGTCCGAGGTAGACGGCACGGCGGCCGCCGACCGCATTCTCGGCGCGGCGTCGGGCCAACTCGTCCGCGCGGGCGAGGGAGACGATCTCGTGCTCGCGGCGGGTGGCGACGACACGGTTCATGGCGACGGCGGGGCCGACGAGCTCTTCGGCAGCGCCGGGAACGACGTCATCATTGGCGGGGACGGGGCGGATCGGCTGAGGGGCGGAGCGGGCAACGACAGCCTCTCCGGGGGCCGCCAAGACGATGTCCTGATCGGCGGAACAGGGTCGGACACGCTGGCGGGCGGCACGCAGCGGGACCGCTTCGTGTTCAATGACATCTCCCATTCGCCCGCCAAGGCGCCGGACACAGTGATGGACTTCGCCCCGGGGCGCGACGTCATTGTTCTGACGCGGATCGACGCGATCGCCGGCGGGTCGGACGACGCCTTCACGTTCGTCGGCGACGGGCCGTTCGCCGGCGCCGGGAGCCTGCGCGCGGAGCAGACGACCGATGGAACAGTCGTTTCGGCGGACGTCGATGGCGACGACGTGGCGGTCTTCAGCCTCCTCCTCCTCGGCGCGCTGAGCCTGACGGCCGCAGACTTCGCGCTCTGATCAGCGGATGCCGAGCGCGCGCGCCTTCGCGTGACGGGGCGGCGGCTGGTCGGTGGCGCCCGGGACGCCGACGGTGCCCGTCAGGATTCGCTCCGCCATCGCGGCGGCAGCCGCCCGCGTCCCGGCGCGCGAGTAGATCGTGCCCCGCACCTGGATGCTGGCGGCGAGAGCGCGGCGGAAAGCGGCGAACAGCAGGGGATCGGGGCGTTCTCCGGCCGTCCAGAAGCCGTCGAGCGGCCCCTGATGGGTTAGGCCGGGTACGTCGTAGATCGCCGGCGACAGCGCGATCGTCGGGCAGCCGGCGCCAAGCGCTTCGATTCCGACGGAGGAGTTGACCGTTACCGTCCCGGCCGCATCGGCGAGCCAGGCGCCCATCGGCAGGCCATCCACGAAGTCCACGCGGTCTTCGACCCTGGCCTCCCGGGCGAGCGCCGGCACCGCTGCCGCCCAGTGTACCGGCCCGAGGTCGCCGGGGTGCTTCTTCACCACGAGACGAGCCTCTCGCGGGGCGTGGGCGGCGAAGGAGCGAAAGACGAGCGCCAGCGCCTCCGCCATGTCCGCGAACTGCGAGTTCGTGCGGATCTGGAAGTCGGTGTCGGTCTGCATCGCGAACAGGAAGAAGGGAGGGGCGAGCCGCTCGCGCACCGCCCGGGCGGCGGCCGTCCGGCGTCCGGCGTGCGCCTCGCGCCATAGGAAGCGGGCGTAGGCGACGAACGGGTGGTAGAGCCCGTGAGCGCGGTAGTGCGGGTAGAGCCACCAGCCGAAGACGTTGGGGAGGCTGTTCTTCAGGTCGTCGACCGTCTCGAGCCCCGCCTCGCGCGGGTAGAGGACGGAAAGATCAGGCTCCGGCGCCGCGGCGGCGATGGCGTGGATGCGGTCGGGGTCGGTGGGAAAGAGGCTGTCGACCGAGTTGCCGTAGCGCTCCAGCGTCATCCAGTCGGGGCGGAGATAGCCGAGCTCCGTCACGTACACCGCGACCCCGAGCCGCCGCGCCACGGCCGCCGCCTCGCGGTGGTAGGGCCGCTGCTCCGAGTGCATCAGCACCGCCTCGATCCCGCGCTCGGCGACGAGCCGCTCGACGAAAGCGGCGAATCCGTCCCGCCGGCCCCGATAGGCGACCGCAGGCGCACGGCCCCAGGCGACGGCGTCGCCCGGGCAGAGGTTGACGCGCGTCACCGCGACGCCAGCGTCCGACAGGTGGCCGGCGACGAGCCGGTAGAGCGGGGAGAGCGGACCCTCGAGGAGGAGGACGGCCCGCGGCGTCAGCCGTCGTTCCTCCGTCGTCAGCCGGCGTTCCCCTGCGCGGGTTCCGCCTCGGCCTTCGCCTCGGGCTTGGGACCGCCCTTCGAGACGCCGACCATCGCCGGGCGCAGCACCCGGTCACCGATCGTCGAGCCCTTCTGCAGCACCTGGAGGACGGTGCCGGACGGGACGTCCGCGTTCTCGATTTCGAACATCGCCTGGTGGCGGTTCGGATCGAAGCGCTGGCCGGTCGGGTCCATCACCTTCACGCCGTGCCGGTCGAACACGGAGAGGAGCTCGCGCTCGGTGACGCGCACGCCCTCGAGTAGGCCCTTCAGCTCCGGCGACAGGTCGTCACCCGACTTGCCCTCCATTGAGGAGAGGGCGCGGTGAAAATTGTCAGCGACGTTGAGGAGGTCGCGCGCGAAGCCGGTGACCGCATAGGTGCGGGCATCGTGCACGTCGCGCGCGGCGCGGCGCCGGACATTCTCCATTTCCGCGTGGGCGCGCAGGAGCTGGTCCTTCAGCTCGTCGCGCTCCGAGCGCATCGCCGCAAGCTCGTCGGCGAGGCGATCGCCGCCGCCCATGATCGCATCCGCCTCGGGCACCAGGCCCTCGGCCTCACCCATGCCGGGGCGGCCCCCACCGGGGTGGGACGCGCCGGTGTCGTGCGGCGCGCCCGTCTTGTTCTCGTCGTTCATGCCCGCCTCTGCGGTTTGTCGTCGGTCGTTCGTTGAGGACCGATATGGCCGATCAGGCCCGCGGTTTCAAACCCGCGGTCGTGGCGGGATGAGGGCTCCGTCAGATGGCGCCCTTGATCCACTCGACGAGACGGCCCTTCGGCGCGGCGCCGACCTGCTGGGCGATCGGCTGGCCGTCCTTGAACATGATGAGGGCCGGAATCGAGCGGATGCCGTACTTCATCGCCGTCTGCTGGTTCTCGTCGACGTTCAGCTTGGCGACCTTCACCTTGCCCTGCATCTCGTCCGAGATCTCCTCGAGCGCCGGGGCGATCATGCGGCAGGGACCGCACCACTCGGCCCAGAAGTCGACGACCACGGGCTCGCTCGACTGGATGACGTCGTTCTCGAACGAGGCATCCGTGACCTTCTTGGAGGGCATTGCTGTGATCCTTTGCTATGCCACGCAATCATTGCGCGTAGGTATGGGCGCGCACCGGGAGCGTCAAGCAGCGGCCTCCCCCGGCCGTCGGACGACGTCGGTCATCCTCATGAAGGAGGGAGCGAACGTCCAGACGATCGCGGTTTCAAGGGCCGTGCCGGGGAGGAGCCGCGCGACCAGCGCATGGTAGAGGGCGAGCTGCTCGCGATAGGAGGCGGGGACAAGCGCCGGCGCGTGCGGGACGAGGCGGTCGGTCTTGTAGTCGACGATCGTTGCGCGCCCGCCGTCGCGCTGCAGGCGGTCGAGCCGCGCGGTGACGCGCCGCACCTCGCCGCCGACGAGGAGGTCCCCCGCGAGGTCCACCTCGAGGTGGACAAGTGGGGCGCGGAGCTCCGGCAGCGCCAGTGCGCCGGCCGCCTCACGGGCGATGGCGGCGGCGACAGCGGCATCGAGTCCCGGGTGGAGACGGACGGCAAGGCCGGTCATCTCCACCTCGGTGCCGCCGCGCTCGAGGAGGGCATGGACGAGCCGGCCGTGCTCCGCCGCGGGAAGGATGCGGTCGCCGGCTGCCGCCTCGCCGGGGCCGGCGTGCGCGGAGGGGGTGAGGCGGTCCGGCACCCCGCGGCGGACAACGGCGGGGCGGCCGAGCCACGGCGGGACCGTCAGTGGCTCCTCGGGCGGCGCGCGTCGCCGCTCGGTCTCTGCCGGCGCCGAACCGTCCGTCCGCCAGGCGAGGCCTTCGCCCGCCGGCGTCACGACCGGGCTGCTGCCGGAGGCGAGCGCCTCGCACACCCGCGCGTGCCACATGTCGTCGGCAGGCGAGCGCTTGCCGAAGGCGCCGCAGACGACGAGGTGCCGGCGCGCCCGTGTCATGCCGACGTAGAGAAGCCGCCGGTGCTCGTCGAGCTCGGCCGCCTTGCGGGCGTCGTCGAGCGCTTTCAGCCGCGCCGGCCTGTGCTCTTTCGTCGGCGCAAAGACGAGGACGTCGTCGCCGTCGCCCGCTGATGGCAGGGCGTGAAGCGCAGGCCTGTTGCGGCCGGGGACGGCGCTGCTGCCGACGTCGGCGAGGAACACCACCTCGGCCTCGAGCCCCTTCGCGCCGTGGACCGTCATCACGCGGACGGCGTCGCCGCCTCCTTCGGCGCTGCGGCGGAGCTCGGCCGTGCTCTTCTCGAGGCGGTGGAGGAAGGTCTCCAAGGTGGGGATCGCGTCGCTCTCGGCCTGGGCGGCGAGGCCGAGGAGGGCGTCCAGCGCATCCTCCGCCTCGGCACCCATACGGGCTGCGAAGTCCGCCCGGCGGCCCTCGGCGATGAGGATGCCGGCAAACACGTCGAACGGGCGGTCGCGGCGGGCGGAGCGGCGCCAGCGGCGCAGCGTCTCGCGCGCGGCGCGGGCGCGGGCATCGCCAGTCTCGAGCGCGGCGAGAAGCGAGCCCTCCCGGCCGTGCGCCACGGCGAACAGCTCCTCCTCGGTGAAGCCGAACAGCGGGCTCTTGAGGACTGCGGCCAGCGAGAGGTCGTCGCGCGTCAGCAGCGCGCGGGCGAGTGCCAGCATGTCGCGAACGGCGATGTGGTCGGTCACGGCGAGCCGGTCCGACCCCGCGGAAGGAATGCCGCGCGCCTTCAGCTCGCGGTTCATCAGCGTCGCGAACGGCTCGCGCTTGCGGGCGAGGATGAGGATGTCGCCGGGCGAGACGGGCGGGCCGCCGTCCGGGCCCTCGCGTCCCCACGCCTCGATCTGGTCGGCGATGGCGCGGACGAGTTGCACCTTGCCGGCATTCTCCGGCGTCGCGTCGATCGGCTCGGCCCAGTCGTCCGGCGTGTCCGCCTCGCGGTCCTGGAGGAGCGGCCAGACGTCGACGCCGCCGGGGCCGGCCGGGATCGCGACGTGGCGCACCGTGCCGGCCGGCGCGCTGACGGCGGCGGCGAGGGCGGGGTCGGCGAAGACGCGATCGACGGCGGAGAGCACAGCGGGGCCGGAGCGGAAGGAATGGGCGAGGTCGACCGCGTCGAACGGCAGGCCGGCGCCCTCGGCAAGGCGCGCGTAATGCAGGCGCTTGTCGCGGAAGAGGCGGGGGGCGGCGCCCTGGAAGGAGTAGATCGACTGCTTCTCGTCGCCGACCACGAAGAGGGTGCGCGTCGTGTCGCGGGCGCCGGCGCCGGAGAAGAACTCGTCCACCAGCGCATCGACGAGCTGCCACTGCGGCGGGGAGGTGTCCTGCGCCTCGTCGACCATGACGTGGTCGATGCCCTCGTCGAGCTTGTAGCGGATCCAGGCGGCGTCCGTGCCGGCCCGGACAAGCGCGAGCGCCTTCTCGATCTGGTCGTCGTAGTCGATGAGGCCGCGCCGCCGCTTCTCCGCCTCGAGCCGCTCCGCCGCCGCCCAGCCGAGCCGCAGCAGCGGGACGGTGGCGGCGATCGCATTGCGGGCGCGGCGGCGATCGTCGGCGGCGAGCACGCGCGCGGCCTCGGCGGCGAGCCGTTCCGGAAGATCCGGGAACTGGTCGCGGACGGCTTTGGTCGCGAACTTCTCGACCGATCGCGGGGTGCCCTTCTCGGTCAGGAGGATAGCCCGCCAGAGCGGCTCGCGCGCCTCGCCCGCGCAACCGAGCGCCTCGGCGATTGCATTGGCCAGCGCTTCGCTCTTGCCGGAGGCGCGGATCGCGGCGACGAGGTCGTGGCAGTAGTCCTCGGGGAGGTGCGGGGTGCCGTCGTCGCCGTCCGCATCGAGCGCGGCGGCGAGGTCGGCCGCGAGGGCATCCGGTGGCTTGATCCCGGTCGGAGCCCCGCCGGTCAGCTGCGAGAGCTCCTCCGTGCCGGCGAAGGCGAGGAGCCGCCGCCGCTCGGCGAGCGCCGCCTTCAGCGCGGCGCCGAACGAGGCGTCGGCGACGTGTGGCACCAGCTCCGCCACGGCCGCCGCCTCCCACGATCCGGGCTCGGCGGCGCGGGCCAGCGTGGTGGCGATGGCGCGGCTCTCCAGCTCGTCGCGCAGCGTGTCGTCGAGCACCTGGAAGGAGCCGGCGACGTTCGCCTCCAGCGGGAAACGGCGCAGGAGGGCGGCGGAGAAGGCGTGGATGGTCTGCACCTTGAGGCCGCCCGGCGTCTCCAGCGCCTCGGCGAACAGGGTGCGCGCGCGGGCCGCCGCCGCCGCCGGATCGGCGCCGGGCGCGAGCCGCGCCACCTCGGCGGCGAGGGCGGGCTCGGCGAGGGTCGCGAGCTTGCCGAGCCGGCCGAAGACGCGGGTCGCCATCTCCGTCGCCGCGGCATTGGTGTAGGTCAGGCAGAGGATGGTGCGGGCCGGGACGCCCGACACGAGGAGCCGCACGACGCGCTCGGCGAGCACCGTGGTCTTGCCGGCGCCGGCATTGGCGGAGACCCAGACGGAGGCCGCCGGCTCGCTCGCCCGCGCCTGCGCCTCCAGCGCCTCGGGTGGCACGTCGAGCCGCCGCTCCGGCGCGGCGGCGCTCATGTGTTCACCCATTCGGCGGTGCGGGCGAGGTGGTCGTAATCGCCCTCGTCGGAGGTGAACTGCATGCGCGCGCGGGAGAGGTAGCCCGTTGCCGGGTCGTCGTAGCGGGCGAGGAGGGCGCGGAGGCGGGCGAGCGTCTGCTCGGAGAGCTCGCTGGCGCTGTCACCCGCGACGACCCGCCAGTCGACCGCCGTACGGCCGGAGGCGATCGCGACGTAGACGAGCGCCGCGATGGGGAGGTCGGCCGGCACGCCGTCGAGCGCGCCGACACGCAGGAGCGCCGCTTCCAGCGGAAGCTGCGGCTCGAGGAAGGTCTCCACCTGCTTCGCCGTAGGGGGGTTGCCGGTCTTGTAGTCAATGATTTCGACCCCGCCCTCGCCGATGTCGATCCGGTCGAAGCGCCCGCGCAGCGTGCGGCCGGGAAGGACGTCCGTCTCCGCCGCCACCTCGACGAGGTGCTCCGCCGTCGGCCGGGCCGCCTCGGCCGCTGCGATCTTCGGGGCGATCGCGCGGAGCCGCGCCCCCCAGAGCGCGCGGAAGTCCGGCGCGTGCGGCAGCGTCTCCGCGAGTGCGGCCTCGGCGATCGCGACGAGCCGGGCGGCCGCATCCGGTCTGCGGTGGTGTCCCTCGCCGATGAAGCGGGCGAGGACGAGGTGGACGAGGCTGCCGCGGTCGGAGGCGTCCGGGTCGGCCTCTATAGGGTCGAGCGGCTTCAGGCGCAGGACCCGGCGGGCGTACACGGCGTAGGGATCGCGGACGAGGCGGCCGACCTCGGTGACGTTGAGGCTTGCGGGGCGTGCGGCGAGCGGCGGCGTCGGTGCCGGCCGGGGCGGTGGCGGTACGGGCTCACGCGCATCGAGCGCGGCGGCGAGCGCCACCAGCCGGCGGCCGGCGGACCTGGCTGGTGCGGCGGCGTCGCCCGCGAAGGCGTGCAGCCGCTGCCACCAGCGGGAGGCGACGGTGGGCTCGCCGCCAGCCCGGCGGGCGCGCGTCAGCGTCACGCGCGGGGCGTGGGCGGCCATCACGAAGTCGTGCGCCGAGAGGCCGATCCGCCGCTCGGGCAACTCGATGCCGAACGCCCCCATCATGCCGCGGCTCATCCACGGGCCGGCGTCCGGGCTCTGCGGCCAGGTGCCCTCGTTGAGCCCGCCGAGGATGGCGTGATCGACCGGCTGGAGGCGGTTCTCGAGCGGACCTAGGATGCGCACCGGCGCGTCCGTCGCGGCGGTGCGGACGGGGACGGTCGAGACGAGCGCATCGAACGTGCCCGGCCAGTCGCCGGCGGTGACGGCGAGTTCGTCGCGCGCGCCGAGCTCGGCAAAGGTGGCGGCAAGCGCTTCCGCCCCCTGCGCGGTGCCTGCCCCGGCCGAGACGGCCGTGACCGCCGCCTGATGCGCCGCGGCGAAGGCACCGACGGTGTGGCTGCCCCTGAGGCTTGCGAGCGGCGCCATCGCTTCGAGGACGGCGGCGAGCGTGGCGTCCGCACCCCGCAGCACGGCAGGGATCGCACCAGGCTCGATGCGCGGGCCACGGAACGCCTTCTCCGCGCGGCGCACCGCATCGGGCGACAGGGCGCTGCCGAACGTCGCGAGGGGGTGTTTGAGGAGCGCCAGCCAGTCCGCCGCGCCGCCACCGGCCGCGACGGTGGCGACGAGCCGGGCGAGGACGCCGGCGGGCGTGGTGCCGAGCGGCTCGCCGCCGGAATCGTCCGCCTCGAGGCCGAAGCGGGCGAGGGCGTGGCGCACCCGCCGGGCGAGCGGACGGTGCGGCGTCACGAGCGAGACCGTCTCGCCGCGCTCGACCGACTCCCGCATCGCGATCGCGATTGCCGCCGCCTCTTCGCGCTCGTCCGCGGCCTCGACGATCGCGACGTCCCGGAATGCGGCAGCGAGGTCGATCGCGGCGCGGTCGGCGAGCCACCGGTGCGTCTCCGGCGCCGGGCGTAGCGCCGCGCCGAGAAGCGCGGTTCGGGCGGCGGGCGGATCATCGAACGCGAGGGAGAGCTGCGCCGGTGCGACCGCCGTGGCGGGTGGGGCGAGGCGGCGGACATCCGCGGGATCGAGGCCGAGCGCATCGAGGAGGATGTGGAGGCCGTGCTGCCAGTGGCCGGGCGCGTCAGGTGCGGTGCGGACGGCCTCCCACGACGCCGCATCCGCCGAGCGGTCGAGACCGGGCAGAACAACCGCCCCCCAAGGGCTCTCCGCGACGGCCCGGATGAGGCGGCGCGTCGCCGGCAGCGACCCTGTGGAGCCGGCGACGATCACCGGCCCGGCGGCGTCGCGCAGCCGCTCGGCCGCGGCCGCCGCCTCGGCGCGCCGGGCGGCAGCGGGGCTGAGCTTGCCGGCCTCGGCGAGCCATGCCGGCCAGGTCTCCGTCGCGATGCGCAGGAAGTCTGTGGTGATCTCCCAGTGCGCGGCGAGCTCCGTCCGGTCGACGAGGCCCGGCAGGCGGCTCCAGTCGGCCTCCTGCGTCTCCACCTGGTCCATGAGGCCGAGGAGATCGCCGGCGAGCCGGATCGCGTCCGGCCCCGCGGCGGGGTGGAGGAGGCGCGCATCGGGCTCGGGCGCGGTCCGCTCGAGGACGCCTGCCCAGGCGCGGATCAGCCGGGCGAGCACCACGCGTGCCTCGAGCGCGCCGACGACGGCGCCCTCCGGCAGCTCGTCCTCCGCCTCGCCGAGCGCAGCGATCCGCGGCAGCACCGTCGCCCCGCCGGCGGCGTCGATGAAGGCGTCCGCCAGCGCGCGGGCGGCGCGACGCGTGGGGAGGTAAATGGTGACGGCGGAGAGCGCGAACGGGTCTGCCGGGCGCGCCTCGCCGGGCCAGAGGGTGCCGTCGACTACCCGAGCGGCAAGCGTCGCGAGGAACGGGTCGGCCGGGTCGACCGAGAAGACGCGCACTAGGCGGCGCTCAGGCCGACTGCCCGCTCCGCCTCGCGGATCGCGCGGGGCGTGCCGACATGGAGCCAGACCCCGTCAAGCCGGATGCCGTGGAGCCGCCCCCGCGCGATCAGGCGGTCGAACACGACATTGAGCGAGAAGCGACCCTCCGGGACGCCGTCGAACGCGGCGGGCGAGAACATCGCGACGCCGGCATAGACGAAGGGCGCCACCGTCCGCTCGCGGCGGCGCGCCAGCGTGCCGTCGGCACCGAGCTCGAAGTCGCCGTTTCCCTCGTAGCCGACGGCGCCGACGGTCGATGCGAGAAGGAGGAGCCCGTCCATCCGAGCCGGGTCGAACGCACGAAGGAGCCGCGGGATGTTGCGCGAGGCGCCCTCGATCCAGAACGTGTCGGCGTTGAGGACGAGGAAGGGCGCCTCGCCGAGGAGTGGCCGCGCCTTGACGATGCCGCCGCCGGTCTCCAGCAGCGCGCCGCGCTCGTCGGACACCGCGACCCGCTCTCCCGCGCGGCGCCGGACGTGCACCTCGATGAGGTCGGCGAGATAGGACACGTTGACGACGTAGCGATCGATGCCGGCGGCCTCCAGCCGGTCGAAGACGTGGTCGATGAGCGCCTTGCCGCAGACCTCGATCAGCGGCTTCGGCGTCATCGCCGTCAGCGGCCGCATCCGCGTGCCCCGGCCGGCGGCAAGGATCATCGCCACCGGTGCGGCAGTTGTTGCCGGCGCGCTCATGCGGAGAGGACGCCGCGGGCCGCAAACCAGGCGCGAAGGTCCGCGAGCGCCGGATGGGCGAGCGACTTCTCGAGGTACCGCCGGAGGCGCGGGATGTGCGGCAGGTACTGCGGCTTGCCGTCCCGGTCGTTCAGCCGGCGGAAGACGCCGAGGATGCGCGTTGCCCGCTCGGCGCCCACGACGGCGTAGGCGGTGAGGAAGGCGTCGCGGTCAACCCCCGGCCGGGCGGCGAGGTAGCGCTCCACGATCGCCGCCTCGAGGTCGTCGGGCACGTCGACACGGGCATCCTGCGCAAGGGACACGACGTCGTAGGAGGAAGGGGCGATCATCGCGTCCTGATAGTCGATGATGCCGATCCGCGCGATGCCCTCGCGCCGCGCCAGCCACAGGAGATTGGGGGAGTGATAGTCGCGCAGCGCGACGCGGTCGTCGTCGCGCGGCAGGGCGTCGATGGCGGCGCGCCAAAGCGCCTCGAAGGCCGCGTCCGGCGGCGTCCGCGCATACCATTCCTCGAAGACGCCGACCTCCACCGCCGCGAGGTCGGCGTCGAAGAGCGGGGGCCCATGGGGCACGCGCGGGGCGGGGACGGCGCGGCCGGCGGCGAAGGCAGGGAGGTCCGGGCCGGGGAGCGGCAACGGGAGCGGGTCGCGGTGGAAGGCGGCGAGCGCGTCCGCGGCGACGAGATAGCGCTCCGGGATGGCGCGGCCGGCCTCGTGAACCTTGGCATCGCCGAGATCCTCGAGCAGGAGGAAGCCCTCCCGGGCATCGACGGCGAGCGGCTCCGGCGCGGAGAGGCCGCGGGCACGCAGCGCCTCGCCGACGGCGAGGAAGGCGTGGATGTTGCCGTCGGCGAGCCGGGCGCGCGTCGCGTAGGCGTCCGGCCCGGGGGTGTAGACCGGCGCGTCCATCAGGATGGCCGGCCCGTCGCCGTCGAGCCGCTCGTAACGGCGCGTCGAGGCGTCGCCCGCGATGGTCCGCCGCCGCGCCCAGCCCCAGCCGGCGGCAGAGAGGAAGCGGCCGAGCGCGAGGTGGCGGCGGAGGCGGACGACGAACTCCTCCGGCGCCTCGACCGTGACGGTGCGCTGCTCGTCGTCGGCGCCGAACGCGATCGTGATGGTGATCGGCATCTCCTCGCGCGGCCACTCGACGAGCTCCGCCGCGTCGCCTTCGCCGAGGCCGAGTTCGGCGAGCTCCGCCGCCCCGCCGATCCTGTAGAGGTCGACGTGACGGACCGGGATCCGGAGGTCGTAGCTCTGCACGATGGTGAAGGTCGGGCTCGGCACCTCGAGGTCGGGATCGTCGCCGAGGATGCGCAGCACCGCCCGGGCGAGGGTGGTCTTGCCGGCGCCGAGCTCGCCGATCAGCGCGACGCGGTCGCGGGGGGAAAGGGTGCGCGCGAGCGCGGCGCCGAACGCCCGCATCTCCGCCTCGTTCGCGACGGCGACCTTCACGCGGCGTGCTTCGTCTCGGCCGCCGCCGTGCCAGTCTCGGCGGCGAGGGCCCGCGGGAAGCGGACGACAAGTTCGGCCCCCGGCCCCGCGACCGGCGCCACGGCGACGGTGCCGCCATGAAGCTCCACGAACGACTTCACCAGCGAGAGACCCAGCCCGACGCCGCCGCGCCGCCCACCCGATCCTGCCGTCATGAAGCGCTCGAAGATCGCCGCCGCCTTCTCGCGCGGGATGCCGGGCCCGTGGTCGCGAACGGAGATCGCGACGAAGGCGCCGTCCGGCCGGGAGGCGACCACGACCGTCCCGCCCGGCGGCGAGTGGGACACGGCGTTGGAGAGGAGGTTGAACAGGATCTGCACGACGCGCTTCCGGTCGCCCTCGAAGCTCGCCGCCTCCGCCGCGATGTCGAGCCGCACGTCGAGCTCCGCCTCGGCGACGCGGTCCTTGAGGCCGTCCAGCGCCTCGCGCACGCTGGCGGCGACGTCCACCGCGCCGAGCGAGAGCTCCATCACGCCGGCATCGATGGAGGTGAGGTCGAGGATGCCGTCGATGATGACCTGCAGCGCTTCCGACGAGGCGCGGATGTAGTCGGCGTACTCGCGCTGCTTCGGCGACAGGGCGCCGGTCTCCGCCCGCGTCAGCATCTGCGCGAAGCCGATGATGACGTTGAGCGGCGAGCGCAGCTCGTACGAGACGTGCTGCACGAAGGCGTTCTTTAGCCGGTCCGCCTCGACCAGCGCCTCGTTCCGCTCCATCAGCGCGCGGGCGATGTTCACGGTGTCGGTGACGTCGGCGAAGGTCGCGAGCGTCGAGCCGTCCGGGAGCGGCGAGAAGGCGTAGTCGAGGACCCGCGCGCCGCACTCGACGCGGCCGGTGAGCGCGGTGCGGTGGTCGGTGAGGCCGGTCACGTGGAGGGCGAGGGCGGCCCAGGCGTCCGCCGCCTCCGTCGCACCGGCGGCGATGTCGCGCACATGGTCGCCCACCTCCGCAGCGGCGACGCCGGTGAGCGTCCAGAAGGCAGGGTTGGCGAGGCGCAGCAGCCCGTCCGGCCCGAAGCTCGCGATTCCCTCGCCGAGGTTGTCGATCGTCTCCGCCTGGACGCGGGAGAGGGCGTTGTAGCGTCGCTCGAGCGCGAGCTGCTCCGTGACGTTCTCGTAGATGTACGTAACGCCGCCGTCGGGCCCCGGGTTGGCGATCACGCGGAGCGTCTGCCCGTCGGGGAGGTGCCACCAGCGCTCGGACCCCTCGCGCGTCTCGCCGCCCTTCAGCTGGTCGCGCTTCCATGCCCTGAAGTCGGCGGTCTCCGGCAGCCGGCGTTCGGCGCGGAGCCGATCGAGGACGCGGTCCTCCGGCGGGTTCGTCTCCAGAAACGAGGAGGGGAGGCCCCAGAGGGTCTGGAAGGCGGCGTTGTGGAACGTGAGGCGCCGGTCGGGGCCGTAGATGGCGACGGCGGTGGCGAGGCGATCGAAGGTCGCGGCATGGCTTTCGAGCGCGCGGGACTTCTCCGAGAGGGCCTGCTGCGTCTCCGTCACGTCCACCGCAAGGGCGGCTAGGGTGCCGTCGCGCCGGTCGGCCGTGACATCGAGGAGCCGGCGGACGCCGCGCACGACGGTCGCGACACGCTCCGTCGGTCCGCCGCGGGCGATCTGCGCGGCGGCGTTGGCGTCGAGCAGTGGCTCCCCGGCGCCTGTCGCTGCGTCGGCGCTGCCGGCGCCCATCGCCCGGGCGTAGGCGGCATTGGTCCAGACCCGGTCGCCGCCGTCCGCTTCGACCCAGGCGGGGTGCGGAGCGCGGGCGAGAAGCGCGATGAGCCGCTCCGCGACGAGCGTCCCGCCCGTGGCTGCCTCCGGCGGGCCGACGAACACCGTCGCGTGCCCGCCATCGACGGTGCCGACGACGCGCAGCGGGCCCGGGAGAGCGCGCTGGAAGGGCGAGCCACGCAGGAGCGCCGCGATCGGCGCTGCGAGCTCGCCGCGTCCGCGCGCGCCGTCGGTGAGGGAAGCAGGCACCGTGCCGACGGCGATCGGATCGCCGCTGGTCGAGAGGCGCAGCGCACCGGTGGCACCGCGGGCGAGCGCGGCCTCGAGCAGGGCGGCGCGTCCCTCGGCGGCGACGCGCTCCGTCTCGCAGGCGGCGCTGCGCCGGGCCGACAGGCCGAGCTGCGCGCACACAGCCGCCGCGACGGCGGCGACGCCGGCGGTGACGGCCCAGGCGGTGACAGTTGCGCCGATCATGCGTCTCCCAGCGTTCCCTCGCCAGAACGAGGCGGTAGGGCCAAGCATAGCAACCGGGACCCCCCAGCGGAACGGGCGTCGGCGCTCTGTCCCACGCTGCCGGTCGTGGAGGGCAATCCGCCGGCAGCTTCGAGATCGATCTCGCTGTTTCCCATGCTGGGATCAGCGGTGCGCGCGCGGTCTCCGACGAGACCATGGCCCGCAACGTGAAGACGTCGACCGTGTCGTGCGCCGCGCACTCGGTCTGCCCTGGCCGTTGTAGGACGCTCTATGCGCCGCCGGCCGCGGCGACGCCTACGCTGCGTCGACAGGCGCCTCAGGACGCCGTCGCCGGCTCCCGTGCCGGGACGCCTGCGCGGCCGAGTTCGGGGCGCGGGATGTGGCAGCGGATCGCGTGGCCGGCCTCGTCCTGCGTGAACGGCGGCTCCTCCGTCTCGCAGATGCGGCCGATCTTGCGCGGGCAGCGGGTGTGGAAAACGCAGCCGGATGGCGGGTTCAGCGGGCTCGGCACCTCGCCGTGGAGGCGGATGCGGGTGCCGCGCTCGCCAGTGATGGTCGGCGCCGCCGAGAGGAGCGCCTCGGTGTAGGGGTGGTGCGGTCCGCCGAGCACATCCTCCGCAGGGCCGATCTCCATCAGCCGGCCGAGGTAGAGGACGGCGATCCGGTCCGACAGGTGCCGCACCACGCCGAGGTCGTGGCTGATGAGGAGGTAGGAGACGCCCCGCTCGCTCTGCAGCTCGGTGAGGAGGTTCAGGATCGCCGACTGCACCGAGACGTCGAGCGCCGAGGTCGGCTCGTCGCAGACGACGACGCGCGGCTCGGCGGCGAAGGCGCGGGCGACCGCGACGCGCTGCTTCATGCCGCCCGACAGCTGCCGCGGCTTCATGGGGAGCTGGCGCGGTGTGAGGCGGACGGCCTCAAGGAGGCGGCGGACGGTGGCGTCCCTGGCGGCGCCGGTGACGCCGGCGAGACGGGAGACCACGCGGCCGACGAGGTAGGCGACGGAATGCGAGCGGTTGAGCGCCGAATCGGGGTTCTGGAAGACGATCTGCAGCGCCTTCACCTCCTCGCGCGAGCGCTGCTTCACGGCAGGGGTGAGCGGCTTGCCGTCGAGCTGCATCGCGCCGCCCGCGTCGTGGCTGACGAGGCCGAGGACGGTGTTGGCGAGCGTCGATTTGCCGGAGCCGGACTCGCCGACGAGCCCCAGAGTCTCGCCCGCCGCGAGGGTGAGCGAGACGTCGCGGAGGGCATAGATCGAGCGGCCCGCGACGCCATAGGTCTTGGAGATTCCCGAGAGCTCCAGCACGGGACGCGCATCGGCGGCCGGCAGCGGTGGCGGCGTGGCGCTCTCCGCGCGGGGCAGTTCGTCGACGATGTCGTGGAAGTGGCAGCGGCTGACGCGGCCGGGGCCGACGGGATAGGGCGGCGGCGTCTCGGTGCGGCAGCGGTCGCGGGCGAGGCCGCAGCGCGGGGCGAAGACGCAGCCGACGGTGATCGACCCCGGCGGTGGCGGGAAGCCAGGGATCGTGTCGAGCGGCGCCGTCCGCTTGGTGGTGCCGGCGCGGGGCAGGCAGCGCAGGAGGCCCGCGGTGTAGGGGTGTCGCGGGTCGGCGAAGAGCTCGCGCGCCGGGCCCTCCTCGACGAGGCGGCCGGCATAGAGGACGCCGACGCGGTCGCAGAAGCCTGCAATGGCGGCGAGGTTGTGGCTGATGAAGAGGATGGAGGCGCCGAACTCGGTGCGAAGCGCGCCCACGAGGTCGAGCACCTCGGCCTCTATGGTGGCATCGAGCCCCGTCGTCGGCTCGTCGAGGATGAGGAGCGCCGGGTCCTTGCCGAGCGCCATCGCAATGACGACACGCTGCTGCATGCCGCCGGACAGCTGGTGCGGGTAGGAGGCCATCACCCGCGCCGGGTCGGAGATGCGCACGCGGCGGAGCATCTCCTCGCCCTTCGCCCACGCCTCGTCGCGGCCGTCGCCGAGGATCTCGAACACCTCCGACATCTGCCGGCCGACGGTGATGGATGGATTGAGCGCCTTGCCGGGGTCCTGGAACACCATCGCGACGTCGCGGGCGCGCAGGCGCCTCAGTGCCGTGGCGTCGAGCTCGCCGATCTCCTGCCCGTTGACCCGCACCGCGCCACCGGCGATGCGCCCGTTGGGCGGGAGCACGCGCTGCACCGCGAGCGCGACGGTGGACTTGCCCGACCCTGATTCGCCGACGAGGCCGTACGCCTCGCCCCGCGCAACGGTGAGGGAGACGTCCGAGAGGACCGGGAGGTCGCGGCCACGGACCCGGTAGGCGACCGAGAGGTCGACGAGCTGGAGCGCCGGCGCGGCAGGATGTGCGCTCATTCAGCGATCGCTCGCTGCAGCGCGTCGGCGACGAGGTTGACGCCGACCACGAGGGACGCGGTCGCGGTGATGTCGAACACCACGGTCCACCAGAAGCCGCCGACGAGGACGCCGTAGTTCGACGCGATCGTGAGCCCCCAGTCCGGCGAGGGAGGCTGCACGCCGAAGCCGAGGAAGGAGAGCGAGGCGATCGTGAAGATCGCGTAGCCGAGGCGAACGGTCGCCTCCACGATGATCGGCGGCAGGATGTTGGGGAGGATCTCCACGAACATGATGTGGAGCGGCCCCTCGCCGCGCACCTCGGCGGCGGCGACATAGTCGAGGTGCCGCTCGGCAAGCACGGCGGCGCGGACGGTGCGGGCGACGAGCGGGGTAAAGACGAGGCCGACCACCACGATGACGGTGGGCGTCGACGGCCCCAGCGCGACGAGCACGAGGAGCGCCACGATGATGAGCGGCAGCGACAGCATCACCTCGATGATGCGGCCGACGATCGCGTCCACCCAGCCGCCGAAGTAGCCCATGGCAAGGCCGATGGCGGTGCCGGCGGTGGTGCCGAGGAGCGTCGCGAGCGGGGCGATCGTCAGGATGTCGCGCGCACCGACGAGGACGCGGCTGAACACGTCGCGGCCGAGCTGGTCGGTGCCGAACCAGTGCTCCGCCGAGGGGGGCTGCAGCGGGTTCAGGATGTCGTCCGCGAACGGGTTGTACGGCACGAACGAGGGTGCGAAGGCGGCGCAGACGGCCCAGAAGGTGACGATGACAGCGCCGACGAGGAAGGTCGGCGAGCGTAACAGCGTCGCGAGGGTCGAGCGGCCCTTCTGCGCAGGCTCGGGCGCCGCGACCGCCGGGGCGGTGTCCGTCGCGCTCACCGGTCGCCCCTCATTGGCGCGCCGTCCTGAGGCGCGGGTTGAGGAGGACGGTGATCATGTCCGCGATCAGCGTCACCGCGATGAAGAAGGCGCCGATGGTGAGGATGCCGGCCTGGAGCATGGCGAAGTCCTTCCCCTTGGCCGCGGTGAGCACGAGGTTGCCAATGCCCTGGTAGCGGAACAGCGTCTCCACCACCACGAGGCCGCCGAGGGCGTAGCCCATCTGCGCGGCGAGCACGGTGACGGTGGGCAGGAGCGCGTTGCGCAGGACGTGCCGCGAGACGACGGCGCGCCACGGCAGGCCCTTGAGGATCGCGGTGCGGGTGTAGTCGGCCTCCAGCGCCTCGATGGTGCCGGAGCGGGCCATGCGGGCGACGTAGCCGAACAGGATGATGACGAGCGGCAGTGCGGGCAGGATGAGATGCTCGAGCTGGATCAGCAGACCTGCTCCCTCCGGCCAGGCGGCCGACAGCGGCAGCCAGCGCAGGAACACCGCGAAGACGAGGATGAGGACGATCGCCGACACGAACTCCGGAATGACCGTGAGGGAGAGCGAGGCAATGGAGACAACCCGGTCGACGAGTCGCCCGGCGTTGAGCGCGGCGAGGACGCCTGCGCCGATCCCGAGCGGGACGACGATCGCGAACACGACCGCGACGAGCTTGAGCGACTTCAGGAATGCCTCGCCCACGAAGGGCGCCACGGGGGCGCGGTAGGCGTAGGAGCGGCCCATGTCGCCCTGGAGGAGGCCGCCCATCCAGTCGAGGTAGATCTCGAGCGGTGGGCGGTTGGCGCCGAGCTGCTCGTTCAGGGCCGCCACGGCGCGCGCGTCCGCGAGCGGGCCGAGGATGGCCCGCCCTGGGTCGCCCGGCAGCACCTGCGTGCCGAGGAAGACGACGATCGAGAGCAGCCAGAGCGTGAGGAGCCCCAGCGCGAGGCGCTTCAGAAGAAGCGCCCCGAACCGGCCGCTCACGCCGCGGCCTCCGAGCGCCCGCTCAGACGAAGCCCGCCTTCTGCAGGAAGTACTGACCCATCGCCGTCGGCGAGACGCCTTCCACGTTGGCCGCCGTCGCGACGAGGTAGTCGTAGAAGTAGGGGAACATCACCGGCGTCTCGTCGAGGAGGAGGCGCTGGATCTGGCCGGCGAGCTCCTGCTGCGTCGTGAGCTCCACCGCCGCCACGTAGTCGGAGACGAGCTTGTCGTACTCCGGATTCTTGAACTCGGCCGAGTTCCAGGTGCCCGTGGAGGTGAGCGGTGCGACGAGGAATATGTTGGGCGTGCCGCGGTGGCCGTAGTCGGTGATGCCGAACACCGAGTCGAGCCACACCGAGTTCCCGGGCACGGCGGAGCCGTAGTAGGCGCCGACGTCCATCACGTTGAGGTCGATGTTGATGCCGATCTCGGCGCCCGCGTTCTTGACGAGCTGGGCGAGAACCGGGAGCTCCTGCATGTTCATGGTGGCGAGGGGGACGGTGAAGCCCGTCGACCCTGCCTCCGCCATCAGCGCCTTCGCCTTCTCGATGTCACGCGTGCGCTGCGGAACGGAGGCGTCTGTGGACGGGAACACCGGGGCGAAGGGCGAGTCGTTGCCGACCTCGGCCATGCCGCGGAAGAGGCCCTGCACGTAACCTTCGCGGTCGAGCGTCAGCGCCATCGCCTGGCGGATCCGCTTGTCGGCGAAGGGGCTGCCCTCGGCCGTCTTCATGTGGATCTGCCGGTGTGTGTTGGCGCGCAGGCGGATGATCTTGGAGATCGGGTTGTCGAGGATCGCCTGGCTGCCCTGCGCGACGATCTGCTGGATGAGGTCGATCTGCCCGCCGAGGAGCGCGAGCACCTGGGGCTGCGTGTCGTCGTAGAAGTTGACCTCGACCGCGTCGAGGAGCGGCGCACCGTCCCAGTATTCGTCATTGCGGACGAACCGCCCGCCGACACGCGGCGTGTAGCTCTCCAGCTTGAACGGGCCGGAGGCGACCATGCCGGACTCGAAGTCGGTCGTGTCGGCCGGCCAGATGATGGCGTTGTAGTTGTCCGACGACAGGTAATAGGGAAAGTTGCCGTTCGGCGCATCGAGCGTGAACTCGACGGTCGTGTCGTCGACCTTGCGGATCCCCTCCTTGGATAGGACGCCCTTGAAGGCGGAGAGGGCGTTCGAGCTGTTCGCCGGGTCGGCGAGGCGGGAGATGGAGGCGACCACGTCGTCGGCGGTCAGCGGCCGGCCGTCGTGGAACGTCACGTCGTCGCGGATCGTGAAGGTCCAGACCGTGCCGTCCTCGTTGGGCTCCCACTTGGTGGCGATCGCGGGACGCAGGACGAGGTCGGGGCCGTCCACAACAAGGAAGTCGCCGACGAGGCTGAGGATCGAGAGGCCGCCCTGGTCGGAGATGGTAATCGGGTCGATGCGGCCGGAGGGCGTGATCTGCGCGACGCGCATCGTGCCGCCCTGGCGTGGCGTCTGTGCCAGTGCGCGGCCGGCGGTGCCGAGGCCGAGGCCGACGGTGCCGAGGAGGCCGGTCATCAGCGGGATGGAGAGGCCGAGGCGGGAGCCATGGCGCAGGAAGGTGCGGCGGTCGATGCGGCCGGCGACGAGCTCGTCGATGACCGTGTGCTGCAGATCGCGGGTCCGGCCGGTCTGGCGCGGATCCTTCGTGGAGCGGGACATGCTCTCTCCCCCGGGTGTGTTGTTGGGGCGAGTATGTCCAAGTTCCGTGCCAGAAGGGAAGCCGTGACCGGCAACAAAGGACATCGGCCGGCCCGCACACGTCAGGGGTGCGGGTGCCCGGGAAGCCGCGTCGCACGGGCAATCCGGGCGGCTGCGGCGGGGAAGGTTGCGGCAAATCGCGGGGCGAGGCGGCCGGCCCGGGAGGTGAGCGCACCGGCGAGGAACGTCGCGCGGCGCACCACGCGGCCGGCGAGGGCGGCCTGCCGCCGCGTCGCTGCCGCCGCGTCCTCGCCGCCGAGGATCGCTTCGGCGGCGAGGCGCGCGGTGGAGAGCGCGATGCCCATCCCTTCGCCGAAAATCGACGGGATCACCGCGACCTGGTCGCCGACCGCGTAGAGGCCGCCGCTCTCCTCCCGGACGAACCCGTAGGGAACGCGGCCGACGGCGAGGGTCGGCCCGTCCCACAGGGCGCCGGCGAGGATGTCGCCAACGTGGGCCGAGGCGGCCGGGAGCGTTGCGAACACGCCCTCGACGCCGAGGCGCCGCACCTGCTCGGCGCGGACGGCGAGGCAGACATTGGCGCGGCCGTCCTCCACCGCCTCCACCCCCGCATAGCCGCCGGGAAGGAGCGCCACGGCGACGCTGCCGCCGAGCGCGGCGCGGCCCGCCGACGTCAGCACGGCGTAGCGCTTGAGGCCGACGTAGCCCGCCTGCCGCCCAGCGCCGCGGCCGTGGCCGCGCACATCGTGCTTGCCCGTCGCGAGCACCACGGCGGCGGCGCGCAGCCGCTCCCCGGCCGTCTCCACGCCCGTGGCATCGGCGGCGCGGATGGTGACGCCGCGGCGGACGGCGGCGCCCGCCTCCTCGGCGAGGTCGAGAAGGTGCGCGTCGAGCTTCTCCCGGCTGAACGAGGCGGCCGGGAAGGGGAGGGGAATGGCCGCCGTGTGCCTGCCGGCGGAGAGGACGGCCGTGTCGAGCGGCACGGCCCCGATGGCGACGGGGTCAACGCCGAGGCGGGCAAGCTCGTCCAGCGCGGTCGTGCTCAGGAATTCGCCGCACACTTTCGGCTTCGGCGCACGGTCGCGCTCGAGCACCGTCACCGCCACGCCGGCGCGGGCGAGCCGGAGGGCGACCGCCGCCCCGCCCAGACCGCCGCCGGCGACGATGACGCTCACCGGAGGCGCTCCACGCAAAGCCGGAACGGGGCGCCGGTGAAGATGCGCGCGCCGCTGATCCCGGCGGCGGCGAGGAGGCGCTCCCAGTCCGCCCGCCGGAAGGCGCGGGCGAAGGAGACGGGGCCGTCGTGCCGCACCATCGGGTGGCGGCCCGTGAGCGTCGCGAGTGCCCGGAACCCCTCGGCGGCGAAGCGGCTGCGGTGGAGGTCGTTGACGAGCCAGCCGACCCGAGCCGACGCCTCCATCATGCGCAGGAAGGGGACGATCTCCTCGTCCTCGAGATGGTGGGTGAAGAGGGCGGAGAGGATGCCGTCCGGCGGTGCCGAGGGGTCGCCGGCGAGCGTGCGGGCATCCGCCGTGACGAACTCGATGGTGACGCCCTCCACCGGACGCGTGGCGGCGCGGGCGGCGGCGGTCGCGTCCGGATTAAGGTCCGCGCCGGTGAGTTGGGCCGCGATGCCGCGGCGGGCGTATTCGCGGGCGATGGCGCGGAGCGTGTCGCCGTATCCGGAGCCGACGTCGAGGAGACGCACCGGGCGGCCGGCGCGGGCCGCGACCCGGAGCGCGAACGCGACCGATGGCCGGTGGCCGAAGGAGGCGCGGTTCACCGCGGCAAGGCTCGCGAGGCACGCCCGCAGCGTGTCGGCGTCGACCGGGCCATCGATCCGCTCCGGCAGGGTGTAGGGCGCGGCGCGCGTCTTCATCGCCGTCAGGCGACCTCGAAGCGCATGCCCTCGGCGGTGAGCCCCGGCCCGAACGCGAGCGCGAGGCCGCGGGTGCCCGCCGCCGGCCGTCGCCGCATCATCTCGGCAAGGACGAACATCACCGAGGGCGACGACATGTTGCCGTAGTCGCGAAGGACGGTCCGTGAGGCGTCGAGCGCGTCGCGGTGAAGGCCGAGGCCGCGCTCCGCCGCGTCGAGCACCGAGCGGCCGCCGGGGTGCATCGCCCAGAGGTCGATGGCGTCGGCGCCGCCGGGCTCGATCGCCGCCACCGCCTTCGGCAGGTTGTCGCCGAGCGTCGATGGGACCTCGCCGGCGAGGCGCATGTCGAATCCACGCTCGCCGATGTGCCAGGTGATGAGGTCCGCCGCAGCCGGGATGACGGCCGTGCGGAAGCCGTCCACCGCCAGCCCCTCCGGCTCTGCGGTGACGAGCGCAGCGGCGCAGCCGTCGCCGAAGATCATGAAGGAGAGGACCGCCTCGAGGTCGTCCGTCTCCTGCAGATGGAGCGAGCAGAGCTCCACCGCGACGACGAGGACGCGAGCCGCGGGATCCGCCCGCACGGTGGCGTCGGCGATCCGGAGCGCGTTGATCGCGGCGTAGCATCCCATGAAGCCGATCATGGTGCGGGAGACGGTGAGCGGGAGGCCGAGCCGCTGCAGGAGCTGGAGGTCTACCCCCGGCGCGGCCATGCCGGTGCAGGATGTGACGACGAGATGGGTCGGCTCCAGCGAGGGAAGCCGTGCCGCAACTTCTGCCGAGAGGGCGCTCGCCTCGCGGTCATAGACCCGCATCCGCGCTGCCGTGGAAGGGAAGGCGCCGCGGCGGTAGAAGCCCTCGCGGTCGAGCGCAACTGCAGCCGGGTCCGGATCGGGCTCGATGCAGCCGTAGCGCCGCTCGATGCCGGAGCGCTGCATCATCCGCTCCACCAACGCCTGCCGGCGGTCGGTGATCTGGCCGCGCGCGAATGCCTCGAAGTAGCGGTGCACCTCGTGCGGCGGGTTGCCGGTAGCGATCGCATTGATGAAGGAGCGGGTCACGAGACGCACCTAGCCGCCACAGCCTGTCCGGCAAGAACGGATGACCATCTTGTCGCGCCGCGCCGGGACCGCGACAACGGAGGTGGCCGCATCGGCCGAAGGGAAGGCGCGCATGGAGCTGATGAAGGGAATCACGGAGCACGGCACGGGGTTCGAGGGCGTCCGCTGGAACATCCTCGGCCAGGTCTACTTTCCGAAGGCGATCTCGGAGACGACCTTCGCCTTCGAGACGAACTCCGAGCCGGGACAGTTCGTACCGGTCCACATCCACCCGACGCAGGACGAGTTCATCCTCGTGCAGGAGGGCGAGCTCTCCCTGAAGCTCGACGGGGCGTGGACGGTGGCGAAGGCGGGCGACCTCGTGCGGATGCCGATGGGCGTGCCGCACGGCTACTTCAACAAGTCCGACCGGCCGTGCCGCGCGCTGTTCTGGGTCTCGCCCGCGCGCAAGCTGCCGGACCTCTTCCGCGCGCTGAACGGGCTATCTGATCCCGCGGAGGTGGTCCGCGTGTCGGCGGCGCACGAGGTGGATTTCCTGCCGCCCGAGGCGAACGACTGAGGGCCGCGACGCGCAACGAAAAAGGGCGGCTCGCGCCGCCCTCGTTCACCTGCTCCGATCGCGGCAACTCAGTTCAGCCGCTGGCGAACCTCGCCGATCGACTTGTCGATCATTACACTGCCGGCATCACCGGAAAGCTTCTTCGACAGGAGCTCCGACGCCGCGGCGACGGCGAGGTCGGCCGCACGGCCGCGCACCTCGGCGATCGCCTGGGCCTCGGCCTGGGCGATCTTCGTCTCGGCCGTCTTGGTGCGGCGGGTGACCATGTCGCGCAGCTTCTCGTTCGCCTCGTCGGTCAGGCGGCGGGCCTCGGCGCGCGCCTCCTCCACGATGGTCTGCGCCTCGGCCTCTGCATCGCGGCGCCGGCGCTGATACTCGGCGAGAAGGGCTTGCGCCTCCTCCCGCGTCCGCCGCGCCGCGTCGAGCTCGGCGCGGATGCGGTTGGTGCGGGCGTCGAGCATCGAAATCAGCCGCTTCGGCGCGCCGACCGAGACGATGAGGATGAGGAAGATGATGAGGCCGACGAGCGCCCAGAAGGTATCACTCTGCAGCACGGCGCGCCCCCGCGGTGTTGTGGCCGACGGCCTCCGCCGCTTCCTTCTCCGATACGGCGACGCCGGAGAGACGCTGGACGATCGCCTGCGCCGCCTCGCCTGCGATCGCATCGACGTCGGCGAGCGCCGCATCGCGACGTGCCACGATCTGCGCCTCGGCCGCAGCGATCCGCTCGGCAAGCGCCGCCTCGGTCTCCGCCTGCTGGCGGGCCTGCTCGGCCTTGATCTCGTCGCGCCGCTTTTGCGCGATGGCGTAGGCGTTCTGCCGCGCCTCGGTCAGCTCCGCCTCGTAGGCGGCGATCACATCGTCCGTCTCGCGCGACAGCCGGGAGGCCTCGCCGAGGTCGGAGGCGATGCGGTCGCGCCGGTCCTCGATGATCCCGCCGACCTTCGGCACCACCAGCCGGTTGACGAGGAAGTAGAGGAGACCGAACGCGATCGCGAGCCAGAAAAGGTGGGACGCGAAGGCGCTGGCGTCGAACGGCGGGAACAGGCTCTCCTCGCCCCCGTGCGCCCCTTCGGACGCATGGAGGCCGGTGTTTACCTCGGTGGCCGGATCCGCTGGGATCGGCACCACCACCTCATCGCCCGTCGTGCCCTCGTCGAGGACGTCTGCCGGAGTCACCTCCTGCGGCTCGACCTCGACCTGTGCAAGTTGCAGCGTCATCGCGTTCGGCTTTGTCCTGTCTGCGGTTCGAGGGGGATCAGACCGCGAAGAGGAGCAGGATGGCGATCAGGA
>JAESGF010000175.1_pt1 | contig 44374 bp, 40 predicted proteins | sample 9269621 | NCBI WGS metagenome assembly JAESGF01 (sample SAMN14515066, study PRJNA621663) | algae metagenome | isolation source: Tolypothrix carrinoi HA7290-LM1 and co-occurring heterotrophs from dry rock... | place: USA: Makauwahi cave, Kauai, Hawaii | collected 2011-01-06
CGCTCGACGCGGCCGCCGCCGCCCGCGACGCGCTGCCATTGGCACGGCCCGCGATCCTCGCCGCGGCCGCCGACGCGCTCGCCGGCGCGCCGGGCGAGCTCGGCGTCCGTCTCGCCGCGACGCTCGATCCGCGCGCCGCCTCCGCCAACGCGCCCGAGTTCGTGGCGGCCGGTGTCGACCGGGCGCTCGACGAAGCGCGGGCGCTGCGCGACGAGAGCCGGCAGGTTATCGCGGCCCTCGAAGCCGAGTACCGCGCCGAGGCGGGCGTGAAGGCGCTCAAGATCCGCCACAACGCCGTGCTCGGCTGGTTCATCGAGGCGCCGGCGCCGCACGAGGCGGCGCTGCGGGCCGCCGGCTACGCCCACCGGCAGAGCCTCGCCTCGGCCGTGCGGTTCACCACGGAGCGGCTGCGCGATCTCGAGAGCCGCATCCTCGCCGCCTCCGACGACGCTGCCGCCCGGCAGGCCGCGATCTTCGATGCCCTCGTCGCGGACGTCGTCGTCGCCCGGCCGTGGCTCGCGCGGATTGCCGACGCGCTCGCGGAGGTCGACGTCGCCGCCGGGCTCGCCGAGGTCGCGGTCGAGGCGCGCTGGGTCCGGCCGGCGGTGGACGACAGCCTCACCTTTCACGTCGAGGCCGGGCGGCACCCCGTCGTGGAGGCGGCACTCGCCGACGCCTCCCGCTTCGTGCCGAACGACTGCGACCTCTCGCCCGCGCAGGGCGAGGCGGCGCGGTCGGTCATCCTCACCGGCCCCAACATGGGCGGCAAGTCGACCTACCTGCGCCAGAACGCCCTCATCGCGATCCTCGCGCAGGCGGGCTCGTTCGTCCCTGCGGCGCGGGCGAGGGTCGGGATCGTCGACCGACTGTTCTCCCGGATCGGCGCGTCGGACGACCTCGCGGCGGGGCGGTCCACATTCATGGTCGAGATGGTGGAACTCGCCGCGATCCTGAACCAGGCCGGGCGGCGGGCGCTGGTGGTGCTCGACGAGATCGGCCGCGGCACCGCCACCTTCGACGGCCTCTCCATCGCCTGGGCGGCGCTGGAGCGGCTCGACGAGATCGGATGCCGGACGCTGTTCGCGACGCATTACCACGAGCTGACCGCCCTCGCCGAGCGGCGCCCGCGGATCGGCCTCGCCACCATGCGGGTGAAGGAATGGCGCGGCGACATCGTTTTCCTCCACCAGGTGGCGCCGGGGGCGGCCGACCGCTCCTACGGCGTACAGGTGGCGCGGCTCGCGGGACTGCCGCCAACCGTGGTACGGCGCGCGCGCGACGTGCTGGCGCGGCTCGAGGAGAGCGACCGTGGCGCGGCGCGCGCGGCGCTGATGGCGGACCTCCCGCTCTTCGCCGCCGCACCGGCTGTCCCCGCTGCGCCGACCTCCGCCGCACTTCAGATGCTGGACGGGATCGACCCGGACGGCCTATCCCCTCGCGAAGCGCTTGATGCGCTCTACGCCATCAAGGCGGCACGGTCCGCCGAAGGCGGCAAGGCGGGATGGTCCGCCGAACGGGGAGAGAACGACCGATGAAGAAGGGCTACTGGATCGCTCACGTCGATGTGGCGGACGAGGAGGGCTACAAGGAGTACCTCGCCGTGAACGCGGTGCCGATCGCCTCGCACGGCGGGCGTTTCCTGGTGCGTGGCGGCGCGTTCACGCCTATCGAGGGGCAGCAGCGCGGGCGCAACGTCGTCATCGAGTTCCCGTCCTACCAGGCGGCGCTCGATGCAATGAACTCGCCCGAGTACCAGGCCGCTCTCGCGATCCGCCGCAAGTACTCGACCGGGGACATCATCGTCATCGAGGGCTACGACGGCCCGCAGCCGACCGCCTGACGTGCGGATCGGCATCCACGGCGCGCGCGGGCGTATGGGCCGTGCGCTGATCCGCGCGGTCGCCGAGGAGCGGCGCGCCACCCTCGCGGCGGCCGTGGACCGGCCGGGGACGTCGGAGGACGCCGGCGCGCTCGCCGGCCTCCCCGCGCTCGGCGTGCCGCTCACGGACACCATCGAGGCCTTCCGCGGCTGCGACGTCGTGATCGACTTCTCGTTGCCCGCGCCAAGCGCCGCACTGGCTTCGGCACTCTCCGGGATGGGCATCGCCGCCGTCATCGGCACCACCGGCTACGGGCCGGCCGAAGAGGGGGCGGTGGCGGAAGCCGCCCGGCGCATCGCTGTGGTGAAGTCGGGCAACATGTCGCTCGGGGTGAACATGCTTGCCGCGCTGGTGCGCCGCGCGGCGGCGGCACTGCCGGATGCGGACATCGAGATCGTCGAGATGCATCACCGGCGAAAGGTTGACGCGCCCTCCGGCACGGCGCTCCTCCTCGGCGAAGCGGCCGCCGCCGGCCGCGGCGTGACGCTCCGCGAGCAGGCCGTGATGGCGCGCGAGGGTCACACGGGCGAGCGCGTCGCGGGCACGATCGGCTTCCAGTCGCTCCGTGGCGGAACGGTGGTCGGAGAGCACCAGGTGATCCTCGCGATGGACCACGAGCGCGTGGTGCTCGGCCACTTGGCCGAGGACCGCGGCGTCTTCGCCCGCGGTGCCGTCGCTGCGGCGCTGTGGACCGTGGGCCGTGCGCCGGGGCTCTACGGGATGGCGGATGTGCTGGGGATCGACGGGTAAGGCGGCCAGCGGCTGCGCCGCTCAGGTGACGGCGCAAGCCCCGCTGACCCGCCGGGCGAAGAAGGATGCCAGCCGGTCTGTAAGCCGGGTTCTGTAAGCGGGTTGCCCCGCCCGACGACCATTCATCTGGGACGTCCGTCGCCGGACGCCTCCTGCGACCTACCCGGGCGGCGTGGCGGCCGGAAACGGGCCACCGCCCCTATGCGGTCTTGCTCCCGGCGGGGTTTGCCGTGCCGGTGACGTTGCCGCCCCCGCGGTGGGCTCTTACCCCACCGTTTCACCCTGACCCGCGGTCCGGCAATCCGGCGACGCGGGCGGTCTGTTTTCTGTGGCACTGTCCCTGGGGTCGCCCCCGCCGGGCGTTACCCGGCGCCGTGTTTCCGTGGAGCCCGGACTTTCCTCCCCGGCGGCCTTTCGGCCGTTGCCGGAGCGGCCGTCCGACCGGCTGGCCGGCGCAACATGGCGCCGCCCGGTCACGAAAGCAAACGGAGAATTCGGCTCACTGCACGGCGGTTATGCAGTCTGCTGCAATGAAAAAGGGGCCCAGCGCAAGCGCCGGACCCCAGTTGAGGGAGGAGCACACGGATAATCGCACGATTCGACGAACAGGGGGATAAGACGATCGCTACAATTGTGGATAGCGGCAAGTTTGACACAAGCCTCACTTGCCAATTACTTATTCGGCGACTGCATCACTCTGCCAGGAAACGGGAAATCCGACGCATCGCCTCCGTGAGGCTGTCCTCGCTGCGGAGGAAGCAGACACGGACGTAGCCTTCGCCGACGCGGCCGAAGGCGGTCCCTGGCGCCGTTCCCACCAACGCGTCGTCGATGATCCTGAATGCAGCCTCCTTGGACGAGGTGAGACCCTCGACCTTGAAGAAGGCGTAGAAGGCGCCGTCCGGTGGGGCATACGTCACGCGGTTGTTGCCGGCGAGGACTTCGGAGACGACGTCGCGGCCCCGGCGGGCGCGGCGGATGAGCTCCTCCACGAAGAAGTCCGCCTCGGTCAGCGCCGTGATCGCCGCGCGCTGGATGAACACGGCGGTGCCCGACGTCGAATACTGCACGAGGTTCTCGATGATCCCCTTCAGTGCCGGCGAGGCGTGCAGCCAGCCGATCCGCCAGCCGGTCATCGCCCAGTTCTTCGAGAAGGTATTGACGTAGAGGATCCGGTCGTCCGGCTCGGCGATGTCGAGGAAGGATGCCGCGCGCCGCTCGCCGGTGTAGACGAAGCGGGCGTAGATCTCGTCGGCGATGATCCAGAGGTCGTGCCGGCGGGCGAGGTCAAGCAGCGCGCCGAGGGTGGCGAGGTCGGCCGTCCACCCGGTCGGGTTGGCGGGCGAGTTGACGAAGATCGACCGCGTCGCCGGCGTGATCGCCGCCTCCACTGCCGCTACGTCGAGCACCCAGCGGCCGTTGTCCTCCGCCATCGGCACCGGCACGGCGCGGGCGCCCAGGATGTTCGCGGCGCCCGAGATGTTCGGCCACGCCGGCGTCGGCACCAGCACCTCCTCGCCGGCCCCGGTGGTGAGGGAGAGGGCGATCTGGATCGCCTGCATCCCCGAGCCCGTCACGAAGAAGCTCTCGGGATCAAACGGCCGGCCGTACTGCGCCTCGTAGTAGGCGGCGAGGGCCCCGCGCAGTTCGGGTAGACCGCGCGAGTGGGTGTAGAAGGTCTCGCCGTTGCGGAGCGAGCGGATCGCCGATTCCATGACGATGCGCGGCGTGGGAAGGTCCCCCTCGCCGGCCCAGAGCGGGATCAGGCCGGCCTTGTCGCGCCCGTGGTTGAAGGCGGCGATGATCTCGCTCGACGGCGCCTCGCGCGCCGCAACACGCACAGATCCCGCAAGGTCGCCCATAGAGCTGCTCCGGTTAGGGATGAAGGCGGTGGCCATCGCACGCCGCGCGGGGAGCCGTCAAACCGGACGCGCGCCCGCGAGGCGAAACCGCATGGCGGCGCGGACCGTTGCTCCTTATGTGGCGGCTGGACCGGCCGGATCGGGGCGTCGGTTTGCTGTGCTATGATCCGAAAGGGTCGATTCGACCGTCCGCGCAACAGGAAAGGCTTCGCACGGCACCCACGATGCGTCTCTTCACCGCCGCCACGTTCCTGTCGATCGGCACCGTCGCCTTCCTGGCGCTCGCTGTGCCGCGGCTCGAGCGCGGCTTCAGCGAGGCGGAGATCCGCCGCGAACTGGTGAGCGCAACGGCGGGCGATGCGCTCGACGGGAGGGTGATGGCGGCACTCGAGGACGGCGACGTCGACCTTGCTCTCCAGTATGCCGCGGTCGCGCGCGAGCTGCAGACCGCGCTCGCGCCGGAGACCCTCGAAGCGCTCGACACCGCGCAAGGGACTTTCGCAACCGTTGTGCGGAACGCGGGCGACTTCGCCGGGGCTTATGTGACGGGTCACGCCGACAGCGCCGCCGGGCTGGCGGGGGCCGTCATCTCCGACCTTACCGTGGTGGGCGACGTGCGCGACATCGTGCGCGAGGGCGGCAGGGCGGCGGTGGGAGAGGACTACTCGGAGTTCCTGCTGACGCTGGCCGCGATCGGCATCGCGGCGGAGGCGATCACCATCGCGTCCGGCGGAACGTCGCTGACGGTCAAGGCCGCGGTGTCGGTGCTGAAGGTCGCGCATCGCACGGGCAACCTCACGGCCGACTTCGCCGGCCGGCTGGTCCGCCTCGCCCGCGCGGCGACGCGGGAGGGTGGCGAGGCGGTGGAGGTGGCAAGCCTCAGCCGCACGGTCCCGACGCCGGGTGGCGTTCCGACGCCGGGTGACACTCCGGTGCCGGCGGGCGCCCTGCCGCTGACGCAGGCTGCCGCACGGGCCGAGCTCCGCTCGACGCTGACCGCGGTCACCGCCGTCGCCGCCAATGCCGGCGCGGCGGACGCCGTGAAGCTGATGCGCACCGTCCGGACGGTGGACGATGCTCGCGATCTCGCGACCTTCACCAGCCGGTTCGGGCGGACGAGCCGGGCGGTGGTCGAGCTCACCGGCAAGACGGCGCTGCGCGGCTTCCGTGTCGCCGTGCGCGGCCTCCGCCTCCTGATCGCGTTCCTGTGGAGCTTCATCGCCTGGGTGGCGGGGCTCCTCGCGCTCTCGCTTCTTCGCCGCGTGTGGCGGGCGTGCGTCGCCGTCGTGCGCGGGCTGTTCTTCACCGTCGCGGTGCCCTGACCGCCCGGGGCGGGTGTGCCGCGCGGCACCCGGCCCGGTTCTTGCCACCCGCGCTGTGCGTGACCCCGGGGCGGCGCCGTGGAGCTCTATCTTCCGATCGCGGAGATGCCCGTCGGCATCCTCATGGTGCTCGCCATGGGCGGTGCGGTCGGCTTCATCGGCGGCCTGTTCGGGGTCGGCGGCGGCTTCCTGCTGACGCCGCTCCTCATCTTCTCCGGCATCCCGCCGGCCGTGGCGGTCGCCTCCGTCACGCCGCAGATCGTCGCGAGCTCCACCTCCGGCGCACTGGCCTACTTCCGACGCCGGCAGGTCGACTTCAAGCTCGCCGGCATCCTCGTCCTCTCCGGTGCCGTCGGCGCCGTCGCGGGGGCGCAGCTCTTCGCCGTGCTCGGCCGCGAGGGCCAGCTCGGCATCGTCATCGCGATCTCCTACACGCTGTTCCTCGGCACGATCGGCGGGCTGACGCTGAACGAGGCGGTGCGGTCTATCCTCCGCGCCCGGGCAGCCCGCATGCGGGGCGACGTGCCGGCGCCGGTCCGCCGCGGCGGGACGCACGGCTGGGTGCACAAGCTTCCCCTCAAGGTCCGGCTCAGGCGCTCGCGGCTCTACATCTCCGTGCTGCCGATCATCGGCATCGGCTTCGGCATCTCCTTCCTCGGCACGCTGCTCGGCATCGGCGGCGGGTTCATCATGGTCCCGGCGCTCATCTACCTCCTCAAGGTGCCGACCTCGGTCGTCATCGGGACCTCGCTCGTCCAGATCGTCGGCGTGATGGCGGTCGCGACGGTGATGCACTCGGTCGCCTCGCAGACCGTCGACGCCGTGCTCGCGTTCATCCTGATGATCGGCGGCGTCATCGGCGCACAGATGGGCGCCTCAATGGGCCAGTCGCTCCGCGGCGAGACGCTACGGGCGCTGCTCGGCCTCCTCGTCCTTGCCGTCGGGATCCGCTTCGCCGTGAACCTCGTCGTGCCGCCGGACAACCCGTTCGCGATCACGGTGATCGGGCTGTGAGGACGCTCGTCGCGTCCCTCGTGCTGCTCGCGACGGCCGCCGCGGCGCGGGCGGAGACGCTGATCGTCGAGATGTCGACGGAGGTCGTGAACATCACCTCGAACTTCGTCGGCACGCGCGTGTCGCTGTTCGGCGTCATCGAGCGGGACGCGATGACGGTCGCCCGGCGCGGCAAGTACCAGGTGATCGCGACCGTCGCAGGGCCGGCTCACACCGTGCTGGTGCAGCGGCGCGAGCGGATGCTCGGCATCTGGGTGAACGGGACGGGCGAGCGGTTCGAGGGGCTGCCGTCCTACTACGCCGTCCTCGCCAACCCCGCCGCGGTGCCGCTTCTGGAGCCCGGCGGCGCGGCGCACCCGCTGTCGCTGGCAGCGCTCGGCGCGCGGCCCGGCGCGGCGGACGAGTTCCGCGCCGCGATCGCCCAGCAGCGCGGCGCGACAGGGCAGTACGTCGAGGACCTCAACGGCATCATCATGATGACGGACGAGTTCTTCCGCGCCGAGGTGCCGCTTCCCGGCATCGCGGAGGACGGGAACTACGTTGTCATCGTCCAGCTCTTTGCCGACGGCGTTCTCCTCGACACCCACGAGGCGGGGTTCGTGGTGGCGAAGGTCGGGTTCGAGCAGCAGCTCTTCGACCTCGCCCGGTCCGCCCCGCTCGTCTACGGGCTCGGCACGGTGGTGCTCGCGCTGGTGACGGGCTACGTCGGGGGCGTCCTCTTCAGGCGAGGTTGAGCGTTGCAGCCGTCCACCCGTTCCACCGTTCCCGTTCTCCTCGGCGTCCTGGGTCTGATCCCCTTCGTCGCCGGGGCGGCGGTCGCCGCGGTTTTGCCGCAGTGGTATGCACCGCTCGCCTCATACGGGGTCTTCGTCTACGCGCTCGTCATCCTCGCCTTCCTCGGCGGCGTGCACTGGGGGCGCGCGCTGTCGTCGGGCCGGGTGGCGCTGTTCGTCTGGTCGGTGATTCCCTCGCTTCTCGGCTTCTTCGCGGCGTGGCTTCACCGCCCGCTGGCGCTCGGTGTTCTCTCCGCGGCCTTTGTTTTCGTCGGGCTCTACGACGTCGCAACCTTCCGCCGTGAGGGCCCGCGCTGGTACGCGGCGCTGCGGCTCTGGCTGACGGTGATCGTGGCCGCCTGCCTCGCTGTGACGGCGTTTGCGGTCGCCGACCTCAGGGTCGATCCGTTCGGGACGGTCGTGTCGTCGCCGGCGGGCTGAGGGCGAGGAGGTCGAAGGCGCTGCGCGCCGTCTCCCGCAGCGCGTCCGGCCCGGCGGCGAGCGCCTCGGCGAGCGTGGCGGGGCCGCGGCCGATGGCGAAGGCGGCGACGATGCCGTGCGGGCGGAGGTCGTCCGCCGCAACGGCGAGGCGGCCGGCGAAGGCGATCGCCGGGCGGCCCGCGGCGGCCGCCATGCGGGCGACGGCGACGGGCCCCTTGCCGCCGAGCGACTGGCGGTCGAGCGAGCCCTCGCCGGTGACGATGAGGTCGGCCGCCGCGATCTGCGCCTCCAGCCCGTGATGCTCGGCAACGAGGGCGAAGCCGTCCCGCGCCACCGTGGGCGCCGCCGCGGAGAGCCCGACGAGCATGCCACCCGCCGCCCCGGCGAAGGGCGCGTCGGCGAGGGGCGCGGTGCCGCGGGCGGCGGCGAGGAGGCGGTCGAAGTGGCCCAGAGCAGCGTCGAAGCGGGCCACCTCGTCGGCTGCGACGCCCTTCTGCGGCCCGAACACCGCAGCAGCACCGTTCGGGCCGACGAGCGGGTTGTCCACGTCGGCGGCAATGATCACCGATAAGTCTGCAAGGCGCCGATCGAGCCCGGAGAGGTCGACCCGTGCCACATCGAGGAGCCCCTCACCGACCCGGTCGTCCACCGGGGCGCCCGCGGCGTCCCAATAGCGGGCGCCGAGCGCGGCGAGCGCGCCGGCCCCGGCGTCCACCGTAATCGACCCGCCGAGCGCGATCACCGCCTCCCGCGCACCGCGGTCGAGCGCCTTCAGGAGGAGCGCGCCGACGCCGGCGGAGGACGCGCGGTGGGGGTCGTAGCCGGCCGCCCTCGCGTGCGGGTGGCCGGCCACGGCGGCGAGTTCGATCACCGCCCGCCGGCGTGGCGCATCCCACAGAAAGCTCGCCTCCACCGGCGTGCCGTAAGGTCCTGGCACGACCGCGGCGATCCGCTCCGTGCCGGGATCCGAGAGCGCCTCGAGCGTTCCCTCGCCGCCGTCGGCGATTGCGATGGAATGGCTTCGTGCCGGTAGAGCGCTTGCAGCGAGCGCGGCGGCGACGGCCGCATTCGCCTCCACGGCGGTCATCGAGCCGCGGAACTTGTCACATGCGATGAGGACGTCCACGTGGAGGGGAGGTGGGGCGGGAGACGCCGCTCAGGCGACGACGAACGGGTGCGCCGGCGTCGAGACCGGCAACTGCCATCCCGCCGCGATATCCTCCAGGATGCGGGAGCGCGCGATGCGGCTCTCGGCCGCGAGGTGGACGTGCACCTCGTTGGCACCCTCCTTGATGGCGCGCATGAGGAGGTCGCCGTGATCCTTGAAGAGTTCGTCGCTCACATTGTCGGCCGAGCCAACAAACAGCGGCGTCCGCTCGCCCGAGGCGTCGCGCCGCACCACAACGAAGACGCCTTTTTCGGGGCACTCGAACCGTGACAGGTCATAGATGCTCGCGACATACCAGCGGCTGCTCCAGCCCTGCCAGCGGAATAGCGGGACCACGTCGTCCGACCCTCCCGCAGCTGCGATATGATCGTTGATCAGCATGGAGCCTCCGTTGCCAACTCACGCGTTGAGCGTACTTGACAGCGACGACCTTACCGCATCGTGAAAGAACGAACGAACGTGGAACGATCTTCTCCCGGCTATACACAGGCTGTGGAAAACTAGCGGGAAGAGTTGCTGAATGGTAGCCGGGTGACACCTCGGCGAATCAATCCACAGGGAAAATCCTATGCCTGACCGCATCCTCGCACTGGTCCGTCACGGCCAAAGCGAGTGGAATCAGAAGAACTTGTTCACCGGGTGGCGCGATCCGGACCTCACTGAACTCGGCCGTGAGGAGGCGGCGAAAGCAGGCGAGACCTTGGCCGCCGCGGGGTACGAATTCGACGTCGCGTTCACCTCTTCCCTGCGGCGTGCGCAACACACCCTGACAATCATCCTCGACCGGCTCGGGGAGCCCGACCTGCCGACGATCCGCAACGAGGCGCTCAACGAGCGCGACTACGGCGACCTCTCCGGCCTCAACAAGGATGATGCCCGTGCGCGCTGGGGCGAGGAGCAGGTGCACATCTGGCGCCGCTCCTACGACATCGCGCCGCCGGGCGGGGAGAGCCTGAAGATGACCGCCGAGCGGGTGCTGCCCTACTACGAGCGGGAGATCCTGCCGCGCGTCCTCGCCGGGGAACGGGTGCTTGTCGCGGCGCACGGCAACTCGCTGCGGGCGTTGATCATGTCGCTGGAGGGGCTGACGGGCGAGGAGATCGTGAAGCGCGAGCTCGCGACCGGTGTGCCGATCGTCTACGTCCTCGGCGCCGACGGGCGGCCGCTCAGGCGGACGGACTACGAGGCCGGCGCGGCCCATGTCACCGAGATGGCGGGCTGAGCGGACGCTGCAGCGCGGCGACGGCGGCGCCCGCGGCGAGGATGAGCCCCGCCGCGAGGAGCCCGTCGCCGACCGAGCCCGTCCAGTCGGCGAGCGCCCCCGCGGCGACGGGGCCGACGATCTGGCCCGCCGCGAACACCGCCGTGAACAGCGCGACGCCGCCCGGCACCGCCTCCGGCAGGAGATTGCGGCGGGAGAACGCCGTCACCGCGCCAGGCGCCATGAACACGGACAGACCGAACACCGCCGCCGATGCGAGGAGCCCCGCCGGCCCGGGGACGATCACCGCAAGGAGGATCCCCGCGCCCGTCGCCCCGGTGGTGAGGGCGAGGGCGAGGCCGCCGGCCGAGCGCTGCATCACGGCTTGCCACAGGTAGGGGGACGCGATGATGCCGAGCCCCACCGTCACCCAGGTGAGCGTCACGAGGAGGGTCGAGGCGCCGAGCTCGCCGAGCCACGCGACGAGGAACGTCAGGTAGACGATGTAGCCGACGCCGAAGAGCGTGTAGCCGGCAAGCTCGGGGAACATCCGTCGCGCCGGTGGCCACTGTGTCCCACGGCCGCGCGCAGGGGCGGAGGCGTGCCAGCCGGGCCAGCGCGCGGCGAGGACGGCGGGAACGGCGAAGAGGAGGCTCGCCGTGCCGAGGGCGATCCAGGCAAGCGGCCACATTGCCGGCCCGCTGGCGGCGAAGAGCGCCGGCAGCACCGCGCCGGACAGCACCATGCCGACCCCGCCGCCGCTCACATAGATGCCGATCGCAAGCGGGCCGCGCCGGGCATCGCCCGGGAACAGGCGAGCCGCGAGCGCGCCGCCGGCGATGAAGGTCGGAGCCCCCGCGAGCCCCGCCGCGACGCGGAAGATGGTGAGGAGCACGAAGTCCGCCGTCAGCCCCGAGAGGAGGAGCGCGGCGCCGGTCCCGACCATGCTCACCGCAAACAGCTTCTCCGCCGCCATGTGGCGCAGGAGCGGTAGGGAGAGGAGCGCGCCGGCGAGGTAGCCGAACGCGTTGGACGTGTTGATCGAGCCCGCCTCGGCATAGGTCCAGCCGAGGTCCTCGCGCATCGCGGGCAGGATGAGGCCGTAGGCGAAGCGGGCGAAGCCGTTCGTCACCGCCACCGCGAGCGCCAGCGCGAGGAGGACGCGCCAGCGCCGCGCCGTCTCCCGGTCGTCCGCAAGGATGCCGCCCGCCGTCATTGCCGCACCGTGCCAGAGCCGCGCGACGCGGTCACCGGCGCCCGGCGCGAGGGTGGGCTGCAGTCGCCGTCGACGGGCCAACAGGGTGACCGATTCGTTGACGCCCATGTTTACCCATGATATCCCAAATCATCCCGTGAACGAGCGATGCGGGGCGGGCGGTCCCGACCGCGGCCGGGCAGGCGAGAGAGGCTGGCGGCGGCCGGCGGAGGGGTCGTGCACGGGTTCGTCTCGCACTTCACGAACAGGCTGGACGCCAAGGGCAGGGTCTCGATCCCGGCCCCGTTCCGGTCGGTTCTGACGCGGGATGGTTTCGAGGGGCTTTACTGCTTCCCCTCGCCCCACGCCGCTGCCGTCGATGCAGGAGGAAACGCCTTGCTGACCGAGATCGAGGGACGGCTCGCCGGCATCGATGCGCTCTCGCTCGATCACGACCTGCTGTCGACGGCCTATTTTGGCGCCTCCGAACTTCTGAAGATCGATGGCGAAGGCCGCGTGATGCTGTCCGACACGATCCGCGAGTTCACCGGCATCACGGCGGCCGCGACCTTCGTCGGCCTCTCCTACAAGTTCCAGATCTGGGAGCCGTCGGCGTTTGAGGCACACCGGGCGGAGGCGCGCAAGCGCGCCTTCGGCGTGCTCGGCGGCGCCGGGGCGGGCAACGGTGCGAGGGCGACGGGATGACGTGGGACGATGCCCCACGCCCAAAGACGGGGCCGTCTCAGTCGGCGGGCCACGCCCCGGTCATGCTCGCCGAAGTGATGAAGCGCCTCGCGCCGAAGCCCGGCGAGACGGTGGTGGACGGCACGTTTGGCGGCGGCGGCTACACCCGGGCGATCCTTGCCACCGGTGCCGCGGTGGTGGCAATCGACCGCGACCCCGACGCGATCCAACGCGCCGAGGCGCTCGCTGCCGAGGCTCCGGGCCTTACGGTGGCGCCCGGCGTGTTCGGCGACATGGAGGCGCTCGTCGCGCGCCCGGTCGACGGCGTTGTCCTCGATGTCGGCGTTTCCTCCTTCCAGCTCGACGAGGCCGAGCGCGGCTTCTCCTTCCGCTTCGACGGCCCGCTCGATATGCGCATGGGAGGCGAGGGGCCGACGGCCGCCGACATCGTGAACCGTGCCGACGTCTCGGACCTTGCCCACCTCTTGCGCACCTTCGGCGAGGAGAAGCGGGCCGGCGCCGTCGCCCGCGCCCTCGTCGAGGCCCGGCCGCTCGCCACCACGGCCGAGCTCGAGGCGCTCTGCCAGCGGGTCGTCCGCGCCTCCGCCGACGGCATCCACCCCGCGACGCGCACCTTCCAGGCGCTCCGGATCGCCGTGAACGACGAGCTCGGCGAACTCGCCCGCGCCCTCGCGGCGGCGGAGCGGCTGCTGCGCGAGGGCGGGCGGCTGGTGGTGGTCGCCTTCCACAGCCTCGAGGACCGCATCGTGAAGCGATTCCTCGCCGATCGCACGAAGATCGCCGCCGGCTCGCGCCACATGCCCGCCGTGGACGGGGCGGCGCCGTCGTTCGCCGCCATCGATCGCAAGGTGGTTGAAGCCTCCGCCACCGAGACGCGGCTCAACCCGCGTGCCCGCTCCGCCAAGCTCCGCGCCGCCGTCCGCACCGGGGCGCCCGCCCACCCGCTCGACCTTGCCGCGCTCGTCCCGACCGTCCGCCTCAGGGGGCTCTGACATGATCCGATCGGCCCGCGTCTTCCTCGTCGCCCTCGCGACCCTCGTCGCGACCTCGAGCGCCGCGACCGTCTTCGTCATGAAGAAGGATGCCGAGCGGGACGCCCGCGCGATCGGTGAACTCAACCGGAAGATTGCGGCCGAGGCGCAGAGAATCAGCGAGCTTCAGGCGGAGTGGAGTGCGCTGACCCACCCCTCGCGCCTGCAGGTGCTGGTGGAGCGGCACAAGGAGGTCCTCGCGCTCGAACCCATCGAGGCGACAGCGATCGCGAGCGTCGCCGAAGTGGCGTCGGCGGCGCGGCGCAAGGCGGAGCGGGACGCGGCGGCCCGCGCGGAGGCCGAGGCAGAGGCGGAGCGCGAGGCGGCGGAAGCCGCTGCCGAGCTCCTCGGGATCGGGGGAGAGGGCGAATGACCCGCACGGCCAAGGGACGCGACGGCGCCAAGGGGCGCCTCGTCCTCGTCATCCTCGCCGTCGTGGTCGTCTACGGCGCGATCGGCGGGCGCCTCGTCGCGCTCGGCATGGCGCCGCCGCCGGAGGGCGAGGGCGTCCACCTCACTCCGCAGGACTCGGTGCAGGCGGCGCGGCCGGACCTTGTCGACCGCAACGGCGTGGTTCTCGCGACGGACCTCGCGACGGCCTCCCTTTACGCCGAGCCGAAGAACATCGTCGGCGTCGAGGAGGCGGTGGAGAAGCTCTCGTCGCTGCTGCCGGAGCTCGACGTCGCCGCGCTGCGCCGCGACCTCTTCTCCGGCAAGGGCTTCGTGTGGCTGAAGCGCGAGATCAGCGCGCAGCGGCGCGAGGAGATCCACGACGCGGGGATCCCCGGCGTCGGCTTCCTCACCGAGACGAAGCGCTTCTATCCGGGCGGCGCCTCGGTTGGCCACATCGTCGGCCACGTCGACATCGACAACCAGGGGACGGCCGGGATCGAGAAGGCGATCGACCAGACCGGGCTGCAGGCGCTCCAGGCTGTCGGGCTCGCCCGCAAAGGCCGCTCCATGGCGCCGGTGGAGCTGTCGATCGACCTCCGCGTCCAGCACGCCGTCCGCGACGAGCTTGCCCGCGCCATCGAGCGCTACCGGGCGGACGCGGCGGTCGGCATCGTCCTCGACGCGCGGACGATCGAGGTCCTCGCGATGTCGTCCCTGCCGGACTACGACCCGAACAACCCGGCCGAGGCGCTCGAGAAGCCGCGCATGAACCGCGCCGTCGCGGGCGTCTACGAGCTCGGCTCGGCGATGAAGACGCTGACGCTCGCGATGGGCCTCGATTCCGGTGCGTGGTCGATGACCGACTCGGTCGACGCCCGCTACCCGCTCCGCATCGGCCGCTTCACCATCAGGGACTTCCACGCCAAGTCGCGCTGGCTGACCGTGCCAGAGGTCTTCGAGTACTCCTCCAACATCGCCACCTCCAAGATGGCGCTGAAGGTCGGTGCCCAGCGCCAGCAGGCCTATCTCAAGGCGTTCGGCATGTTCGACCGTCTGACGACGGAGCTCCCGGAGAGCGCCAAGCCCCTCGTGCCGCCGCGCTGGCCGGACATCACGGCCGCCACCGTCTCCTTCGGCCACGGCCTCGCGGTGACGCCGATGCACCTTGCGGCGGCGACCGCGGCGATCGTGAACGGCGGCGTCTATGCCGACCCGACCTTCTTCCCTCGCTCGGAGGCCGAGATGGACACGGTCGGCCGCCGCGTGATCAGCGCCGACACCTCGGCGAAGATGCGCGAGCTGATGCTCCTCAACGCGACCTCCGGCTCCGGCACGCGCGCCCGGGTGCCGGGCTACAATGTCGGCGGCAAGACGGGGACGGCCGAGAAGGCGGCGAAGGGCGGCTACGACACCAACCGGCGCCTCAACACCTTCGTGGCGGCGTTCCCGATCGACAATCCGCAGTACGTCGTCCTCGTCATGATCGACGAGCCGAAGCCGGAGGAGGGGCAGCACGCGGCGACCGCCGGCCTCAATGCCGCGCCGACGGTCGGCAACATCATCGCCCGGATCGGTCCGATGCTCGCCATCGAGCCGCGCTTCGAGGCCGAGAAGAAGGTCAAGCGCGACGTCGACCTCGCCTTCGTGGACGACGACGAGTAGCCCCTTGCGCCTGTCCGACCTCGCCCCCGACCTCCCCGACACACCCGTCGCCGGCATCACCGCCGACAGCCGGGCCGTGGCGCCGGGAATGATCTTTGCGGCCCTGCCGGGGACGAAGGTCGACGGGCGCGCCTTCATTGCGGATGCGGTGGCTAAAGGCGCGGTGGGGGTGCTGGCGGAGAGCGCCGAGGCGCCGGTGCCGGTGATCCGCGACGCCGACCCGCGCCGCCGCCTCGCGCTGATCGCGGCGGCGCTCGCGGGCCCGCAGCCGGGGACGGTGGTCGCCGTGACCGGGACGGCAGGGAAAACCTCGGTCGCCGAGTTCACGCGGCAGATCTTCGCGGCGGCCGGGCATCGGGCGATCAGCGTCGGCACGCTCGGCATCCGCGGCGCGTTCGAGGTCTATGGCGGGCTCACGACACCCGACCCGGTGTGGCTGTCCGACAAGCTCGCCGAGGCGGCGCGGGCGGGCGTCACCCACGTCGCCATGGAGGCCTCCAGCCACGGCATCGACCAGCGGCGGCTCGACGGTGTGCGGCTCGCGGCGGCCGGCTTCACCAACATCGGCCGCGACCACCTCGACTACCACGCCACGCCCGAAGCCTACCTCGCGGCCAAGCTGCGCCTGTTCGAGGCGCTCGCGCCGGACGTCCCCGCCGTCGTCGACCCGGACACACCCGGCGGCGACGCGGTGCTCGCCGTCGCCCGCCACCCCTGGACCGTCGGCCGGCGCGGCGAGCGTCTGCGGCTCGTCTCGGCCGAGCGGCTCCCCGGCGGGGCGCTGCTCGTCGTGGAGGGCGAGGCGCGGCACCAGGTGGAATTGCCGCTCGTCGGCGACTTCCAGGTGGCGAACGCGCTCATCGCGGCGGGCCTCGCGATCGCGGCCGGCGTGCCGGAGGCGACGGCCGTCCTAGCGCTGCGCCGGCTCTCCGGTGCGCCGGGGCGGCTGGAGCGCGTCGCGGAGAAGGACGGCGCGCCGATCTTCGTCGACTACGCCCACAAGCCGGATGCCGTCACGGCGGCGCTCGGGGCGCTCCGGCCGGCCGTGCCGGGCCGGCTCGTCTGCGTGATCGGTGCCGGCGGCGACCGCGACCCCGGCAAGCGGCCGCTGATGGGCGCCGCGGCCGCGGCGATCGCCGACGTCGTCATCGTGACGGACGACAATCCGCGCTCCGAGGATCCGGCGGCGATCCGGCGGGCGGTGCTGGATGGCGCGCCGGGGGCGGTCGAGATCGGCGACAGGGCAGCCGCGATCCGGGCCGGGATTGACATGCTCGCCCCGGGCGATGCCCTCGTGGTGGCAGGGAAGGGGCATGAGGAAGGCCAGATCGTCGGCGACCGCGTGCTGCCTTTCAGCGACCGCACCGCCATCCTCGAGGCCCTCTCATGACGCTCTGGACCCTCGGCACCCTCGCCGCCGCCTGCGGCGGCCGCCTCTCGGGCGCCGACCCCGCCACCCCCGTGACGGGCGTCTCCATCGACACCCGCACGCTGGCGCCGGGCGACGCCTTCTTCGCGATCCAGGGCGTTGCCAAGGACGCCCACGAGTTCGCCCCGGCCGCCCTCGCGAAGGGTGCCGCCTGCGTGGTCGTCTCGCGGCCGGTCGGAGAGCCGGCCATCACCGTGCCCGACGTCCTGGAGTCACTGCGGCAGGCCGGCATCGCGGCGCGGGCGCGCATCGGCGACATCCCGGTGGTGGCGGTGACGGGCTCCGTCGGCAAGACCGGTACGAAGGAGATGCTGCTGCTTGCCTTCGGCGCGGCGGGCTCCGTCCACGCCTCCGTCGCCTCCTACAACAACCACTGGGGCGTGCCGCTGACGCTCGCACGGATGCCGGCGGACGTCGACGCGGCGATATTCGAGATCGGCATGAACCATGCCGGCGAGATCACGCCGCTGGCTCGCATGGTACGGCCGGACATCGCGATCATCACGGCGGTCGAGGCGGTGCATCTCGAGTTCTTCGAGTCCGTCGCCGGCATCGCCGACGCGAAGGCGGAGATCTTCCTCGGCCTCCCCACCGGCGGCACCGCGATCATCCCGGCCGACAACCCCTATGCCGATCGCCTCAGGCGCGCGGCCGAGGCCGCCCACGCGCGGATCGTGACCTTCGGCGAGGGCAAGGCCGACGTGCGGCTCCTCTCCGCCGAGGGTGGCGACGTCCTGGCGGAGGTGTCGGGCACGACGGTCAAGTATCGCCTCGCCGAGGCGGGCCGGCATGTGGCGATGAACTCGCTCACGGTGCTGGCGGCGCTCGAGGCGGCGGGGCGCGACCTCGCGCTCGGTGCCGCGGCGCTCGGCGGCTTCACCGCACCGAAGGGCCGTGGGCGGCGTGTGCGCCTCGCCGTGGCGGGCGGCGAGGCCATCCTTCTCGACGAGGCGTTCAACGCCAACCCCGCCGCGATGGCGGCCGCGCTCGCCGCGCTCGGCCGGACGGAGGGCCGGCGGATCGCAATCCTCGGCGATATGCGCGAGCTGGGACCCACGGCGCCCGAACTTCACCGTGGACTGGCGGGGGCCGTCATCGAAGCGGGAACGCGAATCGTCCACACCGTGGGGGCCATGAGCGAGCACCTGCGCGATGCCCTGCCTCCCGAGATTCGCGGCCAGCACTTCGCGACGGCCGCCGACCTCCTCGCCGCGCTGCCGCCGGTGGAGCCGGGCGACGCCGTGCTCGTGAAGGCCTCCAAGGCGATCGGGCTCGCGGCCGTCGTCGACGCGCTCGAGGCGCGATACGGGGGCCGCGATGCTTGAGCTCCTCTCGGTCCTCGCGCCCGAGTTCGCGCCGTTCAACATCTTCCGCTACATCACGTTCCGCACCGGCGGGGCGCTGATGACGGCACTCCTCGTCACCTTCATCCTCGGCCCGCGCATGATCCGTGCGCTGCGCATCCGGCAGGGCAAGGGCCAGCCGATCCGCGAGGACGGTCCGGCGAGCCACCTCCTCACGAAGCGCGGCACGCCCACGATGGGCGGCCTCATGATCCTGACCGGCCTCGTCCTCTCGACGCTCCTCTGGGCGGATCTCGGCAACGCCTACGTCTGGCTCGTCCTCTTCGTCACGCTCGGCTTCGGCGCGATCGGCTTCTACGACGACTACCTGAAGGTCACGAAGGCGACGCACCGCGGGTTCGCCGGGCGCGTCCGCCTCGCGCTCGAGGGCGCCATCGCCTTCATCGCCGTCCTCGGCTTCATGTGGCTCGAGTCCCCCGCGCTCGAGACGATGCTCGCCGTCCCCTTCTTCAAGGACGTCCTCATCAACCTCTCGTTCTTCTTCCCCGTCTTCGGCGCGTTCGTCATCGTCGGCGCCGGCAATGCGGTGAACCTGACCGACGGGCTCGACGGCCTCGCGATCGTGCCCGTGATGATCGCGGCCGGCGCGTTCGGCGTGATCGCATACCTCTCGGGCAACGCGGTGTTCGCCGACTACCTGCAGATCCACAACGTGGTCGGCACCGGCGAGATCGCGGTCCTCTGCGGCGCGGTGATCGGCGCCGGGCTCGGCTTCCTGTGGTTCAACGCGCCACCGGCCGCGATCTTCATGGGCGACACCGGCTCGCTCTCCCTCGGCGGGATGATCGGCGCCATCGCGGTCGCGACCAAGCACGAGATCGTGCTCGCCATCATCGGCGGCCTCTTCGTGCTGGAAGCGGTGTCCGTCATCATCCAGGTCGCGTCGTACAAGCTGACGGGCAAGCGCGTCTTCAAGATGGCGCCGATCCACCATCACTTCGAACAGCTCGGCTGGAAGGAGCCGCAGGTCGTGATCCGCTTCTGGATCATCGCCTTCATCCTCGCCCTCATCGGGCTTTCCACGTTGAAGCTCCGATGATCGCGGTCGAGGGCTTCGCCGGTCGCAAGGTGGCGGTGTTCGGCCTCGGCGGGTCGGGGATGGTGACAGCGCACGCGCTCGCGGCCGGCGGGGCGGAGATCGTCGTCTTCGACGACAAGCGGGAGAAGGTGGACGCCGCCTGGAACGCCGGGCTGCCGACGGGCGACCTCCGCGTCGCCGACTTCTCGGCCTTCGACGCGCTCGTCCTCTCGCCCGGCGTTCCGCTGACGCACCCGGCGCCGCACTGGGCAGTGAAGCGGGCGCACGCCGCGGGCATCCCCGTCATCGGCGACGTGGAGCTGTTCGACCGGGAGCGTCGGGCGCGCATCCCCGGCCTCCGGCTCGCCGCGATCACCGGCACCAACGGCAAGAGCACCACGACGGCGCTCCTCGGCCACCTCCTCTCCGCGCTGGGCGAGGCGGCGCAGGTGGGCGGCAACATCGGCCGGCCGGTGCTCGACCTCACGCCCGCGGCTGGCGTCGCGGTGGTCGAGGTCTCCTCGTACCAGATCGACCTTGCGCCGGGCCTGTCGCCGGACGTCGGCGCGCTCCTCAACGTGACGCCCGACCACATCGACCGGCACGGGTCGTTCGAGAACTACGCGGCGGTGAAGGAGCGGCTCGTCGCCGGCTCGCGGCAGGCGGTGATCGGGGTCGGCGATGCAACGACCGCCGGCGTCGCGGAGCGGCTCGCGACGGCGGGCAAGCCCGTGCGCCGGATCGGGGTCTTCGCCGACGAGGCTGGGCTCGCGCGGCTCGGCGGGAACGGCGTCGGCGCGGTCGGCGCGACCCTCTATGCCGTCGCGAACGGGACGGCCGAGGCGGTCGGGAGCCTCGACGGCATCGGATCGCTGCGCGGCGCACACAATGCGGAGAACGCGGCGGCCGCGCTCGCGATGGCTGTCGCGCTCGGCCACGACCCACACGAGGCGGCGCGGCACCTTGCGACCTTCGCCGGCCTTCCGCACCGGATGGAGGAGGTCGGCCGCGACGGCGCCGTCCTCTTCGTGAACGACTCCAAGGCGACCAACGCGATGTCGACCCGGCAGGCGCTGTCGGCGTTCAGCGACGTGCACTGGATCGCGGGCGGTGTGCCCAAGGCGGGCGGGATCGCCGAGCTCGACGACCTCTTCCCGCGCGTCCGCCGCGCCTACCTCATCGGCGATGCGGCACCAGCGTTCGGCAAGACGCTCGCGGGCCGCGTGGATGCGCGCCAGTGCGGCACGCTGGAGGCGGCGCTCGATGCGGCGGCCCGGGCGGCGGCGGAGGAGGGCGGCGTCGTCCTCCTGTCTCCCGCCTGCGCCTCGTTCGACCAGTTCCGCTCCTTCGAGCACCGCGGCGACACATTCCGGGCGCTCGTGCAGGAGCGGCTCAAGACAAGGGAGAGCGCCGGATGGTGAGCCGCGCCGACGAACGTCCGTTCGCCCGCTGGTGGTGGACGGTCGACCGCATCCTCCTCGCGGCGCTCCTCCTCCTCGTGTTCGCGGGGGTGATGCTTTCCTTCGCCGCCTCGCCGCCGGCGGCCGAGAAGCTCGGGGTGGGATCCTACTATTTCGTCGTCCGCCATATCGCCTTCGCGGCGCTCGCCGTCCTCCTGATGGTGACGATCTCCTTCATGGAGCCGCGCCAGATCCGCCGGCTGGCGCTCGTCCTCTTCGTCGTTGCGCTCGCGGGGCTGGTCGCGACGCTCTTCATCGGCGTCGAGGTGAAGGGCGCGCGGCGCTGGATCGCGCTCGGCGGCTTCAACATCCAGCCGGCGGAGTTCGTGAAGCCGGGCTTCGTGATCCTGACGGCGTTCCTGTTCGCGGAGGGCGAGCGGCGTGCGGACCTGCCGGGCCGGCTGCTCGCGCTCTTCCTGCTCGCGATCGTGCTCGCGCCGCTTATCGCGCAGCCGGACTTCGGCCAGGCCATGCTGATCGCGATGGTCTGGAGCGCGATGATCTACCTCGCCGGGCTGCAGTGGCGCTGGGTGTTCGCGCTCGGGATCGCCGGCGTCGGCGGCATCGTCGCGGCCTACCTCATGCTGCCGCACGTCACGGACCGGCTGCACTCCTTCATGGACCCTGACTCGGACGGGGCCTACCAGCCGATGCGGGCGCTCCAGAGCATCACGTCCGGCGGCTGGTTCGGCGAGGGGCCGGGCGAGGGGACGGTGAAGCGCCTCCTGCCGGACAGCCACACGGACTTCGTGTTCGCCGTCACCGGCGAGGAGTTCGGTATCGTCGCCTGCGGCATCCTCCTCTTCCTGTTCGCCGTCGTCGTGCTGCGCGGACTTGCCCATGCGCTGCGCGAGACCGACCCGTTCGTGCGGCTCTCCCTGTCGGGCCTCACGCTCGTCTTCGGGCTGCAGGCGTCCATCAACATGATGGTGAACCTCAAGCTCATGCCGGCGAAGGGGATGACGCTGCCGTTCATTTCCTACGGCGGCTCCTCGATGCTCGCGATCGCCATCATGATGGGCATGATGCTGGCACTCGCGCGCCGCCGCGCCCGCAACGTCCGCTTCACGGCGATCCGTCATGAGGCGTTCGCGTGAGGGCGGTGCTGGCAGCGGGCGGCACGGGCGGGCATCTGTTTCCCGCCGAAGCGCTCGCGACGGAGCTGACGAGGCGCGGTCACGCGGTGGAGCTCGTGACGGACGAGCGGGCGCGGGCGTTCCTCCCCACCTTCCCTGCCGAGGCGGTGCACATGGTGCCGGCCTCCACGATCCGCGGTCGCGGTCCGGCGGCGCTCGCCCGGATGGCGGTCACCAACGCGCGGGGGCTTCTCACGTGCCTCCGCCTCTTCCGCGCCTCCCGGCCCGACGTCGCGGTCGGTTTCGGCGGTTATCCGACGCTGCCGCCGCTCAATGCGGCGCGGCTTCTCGGCATCCCGGTCATCGTGCACGAGGCGAACGCGGTCATGGGCCGCGCCAACCGCAGCCTCGCCCGCCGCGCCCATGTCGCGACCAGCTTCCCCGAGGTGAAGGGCATCCCCGCCGGCGCGCCGGTGACGGAGGTCGGCGTCCCCGTGCGCCCGCCCGTCCGCGCCGCGGCGGCGCCCTACAGTCCGGCGACGGATGAATTCCGCCTCCTCGTCTTCGGCGGCAGCCAGGGCGCCCGGGCCTTCGCCGACCTTGTTCCGCCGGCCGTCGCCAAGCTGACGGTGCCTCTGCGTTCGCGGCTGCGCGTGACCCAACAGTGCCGGCCGGAGGATCTCGAGCGGGTGCGCGATGCCTATGCGACCGCCGGGATTGCGGCGGACCTCGCTCCCTTCTTCGCCGACCTTCCGGCGCGGATGGCGGCGGCGCACCTTGTTGTCGCGCGCTCCGGCGCATCCACGGTGGCCGAGCTCGCCGTCATCGGCCGGCCGGCGCTCCTCGTGCCGCTGCCGGGGGCGATCGACCAGGACCAGGCGCACAACGCGTCGGCGCTGGCCGCGCTCGGTGCAGCGAAGCGGCTCGACCAGGGTGCGCTATCGCCGGAGCGGCTGGCGAACGAAATCGGGACGGCGATGAATGAGCCCGAGGCGCTCGCGACCGCCGCGGAGGCGGCGCGCCGGCTCGCCAAGCCCGATGCGGCGGAGCGGCTCGCGGACCTCGCCGAGCGTGTCGCGGCCGGCCGCGACGGGGCCGAGCGATTTGCAGGAGGCCGGCGATGAGCGCACCCGTCCGCATGACCTCGGCCATCGGGCCGGTGCACTTCGTCGGCATCGGTGGCATCGGCATGTCCGGCATCGCCGAGGTGCTGCACAATCTCGGCTACACCGTGCAGGGCTCGGACATCTCCGAGAGCGCCAACGTGCAGCGGCTGCGCGAGAAGGGGATCGCGGTTGCGATCGGCCATGCGACCGAGAACGTCGCCGGCGCGGCGGTGATCGTCGTCTCCTCTGCCGTGCGGCGCGACAACCCGGAGCTGATGGCGGCACGCGCGCGCCTCCTCCCCGTGGTCCGGCGGGCGGAGATGCTGGCCGAGCTGATGCGCCTCAAGCAGGCGATCGCGGTCGGCGGCACGCACGGGAAGACGACCACCACGTCGTTGGTGGCGACCCTGCTGGAGGCGGGGGGGCTCGACCCGACGGTCATCAACGGCGGGATCATCAACGCCTACGGCACCAACGCCCGGCTGGGCCTCGGCGACTGGCTCGTGGCGGAGGCGGACGAGAGCGACGGCACGTTCGTGCGCCTGCCCGCCGACGTCGCGATCGTAACCAACATCGATCCCGAGCACCTCGACCATTACGGCACGTTCGACCGCGTGAAGGCCGCCTTCAAGCAGTTCGTCGAGAACGTGCCGTTCTACGGCTTCGCCGTGATGTGCCTCGACCATCCGGAAGTGCAGGCGATGGTCGGCCGGATCGAGGACCGGCGCATCATCACCTACGGCGCGAACCCGCAAGCTGACGTCCGCTTCGTCGACGTCGCGATCGGCGCGCGGACGACCTTCGCCGTCGACATCACCGACCGTGTGACGGGGGAGGAGCGGCGCATCGAGGGCCTCTCGCTGCCGATGCCCGGCATCCACAACGTGTCCAACGCGACGGCCGCCGTCGCGGTGGCGGACCGTCTCGGCATCGGCGCCGACGCGATCCGGCGCGGGCTGGAGGCCTTCCGCGGTGTGAAACGGCGTTTCACCCATGTCGGCGAGTGGAACGGGGTCAACATCTACGACGACTACGCGCACCATCCGGTGGAGATCCGCGCCGTTCTCGCCGCCGCGCGGCAGGCTGTGGAAGCGCGGGGCGGCGGGCAGGTGATTGCCGTCGTCCAGCCGCACCGCTACACGCGGCTCGCCTCGCTCTTCGACGAGTTCTGCCTCTGCTTCAACGACGCGGATGTCGTCATCGTCGCTGACGTCTACACCGCCGGCGAGGTGCCGATCCCGGGTGCTGACCGCGACCACCTGGTGGCGGGCCTCGCCGCGCGTGGGCACCGGCGGGCGCTGCCGCTGCCGTCCCGCGAGGCGCTGGCGGGGATGGTGCGCGATGTCGCGAGGCCGGGCGACATCGTCGTCTGCCTCGGCGCAGGCTCGATCACGCAATGGGCGGCGGCTCTCCCGAAGGAGCTCGCCTCGTGACGTTCCCCGACCTCACCCCGCGTCTGGGCGGCGCGTCGCTCAGGGGGCGGCTCGAGCCGAACCGGCCGCTCGCGGACCTCACCTGGTTCCGCGTGGGCGGGCCGGCGCAACTCCTGTTCTCCCCGGCGGACGAGGAGGACCTTGCGGTGTTCCTCCGTGCTCTGCCGGACGACGTGCCGGTTACGGTGATCGGCCTCGCCTCGAACACGCTGGTGCGCGACGGCGGCGTCCCGGGCGCGGTGATCCGCTTGTCCGCCCGCGGCTTTGGCCACGCCCGGGTGGAGGGGATGCGGCTCACCGTGGGTGCGGCGCTGCCCGACGTGAAGGCAGCGCGGGCGGCGGCGGATGAGGGGATCGCCGGCCTCGCCTTCCTGCGCGGCATTCCGGGCGCGATCGGCGGGGCGCTCAGAATGAACGCCGGCGCTTATGGCGGGGAGACGAAGGACCGGCTCGTCTCAGCGCGCGCGGTGGACCGGCGGGGCAACGTGCATGTCCTCTCCAATGCCGACTTCGGCTTCTCCTACCGCCACTCCTCCGCGCCGGAGGACCTTGTGTTCACCGAGGCGACCTTCGAGGGGGAGCCCGGCGACAAGGCCGCGATCATCGCCGAGATGGACGGGATTACCGAGCGGCGCGAGGCGACGCAGCCGATCAAGTCGCGGACGGGTGGCTCCACCTTCAAGAACCCGCCGGGGGAGAAGGCGTGGATGCTCGTCGACCGCGCCGGCTGCCGCGGGCTCACCGTCGGCGGCGCGCAGATGTCTGAGCTCCACACCAACTTCATGCTGAACCTCGGCGAGGCGACGGCGCACGACCTCGAGACCCTCGGCGAGACGGTGCGCCGCCGCGTGCGCGAGACGTCCGGGATCGCGCTCGAGTGGGAGATCAAGCGGATCGGCGTCCCCGTCGGCGCGCCCGTCCCCGCCTTCATGGAGGAGCCCGCATGACCCACGTTGCGGTGCTGATGGGCGGCCTCTCCGCCGAGCGGCCGGTGAGCCTGAAGTCGGGCGAAGCCTGCGCCAAGGGACTGGAGCGCGCCGGCTACAGGGTGACGCGCATCGACGTCGGGCGCGACCTCGTCGCCCGCCTCGCCGAGGTGAAGCCGGACGTCGCCTTCAACGCGCTCCACGGCCCGTTCGGCGAGGACGGGTCGGTGCAGGGCATCCTCGAGTTCCACGAGATCCCCTACACGCACTCGGGCGTGCTCGCCTCGGCGCTCGCCATGAACAAGGACCGCGCCAAGGCCGTGCTTGGCCGCGCCGGGGTCCCGATGGCCGAGCACGTCACCGTTTCGCGCTTCGACGCGGCGGAGCGGCACGTGCTGGAGCCGCCTTATGTGGTCAAGCCCATCGCCGAGGGCTCCTCGTTCGGCGTCGTCATTGTGCACGAGGGGGCGAATCAGCCACCACGTGAGCTGGCGGCGGCGGACTGGGCCTACGGCGACGAGGTCATGGCGGAGCGCTACGTCGCCGGACTCGAGCTCACCTGCGGCACGTTCCGCGGGACGGTCTGGGACATCATCGACATCGTCCCCAAGAGCGAAAGTTTCTACGGCTACGATGCAAAGTATGCCGTCGGCGGGTCAGAGCACATTTTGCCGGCTCGGCTTAAACCGAAAATTTACCAGGATATACAAAAGTTCACCGAACTGGCTCATCGCGCCCTGGGGTGTCGCGGTGTTTCAAGGGCGGACTTCCGATATGACCCCGAGAAAGACGAACTCGTTTGTCTCGAAGTGAATACGCAGCCTGGGATGACGGAGACTTCGCTGGTCCCGGAGATGGCCGCGCACGCGGGGATGACGTTCGACGCCCTCGTCTCGGCCTTGGTGGAGGACGCGAGTTGCCGGCGCTGAACGGCGCCTCGCGCCGCGCCCGGGAGAAAAGCGACTTTCGCGCCGGCCCCGTGCCGATGCGCCTCCTGACGCTCGTGCTCTTCCTCGGCACGACGGGCGCCGGCCTCGCCTACACACGCGATTCGGGGCGGATCGCGGACGCCGTCGGCCGGCTCGGCGGGTTCGAGGTGCGGTACGTGAAGCTGACCGGGCAGAATGAGACCTCGGACTCCGCGATCGTCGCGGCCGTCGGTCTCGCGCCGGACGACACGCTCCTCGCCGTCGATGCGACGGCCGTGCGGGAGCGGATCGAGGGGCTGCCGTGGGTGCTGTCCGCGACCGTGCGCAAGGAACTTCCAGGCACGCTCACCGTCGAGATCGAGGAACGCGAGGCGGCGGCCCGCTGGCGGCTCGAGGGCGAGGAGGTGCTGATCTCTGCCGACGGCGCCGTCCTTGCCGACGACGTGCCCGTCCGGTTTCGGACGCTGCCCCTCGTCGCCGGTCGCGGCGCGAACGAGAAGGTCGATGCGGCGCGGGACCTCCTCGTCGCCCATCCCGCCCTCGCGGCCCGTGTCGCGGCAGCCGTCCTCGTCAACGAGCGCCGGTGGGACCTCCGGCTCGCCAACGGCGCCACGGTGAAGCTGCCCGAAGAGGGCGCGTCCGAGGCGCTGGAGCGGCTCGCCTCGCTGGAGGCGGAGGGCGCGATCCTCTCGGCCGGCGCGGTGGTGGTGGACCTCCGCCTGCCTGACCGCACCACGGTCGACCTCGACCCGCCCGTCCCGACGGCGCCGGAGGGTGAGACCCCGGCGCTTCCCGCAGAGCCCGAGCTCGATCCGCTCGCGGCCGCCATCGCGAGGGCGACGCTGTGAATGTCATCGACATGCCCCGCCGGGTCGACCAGTCGCGCTGCCACATTCCTCCGGGCCGCGCCTCGACGGTCTGCGTGCTCGATGTCGGCTCCACCAAGGTCGCCTGCCTGATCGCCAAGCTCCGGCCGGCGGGCGAGGAGGAACTCCTCTCCGGCCGCACCCACGCGATCGAGGTGATCGGCTTCGGCTACCAGCAGTCGCGCGGCGTGAAGTCGGGCGCGGTGATCGATCTCGAGAAGGCGGAGAGCGCAATCAGGAGGGCAGTGGATGCTGCCGAGCAGATGGCTGGCGTGACGGTCGAATCGCTTATCGTCACTCAGACCGCAGGACGCCTCGCCTCCGAGGCCTTCGGTGCCAAGGTCGATCTCGACACCGGGACGGTGCGCGAGGCGGACATCCGTCGGGTGCTCGCCGCGTCGGGCCGTCACCAGATCAAGGACGGGCGGACGGCGTTGCACGCGCTCCCCATCGGATACAGCCTCGACGGCCAGACAGGCATCCGCGATCCGCGGGGAATGGTCGGCGACGTGCTCGGCGTCGACGTCAACCTCGTCACCTCCGACCGGGCGGCGCAGGACAACCTCGCGCTCGCGATCAACCGCTGCCATCTCGACGTCGACGCGGTGGTCGCGACTCCCTACGCCTCCGGCCTCGCCTCGCTGGTGGACGACGAGGGCGAGCTCGGTGCCGTCTGCGTCGACATCGGCGGCGGCACGTCCTCGATCGCGATCTTTGCGGACGGCAATCTCGTCCACGTGGACGCGATCGCGATCGGCGGACACCACGTTACGACCGACATCGCGCAGGGCCTGTCGATCCGCCTCGAGGACGCCGAGCGGCTGAAAACGCTGCACGGCTCGGCGCTCGCCACCGTGCGCGACGAGCGGGACACGATCACGATCCACCCGATCGGCGAGGACGAGGGCGACGCGCCCCTCAACATCGCGCGGATGACGCTGAACACGATCATCCGCCCGCGCGTCGATGAGATCCTGGAGCTCATCCGCGACCGCCTCGTCGCGTCGGGCTTCGCGGGCCGCATCGGCCGGCGCGTCGTGATGACGGGCGGTGGCAGCCAGCTCACCGGCCTTACCGACGTCGCCCGTCTCGTCTTCGGCCGACCGGTCCGCCTCGGGCGGCCGCTTGGCGTCAAGGGACTTCCGATCGCCGCCCGCGGCGCGCCGTTCAGCGCCGTGATCGGCCTTCTCATCTACCCGCAGCTCGCGCCCGTCAGCCTGTTCGATGCCTCCTCGCGGGGCACGTTCTCCCGGCTCGGCCGCTGGCTACGGGAGGCATTCTAGCGTGTCCGAGGAGGAACGGCCCGGAGAGGCCGGCACGCAGAGCGAAACCCGTCCGGCGGCAGCGCCGGTCATCGCCCGGTTCGGGCACATCGGACGAAACACGGAGTGACAACAATGTCGTCCATCCAACTGAAGACGCCCGACCTCACCGAGCTGAAGCCCCGGATCATGGTGTTCGGCGTCGGCGGTGCGGGCTGCAACGCGGTCAACAACATGATCGTCGCGGGCCTTGCGGGCTGCGACTTCGTTGTCGCCAACACCGACGCCCAGTCGCTCAACCTCTCCAAGGCCGACCGGGTCGTCCAGATGGGCATCGCGGTCACCGAAGGCCTCGGCGCCGGCTCGCAGCCGGACGTCGGCCGCGCCGCCGCGGAGGAGGTGATCGACGAGATCGCCGATCACCTGTCCGGCTCGCACATGGTGTTCATCACCGCCGGCATGGGCGGTGGCACCGGCACCGGCGCCGCCCCCGTCGTGGCGCGGGTGGCGCGGGACCAGGGTATACTGACCGTCGGCGTGGTAACGCGGCCGTTCCAGTTCGAGGGCGCCCGCCGCGGCCGCATCGCCGACGCCGGGATCGAGGAGCTCGCCCAGCACGTCGACACCCTCATCGTGATCCCGAACCAGAACCTCTTCCGGATCGCGAACGCGCAGACCACCTTCGCCGACGCCTTCGCGATGGCGGACCAGGTGCTCTACTCGGGCGTCGCCTGCATCACCGACCTCATGGTGAAGGAAGGCCTCATCAACCTCGACTTCGCCGACGTGCGCTCCGTGATGCGCAACATGGGCAAGGCGATGATGGGGACGGGCGAGGCGACCGGCGAGGGTCGCGCGCTCGCGGCGGCCGAGGCCGCGATCTCCAACCCGCTCCTCGACGAGACTTCCATGAAGGGTGCCCGCGGGCTCCTCGTGTCGGTCGTCGGCGGCAAGGACCTGACGCTGTTCGAAGTTGACGAGGCGACGACCCGCATCCGCGAGGAGGTCGACGACGACGCCAACATCATCTTCGGCGCGACGTTCGACGATTCGCTCGAGGGCGTGATCCGCGTCTCCGTGGTGGCGACCGGGATCGACCAGGACCCGTCCGAGGCGGCGATGCCAACGAAGGACTCGCGCGTTGTGTCGTTCGCCGACCGTGCGGCGAAGAAGCCGGCCGCGGCCGGCGGCGCGGCGGCCCTGGCGAATCCGGCGGCTGCGGGTGCGGAGGCGATCGCGAAGGAGCTCAATCTCGGCTTCGAGGACGACCTCGAGGACATCGAGGAAGCCGAAGTCTATGACGATGCCGACGATGCTCATGCAGCGGAAGCGCCGGAGGAGCCCCCTTTCTCCGCGCCCGCGATCGCGCCTGAGCCGCGCGCGATCCGTGCGCGGGCGCTGACGGAGGAGCGGCTTCCCGCCGTGCGCGAGCCGCAGCGGGAGGAGTACGCCTACCGCGAGACGGACGACCGGCGCCCGATGGGGCTCCTGCGCCGCATCGCGAACGGACTCTCCCGCCGCGATGACGAGGACGAGGTCGCGCGCGAGGAGGTGGAGCCGCGCGCGGCCCGCCGCCGCCAGCAGCAGCAGGCGCTGCCCGCACCGCGGGCCGAGGCCGAGCCGCGCACCCCGTTGCCCGAGCGCCGGCGCTTGCCTGCGCCCGCGGCGCAGCGGGCCGAGACCCGGGCGCCGGCGGACGACTATGCCGACGAGGCGCCAGCGCCCCGCCGCGCCCAGCCCCGCAAGCCGGAGGCCGCCGTTGCGCCGCGCCGGCCCCGGGTCCAGGATCAGGAGCCGGCCTCCCGCGCCCGGCCGGCCGCCCGGAACCTCGATGACGACCAGCTGGAGATCCCGGCATTCCTGAGACGGCAGGCGAACTGACCGGCTCCCGGCCGGCCACCCGCACCGCCGCCCGGCTTGCCGGGCGGGTCGAGTTCAACGGCGTCGGCGTCCACACGGGCGCCGACGTTTCGTTGTCGGTCGCCCCAGGCGAGGACGGGATCGTCTTCCGCCGCACTGACACCGGCAGCGCGGTCCGCGCCTCCTGGCGCAATGTCGCGGCGACGCGGCTCGCGACCGTCGTCGGCGAGGGCGACGCAGCGATCCGCACGGTGGAGCACCTGATGTCGGCGCTGGCCGCGCTCGGCGTCACGTCGGCGACTGTCGACGTGGACGGGCCCGAGGTGCCGATCATGGATGGATCGGCGGCGCCCTTCTTCGCGGCGCTCGGCACCGCCGCCCAGCCCGGCCCGCCGGGGTCCGCCATCCGCGTGCTTCGCCCGGTCTTCGTCCGGGAGCGCGACGCCTGGACCGCCCTCCTTCCTGACGGCGGCCGCCGCTTCGATGTGGCGATCGACTTCCCCGAGCCGGCGATCGGCCGGCAGCGCGTCGTGTTCGACCTTGATGCGGACGACTACGGCGACGCCATCGCGCCGGCTCGCACGTTCGGTCGGCTGAAGGACGTGAAGGCGATGCGCCGACGCGGGTACGGGCGTGGCGCCTCGCTCGAGAACGCCGTCGCGGTCGACGGGGCGCGCGTGGTGAATCCCGAGGGCCTCCGCTTCCCGGACGAGTTCGCCCGCCACAAGCTCCTCGACGCGATCGGCGACCTCGCCCTCGCCGAGCGGCCGATCATCGGACTCTATCGCAGCCACAAGGGCGGCCATCGGCTGAACTATCGGCTGCTCGCGGCGCTGTTCGCCTCGGACGAAAACTTTCAAATTGTTGCTTAATTGCGACAATCGCACCGCTCGGCTTGCGGACCGCCGCCTTCCCCTGGCCCGCCCCGTTGGAAACGGCGGGCGAGGCTGGTATCACCGCCTCCATGTTGTGGGAGTATGTTCGATGATCGCGCGTGCCCTTCGCCCGCTCGCCTTCGTGGCGCTGTTCGCCGTCGCCGCCTGCGGCGCGAAGGTGACCGACATCGAGTTCGAGGAGCTTCCGGCGGACCAGCTCTACAACGAGGGTCTCGTCCTCCTGAACTCCGGCGACTACCGCACCGCCTCCCTCAAGTTCGAGGAAGTGGATCGCCTTCACCCCTACACCGACCTCGGCCGCAAGAGCCAGGTGATGATCGCCTTCGCGAACTACTCGCGCGGCAATTACGACGAGGCCGTCAACTCCGCCCGCCGCTTCCTTGCGCTCTACCCGCAGCACGAGGACGCGGCCTACGCGCAGTACATCATCGCCAACAGCTACTATAAGCGGATCCCGGACGTGACGCGCGACCAGGCGGAGACCGAGCGCGCCCTCGCCGCCTACCAGGAGCTCGTCGAGAAGTGGCCGGACTCCGAGTACGCCACGGACGCGCGCCGCAAGATCGTCGCGACGCAGGATCAGCTCGCCGGCAAGGAAATGGAGGTTGGCCGCTACTACCTCGAGCGGGACGACAACCTCGCCGCCATCAACCGCTTCCGCGTTGTGGTGGAGAAGTACCAGCAGACGCGGCAGGTGGAGGAGGCGCTGTTCCGCCTTACCGAATCCTACTATGCGTTGGGCATCGTGCAGGAGGCGCAGACGGCTGCGGCCGTGCTGGGGCACAACTTCCCTGAAAGCCGTTGGTACAAGGACGCCTACGCTCTCCTGAACACCGGCGGCTTCACGCCGCAGGAGAACAGATCGAGCTGGATCAGCCGGGCATTCACGGGCTTCAGCATCCTGTAGCGAGCCTGGCCTGCCCGATGCCGGGCTGAGGGGCTGGGCAGGGGACGCTGGGCGGAAGGGGTGCACCGTTGCTGTCGCGGCTTCACATCCGCAACATCGTCCTGATCGCGGAGCTCGACCTCTCGTTCGAGCCCGGCTTCACCGTGCTCACCGGCGAGACCGGGGCAGGGAAGTCGATCCTTCTCGACGCGCTCTCCCTCGCGCTCGGCGCCAAGGGCGACGGCAGCCTCGTGCGCGCCGGCGAGCCGTCCGGCTCCGTCGCCGACACGTTCGTGGTTCCCGCCGGACACCCCGCCAACGCCCTCCTCGACGACATGGGCATCGCGCGGGAGGACGCCATCATCGTCCGCCGCATTCAGAACGCCGCCGGGTCGGGCCGCGCGTTCGTGAACGACCAGCCGGTCGGCCTTGCGCTCCTGAAATCGCTCGGCGCGCTCCTCGTCGAGGTGCACGGCCAGCATGCCGACCGGGCGCTCGTTCAGGGCGCCTCGCACCGCCGCCTGCTCGACGCCTTCGCGGGGCTCGCGGGGGAGACGGCGCGGGTCGGCCGCCTCTGGGCTGCGCTGCAGGACGCGGAGGAGCGCCTCGCGAATCACGAGGCGGCCCTCGCCGCGGCGCGAGAGGAGCGGGAGTACCTGGCGGCCGCCGTCGCGGAGCTGACCCGGCTCGACCCCGAGCCGGGCGAGGAGGAGCGCCTCTCGGCCGGCCGCCAGACGATGGCGGCAGCCGAGAAGGTGGCGGGCGACCTCAACGAGGCGGCCGCGGCGCTGGAAGGGGGCAAGTCGCCCATCCCGACGCTCGCGGGTGTCCTGCGCAAGCTCGAGCGCAAGCGTGACGGCGCCGAAGAACAGCTCACCCCCGTGATGGACGCGCTCGCCGCCGCGATGGACGCGCTGGAGGAGGCACGCCGCGCGATCGCCGAGGCGCAGCGCTCGCTCGACTACGACCCCGGCGCGATGGAGGGGCTGGAGGAGCGGCTGTTTGCCCTCCGCGCCGCCTCCCGCAAGTACAAGGTGCCGGCCGACGATCTCGCCGACCTTGCCGCCCGGATGGCCGATCAGCTCGGCGAGCTCGACGCCGGAGAGGCGCGGCAGGCCGCGCTCGCGGCCGAAGTCGCCGCTGCCGAGCGCGCCTATCGCGAGGCGGCGACCGTCCTCTCCGAGCGCCGGCAGGGCGCCGCGGAGACCCTCGAGGCCGCCGTGGCGAACGAACTCCGCCCGCTGCGGCTCGAGAAGGCGCGCTTCATGGTTCGCCATGAGGCGGCCGCGGCCGGTCCCGAGGGCATCGACCAGATTGCCTTCTTCGTGCAGACCAACCCGGGATCGCCGCCGGGGCCGATCATGAAGGTCGCGTCGGGAGGCGAGCTGTCGCGCTTCCTCCTCGCCCTCAAGGTGTCACTCGCCGACAAGGGGTCAGCCTCGACCCTGATCTTCGACGAGATCGACACCGGCGTCGGCGGCGCCGTCTCCGACGCGATCGGCGCGCGAATGGCGCGTCTCGGCGAGGCGCTGCAGGTCGTCTCCATCACGCACGCGCCGCAGGTGGCCGCACGGGCCGCCCACCATCTCCTCATTGCGAAGACCGCGGGGGAGGCCGCAACGGTGACCAGCGTGCGGAGCCTCGCCGGCCCGGAGCGGCGGGAGGAGATCGCCCGCATGCTGGCCGGCGCGACCGTGACGGACGAGGCCCGCGCCGCAGCGGACCGGCTGATCAGCGCCTGACATCGGCGCCCAGGCCGTCGGGCCGTGACTTCAGGTCGTGACTTCAGGTCGGTGTGGGCGGCTGGGGGCGAGCCTCGGCGCGGATCGTCCGCGCGGACCGGGTTCGCCTTCGCTGGCGCGGGCTCACCGCCGCTGATCGGCATCGCACCAACACCGCGGCTGCGGTCATCCAGCGTGCGCACCTGACAGGCGAGAAACTCCGAGCCGATGGGCGGGAGCCTGCGATTCCGACTGTGCGATAGGCCGCCGGCTGACTCCGTGTCCGCCGGCGCCTCCCCCATCAGCGCCGCGTCACTGGCGCTCGATCCGGACCCGCGCAAGGCCGTCGTGGACCATGCCGATCTGTGCGGCCGCGCCGCGCGACAGGTCGATGATCCGATTGCCGTGGAACGGGCCGCGGTCGTTGACGCGGACGACCACCGACCGGCCGTTCTTCTGGTTCGTCACCTTCAGGCGCGTTCCGAAGGGCAGGCTGCGGTGCGCGGCCGTCAGCGCATGCATGTTGAAGCGCTCGCCATTTGCTGTTCGGCGGCCATGGAAACCGGGGCCGTAGTAGGACGCGGTGCCCTGCCAGCCGCTCTTGGCGGTGCTGGCGAGGAGTGGGGAGGCAGCGCCGAGAGAGACGGCGAACGCGAGCCAAACCGCAGGGAATGCGGTACGCAACTTCCTGTACATTGAAGTCCTTGTGCTGAGCGGACGGCGCGGGAGCGTGGCTCCGGCCTTCCCGGCGGACGCGCGCGGCGCCTCACCGGGTCCGATTGGGCATCACCCGCCGGCTGTGCGGCGGAGACGGCCCTATGCAGCATGTCGCCGGATTATGGAACCCCGAAAATCGCCGGTCGGGTGCACCCACGGCCGTTGTCCCGCCCCCGGAGCCGCGCTCCGCCGTAGTGAGGGTCGGCGATCGCGCCGCACGCGGTGCGAGCGACGGGAGGCGCGATCGACAGCAGCGCTGTCGTCCTGCCGGCCCCCGCAGACCCGCACCGCGCCGCCCGCTTAGGGGCCGGCGCCCGAGACACAGGCCCGGTTCGGCACGGCCCGCGCGCCGCGACGGCATCGGGCGGCATCGGCATCGATGCCTCTGATCCCTGCGGTCGTCCGCGCTCAAGTGGGCCGGGGATGTGACAGCGCTAGCGCGAGGGGAACGCGAACGGAGCGCCGCATTCCGACCTGATCGTGAAGGGCGCTCCGGTCAGAGGGCGCCAGCACGTCACCAGTTGGCCCCGTGCAGGTTGCGTGACAGTGGACCCAGCCGGCCGCCCCGTGACGCGCGGAGGCTCAGTTTGGTCAACGTGCCGGTGAGGTCGTCACGAGCGGATCCCGGCGTCATTCAAGACGGCAGAGCAGCGCAGACCGGCGATCGAGAGCCTGCGCGCGAGCGAGCGCTCGGCGTCTCCGCGCAGCGTCTTGCCGGATCAGCTGCAACTCGGGGCGGCTGCGCGCCTCGAGATGCCGATGTCGCGCCCCCGCCCGGTCAGCGAAACAAGGCGTCGACATCGTCCTGACTGACGACGTTCGCGTCAGTCGCAAGCGCGGGACCGTTCAGGAGGTCGCGATCGCTCCGCTCCTTTTCCTTCTCCGGCTCCTTCTTCGGCCTGAGGTCGAGCGCGCGCCACACATCGACCATGTTGGCGATGCGCTGCTCGATGAATTGGAGCGACTCGACCACCTTGGAGATCCGCTGGCCGGCAATGTCCTGGAAATTGCAGGCCTCGAAGATCTCGATGACCGCGTCCGCGATCTCCTGCGCGTTGGTCTGCGTGCGGCTGTCGGTGTCGCCCAGCAACGGCTGCACGATCCCGTCAATCCGCTCGGCAGCGGCGAGGATGGTGTCCGTCGCCATTTCGGTGCCCGTCACCACGGCCCGCAACTCCTCGGCCGTCCGGCTGTTGGACGGATCAGCGACACCCTTCTGGTGCAATGCGCTGATCTCGGTCTTGGTGACGTCGATCCGCTTCTGGATGTCGTCGACGCCGCTCCACATGGCGATGGCGGTGTCGATCGCATCGACGCGCCCAGCCTGCGAGCGGAGGACGTGCAGGTCGCCCAAGATGCGGTGCACCTCCTGCGACATCGGCGATTGCTCGCGCATCCGCTTGGCTTCGGCCAGTTCGACCCGAAACGGTCTCGGCATCGTGTCACGCTCCCCTCACGCAAGGCGGGTCGAACAATGATCTATGCGGGTTCTTCTTGCAACCATTGCGCGTTTCTTCAGGGCAGTCACAGGCAAGGTTCAACGCCAGTCTGACGCAAGCGGCACGGCTTACAAGCACGGTGCTCGTGAAGTTCGGACCTCGGAGGGGCCAATGTCTCTAGACCTGACCATGGCGGTTCTCGTCGTCGACGACTACAAGACGATGATCCGCATCATCCGCAACCTCCTGCGCCAGATCGGCTTCCAGGACGTCGACGACGCGGCCGACGGTACGGAAGCGCTGGCGAAGCTTCGCTCGAAGAAGTACGGCCTCATCATCTCCGACTGGAACATGGAGCCGATGACAGGGTACGAGCTTCTGAAGCAGGTGCGCGCCGACCCCGCGCTCGCGGACACACCGTTCATCATGGTCACGGCAGAGGCGAAGTCCGAGAACGTGGTCGCGGCGAAGAATGCCGGAGTGAGCAACTATATCGTGAAGCCGTTCAACGCGCAGACGCTCAAGGGCAAGATCGAGGCGATCTACCAGCCGGCCTAACGTCGCGGCGCACACGCGATGCAACCCAAAAGGTTGTATTTTGGGTTGCAATGGTTGAGAAAGCGTGTATTGTCGTGGGTGTGAGCGGCGGGGCGGGAGGGACGCTCCCACCGCTCTCCCCAAAGAACAACACGTTGTCGAAGGTCTCATCAGGATTGCGCCGCCGGCGCCGCATCAACAAGGTGGAGACCCATGTTCATCGTCATTGACGCCCGCGATGTCGTCGCGAGCGCCTACAAGTCGGGGTTCGAGCGGGAAGGGCTCGCCTGCACGACGTTTGCCGGTCGCGACTTTGCCGACTGGCTGTCCTCTCTTCCCGACGCCGACCTTCCCTCCGTCCAGGCCATCATCGTCGGCGAGACGGAGGATCGGATGGCAATCCCCGGGCTCGTTCGCAATCGCGGTCGCACCCCGGTGATCGCGCTCAAGGAGGACCGCGGGCTCGACGAGACCCTCGCCCTCTTCAACCTTGGCGTGGACGACGTGGTAAAGAAGCCCGCGCCAGTTCGTGAGCTTGTCGCCCGCGCGCACGCCATCTGGCGACGGGTGAGCGACGGCCGGGAGCAAGCCGAGTTCGGCCGCCTCACCGTATTTTTCGACAACCGTGACCCGACGGTGGATGGCGAGCCGTTGGAACTCCCCCGCCGCGAACGCCAGATCCTCGAATACCTGGTGAAGAACCGCCGCCGTCGGATCACGAAGACGCAGCTGTTCAACGCCATCTACGGGCTCTTCAATGAGAGCGTCGACGAGACCGTCATCGAGGGGCACATCTCAAAATTGCGCAAGAAGCTTCGCCAGAAGCTCGGTCATGACGTGATCGACGCGAAGCGCTTCGCCGGGTACACATTCGTTGGTGAACGCCAGCCGTGCGAGACGGTGCGGCCGCAGCCGGCCGAGGACGAGACCGGGCCAGCGTTGACGATTGTCGCCGCCACGGGCAACCCACGCGTCTCTCGCCTGCACGGAGAAGCGGGTCCGAGCCTCGTGACCGCGTGGTCGCGCCAGCAGCACTGACGGGAGCACCGCAAACCGGCGCCGGGGCCGCATGTTCCCCCGCGCCGTGCTGGACATGCCGATGCATAGCCGGCCTGCGATCCGAATGACGGTGTCGCGGCACCCGCCCGCAGCGCGTGGCCCGTGTCGGTGACCGGTGTCCTTGTACCCCCGCGGCGGATAAGGTCGTCGTCAGGCCGTTGTAGCCTGGCCCTCGACCGGCCGCTGGAGAAGCGCCACATTGTGCGCAGCCGGACGCTCGTCCAAGTGCTCCTTCGCTGCCGAGGAGTGGACGGGTACATCCGAGCCGACCGTTGGCCAGGACTGCGGCGCGCAGGGCGGCCATCGATCGTCAAGCGAGCGGGTGACGAGAGTGGACGCAATCGACCTCTCCTTGATGACGGCGGACGATCCCGGTCTTCTCGCAGAGGCGGCCGCGGCCTTCTCCGACGTTCACGGGCTCGGCCCCAGGGCGGCAATGTCCCTGACCCTGATCCTCGAAGAGGTCATGACCAATGTTTCGCACCACGGAGCCGGACCGGAGGGTGCCATCGTGAACGTCCGGGTGAGGCAGCAGGGCGGCATCGTCTGGGGCGAGATCCGCGACAGCGGAAAGGCATTCGATCCGCTGACGCGCCCACCTGTCGACGTGACCGCAAGCCTTGAGGAGCGCGAGGTCGGCGGACTGGGCATTCATCTCGTCAAGACGCTTGCCCGCACGCTTGCCTACCGTCGGGAAGGCGCGGAGAACGTCCTGACCTTCACCCTCGAGCGGGAGCCCTGACCGTGAGCGAACTCACCATCGACGAGGAAACGACGGGCGAGGTGACGGTGCTCGCCCCGCGCGGCCGGATCGACACTCAGACCGCGAAATCCCTCGAGACGGTGGTCCTCGGTGCAGTCGCCGCAGGTCGTCGCCGCCTCGTCTTCGACCTGAGCGCCGTCGACTACATCTCCAGCGCCGGATTGCGAGTCATTCTGCTCGGCGGCAAGCGCCTGAAGGAGCTCGGCGGCACGATGGCGCTCTGCGGCCTCTCTCCGACGATCAGGGACGTCTTCGAGATCTCGGGCTTCCTGAGGCTCTTCAAGGTGACAGAGCATCGTGCCGAGGCGGAGGCCGCTGTTTCGTCTTGAACGCTCGTCCTGTTGTCCGCCCGCGTTCCCAATGCTGGAGGGTGGCAGTTGAAGCGCCGTTGTGCTGCTGTGGCGGCAAGGAGAAGGAGCCCGACGTCACGTCTCGCAGCTTTCGATGAGAGTGAATACTTTGCGTTGGCAGACATCCGCCCTCGACCGCGGGCCAATCCTGGTCAGGACCGAAGTGCGGCTTGGACGCCAACCATGCTGCGGCCGCGTCGTCGATAGCGCTTTCTCTCAGACGAAGTCCGCCCCTCATTCCTGCGGCAACTCCCGCGCAGCCAGCGCCATCGCCCCAGACCCGCGTGGCAATGTCTCGTGCGTGCTGCCGGATCTTACTCTAGAGCAGCGGTAAGGAGCTCCTTCGGCATGTCGCGTGGCGCGCCGCAAGATGCCCGCCAGGCTAGGGCCGCATCGCTCCATCTGCCGCCAATGTGCGGGACGGCGCCGCCGCGGGTATGCGGCTCGGCGTGTGTCGCGCGGCCGCCAGTCGGTGAAGTCGCCGCCCCGATCGAGCAACTCCGCTCGACCCGCCCACGTGTCCAGAATCGGTTGTGGTCGGGCGGTGGCACGTCGGGAAGGTTCGTCAGAAGTCATGGCCGGCGTCGGATGGCCCCCTTGTCATGCCGGATTGAGGCTCGCGCAAACGGCCGCAGCTCACAGCGCCTAGAAGATGGAGCGGCGATTCCAAGCCTTACGCGCAGCTTACCCGTCACGGCGCGGCGCCTGAACGGCTCGCGGACGCGCCGGTCCTTCGGCCGAGCTCAGAGAGGATCTTGTCGCGACTGCCCGCCAGTTCTCTCGCCATCAAGGGACTGCTGCAGAGCCGGGCGAGCGTGCACAACCGACATGAGCGTCACCGCGTGGTTGTCGACGGGCTTGGAAGGCGCAGGAGAGGACCTGCGTCGTGGCGCGCGTCGTCCTTGAAGCCGCTGATCGACATGAAGCCAACGGCGTCCCGGGCTCCGAAGCGTGAGACCGACGTCGAGGGCGACCCGCACGAGCCGCAGCGCTGTCAGGCCCAGCCGTTCTCGCCGCCGGCTTCGAACGCATTGTCGAGGTATTCGAGCGCGCCGTCCCTCGTCACGAGCGCCACATCGAAGCGGATGGTGCAGCCGGCGAATGCCTCGTTCTCAGCGATCCAGGCGTTCGCCGCCTTGACGATCTGTCGCTGCTTTCTCCGCGTCACCGCCTCGAGGCCGTCACTGCCGTCCCGCCGCGCCTTCATCTCGACAAACGCGACCACATCATCTCGAACCACGATGAGATCGACCTCGGCATCGCCGACACGGGCGCGGCGCGCCAGGGTATGGTACCCGCCGGCGCGGAGATAGTGGCCGATCACGGCCTCCGCCGTCAGGCCAAACTCGTAGGCGGAGCGACGGGCCGTGCTTGCCGGCCGGGGCCGGTGGCGAACCGTGGGGGCCGCGGGCGCCCGACCGGGCCGGGAGCATGGAGCCGGAGCGCGTCGAGCGGATCGAGACATTCTGCGCGCCCTCGTTGTGCAACGCAACCTACGGTACGCCCGCCGCGCCGTCTTGTCGAGTCCCTTCCGCACCCTCCCGCACGGCCACCGCATGCTCCACCACAGCCGCCGGGTCGATGGGCTCGATCGCCAGGGTTTTCGGGATTACGGCCGGCTTCGCTGCCGGGATCGGGGGCGGGCCGCCGCCGACGATGGGGCCCGACAGCGGCGACGGGCGGGTGGGGTCGGCGCCGCCGAGCGCGATCGCGACGGCGCGGGCCGGGCGTGCCGGCCCGAGATAGGTGAGCGGCCGCGCCTCGGGTCTGGGTGGCAGCGGCTCGCGCAAGGCGACGCCGAACGGGTGAGGCGGAGGAACGCCCGGCGACGGGACGAAGTCCGGCGGAGCGAAGTCGGACGGGAGACGCGGGCGCAACGGGCGAGGCTGCGGCGCGAGAACCGCGACGGCGGGCGACCACGCGACGGGACGAAGCGCATCGTCGGCGAGGTTGCGCGCCGGTGCGTCGGGGATGATGCTGACCGCCTGCAGCGCCGCGCCCGCGCTCCCCTCCGCGCCGGCGTCCGCGTCGGGCGCCGCGGGAGCGTAGCCGAGCGGCGCCTCGCCCTCCTCGGTGCCAGGCCTGGAGCCGTTCCCGGACGCAAGCAGCACCGCGCGGGGCGCGGCGAGCGCAGCGTCCTTCGCCGCCGCGCGACCGGCCGCGAGCGCAGCCCATGCGTCGGCCGCCTCGCGCTGCGCCGCCACCTCGCCGGCCGTCGTGACCACACCGTCGTCGTAGCGGGTGACCGCACGCTTCGGGCCGCAGACCTCGTCCCGCCGGTCCGCGACGATGGCGTCCGGCGCCGGCACCAGGGACGCGACGGTGCCGATCGGATCGCGCGTTCCGGCGACGGGCGCGATCGAGAGGCGGTCGTCCGGATCGCCGAAGCCGTCAAGCTCCACCCGTCCGCCGGTCGCGAACGCCTCGAACCCCTTCTCGAGAAGCTCGGCCGTGCGCTGGTCACGCTCCGTCGAGGTGCGGCCGCCGAGCACCACCGCGCCGAGCCGGACGCCGTCCCGCGTCGCCGTCGCCGCGATGTTGAAGCCGGACGCGCAGATGAACCCCGTCTTCATGCCGTCCGCGCCGGCAAAGCGCCGCATCAGCGCATTGTGGTTCGGGATGGTCGTCTTGCCGAGCGCCACGGCGTCCATGCTAAAATAGTCGGACCACTCGGGGAAGTCGCGGGAGATCGCGAGGACGAGCACGGCGAGGTCGCGGGCGCTCGACACGTGCGTCGTGTTGGGCAGGCCGTGCGGGTTGTCGAAGTGGGAGGACGCCATGCCGAGCCGCGCGGCCGTCTCGTTCATGCGCGCCATGAAGCCGGCCTGCGTGCCACCGACCGCCTCGGCGACGGCGACGGAGACGTCGTTGGCCGACTTCGTCATCAGGAGGCGGAGGGCGGCCTCCAGCGTCAGCGTGGTGCCGACGGCAAAGCCCATCCGGCTCGGCGGCTGCTGGTTCGCCTGCGGCGAGATCTTGACTGGCGAGGTGAAGGCAAGCGTTCCGTCGCGGACCGCCTCGAAGGCGACGTAGACGGTCATCAGCTTCGTGATGGAGGCCGGATACCAAGGCCGCGTCGCCTCGTGCTCCGCGATCACCTCACCTGTCGCAACGTCGAACAGGATGTAGGCACCGATTTCGGCCCGCGCGGAGACCGATACAATCGCCGCGATGGCGCCAAGCGCGAGGCCGGCAATGGTGGACCGCCAGCGGCGTGCCGCCCGGGCCTTTCTCCCGTCGTCCATCGGCGCTCCTCCCGTGCGCGGCGGGCAATCCGTCCTTCTGCCATGACGTGCGGCGGTCCTGTCAACTGGAGCGGGTGCGGAGCGGGGGCCTGAGCGGTCTTCCGTCCAGTCGTGGCGACGGCTAGATCGGGACGTTGCGAGCCGGTCGCCCATCTCAACCGGCAGAGGCCGTGCGGCCGCAGCGGGCGGTGCATGAGCGCTGGGCGAGGCGGCCATCCGCCGCGGGGCGAAACGACGGGGAGTGCCATGGCGAGTGTGCGGGAGAGGATCGTGGAACGGCTCACGGAGCGCTTCCAGCCGGCGGTGCTGGAGGTGACGGATGAATCCCACCTCCATGCCGGCCACGCCGGCGCGCGGCCGGAGGGGGAGACGCACTTCCGCGTCCGCATCGAGGCCGAGGCGTTCAGGGGCGCAAGCCGCGTCGCGCGGCACAGGATGGTGAACGAGGCGCTCGCAGCCGAACTCGCCGGCCCGGTCCACGCCCTCGCGATCCGGGCGGAGCCGCCTGCGGGCTGAGCCGCCCGGCGACCGGTCCCGCCTACTCGCGGTCGATCAGCGCGAGGAGGAGGTCGCCGGCCCGGTTCGTGTGGAACGAGGCCTTGAGGGCCCGCTGGTCATAGACCGTCTCCACCCAGTCGGCGAAGGGGATGCCGCGCGCCTCTCCGGTCGCCTCGTAGAGCTCGAGGAAGGCGTCGAGGATGCCGGTGCGGGCACGGCGGATGTGGCCATAGCGGAACGAGAGCGCGCGGCGGGCTTCCGCGGCCGACGCGCCCTCGACGAGGATGAGGAAGAGCGCCGTCGCGAGCCCCGCCCGGTCGGCGCCCGACTTGCAGTGGAGGAGGACCGGCGTCGGGAGCGTCGAGAAGAGCCGGATCGCGGCGCGCAGCGTCTCGCGCGAGGGGGCGGCGCGGGAGAGGAGGACGAGGCGGTGGAATTCGAGCCCGTGCACGGTGCAGGCCTCGCGCTCGAGCGGGTCGCCGCCGAATCCGTCGCTGCGCAGCGAAAGGACGCTCTTCACCCCACGGCGGGCGGCCCACGCAATGTCGCCCGGCGACGGCTGCGCCGAGCGCCACAGCCGCGGAGTCACCTGATGGCGGTTCTTCCAGAGGAGGCGGAGCGCGCCGTGGTCCGACAGCATCAGGCTCGCCCACGCGCGGCGGCGGTCGGCTCCGGTGAGGAGCGGCCGCTGCCAGCGCTCGGCCCGCGCGCGTCGGCGGGCCTTCAGGGACCCCGGACGCGCCGGCGCCTTCACGGCCGGGGCTGCGGCCGGGGCGGGGGCGAGCGCGGGCGTGCCCGACGGTGGGGTCGCCTCCGTCATCAGTCGCCGATGGCGGCGCCGCCGGGGGTGCGCGGGTCGCTCGCGCCGTAGAGGCGGCCGTCGGTTCCGACCTCGATCGACTGGGTCGAGCCCATCGCGTCTTCCACCCTCACGTCGTGCCCCATCTCCTCGAGGATGCGGATCGTGTCCGCCGAGATCCCCTGCTCGATGCGGATATAGTCTGGCTGCCACTGGTGGTGAACCCGCGGCTCGGCCGTCGCGGTCGCGATGTCGCGGCCGTGCACCGTGGCGTTCAGGATGATCTGCATCACCGTCGTGATAATGCGGCTGCCGCCGGGGGAGCCGGTGACGAGCGCGACGCGGCCGTCGCGCAGCACGATCGTCGGCGTCATCGAGGAAAGCGGGCGCTTGTCGGGCTCGACCGCGTTGGCCGCACCGCCGACGAGGCCGTAGGCGTTCGGGACGCCGGGCTTGGCGGAGAAGTCGTCGAGCTCGTTGTTGAGGAGGACGCCGGTGCCCGTCGCCGCGACGCCGACGCCGAAGGAGAAGTTGAGCGTGTAGGTGTTGGACACCGCGTTGCCGGCGCTGTCGACCACGGAGAAGTGGGTCGTCTGGTCGCTCTCCCGCGGCAGCTTGGCGGGGTCGGCGGCGACCGTCTCGGACAGCGTTGCTCGGGACGGGTCGATCTCCTCGCGCAGCTGGTCGCCGTAGGCCTTGGAGGTGAGGGCGGCGACGGGGATCTCCACGTAGTCGGGGTCGCCGAGATAGACCGAGCGGTCGGCATAAGCCCGGCGTGCGGCTTCCACCATGTGGTGGACCGTTTCCGCGCTGTTGAGGCCGGCGGCTGCGAAGGGGAACGGCTCCAGGATATTGAGCATCTGGATGAGGTGGATACCGCCGGACGAGGGCGGCGGCATCGAGACGATCTCCCAATCCTTGAAGGTCCCGCGCACCGGCTCGCGCTCGAGCGGGACGTACGAGGCGAGGTCCTCCGTCGTCATCCGTCCGCCCATCCCGTTGACGGTCGCGACGATCGCCTCCGCGACGGGGCCCGTGTAGAAGCCGGACGGCCCCTCGTCGGCGATCCGCTGCAGCGTCGCGGCGAGCGACGGGAGCTTGAGTGTCGCGCCGGCGGCCGGCGGCTCGCCGCCGGGGTAGAACATTGCGGACGCTTCCGGATCCTGCGTGAGCCGTGTCCTGAGCCCCTCGACGCGCAGGATGTCGGCGAGGTCCGGCGTCACGGTGAAGCCATCACGGGCGAGGACGATGGCGGGCTCGATCAGCTCGGCAAAGGTGAGCGTGCCGGAGCCATAGCGCTGGTGGGCGAGGTGAAGCCCAGCGACCGTGCCCGGAACG
>JAESGF010000176.1_pt1 | contig 43712 bp, 39 predicted proteins | sample 9269621 | NCBI WGS metagenome assembly JAESGF01 (sample SAMN14515066, study PRJNA621663) | algae metagenome | isolation source: Tolypothrix carrinoi HA7290-LM1 and co-occurring heterotrophs from dry rock... | place: USA: Makauwahi cave, Kauai, Hawaii | collected 2011-01-06
ACAAGGCTCCTGCTTTTTTGGCTCCCTCAGTAATGATAAGTGGAATTTCTTCAGATAGTACCCAAGCCCAAAAACCGATTGCCTCGCCTAGAGAATCTACCACAATATTTTCTGGCATTGGCACGTTGTAGCGATCTGCTACAAGTTGCCAAACATTTAACGGCACTCTCAAGAAAAATGCCCGTGTCGGTTCACCTTGAGGATGTTCGTACTTGCGGGGTTTTTTCTTATCCCCGTCGCAGTCAATCCAGGGCGAGTCCGCTTTAAAACACCCCCAGCACATTTCTTGCCAATTGTTTTGTGGGTCTAGCCCTCGGCAGATCCACCCGCTGGCATTTCTCACCCAAGAAAGGCGATTTAATTTACCCTCATCTTTAAAGCCCTTGCGATTTATCCAGCGCCCTCGCGCGATGGGAATATTTAGAAATTCGGCTACAGGTAAAGAATATTCTGCACCAACACTAGATAATTCACCCCCGACCGAGCGGACGTTAAGAGTGATAATTTCTGGGTCTACAGTGGAGGCAAGCCATTCTTGGTAGTGGTTCTGCTCAATGTTGTCGGGCGGAGTTGTCATTGTGCCACCCCCAGCCGCAATCTTGAATTTCCCGCTGTGGGAAATTTATTTATGAATTTTTTACAATTTTCTAAATGCACGGGCATGGCTAAATCCTCCCAGAACTTTACTGGTGGGGGATTTTAGCCTTTTACCTTTTTACCCTCCGCTCATTAAGTGCTAATGTATCACTAGAAATTAGTAATGACTTAACCTAGGATGTAGAAAGGACTGGCTGGCTAACAACTGGAACAATCTCAAAGTGTAACTCTCTGCCAAGTTTGTTTCCACTTGAGAATTGTAGTTGGTCGCCGTCCCCCCAATTTCAAAAATCAATATGTTTCTCTTTTTGGCTGACATCTACGCAAGGTAAATTTCAGCTTTGGTTTGGCTGCTTTGTGAGCTATATCTAATAAAGCACAATATCTCGCTGAAAAACCGAAATTTGTGTTATCGCCAAAAGCCCTCCACTGTAAGGGTTTGAGTACTACTGACTTGTATGTATACTTGTTATGGTAATCGATTTACGTAAGGAAAGCCACCCAAAATCTCTAATTTTCTGCCCCATTTCTCGGTTTGTTGCAATTCGCATTGCCCTAAGTCACCCAAACAAACATTAGGCTTTTTGTCCCGCTTGCTGCCAATCAGGTAAAATTTACCGTTTTCGGTTTTCAAGGTGCGCCAGCGTGGATGCTCCATTTCCTGTATCCAATTCGCATAAGCATCTAAAAACGGGTTCCAGTAGTTCTTTTTAAATTGGTCTAAGTGTTGGGCTAGTTGACCCGAAAATGCTAGAAGCTTGAACATTTCGGGTACAAAAGATGTTAGGTTTTCGATGTAGAGATTTGTTTCAAAAGGATTCTGGTTATTTTTTATTGCCGCTAACTTTCTACGCTCAAGATTAATAATGTTGCGCTTGCTTTCATCGTGAAACTCTATCTCTTTTTGAGCAATATCTTCCAAAACGGTAAGGTACATTATTTCTCTATATATTTGAGAAAACCAATGGGCGGCAGTAGGGTATTGAGTTAGAGCTATATTACAAAAACCCGAGATGCTGTGACATCTTTCACACAGCCTCAAATATCGTGAAAGCAATTCTCCCTGCGCTTTTAGTGCGGATTTGACTTGGTAAGGAAGCTTTATTTCATGCTTGGAATTCCACTCTAATTTTATTAGCCAATCATATGCGTTGATCCAGGTTAAAGCGCGACCTCTAAGGACTACAGATACGCATTCTAAAGGAATATCAGGAGGAAGTGATAGTGTACTTCCTTTTTCCCAAAATTCGTAATTCACTATTTGGTATACCTCATTTTGTGATATCATTTTATTCATAAAAGCTTTAATTCATTTTTAAATTTTACCTCTGTTCGCGCAGGGGTATTTATTTAGCTATTCAATTTTCGAGAATCGAAATTAAAAGTTATTATCGGCGATAAGATTCTCAATTTTTTCCCGCAAGCGGGAAAAATCCACTATCAAGTTGCTGCAACTTTATCTGCTTTTGGCTTCTTTTCAAAAACCTGAATATTTGGCTCCAGCAACACAAAACCATTTTCAGTTGCTTCACCCATCTTGCCTGCGATCGCGCCAACCCATTCCGGAAAGTTGGCTTGTGCGTCAGTAAGCTTCTTCCAGACTTTTGGCTTAACAGTAACGCTGATAATTCGCCCATCGCAATCAATATCAAAGCGTTGCCAACCGTTTTCGACTGCGGTGGCGTTGGGCAACTCGCTGATTTTAATGGTAATTTCTAACTTGCCTTGGATCATGTTGACACTCCTGATTCAATTACTGGGTGGGGTATTGCCATTGCCACCTTGTTGCAAAGCACGCGCCCAGCATATCTTCAACGCCTTCTATACCGTCACCAATTATTCCAACCAAATCAGAAATATTGGTTTCTAGTAGCTGCTGCGATAGCTCAAAACCTTGGTCAACTCGTTCTGTCAGTTGGTCGATGCGGTTTGTTAGTTGAGCGATCGCGTCTGTATTTGTCTGTTGTTGTTGGGCAACTTGATCCAGACGTGTTGCAGTTTGTAGCAGAATTGCTTCGATGCGGTCTAGGCGAGATGGCGTGTCCTGGGGTTGGTCAGTCATGATGCTTTTTTATTCTGTTTATCTTCTGCAATCGCTTTTTTAACCAATATTTTGACAAACTGAGGCAAAGTTACAAAGTTTCGTTCAGCCACCTCCTGAAGATATTCGTACTCTTCAGGAGTCAGCCGTATCGACACTTGCGGGTTTTTAGATGGCATTTATAGCAATTAGTCATACTATTTAACCATCTTAAGCTCCTGCCATTTCATCACTCAATATTTCAGCAAGTGTTCACAGGTGCTAGCACTTGCTATATATTAGCAAGTGTGAACCAAAAACAGCAAGCGAAACGTTAACGAATGCCAAGCCGAGCGCAATACATAGTGATAGATGCGAGTTAAATAAAGCATACGCGGGTTTTTTAAGCCTTCCCGGTTATCGTCCACTATCTGTGCGTTTATAAAGCGTTCATTACTGTTTGTAGCTGTAAACTCATCGCCCAACTATTAAGCCAACTCAAAATATGCAAACCCCCAGACTCTTTAATCTGGGCGAGTCCATCGTTTCCGAATCTCTGATTTCCGATTGCTCATTGTCAAAGCAAGCGTTAAGTCAGATTCTCCAAACATCTCGCCCGACTGTGTGGCGCTATGACGAACTTGCTTATTGGGAAATCCCAGATTACAAGCAAGAGTACCCAGAGTTGCCTAAAGAACAATGGCTAATTAAGAAACAAAAACGCGATCGCCAAGTCCCGCTAACTTGTTATCAAATCTGGGTGATTTCTGCAATTCAGATTTGCTTCAAGCACTATCGCAAAGAAGCCCCAGTGAAGGATTACATCAAAGCAAATGGGTACGTTTTCTCCCGCGCTCGCTACGAATCACGGATACGGCAACTTGCGGCTATCGCAGCAGCTTAAATGACAATTTATCAACGAATAAGGATCTAAAATCATGCAACTATTGTTTGAAGTCTGCCAGGAACTCGGAATTGCAATTGACGACGCTCGTATGTGCCTGATGGATATTCGCCCCGATTGGGAAACCACAGATACATGTTCGACTTCTGAAGCTGATTTAATTCGTCAAAGCGTCCGCGCCGCACTGCCAGAAAGTAATGGTGAAATCACCCCCGTTGCGGACATGGATTTAACCCAGCAAGAGCAATTAATCAATAACGCATCTCAAGTATTAGGCTTTCCCCTAGTCCTGGCAGCCATGCAAGAAATCAAAGCAATTGATACTTTGCATCAAGTTAAGAATGCGATCGCCCTCAATGTTATTGACCGTCGGCAAGCCGAATTAGATGCAGCCATAAGAGAGCGATCAATCGGCAGACAGCAAGCTTACGTAACAGCAATTGAAGACCTCGCTTCGCAGATGCAAAAACCTATTGAAGTAGTGGCGGGAATGAAAGCCGACATTGATGAAACTAATGCCAAGCTGGATGCGCTGCTGGCGACTGTAAAAGCGGGGAAGTAATTTACGTTAGGGACAAAAACATGAACCATTTAATCGACATTGCAGGCATCACGACACTCGGCACAGTTGGTGCGATCGCCACAGTTGCTTTCTCTGCGATTAACCCAATTGGTGCTGCCTTGCTGATAGCGGGCGCGGTGATGTGGGCAAAGAATTCGCACAGTTAACCACAGAAAAAATTATGGACGAATTAACTGAAGTACTGGTATTTGACGACGCGACCGGCGCTCTCCATCGTAAAGAAACTGGATGCCATTCAGCAGCTACTAAACGACTTCAGATCCAAGTATCCTCACACCTATTCTTACCTTTGCAAAACGGCAGGAGACACGGGTGAGATGACTTTGGGTGATGGTATTAGCGCATTGGATTGGGCGATGAATCACGTAGCTCTTGATGAGTAAACAGCATCCCTTAGGAGCGCGATCGCCCCTCTGCCAAGACAAGCGATCGCCACATCGAACACCTTCAAGTACCCGAATATGCAGATTTTAGCAGCTTTATTGATTTTGGCAATCATTGTACCGCCCCCATCCGAGCCAGAGCCAGAACCGCAACACCGGGGGGGAGGCAGGCGGTTACAAGCCCCTCAAACAATCATCATTTACACCACTACTAAAGGATTTAACCATGTCTGAATACGTTTTTGAAGAAGAACCAGTTTACCCACCTTTTACCGGGACAGAATATCTCGCAGCCTACGAAACAATTGATCACCATCCCTACGCCGTGGCGTTTGGTCAGTTCTTAGGCAATGGCATCCACGAAGACACAGCAAATGAATTAGCTTTTGGGTTGCACAGTGCCATTTCTCAAATCAGTGACGATCCATTTAACGAGTTGCGCGTTAAAGCCGTAAACATCTTTGATCGGCTAAACGAGCTTAACTATTGGGAGTTCTCGGCAGAAGAGGATGGCGATCGCGAACCCGAAAATTTTGTTTTTACTGAATAAACATATGCGGGGGTAGGTGCGCCTGCCCCCACTGAAACCATGTCATCCAGAGCAGACAAATATATCTTTCCTACCGCAGTAGCAGGACTTGGGGGAGCCTTAATCGTCGCTCCACTATTTATCCAAGTCCCTAGTGAATACGCTACCTTCGCAACTAAAAAACAGTTGGCAGAAAGTGAAGAAATCCAGCGCGATCGCATCCAGCAGAGAAAGACGACTGCCGAGTTGATTCAAAAAACTGGACTGTTGCCAGAGGGTAAAACTCTACGGTTAATTGACTACGACAACAGCACCAAGCGCCCTCGGATGAAGAATCAAACACTTCAACATTATTTAGCGGATGAAGTCGTATTTGTTTATGACCGTAGCAACATTTGCGCTGGCAGAATTCAAAATCGCAAGTTCATTTGGAAGGGCGACACATCAACAGCCTGCAAAAACGCACCAGTAATTAACTCAGATCAATAACGCTCCTTGAAATTATGGAAAGTAACAAACCACCTTTAACAACTTCAGATGGTCGAACACCTTTAAACAGTCCGCCCGGTAAACAGCAGAAAGATAAATCAGATATTTTTCACACTCTCGCCAAATGGCTTGTTGTTTTAATTTCAATTATCCCACGGTTTTTAGCTTCAATTATGGAGCATTTTAGTGAGGCTGGAAGTGTCGGTGCTGTTGCACTTGGATCGTTAGTCTTTACAGTGGGGGTTTTGTTTACGGCTGATTCATATTGGCAATCATTATTTGAGGGCGCTGCACTGATGCCTTTCTTTGAACAAACTTGGGCTGGTTGGTCGTGGCTACCCGGTTTTACCTTGTTCCCGCCACGCGCTTGGGCAGGAATTATTTTTAATCCCGCTTTCGTTTTTGCCGTCGCCCTCAGCTTTGTTATCCAAATTATTCAATCAGCAACGATTCGCAATGCTGCATTTGGAGTAAAAGCTGTTAGCGGGGTATCACCAAGGACAGTTGGGTTGATCGCAATCGCTTCGTGGACTTTTGATTTAATTCAAACATTTAGCAGTCGCAACCCCTTACAATTTTCTGACCCAGGTGATATTTTCAAATGCCTCATTTATAACTTGTTTTCTATTGTGGCTGCCGAACTTGGCTATGTTGTTTATCGGATGTTAAAGGGCTAATTAAACGCGAACGCTTTAAGCGTGATGCTCCTCATCAAATGGGGGCGTTCGCCTGACAATCTCACACGCGCTCTTTTATGGAAGACAAACCACTTTTACCACGACTGGAAACACCACAGACGGCACATATCCGTGCGTCTTATCCCACGATTGAATATCTTGAAAATGATTATGTGGCTGATTGGCTGAAGGAACGATGTGACCAACTTTTAGAGTTAGCAAGGGAGGAACGTTCCGGCATCAATGCAAATAAATTAATATCGGGTGCAGTGTTAACCACTGGATTTTTTCTGCACGCATTATCACCACTAGCACCCGTTGGTGTGGTATTGGGATTGGTGGGATATATTCACGGATGCTTTATTGATGCTAATCGCACCGGTTCATTTTCACCGCTTCCATTTGTGAGGGGGAATATTTTGGATCTAGCAGGCACTTTAGGCAATGCGGAGCTAAGAGAATCGCAAAATAATGATGCAAACGAATTTGAGCAGCTGCAACATTATCTTTCTCCAAGAGAACGGAAAGAGTATGAGTTTTTAAATACGCATTTTGCACTTTTAGCTGATTACTTGACGCAGGTGGAACCTCTCAAAAGGTTTCATGCTTACAGATGGATATTTGATAGTTTCCTTCAATTTAAAGGGGCGCTTCCCTCAAAAGAACAAGTGATCAAGCACATGGTTAACGTCGCGCCAGACTTGAGAGTTGATAGCGTGAGCATTGAGAGAATTGAAAAACACCGCGCATCCCTTACAGTTAAAAAGCCGAAGTTTATTGAACCGAAGTTACCTAAATTTATTACTAACGAGGAATTGTATGGTGACGCTATTTACAAACCAAATCAACCGATTTCCTTACTTGAATCAAAAGAACCCACTCAGAACGGTAGCTCCTCGTTAGATGTACCTGATGATGTATCTAAAATGAACCAAAACGCCTGGGATATTTTGCAGGCGCTGGTAACTGATGCCGATAAAAGTAAATTGGGTGGCTGCGTTATTCTCGCTGCACCAGGCGCGGGTAAAACTACATATCTGGGTACGGCTTGGGGGCGCTTAAAACAAACCTATGGCTCACGCCTTAACTCTTTGGCAATTGTAGTTAAGCGCTCTGATGTAAAGAGTTTTCAAGGTGTATCTGATAATTGCTTGTGTGTTGATGCAAGTCCAAGGCAAGCTGCCATCGCAATCTTGCGTTTTATTGAAAACTCCAAAAACAAAGACAACTCAATTCGCAGACTGTTCTTGGATGATTTTCTGACTATGAACAAATACTTTGAAACGGCACTAAGAGGGTTATATATAAATCCTACAACTTTTGATGTTGTCAGTTCCAAAAAAGAGGACATGGATGCTCAACCATTTATTGAGACGCTACACACGGCACTTAATCAATTGTGGTTGGTGGGGCGGGAAAATAATGCAGCGTTGTGGGTGTCATCCCATTCCTCTAATGTCGATAATCTTCCTTTTATTGGTGGCAGTCAAGCCCGTTCAGTCGGCGAGATTATCTTTCTAGCCAAGAACGATAAGCGCGAGTTTATTGAACAAGCTCTTAACAATCCAAGCTTGATAGGAGATAATACAAAGCGACAAGAATTAAAAGCAGAGCTAAATAGCGTAAAAGCAGATATTAACGAGCCATTAATACTAGCTAACTTCAACAATTGGACTTTCGGGATTATACCGAATGAAGTACACAGAGAGTACCAGGAATTTAGAAAGGATTGGGAAACGGTCGCGCCAGTAGTAAAGCTAGGCGAAAAACTTAGTGACGTTATTCAAGGCTTAGAAAAGTCCCTGGAACTAGCAATCGAGTCACCGGAAGAAAAAGAGGAAGTTTCGGGTTTTGACTTCAATAAAGCCATTGAAGTTTTACGAACCTTTAAAGGCAAGGATTGGATGAAACTAGGTGACGCTAGAGCCAAATCTAAGCCACTTCGTAAAGTTACTCGTGACGCTGATGATATCAGGCTGCTTGTTAGCTTCTTGCAGAAAGATGGAGAAGCTGAGTTGAGGGAAGGTGATTTATTTTTAATACTTGATAAGTCTTCCTGACCTCTCCTGCCCTGCTTGACCGCAAGGAGTGAAAGTGCCCTTTAAGAGCGGTCAGGAGGTAAAGGGCAGCGGTCAGGAGACAGCGGTCAGCAACGGACAGATGGCTCAACAGCGCGGGTCAGGGGCGGTCAGCACTTTTTATTTCCTGCCCTGTCGATGTGACCTCCTGCCCTACCTTATGACCGTCGCTGCCCAGGTAGCTGACCGTTGCTGACCGACTAATTGTATCTCTACAAATACCAATTAAACTACTAATAATTGCCATGTACACCATTCCAGAGCTACTCAACAATCTCACCAGCATTCAATACGACCAGCGAATCTTTATTATCGATTCAAACTATCAACAGTGGTATATAGAAGTTGAAGAAAGCTACGACGAAGAAACGGAAGAATGTTTTCCAAACGCAAGAGTTCAAAACTGGGACAAGTGCTATTTATTTTCTGATAGCACGGGAGAAACAGTAGCTCAAGCTGTTTCTCAATGCCTTTACGATGTTGGTTTAATTGATGATGCAACCTACTCACAATTATCTTGGGTAAAACCATGCAACTATTTAACAGACTAACCACCACAATTAACCGTTACCTAACCGCAATAAGCGACCAACAAATCATTGATCAACGCCTGACGGAACTATTTGAGATAGAGAAAGAAGTAGCAGCCAAGCAAGCGCTTCTAGGAGATGCCGAAGGGGATGTTTTACAGGTCTTAACCCACTCTGAACAAGTTAAGTTGTTGAGAGCGCTGGTAATACAAAAAGTCGCTAATGGGGAAAGTGCAGAGGAAGCACTTAATGCTTTGGCGATAATAGAAAACACCCCGCCACATCCCATTAAGCGCGACTATCTTTATTCCATCCCGGTGCTATCAGAAATCGGCGACATTATTCGGTGTGGATTTTGGTTGACGGTATTAACTCCTGCGGTAATTGCGCTAATGCTTTGGCTTAATCCAGCGATGTGTAAGCCGATTGGAGGTAGTGCGAATAATAGTCAAGTTTGCAGTGCCGCTCGTGCCTTTGACAAGTTGTTCTACAATTACCAAAATAAATAATTATGTTCACACCCGCACAGCTAGACTTGTTAATTCTTACCCAATGGGGAGAAGATTGGACACCCGAATATTTCCCCTAAGCGGTCACGCTCGGCAGGCAAACAATTCGATATATCAAGCGAGCGAACTTGAAACTTTAATGGCGTGGATTGAGACTTTAAATCCTGAGAAAATCCGCTTTCCTGCAAATGGCTCTGATGCTACGGGCGTGATATTTAATTAAGTCCGAAATCCCTCATTTCTCCGCATTTCTCGCATCTCTGCTATTTGGCATTCGGTTCCCAAGTTAGCTGTTCAAAGTCAGGCATATTTTCCTCTCTATCCCGTGAGTAGGCGCTTGGCTCTAGTCCGACGACTTCGGTTTCTGGGCTGAGTTCTGCGACATGGTTCATTTTTATGTCCGATTTTTGGTCATCTTCTCCTATTATATTTGTGGTGAGTAATGATTCAGGAAACTTATAAAGTTATTCAACATCTTTATGTTACTGGGTGATATAGTCCCGTATGAGAGTTAAATTCCCACCCGATACCAGAAGTATCCTTACGTTTAGACCATCCAACAAAAAGTGGCGGTGGCTGGCAAATACGCTCTTTGCGTACAGTTTCTACATTCACACCTAATCTTTTAGCTAAATTTTCTTCTGTTAATGGCTGAATCCGAGTAGTTTGTCCTTGATAATATGAATTGTTATAGTATGATTTATTCCGCTTTGGTTGGTTGTTGAGGTTATTTTGTATCTGGATAATTGCCTCAGCAAATTGTGCCATTCGGGTTGTCATCCCCTCGATTTTTTGTTCTAGTGAGGCAAGGCGTTTGGTTGAGTCCGTTTCATTGCGAGGCGACCCACCCAACAACTGTGACTCCAAATTATCAAGCCGTTCGTAAATAGCTCCTATCGTTTGACTTGTAGCATTAGATGTGCTATCACTGCTGCTGTCCAACGCCAATATTAATTCATCCAAACCTTGAAGTACCTCGCTTGTGCGTCCTTGTCGATGCAACCGGGATAATTCCCTGACTGCGGGAATTAGGGCAGTGGGGACGCGGATCATTTGGCTTGGTTTATTTTCATCACAGGAAGAAGACATGTTGATATCGCCATTGATAGCAACGAAGACCGATATCGAATCTTATTGCATTGATATCACAATATCAGGAATTGGATGCTGAAAGCATTATTTGATTAACCGTTCTGGCTCAACACATAAGAAAGTTGGAGTGATTGTGCAGCCCCAACAGCCCAACCTCCAAAGCTCCGCGCTGTCAAAGGGTCTGCTTCCCCCCCCTCTGGGAGTCCCTTCTGAGACTCAAGTAAACGTGTTAGGCTAATTATCGAAAACCTTTCTTTTCGATAGTTTATGCCGCCACCAGATGATGATGGTTCTTTAGCACGGGCAAATCCCTTTGCGATCGCCCTTGAACGCGATTTGTTGCAAGAGTTGTTGGTGGGCAAGCGCAATAAGAGTACTCGGCACGAGTATGCGAAGGATTTAAAGAACTTTTTCATGACGGTGTGCGGTCAAGAACCAACTGCGGTGTTGGTGGCGCAATTCCTACAAATGGACAGGTTTTCGGCGGTGACGCTGGTTTTGCGCTATAAGGCGATGCTGGTTGACCAGGAGTTGAAGGAAGCGACTGTCAACAGGCGGTTGGCGGCAATTAAGGCACTGGTTAATTATGCCTATAAGGTGGGGAAGTGCGACTGGACGCTTGCAGATATTAAGTGTGAGAAAGTAAAGCCCTACCGGGATACAACGGGGATTGGTCCGGAAGCATTTAAGAAAATGTTAGCAGTACCCGATAGAGAAACGTTGAAAGGGAAACGGGATTATGCGCTGCTGCGGCTGTTGTGGGCAAATGCGTTGCGGCGTGAGGAGGTTTCCCACTGCAATATTGAGGATTTGGATATGTATGCAAGGACGCTGGCTATCCTGGGAAAAGGGAGGGGAACCCAAAAGGAAAATATCGATTTGCACGCCCTTTCTTGCAATGCGCTACAGGATTGGTTGTTGGTGCGTAAAGAGTTAGATATCAAGCAACCGTTGTTTATTTCGCTACGACCGCTATATGGGCATCGGCTGACGGGCGATGGCATTCGCAAGATTGTTGTGGCGATTGCAAAGCGGGCTGGTATTTCTAAAACTATCAGCCCGCACAGAATCAGGCATTCGTCGGTAACGGCGGCGTTGGATGCGAGTAGTGGAGATGTCAGAAGCGTGCAAAAGTTAAGCCGCCATGCGAGTTTGAATACTTTGATGATTTACGACGACAACCGCACTAAGGCGCAGGGTAAAATCACGGCGTTATTGGAAGATTTGGTTTGAGATAATCGTTATTATAAGATTGCTGAGGAATAAAGCAATTACTAGGACTCACTGTTATCAATTGATACATTAATTACTATCCGATTTTCTGACGGATGTTTGTAATGTGGTTGGTTAATTTGGGGACATAAGTAGTCAAAAGAACTATCGGTATGTTCTAGTTGCATCTGACGGGGTGCATCCTTCCTCAATAACCGCATCCCCAATTTTTTCGCAGCGCTTGCAATTGCAGGCTGCTGCTCCAGTCGCTAATATTTCTTTGAGGTTATTGGCAATATTGATAAATCCCCTAGTATTTGTATTTTTAGGTAGTTGAGAGGCAATTTCTACTAATCGCTCAATTTCTGAACGATATTGTACTAAAAGAAACTGGTCGATTTGACATTGGCTGCGACAAGTTTTTACATCACCAAATTCGTCGGCAAACTGCTTTAATCCCTCGGCTGGATTTTTTAAATCAACGTTAAGCGGTACAAGAGCACGGGCGCAGGCAGTTGAATCAATATTGGTATTGTTAAACTTTCTTCTTAGAATTAGTTCAAAACGTTTGATATAAATCGCTAAGATAGATAAAGCTTTTTCTTTATCTTGGTCACTGCTGAAATTAAGTTGGTGCGTACTAAATAATTGAGGTATAAGCTGTAAAATAGCTTTGAGTTCGCTTGCCTTGAATTTATTGCTCCATAAAGCGATAGCATCTCCAATGCTGTTGATAGTCGTAAGACGCAGTACAAAGTAGAAGGAAATAAGATTAATAAGATAACTGCGCTTTATTTCCATCTGAACGTAGTTGGAAATGTTTTGCTGTTGGTCCCCAAATTGAGACTCAAAATACTGCTTGTAGACTTGCGTACCAAGTAACAGAGAACGTAACACGCTCGGTGTCTAAAAAGTGTTGAGGGACAGATTTATCCTCCTAGCGCGACATGTACCTCGTCTGAGTCGTTATCCAGGCTATTGTCAAGCTTTACCCCAAACGGTAGGGTATCAAAGCCTAAGTTTTCGAGTGTTAAAATAGAGTCTTCGATATCTACATTGGTGATTGTTTCTTGATTCACTAGGGATGTAAGTAAGTCATAAACTCCCTGGTACTGACTGGCTTTGTAGTCAATCCAGCGGTTGGAATATGCAAGGGCATCATGCAGCGCCATTACCACTTCTGTATAGGGATTAAAAGGTAATTTATCGCGCAACGAGCGCATTGTACGCAATAAGTTATCTGCATAAACAGCCGCCATTGGTTGTCCAGAATAAGAGGAGAGCTTTTGTAAATCTACCAATATAGCTTTGGTCATTTCTTCCTGTGTTGCTTCTAAGACGGTTTGTTCGGCACTCATTATTTTTCTCCTTAAAAAAGTATGATTTTTTCGGAGCGCTTTTCTTACGCTTATTAGTTGTTGTTACTTGACTACTTTGCGTTCGACTTTTTCGATCTGGCGCGTCAAATTATTAAGTTTGGTTAGGCTGGAGCGAATATTTCCTGCCTCCTTCCGGCTTTTTAACCGCTTCTTAGCTTCTTTCGTAACTTGCTTCATCACTGATTCCTTGTCCTTACAAGTTACGTAAAACGCTTCAAGTAATGTTTCGATTGTGACTTTTTCTCGGTTGCACAACTCGTCGAGTTCGTCTTTAATCGGGGTTTCCAACCGCACGGGTATTCTAGCAGCAATTTCTGGAAAGTTGGCGAGTAATTCTTCTAATCGCTTGAATTCTGATATTGGTTGCTGTGCTACATCCGTGTTAATTGTATAATATGTGTTTTGTGCTTGTGACTGCAATACATCAATACGTGGCTCCACGGTAGGTTGGGTTGCGCGATCGCGAATTTCATCTAAAAGGCTCATTGGTTGCTCCTGCTACTATAAATTACACTGTTACGTAGGGGATTAGTTTTGCGTACTGTTCGGCTAATGCTGGTTTTAGTTTCTGTGCCAATATAGAAATTGGATATTCCAGTCCCGGTTGTCCTAAGTCTGTTGGGGATACCCGTTGGTTGATAGCATTTTTATATACATCAGATTCAAGCAGGTGAGGCAGCATTAAGTCTTTCCCCACAATTTCACCCATGAGCGTGATACTGCTTTTGGTAGCTTTGGTGGGGTTTACACCCGTCCACTTGGCACGAAAGGGTACTACTCCCAAGAGTGAGCCATAGGGTAATGCGGGCTGAAATTCCTTTACCAGTCCGAGTGTTCGTACCAACGACTGCACTCCCTTGACGTTGGCTTCTGCGGGGATTATCCACTTGTCACCGGCACCAAGGGAAGTTTGGGCAAGGTGCGATCGCTCTGGTGGTGGGTCTACAATAATCACCCCAAAGTTGTTGGCAATGGCTTGTAAGCGATTTCTCAGGATAAATAAACTAATCCCGCTGCTTGCTAGTTTATAGTTGGCGTTCTCTAACCCGTCATCCGAGGGGATTAAAAACAAGTTGGCGTTGCTGATGGTGTATGAGTCAAGTTGGACATCTGGTACTGGGGCGATGGCATTAACAAGGGGTGTTTTCTCTTCTGTAGTGGTGATTACCTCTAGCAATGTAGGGGTATTTGGTTGCACCTTGACCCCTAAAAAACTAGTAAGCGATGACTGCGGGTCAGCATCAATGAACAGTACGGGAATTCCCAATCGCCCCAGGTATCGACCTAGCATCAAGGCAACGGTTGACTTGCCCTGACCCCCTGCCAATCCTAGGGTGACGATTGTGGGAGTTGAGAAAAGTGGCATTGTAGTAAAGTATAAAACAATTAGACAATAATTTTATAGTATTTTATTACAATTATACATTTGTACAAAAGCAATAATGTACAGATGAAAGCTATATATAACAAGCTTTAAGAGCTTCTATTTCCGCTTGAGAAGGGATTTCGGCTCAATGCCCTGATATTTCGCCAACGGTATCGTTATTTTGGCAAGTCCCCATTTATATTTCCAATTGTTTGCTCAAAGGCTCTTTGAAAATTATGCGGGGGTATGCCAACCATTAAAGCCGCGTCATTGCGTAAATGAATCTCTACATTACGTTCACGCTCAAGAAATAAATTGGCTTGCGGCAAATATCTAGGAGACAGAAAATGAATTACCTGGTTGGAAGAGCCACGCCAACCCTTGTTGTCGTTAAGCTCTTGTATATATTGCCCATCAATAAGGACATCAATGATATTGAGAACTTTATCGATATTGTGATCGCATTTTGACCGCAGTTGCTCTATAGTAAAACCTGTAAAACAAATGATGGATATATCTCTTTCTTGTCTCAAGAGAGTGAATAGCTCCAACAAAGCCTCTGCTTGAAGCATTGGTTCACCTCCTGAAACTGTTATCCCCTCTGTATTTGACGTAGAAAGCACCATATCTGCTAACAGTTTCGGCTCGATTAAAGTTGCTTTTATCATGGGTATCCAATCCGGAGAAATGCAGTTTCGGCAACGAAAACAGCAACCTTGAACCCAGATTACAAAACGCTGCCCAGGACCGAGAGTGTGTGTAGCAGGACAAATTTCTGCAATATTTAGGAGAGACATATTTAAAAGGTAACAATAGATTTTTTCTGCGCTGTCTCGTGTTGAATCCGAGCATCAGAGAGTTCTTTGTCCAGATCAGCTAATAATTGACGAACTGTTTGGATAATCCTATCAACTTTATTTCTGTCCAGGGGTAGAAGATTTTGAGCCAGAATATTATCAGCTTGATAGTGAGCATGGAGATGAGAATATATTTCATCTGTTTCTTCTGCGTATTTGTTGAATTGTTGAATTGCTGTTTGTAGTTTATCCCATGTTTGCTGATAATTTTGTCTTTGCTGTGCTAAATCATTAAGAACAACTGCTAAAGGTTCAGATAGTTTTGCACATTCTTCCTGAGTTAGTCTAATTAATTCTTGTGCAACAGTCTTTATAGTTGATTGATGTGCCAAATTTTTTTGCTGATAATTCTCAATCTGCGCCTCAAACAGCTTTTGCTGCTCTTGCAATTTTTTCAAATTATCTTCCAGTTGATTATTTTGCTGTGTCAAATTTTTCAGTTCATTTTCTAGGTTAGCTTTTTGTTGTTGTAAATTTTCCTTCAGTTTACTTTCTACATCAGTGGATTGTTCTTTAATTTCTTGAATCGGCAATGCTATTTCATTATTACTTGGTTGTTCTCTTGGTAATGTTTCTGATTTACTAGCACCTGATGTACTAGATTCAGAATTTGGAGAATTAAATTCTTTTTTATGAGATCCACTAAGTTTTTTATGATTATCTAATTGAGCTAAAGCTTTCTGAATCATCACAACTTTTTGATGTGAATCACCATATGCACGAGTATTAATTTCTAGAGCCTGACGATATAATTCTCCTGCTTCGTCAAACTTTGCTAGTGATTCATAAACATAAGCAAGATTACCCATGTTAGTAGCAATGCTGGGGTGATTCTCTTTAAAAATATGCTTTGTAATCTTTAATGCCTCTTCATATAATTTAGCAGCTTCTTGATAACACGCTTCTTTACTAGCATCTTTGTCATCAAGAGCTTGATTTGTGAGATGACTTGCCAATTTATTCAGAATATTAACGACATTTGGATGTTCATTACCAAGTAGTTGTCGGCTTACATCTAATAACCTTTTATATAAAGCAACTACCTCATGATAACGACCTTGAGACTTATAAAGTTCAATCAGTCTCATTAATCCCTCTGAAAAATCAGGATTAATTGACTTGTCTTGATTATATATACCAATTGCATCAGTATACATAGATTCCGCCTCTGCTTCGCGGCCAAGAGAACGGTTTAACTCTGCAATCTCCAGCATATATTCACAAACATTTGGGTTATCTTTCCCAAATACCTGCTTCGCCACTGCTAACGACTTTTGATAGAACTGTTCTGCATCTTCTTTACGATTTTGGCTAACTAAAAAACCAGCTAAAACAGACAATTTTTCACCTAATTTTGGATGGCTATCTCCTAGGGTTTGTTGAAACACTTCAATCGCTTCTCTGTATAGACTCTCCGTTTTTTCGTACTCTTTTTGAGAAAAACTAACATCTGCAAGGACACACAGCAATTCACCATACTTCGGGTGACTTGTACCAAGTACAGATTTGTACATTTTTTGTGCTTTTGTTAGGTTTGGCTTGGCTTTATCAGCAGATCCTTGTTCCAGATAATTTACCGCCAAACGCAATAGAGATTCAGCAACATCTGTATGTTCTTTTCCATAAATCCGTTCTTGTATTTCTAATGCTTCTCTATAAAGTATTTCTGCATCTTCATGACGACCTTGTGCAGTGTAAATTGAACCAAGGTTCATCAGGTTTATAGCATGAGTAGGATGTCCTGTATTATCTTTAGATTTGTTAATCTCAATGGCTTGTAGGCAAATTTCTTCTGCTTCTTGATGTCGCCCTTGAGCAAGATATACTTGTGCTAAATTACTCAAATATATGGCATATATGGGATGCTCATCTCCAAAAGTATCCTCTACTATCTTTTGAGCATCGCTACAAAATTCCTCAGCAGCACCAGTTAAACCTTGTTCTAGATAAAGAGTAGAAAACTTGATCAAAACATCAATAACAATCACAGGATTTTTCTGTAAGTATTGCTGACGTTCTTCAGATTCAAACTCTCCCAATTCAAATAGTTTTTCATAAAGTTCTCCAGCTTCCTGATATTTTCCTCGAATTCGACAGACATCAGCTAAAGCACTCAAACTCGGAATCAAATCGAGACTCAAATTGGGAGTGAGGTTACGGTCTTGTTTAGCAACTATTTCTTCCAGAATTCTCAAGGATTCTCTGCAATAATTCTCTGCGTTTTCAAAATAACCTTGAGTAGCTAGTAGCTTTCCTAAATCACTCGACACATTCGCTTCAAAAACAGCTTTAGCCTCTTCTTCATCAAAGGCATTCTTTGCTTGTGGCAGTAGTTCTCTCAGGGATTTTTCTGCTTTTCTGAAGTTACCCTGTCGTGAATATATATGACTTAGTTCATATCGACTCCAAAGCAAGTTTATGTCTTTTGTTATTCCACGAGATGCCATTTGTGATTGACATTTTTCTCCCCAGTCTGCGGCTTGAGCATATATTCCTAAATAAGAATATATCAGCAACAGCCACGTATGAGACATGACAATTTCACTACCGTCCATTAAATAAGAGAAGGTTGTTGCTATTTCTTCAATGTGTGTGACAACCAGCATAATTGGAGTATTGTCCACAGCATCAGGAGATTCTCCACGTAGCAGTTGATTGACTAAATTCATTATCTCACAACAGAAGCTTTTTTTGAGATCATCTGTACCATTAGATTGATCACACTTGTTTTTTATGAACTCACGGACTAGATGATGAAATTGATATAAGCTAGTTTCTTGACGTTGTAGGAGACTGAATTTTAATAGCCAGTCATCTCTCAGTTTTTCTACGTTATTAGGTTTCTGCTCGAACTGTAAATGTTCAACTATCCACCAAGGAATAGGAGCAAGAGCAAATAAACTCAACAAATAACTCAGTTGTTTTGCATCCTCACTCAATTCTTGCCAGCTAAGTTCAAAAGCAGCAGTAATACTTCTTCCTTGATGATCATCATTAATAGCTTCTTGTGCTAGCTTTTCTTTTTCTAGTCGTTTCTGCATTGCTGACACAGATAAATCCTGTTTTCTATCTAGATACCGACCTACTAACTCTAAACCCAAAGGCAAATAATCGAGCCATTCACAAAGCTGCTTTGCATAATCCATTTCTTTATCAATGCGCTTATCCTCTTCTCTCAGAATTGATCTCAGTAGTTTCAAAGCAACAGACTCATTCAAAACAGAAATCTCTAAAAATTTAATCCCAGGTGGTCCATAGGTTAAACGTGTTGTAATCAATACCTTAAAACGGTCTTCCGAAGGTAAGTAGTTAAAGATTCTGGCAAAATCGTTTACGTCATCGAAAACAATTAAAACTTTTCCTTCACGCCAATGTGACCAACAAAATCCCAACTGATTGCGGATATCTAAGTCTTTTGGAGGGTCAATACCAAGAAACGAACGAGCAAAGTCTAAAATGCTCTTGGCAACATCTGTATCTCTAGCTGAGAGCCAGCAAATACCACCTCCATAGATTTCTTGGTATTGGCGTGCATATTGAATAGCTAGCTCAGTTTTACCAATGCCACCAGTACCGTAGAGAGCAATTACATAGAACTGCATGAAGTCCTCATAGATGTTTTTAACTACCTCTTCACGACCGATAAACTCTGTAGCGTTGGGAAGAGGAACATTCATGGGAAAACCCGTAGGCTGTGAAGTTACAGGACTTGTCCCCAAAATCTGGTTCAGAATACCAACAGTTGTCGTACCCCCCTGATTCACTAAGCCTGCTTTTTGTGCAGAGATAGAATAATTTTCATTACTGGGCATAATTTAGCTTCCTTGATTGCTGTATATTCACTTGACAATAAGTAAAACTTTACTTGAATCTTGATGTAAGAATATCTGCAAAGATTTCCAATTCGCACTCTAAGCTCTGCTGAGCTTTACAGTCTTCAATCACTAAATACAATATATTTGCATGGCTGACTCGCATTCCTACTCGCCAATTGTTATCGCTAGAATAATTCGGTAATTGTCTACCATCTAACTTGACTTCTTTAAAAATACGCCCTTGTATATTGGCATCTACCCACACAGTTATAGTTAACAGATGTTTTGTAAATGCTATTAGTAAAGGTCGGTCGATAAATTTGGTGTTTAGTAAGTCATCTAAATTTGTGCCACTTTGGATAATCGGAATCAACTGTTGTTCTTTTTCCGCATGAGCATTCAAACTTTCTCCCACAATGCCAAATGTATATGCACATCTTTCAACGGGGTCAATTAAGCTGTTAGCTATGAGACATGCACCGTGGGAGATAGCAAAAGAACTGTGAGCATTGTTGAAGTTGGGATCAGAACGGGGGTCGTTTTCTTGAATATCCAGAGTTTGCAGGATAGCATTTTGAGCTAGGATAAATTGGGATAAATCACCTATAAGAAACAGAAAATCAAACGATTGTTGATGGCTTTGCATCCAGATTTGCAAGCGTTGGCTCATCTCCTGAATTGTGTTTTGGATAGGTGCAAATGCTTCACTGATGTGTCGGCATTTGACTGCATATCCACCACCAAAGCAATAGAGGTTGTATTCTGACATTGCCTCTGGCATTTTCAAATATGTCATCAGTCTGCTAGTACTTTCTGGTTGAGAGTTAAGTTTTTTTAAGTCAAAATCTCTCAGTAAACGCATAAATTCAGGATTTTCTTTAGTTAAAGAATCCCCATGTTTTTGAGTATAGGCTAATTGTACACATCGGCGATCAAAGGCAAAATCTGCATCTTCTTGTGAGTCTGAATAGATAACCTTGACTTTGTTCGTCGTACTGATGGCACACAAACTCAGGTTCAAACTACTACTCCCTAGATGACAAACTAACAGGTTGCCATGTGTTTTTAGGTGCTGGTGTTGCTTTTGCCAAATCCAGTATGCAGCAGCAGCAACAGAATCACTAATTAATTGAAAATTCTTTTCTGCTATGCCCAGTTCGTTCACAATTAGCTGCTCTAAATATCTTTTTTCTGGACTAGTGATATCTCGGTAATAACTTTCTGGTATAGAGATAACTAGGCTGGCAATCTTACCTTTTTGCTGACTAAAACTAGAATTCTTAACTGTTGAGGAAAACAACAACTCACGTAAAAAATCTGCTGTGACAGTCATGCGTTCGCGCTGCTGTCGCTCCCGATTCCAATACTCTAAGGCATGAAAAAGCAGTTGCTTCTCAAAGCGCCCATAGCAGTCTATATTTGGGTTACAGATTATCTCAATACGAGCTGCATCACCAATTACTATGCTATTACCATCGTATACAATCCAACCGGTAATGTGTTTTTGTTTATTATCAGACTCGTACTCAAAGATATGTAATTCACCGTTCGCTAGGTAAGAAACTACTGAGTTAGCCGTACCAAAGTCAAGCCCAACTTGATGTGGAAACATAAAATTTAATTTATAAAACTAAACATTAAGCTGCTTGCTGTGTGTTGTTCTGTCGCTAACGCACTAGCTACAACAAAACCTACCTGACAAATTTAAGATTTACTTTACAAATCAGGTCTAACCATCGCTTTTGAGTATTGTCATAATAGTAGCCAGTGATCAACTGAGAATATCAGGATATTTTTTTGTTTTGATTTTAACTCAATTTTAGAAAACAATAATGTGCATTGTTTTTATTTTAGTGATAAACTAACCACTAATCCTAGTAAAAACCTGGATTTTTTTCTGCGTCGAGATAAAAAACTATCATTTTTTAGGTGTAAAAAGTAAAAAAAATTACATTAATAAATGCAATTAAATTTTATTACTCCCTTCCCGCTCGAAGAATACTTATTTAACGAACCGCGAAGACACGAAGGACACGAAGGAGGAAGAAAAAGAAGATAGGTAATTTTGTAGCGGGAAGGGGGTAATAGCCAACTTACAGCCTAACAATATGAGAATTGTGGAGATTGGTCATGAGGGAGTTGGTAAAACAACATTCATGGCATCTATGTACGGTACGTTACAAAGAGGCATTGAAGGATTCAGTTTACGGGCAACTTACATCAACGATCACAATAGGCTGATTAAACTTGCCAAAAATATAGAACAGAATAAGTATCCTGCTCCTACAGACCAAAGGCACGAGTATCAATTTTACTTACAGTATCAAGGTAAAGATATTTTCCCCTTTACATGGGCTGACTATCGGGGGGGAGCTATCCGAGAAACTCAAGACAGCGAACAGGCTAGATTGTTGCAGAAAGATTTACAGCAGGCAGATGGTGTTTTAATTTTTTGTGATTGTCAGGCTCTTGTACAAAAAGATAGCCGAAGAAATCAAATTGGTAGAATGACGGCACTGATTACAAATGCGTTAAAAAATATAGAACGCCCGATTGGACTTGCGGTTGTTTTAACTAAAGCAGATTTAGTCGATGAACTAAATGAAGATGACCTCAAAATCTTTGAGGGATTGTCAAAAGCTATAAAAATCAGTAACTACATTGCAAGTATGATGATTCCGGTTGCCTGTGGGCCAGAACCGATAAATGTTCAAATACCTTTACTGTTTGTACTCTACATAGGGGTCTTTATCCAAGCCAATTATCTTGCTAAAGAAATAGAGGAACATCAGCAGATGGCGGAATACTATGAAAAACAAACTCACGGTTTTGGTGGTTTTGTACAGGAGCTGTGGGATATTTTCCAAGGCAATACTACTTACAGAGCAATGTCTCAGGATAGTCTAGAAAAAGCGATCGCAAAGTACAAAGAATTAGAACCACTGATTGAACCTGTGGAAGCATTGAAGAAGTATCTCTCAATTGGCGAGTAATAAGACAAGATGAAAAATAAAATAAGGAGATTAACAGATGTCTCGTTGGGCAGTGATCGTCTATGGTCGAACTTATGAAGTTGATTTTCGCTTCCTAGCTCTTCCTCATGACTTTAATAGGGCAGAACAAGATTGGACGATGGCCCATATCCAAACGATGACTCGTCTTGCAGAAGACTTACCAGGTAAGCCGCGATGGGCAGTTTTCAAAAATGACAAGCTTTGTGTAGTTGGGGTCGCCTGCATGGCGCGTGACCTTGGTAGTCAAGTCAATACCAACGATGAAGAAGATATAACACGAGACCAAAGAGGGCGTCCACTTTACACCTTTGTGGGGTATGCTACAAGACTCGGAGAACAAGACGTAGTTGAAATTCCTGACTATTTGAATAAAAATTTAAGCTTATTTAGCCGTCCCTACTATGAGTATGTATCTGTAAATTGGCGAGTCAAATCATATGATAGCAGAAGCAGTGTCGCTATTCCTACAGACTACCAAGATTGTCTCCCGACTGTTGAAATTCCTGCTGACTTAAATAGAAGAGAATTTAGCTTGAATGTAGCAGAAGATGATGCAGTTTACCTATGGTGTGATCGGGAAGAAGAAAGGCATTATCTATGGACTGCTGCTGCTGAGCAGATTCGCGCAGGTCACAATGTTTCCTTGTGTTTGGGTCTGGCATTGCGGAACAATGCTATTAATGGAGCTTTCCTCAACGCCACGGCTGCTGATGTCGCAGCAAAGGAAAAAATAATTAGGATACAGGAAAGAACTCCTGTTTCTTTACCAGACTCTGCTTCTAAGTTAAGTGAACCCACACCGAACCTACAAAGTCCTGGGAGTGGAAAGCATAAAATAGTTTTCATATTGCTACAAGTAAGTGCTGGAATAATTGGAGCGATTTGCGGATTTCTAGTAGCTAGAATACTGAAATTGGGAACTGCTAAAGTTGCGGTCTATACTTTTGTCGGAGGGGTCATTGCTTGGATTCTACTGCTTCTTGCTTTTGCAGTAAATCTTCTGGTTAAAAATAATTCTTCTGTGAAACCTAGATTTCATCAAAATGATCGTGACTCGAACGTTTCATCCTCCAACCAGGATCGAATGCTTGGTTTTAGAGATAAAACCGAGCAGGATAGGACAGAAGAAGATGATTTTATGGGATGGAGATAAGTATGCGAATTATTATGCTCGGTCACACAGGAGTAGGTAAAACTACTTATATGGCATCGCTTTACGGGAGTATGCAACAAAGCATAGAAGGATTTAGATTAAAGGCAGTTGAACCTGAAAACCACAGGCGATGGGTAGAAATTGCCGAGCAAATTCAGCAGGGTAAATATCCGGCATTGACAGACCAGAGACAAGAATATAATTTCTATTTGCGGTATCAAGGTAAGAATATCTTGAAGTTTGCTTGGGCTGACTACCGGGGTGGAGCAATTCGGGAAACTCAAGAAAGTGAGCAAGCAAAAGCTTTGCTTCAAGACTTGAAAACAGCAGATGGCATCATGCTGTTTTGCGATTGTAATGCTCTTGTCCAAAGCGATACGCGCAGCAATCAAATCGGTAGAATGACAACACTTGCTAGTCAGGCATTGCGAGAGTTAGACCGTCCAATGTCTTTGGCCATTGTCCTCACTAAGACTGACTTGGTAGTAGATTTTCAGGTGGACTTACTGCAAAGTCTTAATGGTTTGATTTCAGCTATCAACGCTAGTGACTTTGTATTGGGTGCGTTGCTTCCTATAGCCTGCGGTACACAGTTACGTAATGTGCCAATGCCTTTGCTGTTCGTTCTTCACGCCGCTGTCGTATTTCAAGCAGCGACGACCTATGCAGTGCTTGAGTCTCATGAAGAACGTGCCAAATCCTATGAAGCACAAAGCCGAGGGTTTGTAGGAGTAGCAGATTGGGTTATTTCCAAAATCAGTAATCAAGAAACTTATCGAGAAATGGCAGCAAAGGAGAAGAAACAAGCAGTGGAGAAGCAGCAGGAATTTGAGGAAATTATCGAACCAGCAATGTCGTTATATAACTATGTCCAGAAGTTACCCCTGATTAAACCTGACCTTGATTTAAATGATTATGCAAGACTGCTCTCAGATAATAAAGGTAGGGTGATCGAAAATTCTGGGAATAATTTGGATATCTGGACAATTTAGATTTTTTAATTCCCAACTAATAGTTCATTTATAAAACAAATCTTAAGCTTGTCTGAAGAAAAGAAATTGGGTTTATTCGTATATCAAGTATAATTATTTATACCAAAAATCTGATTTGTATAATTTAAGTTTTTCTTTATAAATCAACTCTCATAGCCGCACTGATGACTAACAAAGGAGATATTTATGGCAGCCGAGGCTAAGATTACGATGTTAGGTGTTGAGGGAGCAGGAAAAACCTGCTACATGCTGGGACTATACGCGACCATGCAGTTGGGCTTACAAGGATTCACCTTAACAACTACTGACATGGATGAAGACTTGAGATTGACTAGTTTATGGGAGAAAATGGTTGATGAAGAAGGAGAAGATCGGTGGCCCCTACCAACAGGTGGCGAGCCGCATCAATACGAGTTTGATTTCAGTTATGGTATGAGACCACTGATTAGCTTCGATTGGTTAGATTACCGAGGTGGAGCTATGAAGAATTTATCCACACAAGCAGACGTTCAGATACTCATGAAGCGACTTTTGGAATCAAGTTGCGTGTTTTTGTGTGTTTCTGGGGAGCACTTGAGGGAAGAAGTAAGCAGTGACATGGAACTAATGTCTGTTGCCAGGAAAGCAGGAGTTGACAGAATGAATAAATTCCTGATGGATCTATCAAAAAATCTTAAGGACTCCCAAAGACCTTTTCCTATTGTGATTGTAATTACTAAGTACGACCAATGTGCCGAACGGGCACAAGATAAGGCATCAAGGGAAAAGTTATTTGATGACATTAAAAAAATGTTCAATGCATTATTCTTGCCAAATAAAGATTGGCTAGTGATGCTCTGTCCAGTGACTTTAGGTAAAGGGCTGGAAGAAGATAGTCTTACAGGAAAGATACAGCCTAAAAATTTACATTTACCTCTAGTGTTTGCACTGTATGCAAAGCTCCGTGAATATGCAATGACTGAACAAGCTAGGGTGAATGAAACAAAAATCAGATTAGATACAATAAAAAGTGGAAAATGGTTTCAACGATTGTTTACTGGCGACGATCAACGCGCAACTGAGTCGTCTTTAGAGAATTATCAAAATCAGCTGCAAGAGATTCAGAAAAGAATGGCTTTATTAGCTCAAGAACTAACAAACGCGCAAATGTTCCTTGGCGGGAAGGAGCAACAGGTCGATGTCTGAAGAAACTTCCGATATTATTCTCGATACACAAACGCCTGTATCAAAATGGGCACCCATTATCTATGGGCGAACCTATGCAGTAGATTTCCGTTTTCTTGTTATTCCTCATAACTTTGATGACCAGTTCAAAGATTCGTTATGGGAATATATTAAAGTGACAACCCGTGGAGCGGAAAATCTCCCAGAAAACCCACGCTGGATATTTATAAGGAGTAAACAACGTTGCGTAGTTGGTGTAACTTGTATGGTCAGGGATTTAATAGGTTCCCAAGCGGGCAATACTCCAGAGGATTTAACAAGAGATAAACTTGGGCGACCATTGTATGTCTTTGTCGGTTATGTTTCAGAAGACCCCATGACATCTATCATTCCAGCCATGAATTTGGAACTTTTCGCCGAGCCTTACAAAGAATTTGTCCCACAGAAATGGCAAGAAGTTTATGCTGACCTTGGCAGCAATCAAGCAGTTCCACAGGAACTGAAATCACAGTATGATAGGGAATTTACTTTGCAAGAATTAGCAACTGAGGACTTAAATCAAGAGCGAATTTCAATTGACAAATTTTTTTCAAACAGGCAGAATTCAATTATTTTTTGGAATATATCTAATGCCATAAATATATGGTTTACTACCTCAAAAAATAATGAGCCTTTATCAATTTGTTTTGGAAATTTAAGTAAGCGAGATTTAATTACTTCTAAGTTTCAAAATGCTGTAATTGATGAGGTGGAATTTCGAGAAGTAGAGACAAAAGTGCAAGATGTTTCACCCTCACAACCTTCTCCCCAATCTCCGAAACAACAAGTTTCTCGACGGAACACTGATTATTCATCAAATCAGCCTGTTGAGCGTAATATTCCTCGTCAAGGTGTTGAACATAGCAGTAACTTGCTGATTGATGCGTTTTCTAGTTTATCTAGTTTATATGTTGGGACGGCTACTGGTCTGTCCCAGATGGTGCGAAGTAGTATTGAGTTGATCGGGGGAGAAGATGAGGCTAGAAAGGTCGATAAAATTATGATTACGAACCTAGCTCCTATAGTTAAGCTACTACTGCCTGATGAAGTTGTCGATGAAATGTGTTCACAAGTAGTGAAGTTAGATGAGTGGAAAAAAAGGTTATTAGCTGCCATAAGAGAACACAAAGCTCAGTTATATCAACTAGAAGAGGAAAGAGAGGATTTGCTCAGACAGGGTAGGTATGCGGAAGCTGAGGCGATAAAGAGCGAAGAAAATCGAATCCGTCAGAAACTAAAGCTTGTAGATGACAAATTGGAAGAACTCACGAATTTAATTCCTCGAAAGCGAAGTCATTCAAAGCAGCTAGGACAGTCTAGACAGTCAGAGCAGGTAAACAGAGAAGTTCAAACAGATATGAATTTTGGTTTCAAAGAAAAAGAGCAATCTTTCGAAAATGAAGCTAAAGATAGAAGAGAAAGCACTGAAAATAACCCACCAAAATCGAAAGACCTTTGGGAATTGTAAGCTAATAATTATACCAGTTTCTTTTACTTCACTGGTTATAAATTCCACATATCATTTTTATCTGGCTTTGAGCCTGATAGCCTTTCACGGAGGCGTTCTCGATCTTCATTAGCTTTGTTTAGTTCTGCTTGTACTTCTTGTAACTGTCCTTGTAGGCGATTACGTTCTTGTTCAACGTTGAGCAATTTTGCCTCAATTTGAGAAAGCTCTGCTTTAAGTTGAATTTGTGAGCAATTCGCCTGATGTTGTAACTCTGATTTTTCGTTTTCTAATTTTTTGATATTATCCTGAAGATTATTTTGTTGTTGTTTGAAAGATTCTAAAGTAGCTTGAAACTGCGATCGCTCTTGTTCATATGTGTTAATTCTCTGTAAGAGACGCTCGTTTTCTTGCGTAAGTTCTGCAACCTGACTTTGCAGGTGCGATCGCTCTTGCTCAACTGTGATTTTCTCCCTAGTGATAGTCTCTGTTTGCGATTGGAGTTGCGATCGCTCCTGTTGAATTAGCTGTAATTTTGTACTCAAATCGTTTTTCTCGTGATTTAAGGATTCTATTTGTGATTCTAGGTGCGATCGCTCTTGTGCAAATTGTGATTCGCTCTGGTGTATGACTGTCTCTAACCTAGTTTTTTCTTGTTGTAATTGTGCGATTTCTGCGGCTGATAGAGCAGGTAACCGTTGCTGCTTCACCCAAATTTCTTGTGCCCAGTTTAACTTTATCTTTTCTTTAGATATATACGCATCAGGTATCTGCCCCACAAATGTCAAGGGATAGGGCGTTAAATCCCAGCTACAAATTTGGCAAGTTCCCTCACCTTCTGTGTATTCAGAATTGCAAACAGGACAATTTTTCATAATTTAGTTCAAACTAGGAATGTCACTAATTGCAAAAGTCAGCATTGCTTCTCCAGTTAAATTCTCCCGCGATATTCTATTCTTCAACTGCCGAAGCATTTTTTCGTAAAATTTTCGCACATCTCGTCCATTGCCGAAGTTTCTGTGGCGATAATTATACATTCTATGAAAAACCTCCCTCAACTTCTTAACTACGTTTTCTGGACACTTGATTTGATTTTGCTTGCATAGTCCCATGAAAATCTCAAAAAGTTCTGTGCGGTTATAGTCAGGAAATTCGATCCTGTCACCAATTCGCGAGACAATTCCCGAATTAGCGTTGAGAAACTCCTCCATTTCCAGGGAATAGCCTGCGAGAATTACTACCAGACGATGGCGTTGATTTTCCATCATTGGTACTAGGGTATCAATCGCTTCCAGTCCAAAACTCGACCCAGCTAAAGAATATGCCTCATCGATAAACAAAACACCATCTAGAGCAGATTGAATAACTTTTTTGGTTTTGGGTGCGGTTTGTCCAACATATTCGGCAACAAGGTCGCTGTATCCCACTTCCACAAGATGTCCTTTCTTCAGTAACCCCAAGGCTTTAAAGATTTCGCCAACTATCCGAGCCACAGTTGTTTTACCTGTACCGGGATTGCCGAGAAACAACAAATGTCTGGTTTCTAAAGTACTAACTGAATCATAGCCTTCTGCTTTCAGGCGTTGGTTGGCTCTTTCGGTGTTAACTAATTCATTGACCCTTTGCTTCACATTTTGCAACCCAATCATGTTATCCAGTTTTTGCAAGAGTTGCCGTAGATGATCTTTGTCTTTGATTCCTTGTTGGCTGATTTCTCGCTCTTCGGGTGGTAAATCCTCTAATTGAAAGGGTTCGCGGAATACATCTAAATTTTGTTGTAAAATCCTTTGCGCTCGCCTGGGATACATTGCTTTAAACAGGTTCTCCACAAGTCCGGCGTTGCCAAACTGGGCATCTCGCTCCTCATAGAGTCGGGTAAATAAATTTCTAAGTGCTGTTTCTAGCTGAGGCGCGATGACTCCTTGTACCTCGGAGACTTTCTGGCGAAAAATTGCCATCAGTTCTTCTGGTTGATAGTCTTCAAACAGGACTTCCATGGGAAAACGTCTCTTTAGTCCTGGGTTAGAGTTGATAAACTCATTTATATTGTCAGGATAACCTGCAATAATTACAGCTAAACGCTTCTTGTCATCCTCCATTCGCTTAAGTAACGTGTTGATAGCTTCTAAACCAAAATTATCGTTTTCTCCTTGGTTAAGATTATAAGCTTCATCAATGAAAAGAACCCCATCTAGAGCTCTGTCGATCACACTATCTGTCTTCATCGCCGTTTGCCCTACGTACCCAGCCACCAAATCTTGACGCGCCACTTCCACAACGTGTCCCTGTTGTAGTAGCCCTAAATCTCGATAAATTTCGCCAATGAGTCTAGCAATTGTAGTTTTACCTGTTCCAGGATTACCCTTAAACACTAGATGCAAACGAGGTGGCTCTGTCACCAGACCTTGCTGCTGATATATTTTCTCAATTTTCAACACGTCTGCTTTTTGTCTGACCACTGCTTTTAACGACTGCAACCCAATCATTCCCTGGAGACGCTCTAAAGCAGGTTCGGTAGAGACATTGCCTGAAAGCCATTTCTGTTTTCTCGCTTCTACTAAAGAAATTTCCTGAGCTTCATCGAAGCGAGCGTACCAGTTATTCAAGGTGTAATTTTCTGCGGACATCCATTGCGACAGACGTTGAATCGTCCCCCAGTTAACAGGCTTAGGTTTCTTTTGATCGAGACGAAAATAGTGGATTAAATGCTCAATCTCATCGGCTCTGGGCGCACCTAAACGGCAAATATTTAATGATTGCCCTGCTTGTTCTCGATGTAGCAGGAAGTTATGCAGGTAAGTAAAACGATGACGCTCACAAAATTCTGCCAGAACGTTGCGATTATCGCACTGAAATACAAAAATACAACGATTACGATTACTAGCTGGCAGACGTGACCATTCAATAATGCGCCCGAATAATTCCTGTTGATTAGTGAAGTAGGCTAGACCTTCAGCATCAGTAAACACGATCGCTGATCGTAGCTCTGGCTCTTCCATCGCTGTCTGAAAATGGGGAATTACCGTAATATCCCTCATCAGCGATGGGGCGGAAGTAGAAGCAGTAGGGGTAGGAGTCACAGGTTCAGACCTATTTGGCAATAGTCTTTTTCTCCGTCCTAATGGCCCTGGTGTGACCATCATTTCATTGCTTGCCAGTGATAATACATTGGTAGAAGCGCGACGAGGTAGACAGCGATCGCGAGATTCGCCATCTAGAAAATAAAGTTTGCGATGCTGATTAAAGAAGAGGATACGCTGATATCCCTGGGACTTGAGATATCGATGTAACACCCATTCAATATCACGCAGCAGCAAATCCGATGTACAAAATTGGTCGCTGGTGTTTGCGCCATAAAGAATGATGAAGCGATCGCCTGCTGCTAAGTTCAATCCTGCCGTAACTCTCTCGACAGTCATATCTATACTACTTTTATGATTCTTGTGCAGTCTGATTTACCTGTTCAGTTCTACTGACCTGTTGTTGCAAGGCATCCTGAAATAAGGTCTCGATATCGCTTCTTGGCTGCTCTCTGCATACTGTGTCACCTTGAGTTTCTATACCCTGAGATTTAAGAGCATCAAAAATTGCCTCAGCGTTCTCTTGTTGGGCAGTTTCATCCCGTAATATTTGACCAAACGAATTAATAGAAACCAAATTCTTACCAAACTCCTTGTCAGGGCTGATAATAGTGACTACCTCACCCTGGTTGTTATCTCTCAACTTTAAGATATAAGCCTTACGCTCATCATTCCCTTCGTAGATAGAATCTGCATGAGGATTAATTAAAACATATCCCATGCGACTTAAAACACCCGCTACCTTGTCCGCAATTTCTGCTCTTAACTGCGAACTCAAAATCTCTCGCTGTGCCTGTTCTACAATCTCAGCTAAACAAGGCTGTAGCTCTTCAATCTGCTGAGCAATTTCGCGGATTTGCTCCGTCGTTAAAGTTGATTCACCTGTTTGCAGACGGGTTTCAATTTCCTGGAGTTTTTGCTCATATTTTTTGAGGTTACCATTTGTCCAATAATCTACTTCTAAGCGGAACTTTTGCGATTCATCGGCTTGCCCAATTTCAATTTCATATTCACGATTGGCTTGTACCTCTGCAATTAAGCTTCTTAAATCTTCCAGAGCGGCATTATAGAGGAGCTCCCATTCCTGCTGCTTTAGCTCTAGCTCCAAACGCAAGTCAGCAAGTTTAAAGTAGGTTTGTTGGCTAATGGCGATCGCTGCTTCTAGTACACCATCTTGAATATTATTCCGAGCCAGTTTTATCTCCCGTGTGAGGTCATTGAGTTTACCAGGAGCAAAGCGTTGATGTTGGTAGTTGCGATCTATCTGCTCCCAAATCGTCTGTACGTCATCCAGAATATCCTGAGCTAAAGTAGCTTTATCCTGCTTTTCTTGCTCCAGCCGTTGCTGCAATTGTTCACGTGCTTGACGCTCTTCGTCTATGAGTTCTGTAAACTTCCGATCGAGATTTTGATTGAGTTCGAGATACTCTTTCCTTTGTTCTGCTGTAATTTCAAGAAATAGGCGGCGCTGCTCATTAAAACCCTCGCGCATCGCATCTTCTAGGCGTTCTACCTCAGATTTGAGTGCTTCTTGCTGCTTACTTTCCGAATCACGAATTGCTTTTTGGAATTCTTTGCGTTGTTCCCGCAAGCGTTGATGAGTTTGCAACTCTAAAATTGCCAAGTTACTTTTGAGTTTCCGAGCTTCCTGCTCCTGTTGTTGCGATCGTTGCTCCAAAGGTGCAAGACGTTGCTGTAACTCTCGATTTGCCTCTTCTCGGATAGCATTAAGACGCTCCGGGAGGTCTCGCTGTAAAGAGCGCAATCTACTGTCTTGTTCACGTAATCTACGCAGTTCCTGCTCTTCAACATTCACATAGCGACGCTTCTCTCCACTCATAGCCATCTCCTTGCTATCTTCATTGATAGAAGCCTCAAAGTTTCTATTGAGGACTAATTTTTCAAATAACGTGCAAAAAGCTAGGTTAGAAAATAGATCATGACTTGCAAAGAATTGATTTCTCTGTAGTCATTGAAATGTTTTGAAATCTTAATAAAGGATTTAACCTAGCACTCCTCAGAGAAGAAAATTAATCTAGGATATTGATATTTATGATGAATGACACAAGTTTTTTAGATACTTGCAAAAAAATGTATCACTAATTCGTTAGTATAGCAATAATCTTTACTAAATGACCCCAGGACAAGCGTGCGATTTAGATGGATCTGACCCAATACGGTTCAGTTAAGGATTTTTGGGACTGATTTTAGACCTGTAGAGACGCGAAATTTCACGTCTCTACACTCGTATTTTGGGCTTAACTGAACCGTATTGGGATCTGACCAACTATTGCCTGAGTTAGTGGCTGACACCGTACTTGCTGACAAAGCATACGATGCGGTGAAGCGAGTGATTGAACCACTCCTGGCTCAAGGCAAGACAGTGCTGATTCCGCCTTGATCGTAACCGCACCACAGCGCGTGATTACGATCAAGACTTGTACAAAGCCCGCCAACGGAAGTGAAAACTTTTTTGCCAAGCTCAAGCAGTACAGGGCAATCGCCACCCGCTATGACAAACGTGCCAACAACTTTTTTGGTGCGATTTATTTGGCTGCTTCTGTTATCTGGTTGAATTGATGACACGCCCTAGTAAGAGAATCTTTAAAAATTCTTAAATTAAACCTATTGCCTCAACAGTAACCAAATCATTGCAATATACACAAAATTTTGAGATTCTACGAGACAGAGGGAGTGTGATGGTTGTGTACAATGAGGATTACAGCTAATTGAAAATACCGTGGGCACACGTAAATTAATCACGCCTGTGGAGAAAACGACCTCTGCTTGGAACTAGAAATAGAAACAACTAAGTCAACTCAAAGAAGCAGGAAATCCTCAAGAGCGATGAGAGCAATCCCCATTCCGTTACGAAGCGTAATGTGGCGAAAATGTCAAAAGACAAGTCAAAGTAAATATTTCATTAACGATATCAACCTCTTCATATCCATTGATAAAGGATAGGTTCTATGGCAGCAATGACAATGACGGCTACGGCAATTGGTACCCTGTTTCTAATGAAAATTGGCGAGGGGGCAGCGACAAAAGTTGGGGAACAATTTGTTGAGAAAATTAGGGAGTTGCTATCACCACTAGTGCGTGAAAAAGCTAGTAAATTGCTATCACTGCTTCGTATAAAACTTCCAAATACAGCAAAGGCTATAGAACAAGCCCCCAATTCTCCGTTAAATGTGGATACGGCTGAGGTTGAGATAAAACAAGCTATTCAGAACGACGGTGAACTTGCTCAAGCCATCCGGGAAGTAGATGAAGTAGTAAAGGCTGATCCAAAGCTTACTCAAGCGGTTAAAGAAGTGGTAGACGATTTAAAGTCTAAACCATTAACCAACCAAAGTTTTACAAACATAATCGAAAAAGTAGTGAACTTGGCTCAGGGAACAGGCTCTAGCATTAAAATTGATAACCAAACCATACACCTTTGACTAAGTCACCTAAAGAGGTACGGGCAAAGTTAAATGCCAATAGTTTTATAGCTATTCTTTGCCAATAGTTTTATAGCTATTCTTTTGTCAATAAGCAATTATACTGTAAATGTCGTCAAATCGCGGTTTGGTTTCCAGTAGCGCTATTCAATCGCGTTCCAATTCTCGGTAGGGGAGCCACTGTACATTTAGGCTTATGGGAAAAGCTATCACAAATCAATCCCAGAGTCAGAACGATTTGGGGAGTGCGATGCTCCTTCATGAGCAGCTTGAGGCTTACGCTGAAAAGTCTGCTGCTGTCTCCCCAGAATAGGCGTTTGGTTTTTCTCCGTCTTCTGTTGCATTTCCAATTGTTTCAATTTTTCTTCAAAATCCAAAAATGCCTTCACCTCGTCATTCGTCAGCCCTTTACCTTGAGGTGGCTTATTTGGATCTATCGGTATAATGGCAATTGTTTCGCCACTAGTCCGCTTGAGAATATAGGTTTCGTTAGAGAGCAGTAGTTCGTGGCGATCGCTCTTATAATGTTTGCGTTTGTAACCTTGTAGTTCCCAGTACTTGCGGATAACAGACGCAACTTGATTTGCGTACTGCTGCTGTTGGGCTGCATCCGAGGCTTGGGTTGAAAATTGCTGCAATGTAGGGTTTTCAGCACTTCTAGCCGATATATTGGACTTCTCTGGTGCTACTTCTTGTAAAGTTGGTTCGGGTTGAATGGTAGTATCTGGTGTGATTGCACCTTGTTGCTTGATAATTTCTCCAATAATGTATATCGCTTTTGCTTCACTACCAGTTTCTTTTACTAGGTTTTGGAATAATGGTTCAGTACGTAGTTTTATCAACCAATGAATATTATAAGTTTTAGACGAGTTAGCATTTACTTCTGAAGTTTCCCCTCTATCTTCTGCAATCGAATTTCGATACTGTTCGCTCGATTGTTTATCCGGCTCAATATTTGTGGTGGTAGAATCTGTATCAGTATCCAAGCTGTTGCTCCTGATATTACGCCCGTCATTGCTAGCAGCCCCGCTAGCCCCTTGTAACTGAATATCTGCTCCGACAGCATTATCTTGAACGGGTACTTCTTCGGCAACAACTTCTCTAGTTTTTGAATCGCTGCGTTGGTTTTTTCTATTTCCTTTAGTTGGTTTAACTGAGTTGCTTGGTTGCCCAATATTTGGTTGTTGGTTTTCTGTTGTTGTTCTATCTTCTGAATCGCTTCTGTCAGGTTGGTTATTAATTGGTTCGGAGTCGATAGTTGATTCGACAAGGTTTGCATCCCCTCCGATAGCTTGGCTATCTCCGACTTTATCAATACTTGTTGATTCTCTATCGACTGAACTTTCTCCACCCACTGTGTTAAGGATTGCGGCAATTGGTTCAATACTTGCAGTAATTCGTTTAATGCTTGCTGCATCTGTAAGTCGTTTTCTTCTTCGCTTAAAAGTTGCGACCACTGTGGCTTGTTGTTGTCCTGATTCGCCATATACTACTCCAAAATACTTTTGTAAACCGGGGAACGAATATCCCTTACCAATTTTATATCCAGCTATTTTGACATCGTTTATCTCATAGGCAATACCCAATATATTGTCCTGATTATCCAACTTGGGATGGACGATTATATTCTTCTCTTTTAGTCGGCTAACTAGTTGAGTAAAGGTTGGTTTATCAGAACAGGCTTCATCAACTGCGTCTGCGATTAATTCGACTACGGGTGGTTTACCTGAAGTGTGCTTTAATTGTTTGATAGTTTGCGGTTTTCTAAGCGTAGAAGTAACACTTGCTTCTATTCCTATTTCTTGGAGCTTTTGGACAACTTTTTCACTACTGCAAGGTGTTGCTTCTAACCCAAATTCCTTTTCTAACTTGCGTGCTGCAACTTCGGCTCTACTATAGTCCCACGAATCTGAAACTACAGTAGCATCCATCTTAATTCGAGAAGCGATAATATGGATATGCTCGTGTTCTCTATCAGTATGTCTGCCCATTACATACTGGCTTTTTTGCAGTCCCTCACCCAAATATTCCATTTCTTCTAGGAAGCGTTGACCGACAGTGCCATACTGTAAATCATCTAAATGTTCGTGATATTCGCCTTTGAGATGTTCGCTACTGCGGTGGGGTATTGATAGTATTATATGAGCGCAAGCATTCTTAAATTCTGGGTTCGAGCGTTTTGCAAGCGAGAATTCTCGTGCTAGTTCGTTTGGTGTAGCACTATTCATATTAGTGCCGATAATCAATGCACCCTCTTTCCCAAGTACATACTTGAGAGTGGGGAGAAAGTTACCATGCTTAAAGATTTTGGGAATCAAGGTTTATCTAGAGCTACCTAACTATAATTCAATTTTATAAAGTTTCAGTTTCATCATCAATATCTCTATCGATATCTAACAACTGCTGTGTAGTTGTCCACATATCCGAGTGCAGTTGTTCGAGTTGTTCAACAATATTGCCAATATCATTATTGTCTGCTGTTGCTGTTAAACAAAGTTTAAGTTGGCTGGCAATCAATTTCAATTGTGCTAATTGGTTGTAAAATTGCCACTGTTCTTTTAATAATGGAGTGGTTATTTTTCGTCTCAGTCCTGCACGACGCAGATATTCAGATATCGACAGTTTGCTATTTAAGGCATATTGCTTGATTTTTTCGCTTTCAAGTTGCGAAAAACTAACTGGATGACGGATTGTTCTTTTACTTGTAGTAGTTTCGTCGGTTGTAGATAAAGCCTTATTCTTTTTCTTTTTCTGACTAAAAGTTGCCATAGCAAGTTGTGGTTACAACCAACCACCGTAGCTAGCTAATAATAGTAACGTCCACCTTAGAATTGCGGAATTATGGATGCAGCAAACATTCCTTGCATCTGTGGGTCAGACAGCCACCAACAACAGACTATCCAGAAGTCTTGCTGAATACGTGGGTGATGCTGAAACGAATGGATGGTACTGTGCAACTGCGCGGGTTGCTGCTGACACGGTATGGTACGGGAGCCATGCGATAGTGTTCGCGCTCATGGTTTTTTATAGCGAAGTGCGCTGCCGCAACTAATGCGATCGCTCATAGTGCGGGGCATCGTCGGTCGCGCTGCACCTTTATCAACAAGGGAGCAAAGTACGATGTTCCTTCATGGACTTTGTGCGATCGCTCTCCCTTAAACGAGGTAACATTCCCCTTCGATTGGGGCTTTTTGGTATACACCAAACATTCCTTGCATACTGGAGAGAGTACCACCATTCGTGACAGGCGTTGTTGCATAATGTTAACGGTGCTAACGCCGAATTCGCCTCACAACTGATTGGACTACCTTGCACTAATGGGTAAACTGTACCGCTCCAAATCGATTCGACTGTGGATTTTATCCAAGTATGTCATTTGTAGCGTTAACAACGTTAACATCTTTAAGTAAGTTTACTTTTTGCGCTCTGGTAATAGTGCGGGTATGAGTTGAAACTCGATCTTATTGTAGGTTTTGTTGAAGTAAGCACAGTGATGGAATTACACCCCTTGCTGTTAGATTTTACTCTAACGCAAAGTTCAGGCGTTAACACCGTTAACATTGCGATATTCGCCTCCGCTCCGAAAAGCGATTAGCTAAAAGCTTTTAGCTAACTGCTAACTGCTAACTGCTAATTGCTTTTTGGTCATTTATATTGCTTGCTAGAGTCGGTTCTTTACCGTTACTGTGAATATCGCCGTTAAGCTCTCGAATAGTTGTAGTAACATTGTTATCCAGAGGTAGCCACCGCGAGCGTCTTTTGTCAGGGTCTTTTTTGTACCACCCAGTTTTCTCTTTTACGAGTTGGTGAAATGGTATGCCTTTTTCTTTCGCTTCCTTATCGAGTGCGTGGTACGAAAGCTGGTATTTTTCTAGCAATTCGGTTTGAGTGATACCTCCATACCGTTCACCATCGGAAATCGTCTCCCTCAATTTTTCAACTATTTTTATTTCGGGTTTGATATCACCAAGCGCTTGTAATATTGCTTGCATTAACTGGTGTAGTGAGTTAACTTGTTGCGTTAGTTGTTTAAAAGCTGCACAATCAGCACTATCGTTGGTTTGTTCGCTTTGCAGTAATTCTAATTTATTTTCGATAGTGGTAATTCGGTCAACGACAGTCACCTGACTTTTACTGAAGTATTGTGAGATGGCTTCGTTAATTATTTCGCTCTTTGTCTTCCCGCTCGATTCTGTTAAGGCTGACAATTCTTGCAATAAATCAACAGGTATTCTTGCACCAATATTTGACTTTGGTGATGCGGAATTGCTCATTGCTCGTTAAATAACTAGTTTTGATTAATTAGTACTCTGTATGATTTTAGACCGGAGCAATCTGACGGGTAATTACTCGTCAATTACAAAAGCGATAAACCTGCAAGAAACGCACTAATTAATATCGGTTTTATCCAGCAATGACTGTTGGTTTGCTGTATATTGTTGTGTATCCAGCACGTTTGAGTTCCCGTTTTGCATGGGTTGATTGCTGCTACCGTTTGCTTGGAGTTGAGAATTATTGTGGGAAGTTTTAGCAGACTTCTGGGATTTATCACCCGACGTTGAAGAATTAGCAGCATTTGTCCCGTTTGAAGTGCGGGATTTATTTTTTGTAACAGCGCTAGCTGTACTGTTATTATTTATCGCTGGTGGGTTGGATTGATTTATTGGTGTCGGTGATTGGGGTGTTGCATTCGATGTCGCTTGGTTTGCTACTGGTGCGGGTGGTTGAGTAGTTGCAGTTTCGGTTGCTTCATTAGTTGCTGGTGCTTGCATGTTGTCAGATTTATTTGAGTTATAATTGGCAGTGGCTTGATTATTTTTCGCTTGCTGACTACTGCTTCGTTTGCGATTGATACCTGGGTTTGATTGAGTTGATGCGGGATTATTATTTGCCGTACTTACGTTTTTTGCTCGCGTTTTCAAGAGATAGGATTTAATTGTTGTGGGTTGGACGTTAACTCCTTCTGATTTAAGAATTGCTGCAACTTCTTGTAGCGTATAACCCACTGCCAGCATTTTATCGATTTGGGTGGAGAGCGCTTGGATAAATTGCTGTAGTGTTAGGTTCTTCGGTTGCTTTGCTTTGGCTTCAAGGATGGCACTAACTTTTTTGAGTTTGTTTTTGGAATCGGATATTAATTGTGCGCTGCGTGCCATAGTTATATAAATAGTTAAAATATTCTTTCATGCTATTCAAATTTAAATCGACTGCCTAACGTGGAATTACTAAGTTTGAGGAAAAAGCAGTCTCGTTAGATGTCGGTGAAGATAACTATAAGTATCAGGCTTTTCGAGATTTTAATGGGCTTACTGTTAGTCTCAGTTAGGCTGATTATATGTATATCTACCGATTTTAGTGGCGTTGTCTGCGAGCATACGCGCTTGAGAAATGTAGAGATTGCGACGAATACGATGGGTGCATTCGCAAAGTGGCAATTTGGTAGCTATACACTTTATATAATAAGTTGTTAGTTACGTTTTTATTGGTAGCTATATTTGGAATTGAGCGTGCGTGCGGAGGATATTTATCAGTTCGGAATGGGAGATTATTGTCCGAGTGCTGCGTTGCATTCGCTCTCTTTGAATATTTGCTGTGGTTAAGATTCGGTTATTTTTGGGAATATCTTTGTTATCTCAACGGGAGCGGTTAAGTTTGTCCAACCGCTTGCCCTTGCGTTATAGCATTGTCAAAAGATATGAATGTGGCTGCAAGGTAAGTTGAAAACCACTCGTTGCTTTCATATTAATCTCAGCTTTAGCGATTATTAAATGCTGGATTTGGTACGGACATACACAATATTTGCTTTAATGAAAGGCGGCTAAATTGGAGTAATCAGTTGTAAATATTGTGCTTGATTTTATCGTATATTGAGATGCAGCTGAGTTGAAATAACTATTTACTCGCATGACTAATCCTCCAACTGAGTATGATTCGCCCTGGAAGGATATTTTACAACTGTACGCAAGAAGAATTTATGCTTTTCTTTTTCCCACTCGAACACCGGGAAATTGATTGGACAAAACAACCAGAATTTCTGGATAAGGAATTGCAGGAAGTGATACGAGATGCCGAACTAGGAAGGCGGTTTGCGGACAAATTGGTGAAGATTTATCGCACCGGGGGAGAAGAATCCTGGATACTTGTACATGTCGAGGTGCTTTCGTCAAGAAGAATCAGATTTTGCGGCTCGTATGTACACGTACAATTATCGCATTTATGATAGGTATAAAAAGTCGGTTGCATCACTTGCTGTTCTTGGTGACGATAGCGAATCGTGGAGACCCAACCAATTTGGCTACCAATTGTTTGGGTGTACGGTTGACTTTAGGTTTCCCGTGATAAAACTGCTAGACTACGAGCAAAGGCAATCCGAACTTGAAGCTAGTAGCAACCCGTTTGCGATCATTGTGATGGCACATCTGGCAGCCTTGGAGACTAGCAGCGATAGACCGGAACGCAAGCGGCAAAAGCTTACTTTGGTAAAAAGATTATACGACCTAAAATTCAAGCGGGAAGATATCATTAGCTTATTCAAATTTATCGACTGGATGATGACCCTTCCGCTTAATTTAGAGGGCGAGTTTTGGCAAGAATATCGTAACTTTGAGGAGTCTAGACGTATGCAGTATGTAACTTCAGTTGAGCGATTGGGTATTCGTCAAGGGCTATTGAAAGGCATAGCGTCGAGTTTGAAACTTAAATTTGGCTCGGAGAGTCAAAATTTATTACCAGAAATTGAGACTATTCAAGATGTAAGCATATTAGAAGCAATTTTGTCTGCGATAGAAACAGCGAACACAGTGGAGGAGTTGCGCTCAATTTATCAGCCAGCAACCGAGTAATCAGATGCTGTCGTGAACGTAAAAATTTTCGTTTCTTACAATTTCAAATTATTTAAGCGGTGGTAGGAGTTGCCTCCGGCTTGGGTTATGCGTGGCTTTTTCTCTTCATGTTTGTACGTTGGGTTCTTTCAACACAAAACCATTGCTTCATTTGTCGGGTGAGCGATCGCACTCTCGCTCATAAAGAAGGGCGCACTCTTAGGGAGAACCATAAAAATAAATAGCCCTACGTTGTTCAAATTCTTCTCCCAAGGGGAGACGCTGCGCGAACGTAGGCAAGTGCGGATCTAGGTTTGACGGCTGGGTATTTATTTCTTGGTAAGTGCCTTACTGGGTGGTGCATTCGCTTTACACCGGATGGGCATCAAAAAACGCTTTAATGTGTGAAGTCTGCCGGACAGAATCCTCTGTCCGGCGAGCTTCACGTGATGATTGCTGGAAATGAATTTTTCGTAGAAATTCCCTTTTAAGAGGAAAAAATTAATCTGTAACCAATTCATTTAAATCCCAGCACCACTGTTGCCAGCTACCATCTAGGCATTGCAAGTAAGCCGTTGCCGTTCCCAGTACTTTTATAATCCATTCACCAGTTTTTTGAGTCCACCTCACCACAGCCCCTTCTTGAAGTTGTTTAGCCCAGGTTTTCTCTACAGGCTGGGGAGAATAAATTTCATTGGTGTCCAGCACTTCATCACTGGTGTCCAGCACTTCATCACTGGTGTCCAGCACTTCATCACTGGTGTCCAGCACTTTTTGTATTGTTATATTATTAGAATCTGCTGGACACGGTATCATAATGATACATTTTTCCGACCAAATAAGGGGATTAGCCGTTTCTTGAGATTTCAGAAGTTCGGCAAGCCATTTTTCTGACCACTTGGGGAAAATCTGGACTCGCTCATCGTTGAGTAATGTTTCATCCAAAGTGTAAGTTCGTAAACGTTTTTCGCCTCGCTTACCCTTTCTTTGTTCACTCGTATATTTCAATGCAACCAATTCTAGAAGGCGATTGAGCATCCCAATGGGATCTACCACCGTCTCATCATCATGAGTGGGAACGTGGTTATTTAAGTTGATACCGAATATCTTGTGAATATCTCTTCTGAAACCCAAAACCCATTCCAGGTAACTTAATAATTCTGGACTATCCTTGGTGACTACGATACCCGGTTTTATCCATTCCTCAATTTTGAGCGCCTTAAATGAAACAACTTGTAATGTGATATTTTTTAGATCCGGGAGATAAATTTGTTCACCACACTCTTGTTGGTGGGAGACTTGCTTGCGGTCGTAAAGTTTTGAGAATTCTGGGTTGTGGGTGCGGAAGAAGTCTAGCTGAATGCGGGTGTGATATTTTTTCTCCTCCGTTTTTTTCACCAACTCTGGTGTTATCGGTACAGCACTCGCATACATCTGCTCCAAGGTGTATTTTTGTTCTTGACATTTTTCCTTTTGTGTTTTTACAATTTTGCTTGCCAGCTCCTCGTATTCCTCTTCAGTTGGTAACGGCACTTTACTTACATTTTTGTATTTTGTTTCTTTACGGTCAAGAGAAGTACTTTTGAGTTCTTGCCGAATTAGTGCATCTTTATTTTGTTCAAGTTTAAGAATATCGACGATCTTTTGTCTTTCTTCATCAAGTTCTGACATTCGCCAATAATCCTCATCCGAACACTCCCGATTATTCAGCGCCTGTAGCTCACTACATATTTCATCTAGTTTCCGGTTTAACTCATTATCACTCTTTACCTCAACTGTGCAGCCCTCTGCATTTAATCCTTCAAACATGCACTCTCCGTAATGCCACATGGAAGCATTAATTTCTGCTGCATTTTTAGCCCAAGTTTTAATGTGTGCCGGGTCAAAATGTCCTTTTAGGAAATCATCAACGTTCTGTGATGGTGGAGTTAGTTCAGCCCGGATTAAATTGTATTTAGCATTATTTATTAGCAACGACACAATCTGTTTGTAGTTGGTGGAACGGATGGATTTATTCACAAAACCTACCCCAAGTTTCGCGCACCAAACATGCCTCTCAATTCCTTCCCTGACTCGTGCTAATGCCTGCCGTGCCTCCCAATCAGGAATTACACCAATAAAAATTCCAAATACTTTATCAAAGTGTCCTTTAACGTCAATTGAAACTCCACTACCAATTGAGGGGCTACAAATTACCACATCCCAATTAGTAATTTGCTCATTAATCTTGTCAACAAATCCTACTGCTGGATGCCCTAACGTGCTAGTAGTATTGGCATCCACGCACAATATTCTTAAAGTAGGAAATCGTTTTTGGAGTTTTTGAGTTAAGCCTGTGGTGCTAAATGTACCATCTCTAGAATCAGCGCAAATATAAAGTTTTTCCCCATCCGCAAGAGATTCTTCGAGTTGACGTACTATTCTGCTGGGATTACGGTAATCATAGAAAACAACTTTGGTCTTAGTTTCTGGTTTGTATTTATTTTCACAAATCCAAGGTTTTGGTTTTATTTCACCTTCAATTAATTCAAGTAAATAATCAATAGAGCGGTCAGATAAGTCAGCATCCAGCCCGATTATCAAACCACCAGTGCTAAGTATTGTATTTATGAATTGCTTTAATTTTTTGAGAATCTCAGTTCGGCGTTGGCGACAAGTAGTGCTATTTAAAACATGCCAAATTACTTGCTCAATTTCGTCGAGAATGAGAATGGCGTTACGGTAATTCTCTGGATTTAATTTCCAGAGCGAATCGATGCACAACCCGACAAATCTCCTACCAAGAACTGGGTCTTTATCGCTGATCCACGTAAGTCCTAGTCGGTCGCAAAGGTGTCTTCCTAGCTGAATGCGATGAGTCAATGAAATAATTGGTCTGCCGATTCCAATCGCTTCGGTGACTAATTTATCTAGGCTTTCAGTTTTGCCTGAGCCTTTGGGTGCTTTAACAAATGCTAATCCGCTTGATGGAAAGGGTAATTCACGTGAAGCTCGCTCCCACGAATCCTCTGTCCGGCAGACTTCACCCAAGTAGCGTTGATTTAAAATTAAATTTGGTTCATAAGTAAGTCCAGAAGCTTGATTTGTGATTCGGTAAAGTCTTAAGTGTTGAGCTTCTTGATAAAGTTCTTCAAACGCCTCGTGACCGTGGGCAACAATCCAATCATCACAGCCCTTCTTTTCACCATTAAGCTGGATAACTCTAACTGTGCTATGGTCAGACTCAAACAGTTTCCCTAATCGACAGGTGGCAATAACGACGTTATGCTTTGTCGCCGGCTTTGGATCATTGTCAAAACAGATGAAAATCTCCCTGCCGTCAGCGAATGGCTCTAAATCTGGAATTAAGTGATAATTATTTTGCCCACCGGACTCTTGTTTACGATATCCGGAGTTAATTCCAGGTAGTCCTACAGCTGCATAACCCGCCGTCAACAAGGCTCCTGCTTTTTTGGCTCCCTCAGTAATGATAAGTGGAATTTCTTCAGATAGTACCCAAGCCCAAAAACCGATTGCCTCGCCTAGAGAATCTACCACAA
>JAESGF010000177.1_pt1 | contig 43362 bp, 36 predicted proteins | sample 9269621 | NCBI WGS metagenome assembly JAESGF01 (sample SAMN14515066, study PRJNA621663) | algae metagenome | isolation source: Tolypothrix carrinoi HA7290-LM1 and co-occurring heterotrophs from dry rock... | place: USA: Makauwahi cave, Kauai, Hawaii | collected 2011-01-06
CGATCGACAACCATTCCGTCCGCCGCATCAACAGGCTGTTCGAGGCGCTCGGCGGCCAGCGCTACCTCGAGATCGGCGTCAGAAGCGGCGAGACCTTCCTCGGGGTCGCCGCGGCGGAGAAGGTCGCCGTCGACCCGGTGTTCAAGTTCACGCCCGAGCCGCTGCCGGGCGTGACCTACCACCAGATCACCTCCGACCTCTACTTCAGCGAGCATGCCCGAGGCGCCTTCGACGTCATCTTCATCGACGGCCTGCACACCTTCGAGCAGACCTTCCGGGACTTCTGCTCCTCCCTCGCCCACGCCAAGCCCGGCACGGTCTGGGTGATCGACGACACGCTGCCGAGCGACGTCTTTTCCGCCGTGAAGGTTCAACGACAGGCGATCCGCTTCCGCCGCCTCGCCGGCGGCCGCGGCGCAAACTGGCACGGCGACGTCTACAAGGTCGTGTTCGCGATCGCCGACTTCTTCCCGTCCTTCTCCTACGCCACGATCGAGGGCGGCGGAAATCCGCAGACCCTCGTCTGGCAAGGCGCGCGGACCCCGTTTCGCCCCGCCCTCGATTCGCTGGAGGCGATCTCGCGGCTCGACTATTTCGCCCTGCAAGACCGCATCGAGGTGCTGAACCGCATGACCGAGGACGAGGCGCTCGCGGCGGCGATCGAGGGCGCGAGGAAGGCCCGGGACAGCCGCTGAGACGTGCGGCGGTGCCGCGTCAGGTCAGCTTCTCGAGGAGCCGACGGAAGGCGCGCGCCTCCGCCCGCGTCAGCGGCGCCAGCGTGTCGGCGGTAACGGCCGCCCCCATCGCCTCGAGGTCGGGGATCAGCGCACGACCGCGCTCCGACAGCGCGATGAGCGTGCGCCGCCGGTCGTCCGGGTCGGCCGCCAGGGTCACGAGGTCCTTCGCCTTCAACCGGTCGACGACGCCCTTGATCGTCGCGACGTCCATCCCCGTCAGCCGGCCGAGGTGGTTCTGCGACACCGCCTCGTGCTGCGACAGGCGGATGAGGGCCGCGAACTGCGTCGGCGTCAGTCCCTCAACGGTGCGGGCCTGGAACAGCGCGGCGTGCCGCTGGCTCGCTAGCCGCAGGAGGTAGCCGACCTGCTCGTCGAGGATGTAGCGCGCCTCGCCCCCCTCCCCCGGCACGGTCAGCGCAGCCCGTCCTTGCCTTCCGCCTCGCGCGCCGTCAGCCCGCCGACCCGCGGCAGCGGCCGGCCCGAATCGGTGACAGCGACGGCGACCATGATCTCGTCCGCCCGCGGCGCGTCAGCGATGGAGACCTCCACCCCGTCGAAATGGGAGCGGACGTAGGCCGCGTCCTTGTGGCCGAGCGGCACGTCGAGCGGCTGCCCCGGCCCGCCGCGCTTCTTCGACGAGGGCACGAGCGCCGCCCCCTTCTCCACCGCCGCACGAAGCGGCGCGCCGAGCTTCGGGTGGAGAATCGCCGCGGCATGCTCGAGCTCGCCGTTCTCGCCCACCATCGCCGCCTTGCCGTAGCTCTCGGCGGCGGACGGGGCGATGCCGAGCGCCTTCACCGCCGCCTCGCCAAGGAGCCCGCCGAGCTCGGCGCCGATCTCGATCAGAGCCGACAGGTCCTCGACGTAGCGCCCGGCGAAGGGATTGCGGATCACCGCGACCGCGACGGCCTTCCGCGTCGGCGGGTCGATCACCCGGTCCATTTCACGATGCGTCTCCTCCGTGAAAACGGCGAGCTTGCGGATCTCGGCGCTCATCGGAGCCCATCCTCCCCGTTGATATCGGCCGCCGCGAGCCCGCCGACCCGCGCATGGACCCGCGCGCCGGAGGTCATCACGAGCACGAGCGCGATCTCGCCCGCCCGCGGCGCGTCGGCGACACGCACTTCCATCGCGTCGAAGTGGCTGCGGACGTAGCTGGCATTGATGTGGGTGACCGGAACGTCGAGCCGCGCGCCCGGCCCGCCCACCTTCGTGGTGGAGGGGACGATCGCCTTCGCGTCGCCGAGCACCTCCCGCATCGCGTAGCCGCCGGGGACGTGCCACAGCGCACCGTGCTCGATTTCCCCGGCCGTGCCGACGATCGCGCCCTTGCCGTACCCCTCGACAGGGACGCCGAGGAGGCCTGCGAGCCGCCGCGCCATCAGGAGGCCAAGCGGCTTCAGGTCGTCCATGAAGGCGGCGATGTCAGGCTCCCAGCGGCCGGCGAACGGAGTCTCGATCACCGCGACCAGCGCCGCCTTGCGCTGCGGGACGGCCGGCGGCGGCCCCCCTTCGTGGCGGATCTCCTCGACCACGGAGGCGAACTTGCGCACGCGCGGCTCAGGCAACCGACGCCTCCAGCGCAAGCGCCGGCGCGGTGCGGGCGGGCAGCGCCACCATCTCCCCCTGAAGGACGAGCGAGGCCGACAGGATCAGCCCCGCCTCCTGCATGCGCAGCGCCTCGGCGAGCCCGGCCGTGAGCGCGAGGCGGACGTCCTCGCGATCGAGCGGGTCGCGGTGGACCACCACGGGCCGCTCGCCGAGCTCCGAATCGTCCTCCACCCGGTTCGCCGGCCGGCGATGCACCCCGGGATGGCCGGGGAGGTCGACCGCGTTGCCGATCAGCGTCGCCGCAGCGTCGGCCCCGGCGGCCGTCCGAGCGAGCACCGCGACGGCGTCGGCGATCCCCATGGTGAGGCTACGCCCGCCAAGTCCGCTGGTCGCGATGCCGCCGACGCCGTCCTCCGCCCGGACCGTGATGCGGCCGTGCTCGCGCCCGTCGAGCGAGGCGATCCGGGCCTGGTAAATCTCTCCCGGCGCAAGGCGGAGGGCGATGTCGCCGCCGTTGTTCACGTAGGCGCGCCGCATCCCGGCCCCCGCCATTGCCGCCAGCACCTCGTCCGCCACGGCGCCTGCGACGGCGGCCATCGGTGTCACGAACACGCGCGCGTGCGGCGCCACCGCGTTCGCCATCCGCCGCGCCACGACGCCCTCCGGCAGCGGCGCGTTCCCGACCGGCGCGCGCAGGAGCGGCAGTTCCTCGACGATTTCGGCGAGCACGGACCGGAAGCGGCCGAGCGCGAGGCGGAACGCCTCCATCCTGTCGCCGTCGACGCCGATGACGAGATCGATCGGCCCATGCTGCAGGTGCAGCCGCTCGCCGGGAAGGATCGCCGCCTGCGGCTCGCTCATCGCGCCCGCACCCCCGCCCGGCCCCACCGGTAGTGCCGCGGCGCCTGCGGGTCGGACGCATCGCCCGCCGGCACCCGCCGCGTCGCGTCCGTGATGACAGCCGGCAGCGGCTTCACGTGATCCATGTGCCCGCCGAGCGCCGCGTAGTCGGAGAGGCGCATCGTGAACTCGATCGGCGCCACCAGCGCGGGTGTCGGCACCGACCCGAAGGCTTTCGTCGGCATGTGAAGAACGTCCGCCATGACCGTGATCCCGCCGCCCGGCCAAACATACGCCGAGACGCCGCCGCAGGACACATGCGTCAGCGCCTCCTTGACCGACCGGGTGAGGCGGACGGGGTTCTCCGTCACCCCCGCACGGAGAGAACCGCCAGCGCCGCCCATGAAAAGCACCGACGCAAGAGACGGCTCGCAGTTCTCTGCTATGCGCTCCGCTGTCGCGAGGAGCGGCGGCGTGATGTCCGCCGGACGGGGCACCAGAGCGTCGTCGAGCTCGTAGTAGGCCCACTGCTCGCCGGTCGTGGAGATCATCAGGAGGCGCAGCCCCGGCCAGGCCACCTTGGGGTCGAACGGCTTCAGGATGGCGAGGGGGTCGGTGATGTCCGTCCCGCCCCACCCGGTCCCGGGCTCGGCCACCTGAAAGTAACGTCCGGGGGTCGAGCGGCGGCCGGTGATGCGCACGCCCGTCGGCGGCACGTCGAGGAGCCGGCCCGCCTGATGCTCGGAGAGGATGCCGGTGATGTGGTCGTCCACCACGATCACCTCGTCGACGTGCGGCGCCCACTGCCGCGCGAACATCCCGATCGTCGCCGACCCGCAGCCGACCCGCATCAGCCGCTCCGGCTCGCCGTCGATGACGGGCGCCTTGCCGGCCTCCACGACGACCCGCGCGCCGCCTTCGATGGAAAGCTCCACCGGCTCGCGGTTGCACAAGGCGAGCAGCGTCTCGCAGGTGACGCGCCCCTCGCGCTTCGAGCCGCCGGTGAGATGGTGGACACCGCCGAGCGACAGCATCCGCGAGCCGTACTCGCCGGTGGTGACGTGGCCGACCACCTCGCCATCGGCGCGGACGGCCGCGGTCTCCTCGCCGATGTAGCGGTCGGTGTCGATCTTCACCTTCACGCCACAGTAGGAGAAAATCCCCTCCGTCACCACCGTCACCATGTCGACGCCGTCGACCTCCTGGCTGACGATGAACGGCGCCGGCTTGTAGTCCGGGTACGTCGTCCCGGCCCCCACGGCGGTGACGAACGGGCGGTAGCCCTGCACGATGTCGCCGTCCCAGTCCCGCCCGTCGCCGAGCGCGAGGAACGGCACCGCGTCCGCCCCGCCCTCGATCACGGTGAGCGGATCGAGGCGCACGAGATCGCCCCCGTGGTTGGCGTAGCGGTCGCAGGCCCCGGTCCGCCCGTCGGCAATGAAGCACATGACGGGGCAGGCATCGCAGCGGATCTTCCCTGCGGGGGGCGCGAGCTCGTTCATCGCGCCGCCCTGATGGCCGCCAGCACCCGCTCCGGCGTCGCCGGCACATCGCGCACGCGGCTGCCGGTCGCCGCGGCGATGGCGTTGAGGATCGCCGGCGCCGTCGGGATGAGGACATGCTCGCCGAGCCCCTTCGCGCCGTAGGGGCCGTGCGCGTCCGCCTCCTCGACGATCACCGTCTCGATCTCCGGCACATCCCCGACTGTCGGGATCAGGTAGTCGTGGAGGTTCTCGGTCCGGCCGGGCACGAACGCCTCCATCAGCGCCATGCCGAGCCCCTGCGCGATGCCGCCGTGCACCTGCCCCTCCACGAGGAGCGGGTTCACCGCGCGGCCGACATCGTGCGCCGCCGTGAAGTGGACGGCGCGAACCGTGCCGAGGCGGCTGTCGACCTCGACCACAGCGAGGTGCGCCGCGTAGCCGAACTGCGCGTAAGGCTCGCCCTGACCGTCGGCATCGAGCGGCTTCGTCGGCGGGTCGTAGCTCTCCACCACCTCCATCGCATACGGCCCCTCCCCCATTCCGGCGAGCGGCACCGTGCGGGCGGAGAGGCCCTCGCCGATCGTCACCGTCCCCGGCGCGAAGGTAATCGGCGCGTCCGGCCCCGCGTTTGCGAGGGCGAGGAGCCGCGCCCTGAGCGCCTCGCCCGCCCGCCGCGCCGCGTTGCCGGTCACGAAGGTCTGCCGCGAGGCGGAGGTCTTGCCGGCGTCCGGCGTCACGTCCGTGTCGGCGCCGACCCGCTCCACCGCGGCCACCGGCACGCCGAGCGCCGTCGCGAAAATCTGCGTGATGACGGTGTTCGATCCCTGCCCGATGTCGACGGCCCCCTGATGGAGCACGACCCGCCCGTCGCGCGTCACCCCGGCGCGGATGGTGGACGGGTTCGCCATCGAAGTGTTGCCGCAGCCATACCACCCGGCCGCGACGCCGACACCGCGCCGGAGTGGCGAGCCGTCCCGCTCCGCCGCGACATTGAAGGCCGCCGCCTCGGCCCGCCGGGCCGCCCATGCCGGCCGCAGCGCCTCGAGGCACGCAAGGATCCCGACCCCGGTGTCGAACACCTGCCCGCACACCGTCGGCTCGCCGTTCCGCAGTGCGTTGAGGATGCGGAACTCGAGCGGGTCCATCCCGAGCCGGCCGGCGAGCTCGTCGAGAAGCTGCTCGACCGCGATCGCCGACTGCGGCACGCCGAACCCGCGGAACGCGCCGGACGGGGCACAGTGGGTGTGCACCGCCACCGTCTCCGCGCGATAGTGGCGCACATGATATGGGCCGGAGGCATGGACCGGCACGCGGTTCGCCACCGTCGGCCCCCACGAGGCGTAGGCGCCGGTGTTGAAGGTGCCGCGGAAGGTCATCCCCGTGATCCGCCCGTCCGCCGCTGCGCCGACCGCCACCTCGATCTCCGCCGGGTGCCGCTTCGTGGTGGACTGGACGGACTCGACCCGCCCGTAGGCGAGGCGGACTGGCGCGCCGGTCTTCACCGCGGCGAGGGCGAGGAAGGGTTGCACCGAAAGGTCCAGCTTCGTTCCAAAACCGCCCCCCACAGCCGTTGGAACGATCCGAATGCGACTCTCGTCCCAGCCGAGGATCGCGGCAAGCGCCTCCCGGTCCATCACCGGCGCCTGCGTGCATGCGGCGACGGTGAGCCGGCCGTCCCTCACCTCGGCGTACCCCGCCTCGGGCTCGATCGGGGCGTGCTCGACGAAGCTCGTCGTGAAGCGGGCCCGGACGACGGCGGCGGCGCTCGCGAGGCCCGCCTCCGCCTCGCCGCGCTCGACACGGCCGCGGCAGAGGACGTTGCCGGGGCGGTCCGGGAAGAGCTGCGGCGCGTCGGGGCGGGTCGCCTCCGCCGGGGTCAAGACTTCGGCGAGTGGCGTGAAGGTGACCGGGACGTCGGCAACGTCGAGGACGCGCACCGCCTCGCGCGGGCCGACCACGGCGGCAACCGCCTCGCCGCGGAAGCGCGTCTCTCCGGCGGCGAACACCGGCTGGTCGGCGAACGGGGGGATCACGCCGAAGCGGTTCTCTCCCGGCACGTCCGACGCCGTCAGAACCGCCGTGAGGCCGGCACGGCGGCGGAAACGCTCGAGGTCGCCGAAGGTGAAAGCGGCCCTGTGGTGCGGCGAGCGGATGACGCGGACCTCGAGCGCGCCGGCGGGGGCGACGTCGTCGCCGTAGGCCTCGCGGCCGTCGATCTTCTCCGCCCCGTCGAGACGGGGGAGCGGGGCGCCGACGCCGTCGCCTGAGGGCGCCGGCAGCGCGGCGCCGCCCGCCGCGGCGAGCACGGCATCGACGATCTTGCGATACCCAGTGCAGCGGCAGAGGACACCGCCGAGCGCGTCTTCCACTGCGGCCCGGTCCGGCTCGGGCCGCGCGCGCAGGAGCGCCGCCGCCGAGACCACCATGCCCGGCGTGCAGATGCCGCACTGCGCCGCGCCGTGCGCTGCGAACGCCGCCCCGAGCGCCCGGCCGGCGGCGGAGGCCACCACGCCCGCCACCGTCTCCACCGCGGCGCCGGCGACGCGCTGCGCCGGAACGAGGCAGGCGCACACCGCCGCGCCGTCGACGAGCACGGTGCAGGCGCCGCAGTCGCCCGCGTTGCAGCCGACCTTCACCTCGCGCGCGCCGAGCCGCTCGCGAAGCACCTCCGACAGCCGCTCCGCGGCGGCCGCCCGCACCGCGACCGGGCGGCCGTTGAGGAGGAACGTGATCGCTTCGCCTGTTTCACCCTGGCGGGCACGGCCGATGTCAGCGTCCATGCCCGTTCCTCCCGCTCCCCGTGACCCGAATGGGCTGCGGCGGACGGTGCAACCGCAGGGCGAGCCTCACCGGACGCCTGCCGCGGCGAGGACGGCGCGGCGGGCGATCTCCGCCGCCGCCGCCAGCCGGTACGCGGCGCTCCCGCGCACGTCGTCGATGGGTGAGAGCGGTGCAAGGTCGTCCGCCGTCACCGGCCGGCACGACGCCTTTGCCGGGGTGAGCCCCGTGAGCGCCGCCTCCAGCGCCGGCAGGCGGCGGGCGACGGGCGAGGCGGCGCCGACCGCAACGCGCGCCGCCGCGATCCGGCCCGCCGCGACCTCCACCAGCGCGGCGGCCATGGTGATCGAGATGACGAGGCTGTGCCGGCTGCCGAGCTTTACGAACGCACCCCGCGCCGCCGCGGGCGCCGGCGGCACGAGGACGGCCGTCAGCATCTCGCCAGGGCCGAGCGCGGTTCGCCGCGGGCCGAGGAGGAAGTCTTCCAGCGCCACCGTCCGCACGCCGGGGGGGGCGGCGATCTCCACCGCGGCGCCGAGGGTGAGGAGCGGCGGCACGCCGTCGGCTGCGGGCGAGGCGTTGGCGAGGTTGCCCGCGACGGTGGCGACGTTCTGGATCTGAACGGCGCCGACCTCGCGGGCCGCGGCCTTGAGGCCATCGAACGCCGGCGGCAGCGGGGCGGCAAGGACGTCGCTCCACGTCGCGGCGGCGCCGATCCTGACGCCGCGGTCGTCGGCGGTGATGGCGCGCAGGCCGGCGATCGCGGTGACGTCGAGGATCGTCTGCGGGCCGGGGCGGTCGGCGTGTGCGGCGAAGACGTCCGTGCCGCCGGCGACGATCGTCGCCCCCGCCTCGGATGCGAGGGCGGCCAGCGCCTCATCGACGGTCCGCGGCTTCAGGTACACCGCACTTCTCCGTTGGTACACGAACGCTACGTCAGCCGCCGGGCGCGCGCAACGCGGGGCCGCTCAGCCGGCGAAGGCGCGCTCGACCACGTAGGTGGCCGGCCGGTTGTTCGACCCCTCCCCGAGGCCGAGCGCCTCCAGCATGGCCGCCACGTCGCGCAGCATCGCGAGCGATCCGCAGATCATCGCGCGGTCCTGCGCGGGGTCGATCGCATCGATGCCGAGGTCGGCGAAGAGGCGGCCGGAGGAGAGGAGCGCCGTGATCCGCCCCTCGCGCACGTGCGGCTCGCGCGTGGCGCTGTCGTAGAGGCGCACCCGGCCGGCGAACTCGCCGACCAGCGGATCGTCGGCGAGGCCGTCCACCACCTGCCGCGCGTAGGCGAGCTCGGCCACCTCGCGGCAGGTCTCGACCAGCACCACCTCGTCGAACCGCTCGAACGTCTCGGGGTCGCGCAGGATCGACGCGAACGGGGCGACGCCCGTCCCCGTCGCGAACAGGAAGAGCCGCCGCCCAGGGAGGAGCGCGTCGACGACGAGCGTCCCCGTCGGCCGCCTGCGCACGAGCACCATGTCGCCGGGCCGGACGCGCTGGAGGTGTTCCGTCAGCGGCCCGCCAGGCACCTTGATGGAGAAGAACTCCAGCTCCTCGTCCCACGAGGGGCTCGCGATCGAGTAGGCGCGGAAGACGGGCTTGCCGTTGTGGAGGGCGTGCGGGAGGCCGATCATCACGAACTCGCCGGAGCGGAACCTGAGGCTCGCCGGGCGGGTCGTGCGGAAGCGGAACAGGCGGTCGGTGTAGTGCTCGACGGCGGTGACGCGTTCGGCCGAGACATCGGCGGGGAGCGGGCGGTCGAGAAGCGCCGTGTCCATGAAAGGCTCCGCAAGATCGTTCGTATACGAGCGATTATGGCTCGCCCGTTCTCCCTGTCAATTGCGTGAGGATGCCCGGTTCGCGCCTTGATTCAGCGCAAGTCGCTGTTAGCCTGCGAACGGACCCAACGGAGGACCGCCATGGCCGCAGACGCAGGCGCCGCCGCGCCGCCCGCCAAGCTCGTGGTGCGCAACATCGGCCTCCTCCTGTCGGGCCGGATCGAGGAGCCGATCCTCGACGCCGACACGCTGGTCGCCGAGCACGGGACGATCACCGCGGTTGGCCGCGCGGCGGACGTCGACACCGACGGCGCGGACCTCGTGATCGACGCGAAGGGGACGGCGCTCGCCCCCGGCCTCATCGACAGCCACGTCCACCCCGTGGTCGGCGACTACACGCCGCGCCAGCAACAGCTGCACTGGATCGATTCCACGCTTCACGGCGGCGTCACCACGCTGATCTCCGCCGGCGAGGTGCACATGCCGGGCCGGCCGCGCGACATCGTCGGCCTCAAGGCGATGGCGATCGCGGCGCAGCGCTGGTACGAGAATTTTCGCCCTTCGGGCATGAAGGTGCTCGCCGGTGCGCCGGTCATCGAGCACGGCATGGAGGAGGAGGATTTTGCGGAGCTCGCCCGCGCCGGCGTGAAACTCCTCGGCGAGGTGGGCCTCGGTACCGTGAAGGACGGGCCGACCGCGAAGCGGATGGTCGACTGGGCCCGCAAGTACGGCATCCAGTCGACGATCCACACCGGCGGGCCGTCGATCCCCGGCTCCGGCCTCATCGACAAGGACGTGGTGCTGGAGGCGGGCACCGACGTCGTCGGCCACATCAACGGCGGCCACTCAGCGCTGCCGGACGGCCAGATCGTGTGCCTGTGCGAGACGTGCTCGGCGGCGCTCGAGATCGTCCACAACGGCAACGAGCGGGCGGCGCTCCTCACCGTCAACACGGCGCGCGAGCTTGGGCGGCTTGACCAGCTGATCCTCGGCACCGACGGTCCGGCGGGATCCGGCGTGCAGCCGCTCGGAATCCTGAGGATGGTGGCGCTCCTCTCCTCGCTCGGCAACGTGCCGGCGGAGGTGGCGCTCTGCTTCGCGACCGGCAACACGGCGCGGATGCGCTCCCTCGACCAGGGCATCATCGAGCCCGGCCGGCCGGCGGACCTCGTGTTCCTCGACCAGGCGCAGCATGCGCCGGGTGCGACGGTGCTGAAATCGATCGAGCTCGGAAACCTGCCGGGAGTCGGGATGACCGTCATCGACGGTGTGGTACGCTCCGGCCGCAGCCGCAACACGCCGCCGGCGGGCCGCATCCCGGAGGTGGTGACGCGCTGAGGCTGCCTCGTTTCCGGGCGCGGAGTGCCTGCCCTTTCCGCGTTGACAAGGTCCGGGCGAGGCCTCAGCGTCGTGTGTGTACAAACAATCGGGGCACTGCCCCGGCGGACGTGTTCCTGGAAGACCGGCCATGAGAGCCGGCACACGGAGGGAAGACCGATGACGTTGAGCCGCCGCACGTTCCTCGCCGCCACCACAGCCCTCGCCCTTCTGCCGGCGCCTCTCCTTGCGCAGGACGGGCCGATCCGGATCGGCGAGGTGAACTCCTACACCGCCGTCCCCGCCTTCCTGACGCCCTACCGGCAGGGTTGGGAGCTGGCGCAGGAGGAGATCAACGCCCGCGGCGGCGTCCTCGGCCGGCAGATCGAGACCGTGTTCCGCGACGACGGCGGCAAGCCCGAGGCGGCGGTGACCAGCGCCGGCGACCTCGTGAACTCGGAGAACGTCGACCTCCTCGCCGGCGGCTTCCTGTCGAACGTCGGCCTCGCGCTCGCCGACTTCGCCAACCGCAACGAGGTGCTCTACGTCGCCTCCGAGCCCCTCTCCGACGCGCTCGTCTGGGGCCAGGGCAACGCCTACACGTTCCGCCTCCGCCCCTCGACGTACATGCAGGCGGCGATGCTGGTGGACGAGGCCGCCAAGCTGCCCGCCAAGCTCTGGGCGGTGGTGGCGCCGAACTACGAGTACGGCCAGTCTGCGGTGAAGTGGTTCAAGGAGCTCCTCGCCGAGAAGCGGCCGGACGTCGAGTTCGTTGCCGAGCAGTTCCCGGCGCTCGGCCGGATCGACGCCGGCGCCACGGTGCAGGCGCTGGAGGCCGCGAACCCGGACGCGATCTTCAACGTCACCTTCGGCGCGGACCTGTCGAACTTCGTCCGCCAGGGCAACACCCGCGGCCTGTTCGAGGGCCGCTCGGTGGTCTCCATGCTGACTGGCGAGCCCGAGTATCTCGACCCGCTCGGCCCCGAGGCGCCGGAGGGGTGGATCGTGACGGGCTATCCGCAGGAGCAGATCGAGACCGACAGCCACACCGCCTTTCGCGATGCCTACATGGCGAAGTATGACGACTACCCGCGGCTCGGCTCCGTCGTCGGCTACGACACCATGAACGCCATCGCCGCCGCCATCGAGAAGGCGGGCTCGGTGGAGACCGACGCGCTGGTGAAGGCCATGGAGGGGCTCCAGTTCCAGGCCGCTTTCGGCCCGGTCACCTTCCGCGAGATCGACAACCAGTCGACGCTCGGCGCCTACGTCGGGACGATCACCGTCGAGAACGGCAAGGGCGTCATGAAGGACTGGTCGTACCGTGACGGAGCCAACTACCTGCCGCCGGACGACGTCGTCCGCACGCTCCGCCCCCAAGGCTGATCTTCGGCGGGGGCGCCTGGCGTGTTCGACCTCGTCCTCGTCCAGGCCCTCAACGGCCTCGCCTCGGCCTCGGCGCTGTTCCTCGTCGCGTCGGGGCTGTCGCTCATCTTCGGCGTGACGCGGATCGTCAACTTCGCGCACGGCTCACTCTACATGCTGGGCGCCTATCTCGGCTTTACCTTCGTGACGGCGATCGGCGCCCACACCCCGCTCGGCTTCTGGGGCGGGGTGGTGCTCGCGGCCGTCGCCGTCGGCATCGCCGGAGTGCTGATCGAGGTCACCATCCTGCGCCGGATCTACCGCGCGCCGGAGCTGTTCCAGCTGCTCGCCACCTTCGGCGTCGTCCTGATGATCCAGGACATCGCGCTCGCCGTCTGGGGGCCGGAGGACAGGCTGGGGCCGCGGGCGCCGGGGCTCAGGTCGTTCGTGGTGATCCTCGGCAACCGCTTCCCGACCTACGAGCTCTTCCTCATCGCTGTCGGCCCCGTGGTCCTCGGACTCCTCTGGTTCGTCCTCCACCGGACGCGCTGGGGAACGCTCGTCCGTGCCGCGACGGAGGATCGCGACATGGTCGGCGCGCTCGGCGTCAACCAGCGGCTTCTCTTCACGTCGGTGTTCTTCCTCGGCGCGATGTTCGCGGGGCTCGGCGGCGCGCTGCAGCTTCCGCGCGAGGCGGTGAACCTCGCCATGGACCTTTCCATGATCGCGGAGGCGTTCGTGGTGGTCGTCGTCGGCGGGCTCGGGTCGATCACGGGCGCCTACCTCGCGGCGATCCTCATCGGCATCCTCCACGCCTTCGGGATCCTGGTGTTCCCGAAGATTACCCTCGTCCTCGTCTTCCTCGTGATGGCTGCCGTTCTCGTCGTGAAACCCTACGGTCTCCTCGGCAAGGCGCCCGTGGGCATGCCGCGTGGACACGGGGCGGGGCCGCTCCTGGTTCCAGCAGACGGGCTCGTGAAGGCGATCGGCGCGGCGGCGCTCCTCGTCCTCGTCGTGGCGCCGTTCGTCGTCTCGGGCAGCCTCCTCCTGACGCTGACCGAGCTCACGATCTTCGCGCTCTTCGCAGCCTCGCTTCACCTCATGATGGGGCCTGGCGGAATGGCCTCGTTCGGCCACGCCGCTTACTTCGGCCTCGGCGCCTACGGGGCGGCGCTCCTCGTCAGCTGGACCGGGTCGCGGATGGAGCCGGCGCTCCTGATGGCGCCCTTCCTCGCCGGGCTCGCCGGCGTCGTCTTCGGCTGGTTCGTCGTCCGCCTCTCGGGCGTCTACCTCGCGATGCTGACGCTCGCCTTCGCGCAGATCGCCTGGGCGACGGCCTTCCAGTGGGTCGAGCTGACGGGCGGCGACAACGGCATCCTCGGCGTCTGGCCGGCACCATGGGCGAGCGACCCGCGGGTCTACTACTTCCTCGTCCTCGCCCTCTGCACCGCGGGCGTGCTGGCGCTCCGCGTCACCATCTTCGCCCCGTTCGGCTACGCGCTTCGTGCGGCGCGCGACAACCCGCTCCGCGCCGAGGCGATCGGCCTCGACGTCATGCGCGTCCAGTGGATGGCGTTCGTGCTGGCCGCCGTCTTCGCCGGAATCGCGGGCGGGCTCTTCGCGTTCTTCAAGGGCTCCGTGTTCCCGACCACCATGGCGATCCCGCGCTCGGTCGACGCGCTCCTCATGGTGCTCCTCGGCGGCGTCCACACGGTCGCGGGGCCGGTCGTCGGCGCGTTCGCCTACATGGGCCTCCACGAGGAGCTGATGAAGGCGACGATGTACTGGCGCTTCATCCTCGGCCTCTCGATCGTCCTCCTCGTGATCGTCTTCCCGCGCGGCCTCGTCGGCACCGCGTCGGCGCTGCGCGAGCGCTTCCGCCCGGCCCCGCGCGTCGCGACCCGGCCCGCGGAGGCTGGCGAATGACGGCGGCCGCCGACATGGCGGTGGTCGGGGCCCCGCACGGGCGCCCGTTGCCGGTGCTCGAGGTGAGAGACCTCGCCCGCTCCTTCGGCGGCGTGAAGGCTGTCGACGGCGTGTCCTTCTCCGTCGATGCGGGGACGCTCCTCGCCCTCATCGGTCCCAACGGCGCTGGGAAGACGACCTGCTTCAACATGCTGAACGGGCAGCTGAAGCCGGACCGGGGCACCGTGCTTCTCACGGGCCGCGACATCACGGGCCTGACGCCGCGCGAGGTGTGGCGGCTCGGCGTCGGGCGGACATTCCAGATCACCGCGACGTTCACCTCGATGACGGTGCGCGAGAACGTCCAGATGGCGCTTCTTTCGCACGCCGGAGAGATCTGGAGGTTCGGCCACGCCGCACGGCACCGCCACCGCGAGGCGGCCGACGCCCTCCTCGCCGAGGTCGGCATGGAGGCGCAGGCGGACCGCGGCTGCGGCGTGCTCGCCTATGGCGACCTCAAGCGCGTGGAGCTCGCGGTCGCGCTCGCGAACCGCCCGGCGCTCCTCCTCATGGACGAGCCGACGGCCGGCATGGCGCCGCGCGAACGCGTCTCCCTGATGGCGCTGACCGCGCGGCTCGCCGCCGAGCGGGGGATCGCCGTCCTCTTCACCGAGCACGACATGGACGTCGTCTTCGCCCACGCGACGCAGATCCTCGTCCTCAACCGGGGCGTCCTCATCGCAGGCGGCACCGCCGAGGAGGTCCGCGCCGACCCGCGCGTGCGCGAGGTCTACCTCGGCACCGGCGTCACCTCCGGGGGGCACTGATGGCGCTTCTCGACGTCGCCGGCCTCGATGCCTTCTACGGCCGCGCGCACATCCTCCACGGTGTCTCCCTGTCGGTGGAGCGGGGCGAGGTGGTCGCCCTCATGGGCAGGAACGGGGCGGGCAAGTCGACCACCATGAAGGCGATCATGGGCCTCGTCCCGCCCGCCGCCGGCACCGTCACCTTCGACGGCGCCGTCATCTCGGGCCGCGAGCCGTTCGAGATCGCCCGCCGCGGCGTCGGCTATGTGCCGGAAGAGCGGCGCATCTTCACCGAGCTCACCGTTGCGGAGAACCTCACCGTCGGCGAGCGGGCACCGCGGGAGGGCGCCCCACACTGGACGGCCGAGCGGCTCTTCACCCTCTTCCCGAACCTCGGGCATATGCGTGACAGGCCGGGAGGCGCCATGTCCGGCGGGGAGCAGCAGATGCTGACGATCGCCCGCACGCTGATGGGAAACCCCCGCCTCGTCCTCCTGGACGAGCCGTCCGAGGGGCTCGCCCCGGTGATCGTCGAGGAGATGGCGAACACCATCCGCGCGATGAAGGCGGAGGGGCTGACGATCCTCCTCTCCGAGCAGAACCTCCACTTCGCCGGCGCCGTCGCGGACCGTGCGGCGGTGATCGAGAAGGGCATCATCCGCTGGACCGGCACGATGGCGGAGCTCGAGGCCAACGACGCGGTCCGCTCGCAGTACCTCGTCCTCTGACGGCTACACCGCGCTCCAGCCGATGCAGCCGGCGGGCATCCCCGATCCGGTGACGAGAAGCGCGCCGCGGCGGTAGAGGCTCCGGCGACGCTCCGGCGCAATGTCGACCACGACCACACCCATCGCCCTGTCGGACCAGATGAACCTTGCGTCGAGCGCCGCCAGCGCCTCGTAGGCCTCGACCGGCGACACACCCGGGCGGAACACCACCGTGGTAAACGGCTGGCCCGCGGGCGGCATGAGCGCCCACGCCCCCGACCCTGCCGTCATGGCCGACAGGGCCAGCATGACGGCTGGCCGGATCCGCGCCGGTGTGCCGCCACCACGGCCGAGGCGGAGGCCGATCAGGACCGGCAGCACGCCGAAGAGGGCGAACCAGACGAGGTCCCAGAGGAGGACGTTCTCGCTGCCCTGCCGGATCCTGTGGATGCCGAGGAGCCAGTGCGAAAGGACGGCGTCGACGATGTGCCACGTCCCGAACCCGACGAGGAGCGCGCCCGCGAACGCCGCACCCCCGACCGCCGACCCGCGCCGGTGGACGCGCCAGAGGCCGACGAGCCCGGCGGCGGCGATCACGTACATGAGCGAGTGGAATAGCCCGTCCCACAGCACCTGGAGGCGCATGTCGTCCACCGCCGCGACGGCGCTCAGGAGGTGATGCCACTGCAGGATCTGGTGCAGCAGGATGCCGTCGAAGAAGCCGCCGACGGCGAAGCCGAGCACGGCAGCCCAGCGGACTATGGGCGAAGACCACATGCGGCGCTCCTCTGCTTAAATGGCAAACATGCGATTTAGGCCTTCGTTCCTGAATCGCTCGGAACGGCCGGACGCGGTGGACGCGGGCAGCTCGAGTGTTTCAACGCTGGCACGGGGCTGGCATGGTGCGACGGGCACGGAGACATCATGGCGGCGCTGATCGAGACGGCGGGTCTTTCGAAGGCGTTCGGGAGCGTGCGCGCCGTCGACGACGTCTCGATCCGCCTCGGCGAGGGCGAGATCGTCGCGCTCCTCGGCGAGAACGGGGCCGGCAAGTCGACGCTCGTGAAGATGCTGTTCGGGGCGCTACAGCCCGATGCCGGAGCGATTGTCTGGCGCGGCGCGGAGACCCGCATCACGGACCCCGGTGTCGCGCGGCGGCTCGGCATCGGGATGGTACACCAGCACTTCTCGCTGTTCGAGGCCTTCACCGCCGCCGAGAACATCGCGCTCGGCCTGCCGCAGGAGCGGATAGCCGGGCTCGGGGCCCGCGCGCGGGCGACCGCCGCCGCCTACGGACTGCCGCTCGACCCTGACGCCCTCGTCGCCGACCTCTCCGTCGGCGAGCGGCAGCGGATCGAGATCGTGCGCTGCCTCATGCAGGATCCGACACTCGTCATCATGGACGAGCCGACCTCCGTGCTGACGCCGCAGGAGGCGGACCGGCTGTTCGAGACGCTCCGCCGGCTGAAGGGCGAGGGGCGGGCGGTTCTCTACATCTCCCACAAGCTCGAGGAGGTGCGGGCGCTGTGCGACCGCGCCGTCATCATGCGTGGCGGCCGCGTCGTCGGGGAGGCCGATCCGCGGACGACCTCGGCCGCGGCCCTCGCCGCCGCGATGGTGGGGAGCGATGTCGCCGCGGTTCGCCCGCATGCGCCCGGCGCCGCGCGCGGCGCGGCCGCGCTGTCCATCCGCCGGCTCAACCATGCCTCCGCCCGGCCGTTCGGCGTTGCGCTGGCGGAGGTCTCGCTCGACGTCCTCGCCGGCGAGGTGGTCGGCATCGCCGGGATGGCGGGAAACGGCCAGGGCGAGCTCTTCGAGGTGCTGTCGGGCGAGGCGCTCGTGGAGCCCGCCGCGGTCGAGATCCTCGGCACGGCCGCGGGGCGGCTCGGGGTCGACGCGCGGCGCCGGCTGGGCGCGGCGTTCGTGCCGGAGGAGCGGCTCGGCCACGCCGCTGTGCCGTCCTTCGACCTTGCCGAGAACGTCCTCCTGTCGCGCCACCTCGGCGTCGACGGGACCGTCTCCGGCGGCTTCCTCCGGCGCTCGGCGGCCCGGGCGATCCTGCGGCGCGTGGTGGAGCGGATGGACGTCCGGGCGCCGGCCGGCCTGCCCGCCGCGCGCACACTGTCGGGCGGCAACCTGCAGAAGCTCATCGTCGGCCGCGAGCTCGACAGGACGCCGCGTCTCCTCGTCGTCAACCAGCCGACGTGGGGGGTCGACGCGGGCGCGGCGGCAAACATCCGCCAGGCGATCCTCGACCTTGCAGAAGGTGGCGCCGGCGTCCTCCTCATCTCCCAGGATCTCGACGAGCTGTTCGAGGTGTCGGACCGGATCGCCGTGATGGCCGGCGGTCGCCTCTCCCCGGCGCGCCCGGCGGCGGAGCTGACGCGGGAGGCGGTCGGCCTCCTGATGGGCGGGATCACCCACCGTACGACGGAGCCGGCCGTTGCTTGAGCTGGAGCCGCGGGCGAACCTGCCGCGATGGGCGGACGCGCTGTCGCCGCTCGTCGCGCTCGCGGTCACCGTGGTGATCGGCGCCGCCCTCTTCGCCGCGCTCGGCTACCCGCCGCTCGCCGCACTCCACGCCTATTTCGTGGAGCCGCTGTCAGAGATCTGGTCGCTGCACGAGCTCGCCCTCAAGGCGGCGCCGCTGATCATCATCGCGGTCGGGCTCTCGGTCTGCTTCCGCTCGCAGAACTGGAACATCGGCGCGGAGGGCCAGCTCGTGATGGGCGCCATCGTCGGCTCGGCGATCCCAATCCTCCTGCCGGACGCGTCCGGCCCGTGGGTGCTGCCGGCGATGCTCATCCTCGGCATGGCGGGCGGGGCGGCCTGGGCGGCCGTGCCGGCGCTCCTCAAGACGCGCTTCGGGGCGAACGAGATCCTCGTCTCGCTTATGCTCGTCTACGTCGCCTCGCTGTTCCTCGACTTCCTGGTGCGCGGACCGTGGCGCAACCCGGAGGGCTTCAACTTCCCCGAATCGCGCAACTTCGGCCCTGACGCAGTGCTGCCGGAACTCGTCAGCGTGGGAGAGTGGGGCGGGCGCGCCAACTGGGGGCTCGTCGTCGCGCTGGTCGCCGCGGTCCTCGTCTCGATCCTCCTCGCGCGGACGATGAAGGGGTTCGAGATCACCGTGACGGGCGCCTCGCCGCGGGCGGCGCTGTTCGCGGGGTTTGACCCGAAGCGGACGACGCTTTTCGTCTTCCTCCTCTCCGGCGCGCTCGCGGGGCTCGCCGGGATCGTCGAGGTGTCGGGCGCGATCGGGCAGCTCCGGCCGTCGATCAGCCCCGGCTACGGCTTCACGGCGATCATCGTCGCCTTCCTCGGCCGGCTGAACCCGCTCGCCATCGTCGTCGCGGGCTTCGTCCTCGCCCTCACCTATCTCGGTGGCGAGGCGGCGCAGATCTCGATCGGGATGAGCGACAAGGTCGCCCGCGTCTTCCAGGGCGTGCTCCTGTTTGCCGTCCTCGCGAGCGACACGCTGGTGCGCTACCGCATCCGCGTCCGCCGGCGTGTGCCGGCGTGAGGATGGGGCGATGATCGAGGCCATCCTCCTTTCCGTCGTTCTCGCCGCGACGCCGCTGCTGCTGGCGGCCGTCGGCGAACTCGTCGCCGAGCGCTCCGGCGTCCTCAACCTCGGCGTCGAGGGGATGATGCTGATGGGCGCCGTCGCCGCCTTCGCCGCGGCCGCCGCGACCGGCTCGCCGTACGTGGGGATCCTTGCCGGCGCGGGGGCGGGCGTCGTCATGGCGGCGCTCTTCGCATTCCTTGCGATCGGCCTCGTCACCAACCAGGTCGCGACCGGGCTCGCGCTCACCCTCTTCGGGATCGGTGTCTCGGGCCTTGCCGGCGAGAGCTTCGTCGGGATGCCCGGCGTCCGGCTGCCGGCGCTGCCGATCCCGCTCCTTGGCGAGATCCCGCTCGTCGGCCCGGTGCTGTTCAGGCAGAACGTCCTCTTCTACCTGTCGGTCGCGGGGACGGTCGGCGTCTCGCTTTTCCTGTTCCGCAGCCGCGCCGGACTCCGGCTCCGCGCGGTCGGTGACCGTCCATCCGCGGCGCACGCGATCGGCCTCAACGTCCTCGGCATCCGCACGGCGGCCGTCCTCTTCGGCGGGCTGATGGCGGGGCTCGCGGGGGCACAGCTGACGCTCGTCTACACGACGCAGTGGATCGAGAACATGACCGCCGGCCGCGGCTGGATCGCGCTCGCCCTCGTCGTGTTCGCCTCCTGGCGGCCCGGGCGCGTTGCGGTCGGCGCCTACCTCTTCGGCGCCGTCACCATCGCGCAGTTCCATGCGCAGGCGCTCGGCGTCGAGGTCCCGTCGCAGCTCCTCTCGGCTCTCCCCTACATTGCGACCGTGCTCGTGCTCGTCCTCATCGCGCGCAACCGGCGGTTCACGATGGTGAACACGCCACAGGCGCTCGGCACACCGTTCGTGCCGGACCGGTAGCGCGGTTCGCCGCTGCACGGCGGCTGGGCGGATTGCCCGCCTTGCGTGCAATATGATCCAAAGATCAAGCACCTGCCCGCCTTTTCAGCGGCCATTAGCTCGGTCTACCTTCGGCCGGACGCCGGGCGACCGCTCAAGACCCGGCCAACAGGGATCGCGCATGAACCGCCTGACGATGATGGCCGCCGCGCTGGCGGTGGCCGCCGCCCCCACCGCCACGCTTGCGCAGGACGAGCCGACCAAGGCCTGCTTCATCTACGTCGGCCCGATCGGCGACTTCGGCTGGTCCTACCAGCACGACCAGGGTCGCCTCGCGCTCGAGGAGGCGCTCGGCGACGCGGTCGAGACGCAGTACCTGGAGAGCGTCCCCGAGGGTGCCGACGCCGAGCGCGCCATCGAGCGCTTCGCCCGGTCCGGCTGCAACATCATCTTCACGACCTCGTTCGGCTACATGGACGCGACGAACAAGGTCGCCGGCCGCTTCCCCGACGTGAAGTTCGAGCACGCGACGGGCTACAAGCGCGAGCATCCGAACGTCGCCACCTACAACTCGCGCTTCTACCAGGGCCGCTACATCATCGGGCAGATTGCGGCGGCGGTCAGCGAGAAGGGTGAGGCGGGCTACATCGGCTCCTTCCCGATTCCCGAGGTGGTGATGGGCATCAACGCCTTCCTCCTCGGCGCGAAGTCGGTGAACCCGGACTTCAAGCTTCGCGTCGTGTGGGTGAACTCCTGGTTCGACCCCGGCAAGGAGGCGGACGCTGCCAACGCCCTCATCGACCAGGGCGTCGACATCATCACCCAGCACACCGACTCGACGGCGGCGGTCCAGGTCGCCGAGGAGCGGGGCATCAAGGCGTTCGGCCAGGCGTCGGACATGATCGAGTTCGCGCCGACGGCGCAGCTCACCTCCATCATCGACGACTGGGGGCCGTACTACATCGAGCGCGTCACGGCGGTGCGCGATGGAACGTGGGAGCAGGTCGACGTCTGGGACGGGCTCGCCGAAGGGCACGTCGTGATGGCGCCCTACACCAACATGCCTGAGGACGTGGCGGCGAAGGCGCGCGAAACGGAGGAGGCGATCCGCTCCGGCGCCCTCGAGCCGTTCACCGGGCCGGTCAACCGGCAGGACGGGACGCCCTGGCTGGCCGAAGGGCAGAAGGCGACCGACGCCGAGCTCCTCGGCATGAACTTCTATATCGAGGGGATGGAAGGCTCGGTGCCGCAGTAAGGCCGCCGATCGAGGGCGGCTCCGGCTGCCCTCGACCGTCCGCCGCGGGCGTCACGCCCGGACGAAGTGGAGCCCGGTGAAGCGCGCGCGGAGGGCGGCCGTCCGTGGCGCCACCGTCGCCGGGTCGTTGGCCCGCAGCCCCTCCGCGATCAGCGTGGCCAGCTCCGGCGCGTCGGCGGCTGTCACGCCGCGGCGCACGATCTCGGGCGATCCGAGGCGAAGGCCGTTCAGGTCACCCGCCACCTCTGGCCGCGGCAGGCCGATGCCGCAGGCGAGGAACCCCGCCTCGCGCAGCCGCTTCGACGCCGCCTGCCCGCCACCGAACGCCGCTGCCTCCAGCGCGAACTGGTGGCTCGCCGTGAAGCCCCGCGCCCCGGCGAACACCGGCAGCCCTTCCGCCGCGAGCGCCGCGGCGAGCGCCTGCGCGACCTCCACCATGGTGCGGGCGTAGGCGGCGCCGTACTCGCGCCAGTCGAGCAGGGTCAGCGCGAGCGCCGCGACGCGGCCGGCGTCGAAGTTGGCGGTGAGACCGGGGAAAGCGATGGCGTCGAGCCGCTCGGCAAGCGCGCCGTCGCGCGTCACGATGAGTCCGCCCGCGGGCCCGCCGAGGCTCTTGTAGGTGCTCATCGTGACGAGGTGGGCGCCCTCGTCGAGGGGGTTCGGCCAGGCGCCTCCGGCGATCATCCCGCACTGGTGCGCCGCGTCGAAGAGGACGACCGCGCCGACCTCGTCGGCGATGGCGCGCACGGCGCGGACATCGTGCGGGAAGAGGTTGAGGCTGCCGCCGACGGTGATGATGCGCGGCCGCACCTCCTTCGCGAGCCGGCGCAAAGCCGCTACGTCGACCGTGTATCCGTCGGCATCCACCGGCGCGGGGTGTGTGACGAGGCCGTAAAGCCCGGCGCAGCCCGCGGCGTGGTGGGTAACGTGGCCGCCGATCGACGCGGGCGGGGCGATGATGGCATCGCCCGGCTTCGCGAGCGCCATGAAGCCGTAGAGGTTGGCGAGCGCGCCCGAGCCGACGCGGACCTCGGCATGGGTAGCGCCGAACACCTCTGCCGCGAGCTCGGCGGCGATCGCCTCGATCTCCTCGATGCCCTCGAGCCCCATCTCGTACTTCTCGCCCGGGTGGCCGAGCGAGGGGCGGGTGCCGAGGCCGCGGGCGAGCGCCGCCTCAGCGCGCGGGTTCATGACGTTGGTGGCGGGGTTGAGGTTGAAGCAGAGGCGGTCGTGGATCGCCGCGTTGAGACCGATCGCCGCCTCGATCCGCGCCTCCACCGCGTCCGCCCCCTCCTCTGCCGTGCGCGCCGCGATCCGGCCGACGAGGGTGTCGGAATGCGGCGGGAGGTAGGGACGGGACGCGAGGGCGGTCATGGGAGGGCTCCGGTTGCGGCATTCACCATCGCGCTGCCAGCCGGTCCGCGACAAGCGGGGCGCGCGGGTGTCCCTACCGTTGGCGTGAGAAGAGGCTCGCGAGGGGGCCCGCCCGGTGCCAGACCGAGTCCACGGCCGAGAGTTGGTAGATGAAGGTGTTGAAGGGGTGGAGCCGGCGGAGCGGCGCCCGCCACAGGCGGCGGTGGCGGGCAAAGCGGAACATCCTGCCCTTGTCAGGCCAGCCGTCGCTCGTCTCGTCGGCGGACGGGTCCGGCTCGGTCTCGGGGCCGAGCGGGTGGCGGTGGCGCGTTGTCGGCAGGTGCGCCTCGTCGGCGCAGAAGGCGCGGAAAAGGCCCGACGCGAAGCCGGGCGCCCTGCCCCCCGGCGCCGACTTGGCGCTGAACATCTCCGGCAGCAGCATGAAAGGGTCGACCGTCGGCATGAGGTGACGGTTCGACAGGACGAAGGCGTAGGCCTTCTTCTGCGTCGCCGGCCATACCGTCGCAAGATGGCCCGGCTCGAGGCCGAGCGTTGCCGCGACGGCTCGCCCGTGCTCGGTCCACCGCCGCCGGACCTCCGCCTTGAGGGGCGCGGCGATCTCGGCGGCCTCGATCCGTCGCAGCACCTTGTCGAGGCTCTCGTAGCGCTCGAAGTTGGCGTTCGCGCCGTAGCCGGTGACGAGGGTGTCGCCGAGGCCGCGCAGCGTCCCGCCGAGCGGGGCGAAGTGGGCGTGGCCGGCGCGATTCTGGCTGGTTGCCCCGCGAACGAGCCAGCCCGCGTCGCGTGCGAAGGCGACCTTGTTCACCGTCACCATCGTGTGCGGCAGGCCGCGGTGCTCGGCCGCAAGGGCGCCGATGGTGGCATCGCGCGAGGGCTTCTCCGTCAACGTGAAGGCGTGCACGGGGGCGGTGCCGGCGACGAGGCTGGCGAGGACGCGCGAATCGAGCCCCCCGCTGATCGCGAGCGCGGCGCTCCGGCCATCGAGGTGGTCGGCGAGGATGCGATCGAGCGAGGCGGCGGCGCTGTCGACGATGGCGTCGCCGGCGACATGCGGCGGCCGGTAGCCGGACTCCCGCACCAGCATCGAGTCGCGGGAGACGGTGAGCGCCGCCGTCGGGCTCAGCTGACGGACGCCCTCGTAGAGGGTGTAGGGGTGGCACACCCGCGTCGTCGCGATCATGTCGGCGTAGGAGGCGGGATCGTAACGGGCGCCGATGGCGTGTCCGATGGCGTCCGGGTTGGTGGCGACGATGCGGCCGTCGGCGCTGTGGAAGACCGGCATCGCCCCGAACAGGTCGCCGAACACGAGGACGCCGTCCTTCGCCACGATTGCGACGGCGAACGCGGTTCCGGCCTCCCGCTTCAGCGCGAGCACCGCGGCATCGCGCTCCTCCCAACGGAACGCGGCCGCCCAGGCGTCGAGGCGGCGGCGGATCCGCTCCGACGTCAGCGCCGGGCCGGCCGCGACGACGGTGATCACGCTGCCAGCGGCCTCCGGCACCTCGCTGACGATGAACCGGCTCTCGTCGTCGCCGATGAGGGAGACGACGTGCGTCTCGTTTGCGACCTGGCGCAGGACACGCGAGTGGGGGTAGTCCGGCGCGCCCATCGTCCGCGCCCTGACGTCGAGGTCCACCGAATCCTGCTCCCGCGCCGCTGTCGCCCGGCTTGTAGCCCCACTTGCGGGCGCCCGATAGCGCCCGGTCGCGGCGCCGTCAGCGGGGCGGCGTCAGCCACTCGACCCGGCTCGCCCCCTCTGCCGCGCCGAGGGCGGCGAGGATCGCGGGGCCGAGGGCGGTGAGCGCCGCGTCGAGCCTGTAGGGCGGGTTCACGATGGCGAGGCCGCCGCCGACGAGGGTTCCGTCGGGTGGCCGCAGCGTCACTTCGGCGATGAGCACCTCCGGCACGGCGGCGGCCTCGAGCGCCATGTGGAAGGCGTCGGCGGCGGTACGGTCTTTCACGGGGTACCAGGCGGCGAGCACCCCGGCGGGCCAGCGGCGGGCGGCGAACGCGAGCGCGTCGGCGAGCCGCGCGAACTCGTCGCGCGCCTCGAATGGCGGGTCGATGAGGACGAGCCCGCGCCCCTCCGGCGGCGGCAGGAACGCCTTGAGCGCAGCGTAGCCGTCGCGGTGGTGGACGGCGACGCGGCGGTCGCCCCGGAACAGCGCGCGAAGAGGGGCGACGTCCTCCGGGTGGAGCTCGCAGGCGACGAGGCGGTCCCCGTCGCGCAGGAGCGCCGCCGCGATCGCCGGGCTGCCCGGGTAACGGCGAAGCCCGTCGAGATTGAGGCTCCGGACGATCTCGAGGTAGCGGCCCGCCGGGAGGTCGGCGTCGATCACGCGGCCGATCCCCTCCGCCGCCTCCCCCGTTCGCCGGGCTGGATCGGCGGCGAGGTCGGCCATGCCGGCGCCCGCGTGGGTGTCGAGCACGAAGAACGGCTTCGGCTTCCCCCGCAGCGCCTCAAGGATGAGGACGAGCGCGCCGTGCTTCAGGATCTCGGTGTGGTTGCCGGCGTGAAAGGCGTGGCGGTAGTTCATGGCCGCGCGTGTAGCCGCGCCGGACGCCTGCCGCCACCCCGAGCGCAGAAAGCTGCGGATCGGCGCGGTCGACTGGCTCCCCCGGACGGCCGGTCGTGGCACAAGAACGCGATCCGTCCGGAGATGTCCTGTGACCGAGTTCCGCTTCCTCCATGCCGCCGACCTGCACCTCGGGCGCCGGTTCGCCTCGTTCGGCACGGAGGCGGCGGCGGAGGAGACGCGGGGCGCCCTTGTCGCGGCGCGGGAGGAGCAGATCGGCGCGCTCGCCGCGGCGGCCGGCCGGCACGGCGCAGCGCACGTCCTCGTCGCGGGCGACCTCTTCGACACCGTCGCGCCGACGCCGACGGTCCTCTCCCGCGCGCTCGCCGCGATGCGCGAGACGGCGCTTCGCTGGTGGATCATCCCCGGCAACCACGACAGCCTCGCGGCGGAAGCGTTGTGGGAGGAGGTCGAGGCGCGGCGGGCTCCGAACGTGTGCGTCCTCTCCGTGCCGGAGCCGGTGGAGATGGAGGGCGGCGTGTTCCTCCTGCCCGCCCCCGTCCCGTCGCGCTTTCCCGGCCGCGACCTCTCCGAGCCGCTCGACAGGATGGCGACACCGGAGGGGGCGCTCAGGATCGGCCTCGCCCACGGCCCGTCGCTGGAGTTCGGCGACGACAGCCCCGCCCGCATCCCGCGCGAGCGGCAGGACAGCGCCCGCCTTCACTATCTGGCGCTCGGCGACCGGCACGACTTCACCCGCGTCGCGAGCCGCACCTGGTACGCCGGCACGCCCGAGCGCGACAGTTTTGATTACGGCGGGCGGGGGACTGCCGCGGCGGTGACGCTGCGGGCCGGCGAGGAGCCGCGGGTGGAGCGCGTCGAGACCGGGCGCTTCGGCTGGGAGCGGGTGCGGCTCGACCTCCTCCCCGGCATGGACGCCGCGGCGGCGCTCGAGGCGGCGCTGACGGCGGCGCGGGCGCAGACGCTCCTCTCGGTCGCCGCGGGCGGGCGGACCACGCTCGCCGAGCGGGCGCGGCTCCTCGCCGCCGCCGGGCGACACGGTCCGGAGTTCCGCCACTTCACGCTCGACCTCGCCGGTCTCGTGACGGAGCCGGCGGCAGGCGACCTCGACGCGATCGCCACCGGGGGCGCGCTTCGGGCCGCGGCGGAGACGTTGAGGGCGGCGGCCACATTGGGCGCCGAGGCGGAGCGGCGGACGGCGGAGGCGGCTCTCGCCCGGCTCTACGCGCTCGCGGTGGAGGTCGGCCGATGATCCTGAGGCAGATCCGGCTCGAGAACGTCCGCCGCTTCACCGACCCGGTGGTGATCGACGGCATCGGTCCGGGGCTCAACGTCCTCTGCGAGCCGAACGAGCACGGCAAGTCGACGGTCTTTGACGCGCTTCATACGCTGTTCTTCTTCCCTCACCGCAGCAGCGCCGCGGAAGTGCGGCGGCTCCGCCCGCACGCCGGCGGCGACCCTGTGGTGACCGTCGAGCTCGAGGTGGGCGGGCGTGCGGTACGGGTGGAGAAACGCTGGCTCGGCAAGGCGTCGGCGCGGGTGTGGGAAGACGGGCGCCTTGTCCATCAGGCGGACGCCGCGGAGGAGGCGATCGCGGCGCTGCTGCGGCCGTTGGAGAAGGGCGGGCCGACGGGGCTCCTCTGGGTGGAGCAGGGCCGGACCGAGTTCGGGAAGCCGAAGGAGGATCGCGCGCTCGCCGCGCGCAGCGACATCCTGCAGGAGGTCGCCGGCGAGGTCGACGCGATGACCGGCGGGCGGGCGATGGAGGCGGTGCTCGCCCGCGTCGAAGCGGACCTCGGGCGGCTCGTCACCTCGCGCGGGCCGAAGGCAGGCGGGCCGCTGGCGGCCGCCGTCGATGAGGTCGCGAGGCTCGCCGCGCGGGCATCCGAGCTTGCCGAGGCGGAGGCGGCGCTGGCGCGCGACATTGCCGAGCGCGCCGTCGTCCGCCGGCGGCTCGCCGCGCTGGAAGACCCGAACGAGGCGGCGGCCCGGCAGGCCCGGCTCGAGTCGGCGACGGCCGCGCACGCCGAGGCGGAACGCCACCGCGACCAGGTGGAGCGGGCCTCGGGGGCCGTCAGGGAGGCAACGCTCGCCGCCGGGCAGGCCGAGACGGCGCTCACCGATTTGACCGCGACGCTCGGCGAGATCGAGGCCGCGACGCGTGAGCTCGGCTCGGCCGAGACCGCCGTGACGGCTGCCAGCGCCCGGCAGGCAGAGACGGGCGAGGCGCTCCGTTCCGCGCGGCAGGCGCACGGCGAGGCGAGGGCGCGGACGGAGGCGGCGACGGGCGCGCTCGCGCTCGCCAACCGCGCTGCTCGCGCGGCCGACGCGGAGGAGCGCCGGGCCGACCTCTCGCGGCGCATCGCGGCCGCGCGCGCCGACGAGGCGGAGGTTCAGGCGGCGGCCGCCGAGGTTGCGTCCGCCCTCCCCGCGGCTGTGGTGGAGGGGATCCTCTCGCTCGTCGCCGCCGTCCGGCCGCTGCGCGAGGCGACCCTTGCCCGCGCGCCGACGGTGTCGGTCCGCTACATGCCTGGCGGCGCGCCTGTGTCGCTCGACGGCAGGGCGCTCGGCGAGGGCGAGCGCGTCCCTCTGCCGGCAGGCGGCACCCTGTCGGTGCCCGGGACAGGCGCCATCGACATCCACGTCACCGCCGCCGACGAGCGCGGACTCGCCGAGGCCGAACGACGGCTCGCCGCTGCGCTCGCCTCGGCCGGTATGGCAAACGTCGAGGCGGTGCACACGGCCGATGCCGCCCGCCGCGCAGCCGAGCGCCGCCGCGACGACGCACGGGCGCGCCTCGGTGCGGTGGCGCCGGACGGGATCGCGAGGCTCGCGGAGGCGCTTGCCCGCCTCCCCGCGCCGCTGGAGGCGGGCATCGCGGCGCCGAGCGTCGCCGAGGCGGAAGCGCTGGCATCCGCCTCGGTGCGCGCGTTCGCGGCGGCCGAGGCTGCGCTGGAAGCCACGCGAACGGCCGATGCCGCGGCCGGCGAGGCGCTGGCGCAGGCGACGCAGCGCAGGGCCGGACTCGCCGACCGCCTCGCCCGCGCTACCGCCCGGCTCGGGCCCATGCCGCCGGGCGAGGAGCTCGCAAGGCGGCAGGCCGCCCGGGCCGCGGCGGCGGACGCGCTCGACCGCTGCACGGCGGCCCTCAAGGCGCTTCAGGCCGCAGCGCCGGACGTGGCGGCGACGGCGGCGACGCTGAAGCGCGCCCGAGAGGCGATCGCCAACGTCGAGGCGGAGCGCCAGCGGCTCGCCGGCGATCTCCGCGCGCTCGACGAGCGCATACGCCTGCGCGGGGCGGACGGCATCGGCGACGAGGGGACGGCGACGGAGGAGGCGCTCGGCCTCGCCCGGTCCACCGAGGAGCACTGGCGGGGTGAGGTGGCCCTGCTGACCCTCCTGCGCGATGCGCTTCTCGCCGCGCAGCGGGACGCACGGGAGACCTACGTGGCGCCGGTCGCTGGCGAGCTCGTGCCCCTCATCGAGACCGTCTGGCCCGGGGCGCGGGTCGCGATCGACCACGAGACGCTCCTCCCCTCCCGCATCATCCGCGCCGGGGCCGACGAGGGCGTCGACATCCTCTCCGGCGGCACGCGCGAGCAGGTGGCGATCCTCGTCCGCCTCGCCTTCGCCCGCCTTCTCGCGAAGGCCGGACGGCCCGCGCCGGTCATCCTCGACGATGCGATGGTCTACACCGACGACGACCGCATCGAGCGGATGTTCGACGCCCTCGTCCGCCAAGCGGAGGACCAGCAGATCCTCGTGTTCTCCTGCCGGCAGAGGGCCTTCCGCGCCCTCGGCGGGACGGTGCTCAGGATAGCGCAGGCCTGAGCCGGCGCAGGCTCAGGCGGCGGGATTGTCGGCGGCCGCGCCGTCCGCCGGAGCGTCGGCGAGGAAGCGCTGGTTCTCCGCGCGGAGCTTTGCCGCCGCGTCGTCGTAGAGGAACGGGAGGAACGCGTACCGGCGGCCGGCCGTGACGCGGGAGACGGCGTGGAGGAGCGAGCAGGAGAAGACCACCGCGCCACCAACGGGCGGCTTGAAGCGCCGCGGGCCGTACTCGGGAAACGAGATCTCCCCGCCCTCGAACTCGGCGTTGAGATTGATCGAGACGGCGAAGCGGCGGTGCGCGGTGCCCTTCGTCGTGTTGTCGCGGTGGGCGCGGAAGTGCCCGCCGTCCTCCGCCGCGTAGCAGCTCACGATGTAGCGCTCCATTCGCGTCGCCTCGAAGTGGTGGACCTTGCGGATCTCCGGCACGATGCGGCGGATGAACCTTGCCTGCAGCTCACCGATCAGCCGGCTGTCGGCGATGGTGATGTCCTTCCGGCGCTTGTGGCTCGGATCGATCACCCCGACTGTCCTGCCGTTCTCCTCGCGCATGAAGCCCGACTCGGTGCCCCCCTCCCGGTCATAGAGCCCGATCAGGTGGCGGCAGAGATCGGGCTCGAACACCCGCGGCAGGACGAGGACCGGCGGCGGCACCTCGAAGCCCGCGTGGTGAGACGGCGGCGGCAGGGCGCGCATGATGCGGGCAACGGCCTCGCAGTCGGATCGGTCGGGCCGGAACGGAACGCGATGGGCGACGCGCAGCGTCGGGTCGAGGACGAGCCAGAAGCGGCTGTAGGGCTCATCGTCGGCCGCCTCGCGCGGGAGCGCACCGTAGAGGCGGCTCACCCTGCGGTCGAAGTCCCAGAAGAAGCGGATACCGGGAATGCGATCGGCGAGCCGGCCCTCGGCACGATCCGCGGGGTCGCAGGTGACGCCGAAGAAGGCGGCGCGACTGTCGTCGAGCACGTCCCCCAGGGCGCGGACGGCGGCCATCGCCGCTGCGGCGTGCGCGTCGCCGCCGGTGCCGAGGAACGCGAGGAGGAGCCAGCGCCCGGCGGCGGTATCGAAGGCGAAGCGCGGGTTCGCGTCCGTCGCCTGCAGGAAAGCGGGTGCGGGGTCGCCCGGGAGCAGCTCTGTGCGCGTCGTTATCGCCGGTGTCTCCGTTGCGCCACCGCGCTCGTCCGGTATGGGCGGCGGAGCTTGCGCATGGGCGGTTGCATGACGGAAACGATTCCATAAAGTGAAACGACGCCGCAAGGGCGCCCGGAGGTCAACAGGCCACGGCGCCGGCTCCCGGACGGGGTCTGTCGCGGCGAAGGGAGGGTACCGATGCGACTCACCACGCCCGCCGCACTTGCGGCCGTTCTCGCCGTTGCCGCCGGCCCGGCGTTCGCCCAGTCGTGCGACTGGACGCCGGAGCGGGCCGTCACCTACGTCGTGCCCTGGGGCGCGGGGGGCGGCACCGACGCGAATTCGCGGATGCTCGCCTCGATGCTCGAGCAGAAGTGGGGCGTGCCGTTCAACGTGGTGAACCGGACCGGCGGCAACGGCGTCACCGGCCACACCGCCATCGCGACCGCAGCGCCCGACGGCTACACCGTCGGCGCGGTGACGGTCGAGATCAACACGATGCACCATGTCGGGCTGACCGAGCTCAACAACGACAACATCACGCCGATCGCGCTCATCGACATCGTGCCGGCGTCGGTGCTGGTGAAGGCCGATTCCGAGTACAATTCGCTGGAGGACCTCCTCGCGGCCGCCAAGGCGAACCCCGGCTCGCTGACCGCGTCCGGCACCTCGCAGGGCGGCATCTGGCACCTCGCGCTGGCGGGGCTCCTCAACGCGGAGGGGATCGCGCCGGATGCGATCCGCTGGATTCCCTCGCAGGGCGCCGCGCCCGCGATGCAGGAGCTGATGGCGGGCGGCGTCGACGTCGCGACGCCGGCGCTCTCGGAGGGCAAGGCTCTGGTGGAACAGGGCGAGCTGAAGGCGCTCGCCTACATGCACGACAAGCCGATGGCGGCGCTGCCGGACGTGCCGATCACTGCCGAGTCGCTGCCGTCGGGCTGGACGCTCGCGGCCTGGATTTCCATCGCTGGGCCGGAAGGACTGCCGGAGGAGATCGCCTGCTCGTACGCCGCGGCGGTGGAGGAGATCACGGCCTCGCCGGAGTGGGCCGAGTTCAAGGCTGGGCGCGGTGCCGACGTCGTGTACATGGCCGGCGACGAGTTCCGCTCGTACATCGACAGCAACGACGAGGCGCTGGGCGAGGTCATCACGGCGATCGGCCTCGCGAAGTGAGGCGGGGGCGGCACCGCCCTCCCCTCGTCCCCTGACGCGCCCATGAAGATCGACGACCGCATCACAGGCCTCGCCCTCGTCGTGTTCGGCGCGGCGGTCGCGTGGATGGCGTCCGGCTTCCCCATGATGGCGGGGCTGCCGTACGGGCCGGGCTTCTTCCCGACGATCGCCGCGGTGGGGCTCATCGTCTGCGGCATCGTGGTGGCGGTGTCGGGTGCGCTCGCGGCGCGGGCGGCGGCAGCGGGCGGGCCGGTGCCGCTGCGGCCGACGCCGCGGGAGGCGATGGTAGGCGGGCTCGTCCGCCCTTTCCTCATCCTCCTCGTCGTGGTCGCCTTCGGGCTCCTCCTCGAGCCCCTCGGGTTCCACATCGCCGCGGTGATCACCGTCGGCGCGGCGGCGCTCATCTTTGGCGCCCACCCCGTGACGGCGCTCGTCCTCGCCGTCGCGGCCGCCTTCGCGACGCACGTCGTCTTCTACTCCTTCCTGCGCGTGCCGCTGCCGTGGGGCGTCCTCACCCCCGTCGCCTGGTAGAGCGGTGACGCTCGAGATCCTCCTTGCGGTGTTCACGGCTGAGAACCTTGCCGTGATCGCGCTCTGCACGCTCTACGGCACCTTCGTGGGCGCGATGCCGGGGCTGTCGGCGACGATGGCGGTCGCCCTCCTCGTTCCGTTCACATTCTTCATGGATCCGGTGCCGGCGATCTCGGCGATCACCGCCACCACCACGACGGCGATCTTCGCCGGCGACATCGCGGGGGCGCTCCTGCGCATCCCCGGCACGCCCGCCTCGGCCGCCTACGTCGACGATTCCTTCCGCCTCGCGCAGCAGGGGCAGGCGCGGCGGGTCCTCTTCGTGGCGCTGTTCACCTCGGTGATCGGCGGCATCATCGGCGTCGCGTTCCTCGCCGCCCTCGCGCCGTCGCTCGCCCGGTTCGCGATCGGCTTCTCCACCTACGAGAACTTCTGGCTGGCTGCGCTCGGCCTCACCTGCGCGATCTTCGCGGGGTCCGGGACGGTGGCGAAGAACTTCGCCTCGCTGTTCATCGGGCTCTTCATCGCCTCTGTCGGGATCGACGTCGCGGTCGGGCATCCCCGCTTCACGTTCGGCAGCGTCGAATTCCTCGACGGGATCTCCTTCATCCCCGCGATGATCGGCCTCTTCGCGCTGCCGGAGGTGCTCAGAAGCGTGCGCGGCGGGCGGGCGGCCGTCCGCGTCGACATCGTGCTCGACCCGATCCGCGGAGCGGCCGCCGCGGCGGGGCGGCTCCTCCTGAAGTTCAAGGGGATGATCGGCTGGTCGAGCATCGTCGGCACCGTCGTCGGGGCGCTCCCCGGTGCAGGCGCCGACGTCGCGGCCTGGATCGCCTACGCCTTCGCGAAACGCAGTTCCAAGGCGCCCGAGACGTTCGGCAAGGGGTCGATGGAGGGGATCGTCGCCGCGGGCTCGTCCAACAACGCGGCGGTCGCGGGGGCTTGGACTCCGGCGCTGGTGTTCGGCATCCCCGGCGATTCGGTGACGGCGATCGCGATCGGCGTCCTCCTCATAAAGGGGGTGACGCCCGGGCCGCAGATCTTCACCAACGACGCAGACCTCGTCGGCGCCGTGTTCGGGTCCTTCTTCGTCGCCAACATCGCGATGCTGTTCGCCGGCGCCGCCGCGATCGCGCTTGCGACGCTCGTCCTCAAGGTGCCGCGGCACGTGCTGATGCCGATCGTCCTCATCATGGCGCTCGTCGGTGCCTATGCCGTCACGAACTCGGTGATGGCGGTGTGGATCGTGCTCGGGCTCGGCGTCCTCGGCTACCTCATGGAGGAGAACGGCATCCCGATGGCGCCGGCGATCCTCGGCATCGTCCTCGGCGAGGTGCTGGAGAACAACTTCATGCTCTCCATGATGAAGTCGCAGGGCGCGCTCGGCGCCTTTGTGGAGCGGCCGATCGCGGCCGTTCTCGGCGGCGTCACGCTTCTCCTCTGGACACTCCTCCTCATCCGCGCGATCCGTCAGGTCGCCCGGCCGCGGCCGTCCCTCTCCCCGGAACCCTGAGAACCATGCACGAGAATCCCATCAAGGCCGCCCTGAAGCGCGGCGAGACCGTGTGCGCCATGTGGGTGAGCACCGGCTCGCCCGACGTCGTGGAGGCGGCCGTCCGGCTGGGCTGGAAGGCGATCATCGTCGACAACGAGCACGGTGTCGCCGACCTCGACGGCGCGGTGGCGCTGCACCGGGCGGCGCTGGCGGCCGGCGGCGACATCATCCTGCGCATCCCGTCCTACGATCCCACGATGCTGAAGCTGGTGCTCGACCGCGGCATCCGGTCGATCATGTGCCCGATGGTGAACTCGGCCGAAGAGGCGGAGGCGTTCGTGGCCGCCTGCCGCTACCCGCCGCGCGGCCGGCGCGGGTACGCCGCCCCGATTGTCCGCGGCTCTGGCTGGGGCACCGTACCGAACTACAAGGACACAGCGCACGAAGAGCTCCTCCTCATCGCCCAGATCGAGCATCGCGAGGCGGTGCCGAACATCGCCGCGATGGCGGCGGTGGACGGGATCGATGCCCTCCTCCTCGGGCCCAACGACCTCGCCGGCACCTACGGCAAGCTCGAGAAGCTCGACGATCCGGAGATGCTGGCGCTCTACGAGGAGGTGGAGAAGGCGGTCGTGGCGTCCGGAAAGTGGTTCGGCTCCATCGTCCGCCCCGGCCGCACGCCGCGGGAGCTGCACGAGGTCGGCTGCCGGATCATCGCGGGGCCGTCCGACATCGGCCTCTTCCTTGGCGCCGCGCGCGAGGCGCTGGCGGAGTTCACCTTCGACGACCCCGCGCCGGCGCCCGCCAAGACGAAGGGCGGCAAGGGAAAGAGCCGCGCGAAGGCCTACTGAGGCCGGAACAGCGACAGCGCGGCATACTGGAGGAGCATGATCGTCTTGCCGTCGGCGATCCGGCCGGCGGCGACGGCCGCCATGGCATCCTCGATCGTGACCTCGAACGGCTCGATGTCCTCGCCCTCCAGAGCATCGCCGCCGCCGGGGGCGACGCGGTCGCCCGCCTCGTAGGGCGCCACGAAGAAGTGGAGCTTCTCGGTGACGGAGCCGGGGCTCATGTAGGCCTCGAACACCTTGCGCGGCGCGCGGACGCGGAAGCCCGTCTCTTCCTCGAGCTCCTTCGCGATTCGCTCGGCCGGGTCGGCGCCGTCGAGGAGACCGGCGGGAGTCTCGACGAGGAGATCGTCCCAGCCGTTCACGAAGGCCGGCAGGCGGAACTGGCGCGTCAGGAGAACGGTGCGGCGGCGCGGGTCGTAGAGAAGGATCGTCGCGCCGTTGCCGCGGTCGTAGGTCTCGCGGGTCTGTGCCTGCCAGGTGCCGTCGCTGCGCAGGAATTCGAAGGTCGTCTTTTTCAGGACCGCCCAGTCGTCCGACAGGACGGTGACGTCCTTCACCCGGATGCGCGCTGCAATGCTCATCGTCTGCCCCCTTCTGCACGAACAAGCATAAACGTGCACAAAGACGCAAAGTCAAGACCGGCTGGTTGTTGACAGCCGGCTGGGGCTCGCCATTATTTCAGGTGTGAAGCACCTGCGGCGCCCTCGGTGAGCCATCTCGTCATCGACGATCTCTCTGTCGCGATCGGTGGCGACCGGCGCAGGCGCCTCCTGCGCGGCGTTTCGCTTGCAGTCGCGCCGGGCGAGGTGCTCGGTCTCGTCGGCGAGTCGGGCGCCGGAAAGTCGATGATCGGCAAGACCGTCTTCGGTATCCTGCCGTCGGCGGTGCGGGTCATCGACGGCCGCATCACCGTGGGCGGGCGCGACCTCCTCGGAATGGGGCGGCGAGAGCAGCGGATGCTGGTCGGCCGGACGATGGCGCTCATCCCGCAGGACCCGATGACGGCGCTCAACCCGTCCCGCCGCATCCGCGACCAGCTGACGGACCGGCTCGTGCACATCCTCGGCATGGGGCGGCGGGCGGCGGAAGAGCGGGCGGCGCGGCTTCTGGAGGAGGTACGGATCCGGGACGTTGACCGGGTGATGCGGTCCTACCCCCACGAACTCTCCGGCGGCATGCGCCAGCGCGTCCTCATCGCGGAGGCGTTCGCGGCGGAGCCGGCGCTGATCGTGGCGGACGAGCCGACGACGGCGCTCGATGTGACGGTGCAGAAGACAATCCTCTCCCTCATCGCCGGGCTGCAGGCGCGGCACGGGGCGGCGCTGCTGTTCGTGACGCACGACCTCGGCGTGGTGGCGAAGATCTGCGGGCGGGTGACGGTGCTCTACGGCGGGGCCGTGGTCGAGCAGGGGGCGACGGCGGACATACTTGCTGCGCCGCGCTCGCCCTACACGCGCGCCCTCCTCGCCTCGGCGCCGCGCTACGACCGGCCGGGGCAGGACCTTGCGCCGGTGCCGGCGGAGGTGATCGCGGCCGTCCGCGCCGACGTGGCCGCCCTCGACGCGGCGTTCGCGCCGTGACGGCCGCGGCGCTCGCAAACCCGCTACACGCCGAGGCGGCCACATCGTTGTTCGAGGTGGAGGGGCTGCGGCTCTCCGTGCCCGATCTCAACGCGAAGCGGCCGTTCCGGCCGGCGCCGCGCCTCGAGATACTGAAGGGTGTCTCGCTCGCGATCCCGGAAGGCTCGTGCGTCGGGATCGTCGGCGAGTCGGGGTCGGGGAAGTCGACGCTCGGCCGATGCCTCGTCCGGCTCCTCGAGCCGACGGGCGGGACGATCCGCTTCGCCGGGCGCGACATCACGCACCTCTCCTCCGACGCGCTGCGGCCACTCCGGCGCGACCTCCAGGTGATCTTCCAGGACCCGATGTCGTCGCTCAATCCGCGGCGGACGGTGGGCGCGATCATCGCTGCGCCGCTTCGTCTGCACGGGTTGGCCGACATCCCCTCGCGGGTCGCGGCGGCGCTCGACCAGGTGGCGCTGCCACGCGCGCTCGCGGAGCGCTACCCGCACGAACTCTCCGGCGGGCAGCGCCAGCGGGTGGGGATCGCGCGGGCGGTTGCGCTGGAACCGCGTTTCATCTTCGCGGATGAGATCGTCTCCGGGCTCGATACCTCGACGCAGGCGCAAGTCATCGCCCTCCTCGAGCGGCTGCGGCGCGACCTCCGGCTGACGCTCGCCTTCGTCAGCCACGACCTCTCCGTCGTGCGGCACCTGTGCGACCGGCTTGTGGTGCTGCAGGGCGGCGAGGTGGTCGAGGCGGGCGAGACGGCGGCACTGTTCGATGCCCCGCGGCATCCGCACACGCGGGCGCTGAAGGCGGCGATCCCGCTGCCGGAGATCGAGCCGGGGTGGCTCGAGGCCTGAACCGTCAGCGGACGATTTCGGTCAGAGCCTCCACCGTCGGCCAGTTCCGGTCGCCTTCAACAATGAGGCGGTCGCGCTCTGGCAGCCACTCCGCCTGCACCTCGCGATTGTAGTTCACGAAGAGGCGGCCATCGACGACCGTCCACGCCTCCGGGTCAGCGTCGGCCTTGTAGCCATGCGCCGTCGCCCAAGCGCAGAACCCGCCATAGGCCGGAAGGTAGCGCTCTGGGGTGGCGACGAAGGCCTCGCGGTTCTGCGCGGAGGAAAAGCGCCACTCGATGCCGTCGTGCTCGATGGCGATGGCGGCGTCTCCCGGCACGGCGGCGCGCAGGGTCTGGTACGCGACGGGATCGTAGCCGCGGAGGCCGAGGCCATCCGGCGCGTTGCGGCGGAGGTCGTCGGCCGCGGCGCCTGTCGCGAGCGTGACGGCAAAGAGAGCGGCGGCGGCTTTGCGGGCGAGCATGTCCGGTCTCCAATGTAGGAGGATATGCTCACACCATAGCGCATCGCCGCGCGCCGTTCAGCACCCGGACGCCGGCGTCAGACAGCCGTACGCGCGCTTGCGAACGCGCCGCTGGTGCCGGTCGAACCGGACCTCGCTGATCCCGCCGTGCCGCCGCCCCGTCCTCAGTCGACGTCGGCGACCTCCACCTCGGTGCCGTAGGCGCGCTGGGCGAGGCTCGCTTCCATGAACTCCGTCAGCTCGCCGTTGAGGACGTCGTCGGGCGCGGTGGAGGTCATGCCGGTCCGGAGGTCCTTCACCATCTGGTAGGGCTGGAGGACGTACGAGCGGATCTGGTGGCCCCAGCCGATGTCGGTCTTGGAATCCGCCTCCGCCTGCGCCGCCTCCTCGCGCTTCTTGAGTTCGGATTCGTAAAGGCGGGCGCGCAGCATGTCCCACGCCTGCGCGCGGTTCTTGTGCTGCGAGCGCTCGTTCTGGCACGCCACGACAATGCCCGTCGGGATGTGCGTCAGGCGGACGGCGGAGTCGGTCGTGTTGACGTGCTGCCCGCCGGCGCCGGACGAGCGGTAGGTGTCGACCCGCACGTCCTTCTCGTTGATCTCGATGTTGATGCTGTCGTCGATCACCGGATAGACCCAGACCGACGCGAAGGACGTCTGCCGCCGGGCGTTGGCGTCGAACGGCGAGATCCGGACGAGGCGGTGGACGCCAGACTCGGTCTTCAGCCAACCGTAGGCGTTCTCGCCCTTCACCTCGATGGTGGCGGCCTTGATGCCGGCCTCCTCGCCGTCCTGGTACTCGAGGGTCGAGACCTTGAAGCCGGCGCGCTCGGCCCAGCGTACGTACATCCGCAGGAGCATCTCCGCCCAGTCCTGCGCCTCGGTGCCGCCAGCGCCGGGGTGGATCTCGACGTAGGCGTCGTTGCGGTCAGCCTCGCCGGAGAGAAGCGCCGCGACCTGCTTGCGGCCGAGGTCGCGCTGGAGTTCGACGAGCATCTTCTCGGCGTCGGCCACCACGCCGGCGTCGTCCTCCATCTCGCCGAGTTCGATCAGCTCGACGGTGTCGTTGAGGTCGCGCTCGATGCCGGTGATGGCGTTGATGGAGCTCTCGAGGTGCTGGCGCTCCTGCATCAGCTTCTGGGCGCGGCCGGCGTCGTTCCAGAGGGACGGGTCCTCGGCGGCGGCGTTCAGCTCCTCGAGGCGCTTGACGGCGTTGTCCCAGTCAAAGATGCCTCCTCAGCAGGCTGAGGGCCTGCTTGATCTCGTCTACGAGGGACTGGGTCTCGGCGCGCACTTGTATCACTCCTGGTGGACGGCGGAGATACGCGAGGGGGCGCCCGCGGGCAAGGCCGGGACGCGCCCGGCGTTCAGGAGGTCGGCTCGACCGGGCAGGTGGAGGGCTCCTCGCTGCGCCAGAACCGGACGTCGGACTCGAGGCCGAGCATCTGCGAGACGAGGCTCGCGCGCTTTTGGCGGTACGGATCGTCGGCGAAGTAGCCGTCGTAGCAGTTCGCCGAGCGCTGCCAGACGATCTTGCAGTGCGGCCCCTCCCACCCCGGCTCGGGGTACCGGAAGCAGACCTGACCGTCGAGGAGGAAGACGTCGCCCTTCCCCGCCCACTCGGGATCGGCGTAGTCGGTCGTGCCGTCGGCGTTGACAATCTCGGTGAAGCGGACGCCGTCGCTGTAGACGCCCTCCATCGTGTAGCCGGTGAAGGCGGCGAGCCATTCCTCGGCCGTGATCTGGCGCCAGTGGAGGCCGTCGGCGATGGACGGCGTCGCGGCGACTGCGATGGCGGTGGCGAGCGCCAGCGGGCGGAACGCTGCCACCTCCGTGGCCGGCCTCAGTAGAGGCCGCCGGTGCCCGACAGCACCGCGCGCTCGGACTCGCGGGTAATGCGGCCGCGGGCGGGCTGGTTCTCGTTGAGGCCGATGATTGAGAACGTGTCGCCCGGCGCGGTGCCCGGCTTGAAGGCTTCGAGGATGACGCCGGCGCCCGAGCCCGCCACCTGGCGGCCGGAGACGCGGTCGACCGGGATGAACTTGATCCCCTCCGGAACGCGGAAGTCGACGGCGGGCTTTCCGGCGAGCGCTTCCTGCATGAAGTTCAGGAAGATCGGCGCGGCGAGCTGACCGCCGGTGGAGCCGCGGCCCATCGGGCGCGGGTCGTCGTAGCCGATGAAGACGCCCGCCACGAGGTCCGGCGTGTAGCCGACGAACCAGGCGTCCTTCTCCTCGTTGGTGGTGCCGGTCTTGCCGGCGACGGGCTTGCCGAGCGCCTTCACGACAGTTGCCGTGCCGCGCTGGACGACGCCCTCGAGGATCGAGGTGGTCTGGTAGGCGGTCATCGGGTCGAGGACGTACTCGCGCTCGTCCACCACGGTCGGCGGCGGCTGGTCGCCGAAGGCGACCGCGGTGCAGCCGTCACAGCGGCGCTCGTCATGCTTGAAGACGGTGCGGCCGTGGCGGTCCTGGATGCGGTCGATCAGCGTCGGCTGGATCTTCTGGCCGCCGTTCGCGATGATGGCGTAGGCACCGACGAGGCGCATGACGGTGGTCTCGCCGGCGCCGAGCGCCAGCGGCAGGAAAAGGCCGAGCTCGTCGTAGATGCCGAAGCGCTTCGAGTACTCGCGCACGAGCGGCATGCCCATGTCCTTGGCGAGGCGCACGGTCATGAGGTTGCGCGACCGTTCGATGCCGACCCGCAGCGTCGACGGGCCGGCGAACTCACCGCCGTAGTTCTTCGGCCGCCAGATCTGGCCGCCCGAGACGATCTCCATCGGCCCGTCGAGCACGATGGACGAGGGCGTGTAGCCGTTGTCGAGCGCTGCGGCGTAGATGAACGGCTTGAAGGAGGAGCCGGGCTGCCGCCAGGCCTGCGTCGCGCGGTTGAACTCGGACTGCGCGAAGGAGAAGCCGCCGACCATAGCGAGGACGCGGCCGGTGTGCGGGTCCATCGCGAGGAGGGCGCCGGAGATCTCCGGCACCTGGCGCAGGCGCCAGCGGTCGCCCTCCCCCTTCTCGACGTAAATAGCGTCGCCCGGCTGCAGCATGTCGGAGACGCGGCGGATCTGCGCGAAGCCGCGGCCGGGGCGGCGGGCGGACTGCCAGGCGATGTCGGCGCGGGTGATGCGGCCGCGCTCGCGGTCGTTGGAGAAGGCGCCCCACACCTCGCGCTCGGGCCGGATGCCGATGATCGCCTCGTCGCCGGACACGGAGAGGACGACGGCGACCTTCCACTCCGGCACGTCGGCGAGCGGCGACACCGCGCCGATGACCGGACCCCAGTCCTCGCCGGCGGTCAGCTCCAGCGTCTCGATCGGGCCGCGATAGCCGGACTTCTGCAGGTCGATCCGGAGGAGGCCATCCATCAGCGCGCGGCGGGCCTTCTTCTGCAGGTCCGCATCGAGCGAGGTGCGGACGGAGAGGCCGCCACCGTAGAGCGCGTCCTCGCCGTACATCTCGACGAGCTCACGCCGGACCTCCTCCGCGAAGTACTCGGAGGCGAACAGGAACTGCGAGCGCGGGCGCGGGGTGACGCGCAGCGGCTCGGCAGCGGCCTCGCGGCGCTCCGCCTCGGTGATCGCGCCGTCCACCATCATCCGCTCCAGCACGTAGTTGCGGCGCTCGATGGCGGCCTCGGGCTGGCGGAACGGGTGGTAGTTGTTCGGCCCCTTCGGGAGGGCGGCGAGGTAGGCGGTCTCGGCGAGGGTGAGCTCGTGCACCGACTTGTCGAAGTAGACGAGTGCGGCGGCGGCGACGCCGTAGGCGCCGAGGCCGAGATAGATCTCGTTAAGATAGCGCTCGAGGATCTCGTTCTTGGTGAACGCGGACTCGATGCGGAGCGACAGGATCGCCTCCTTCACCTTGCGCTCGTAGGAGACCTCGTTGGTGAGGAGGAAGTTCTTCGCGACCTGCTGCGTGATGGTCGACGCGCCTTCGGGGCGCGAGTCGGTGCCACGGTTCCTGAGGTTGGTCACCAGGGCGCGGACGATCGCCTGCGGGTCGATCCCGGAGTGCGAGTAGAAGCCGGAGTCCTCGGCCGAGAGGAAGGCCTGCCGGACGCGGACGGGGATCGCCTGGATCGGCAGGAAGAGGCGCCGCTCACGCGCGTACTCGGCGACGAGCGATCCGTCGGCGGCGTGGATGCGCGTCATCACCGGCGGTTCGTAGTTGCGTAGCGAGTTGACCGACGGCAGGTCGCCGGAGAGCTGGCTGATGTAGATGCCGACGCCCGCCGCCGCGATCAGCCCGAGGACGGAGCCGAGCGAGAACAGGAAGCCAAGGAAGCTGACGAAAAATCTGAACACGGTGACGCGCCTCCCGAAGGCTCTTCTGGCGTTGGCGACCGCAGCCTCTCCACCGTCCCGACGCCGCGCGAGACGAGGATACCGCAGAAGGATTAACGGGCGGCAACGGGCTTTCAGCCTTCCGAACTAACGAAATTCCGTCTCCGCATCAACTGCGGTGCCGGGGCTCAGCGAGGCTGGGGGACGGTCGGAGCAAGGCCGGCGCCACCCGTGTTGGAGGCGATCTCGGCGGCGAAGAAGTCGCCGACCGCGTCGACGATGGCGCCGATCGCCTTCTCGCGCCAGGCGGGGTCGAGGATGTCGGCGGTGTCGTCGGCGTTGGTGAGGTAGCCCAGTTCGACGAGGACCGACGGTATGTCGTGCGCCATCAGGACACGGAAGCGGGCGTACCGGTGCGGGTTGGAGTTGAGCGCGATGCGGCCGGACATCGCGTCGACCAGCTCGCCGGCGAAGGCGTGAGAGAAGGTCTTCGTCTCGCGGCGCATGAGGTCGGCGAGAATGGAGGAGACTTCCTCCTGTGCCTCCGGCTCGACGACGCCCGAGACGGTGTCGGCGAGGTTCTCGCGCGCCGCGAGCGCCGCCGCGTCGGCGTCGGACGGACGCTCGGAGAGGGTGTAGACGCTGGCGCCGCGGACGAACGTCTCCGGCGCGGAGTCGGCATGGATCGAAACGAAGAGGCTCGCACCGTAGGCGCGGGCGATGCGGATGCGCTGGCTGAGCGACAGGAAGCGGTCGTCGCTTCGGGTGAGGCGAACGGTGAGCGACGGCTCGGCGGCCTCGAGGGCGTCGCGCAGGCGGCGGGAGAAGTCGAGGACGATGTCCTTCTCGTAGCGACCGTCCTTCGTGCTGGCGCCGGGGTCGACGCCGCCGTGGCCGGGGTCGATCACCACGACCGGCCCGTCCGCCGTCTCGCGAACGGGGTCCGGCGGGGCAAACGCCGTGGCGGCGCGCGCGGCGGCGGCGAAGCGGCTCTCCGTGGTGCGCTCGAAGTCGAGGATGAGGCGGCCGGGGCGGCCGGCGAGCGGCGGCAGGAAAAACTGCCGGACGGCGAGCGCGGGCGCGGAAAGGTCGAGCACAACGCGGGCCTCGTTGCCCGACAGCGCGCCATAACGCCAGGCGCTCACGAGGCCGGACGCCTCTGCGCCGCCGCTGCTGTCGAGGCGGAAGCGGACATCGTCGAGGTCGATCACCACGCGAGGCGGGCCATCGACGACGAACATGCGGTGGTTCGGCTCGCCCGAGAGCTCGATGACGAACCGGGTCGCCTCCTCCACCACCGAGAAGCCGGCGCCGGTGGCAACGATGTCCGCCGCGGCCGGCCGCGGGGCGCAGACAAGCGCCGCTGCCATGAGGAACACGGCGATCGCCGCGCCCAACCCCTTCCGCAGCCGTCGGCTCGTCACCATGTACACCTCGTCCCCGACAGCGCGGCTGCCCCGAGAGCGCCGGCATTGTGCGCGCGGCGCTCGATTCGCGTCCAGCCCGCGGGCCTGCAGCCTCTGGTTCACCAAACCTTGCTAGTGCGATCAAGAAGCGTGTTGTGGACAACGGAGGTTGCCGATAGGTTGCTTGCCATCGCATCCGATTCCAATCGGTGCGAAGGGGCGGCCAATCGGCCGGTCCGAAGCGCCTGCCGTCTCTGAAAGAGGCGTCCGACCGTCCGGGGCACAGCCGCGGGCGCGGCCGTTATCGCATCCGGGGCGCAGGCCAGCGCTGGCGCCCGGAGGCGGTGCCGGCCGCAGGAGACAAGGCGAATGACAGCGGTGGAGAGCCGGAGCGGACGGGGAAGCGCAGCGCCGACAAGCGCCGCGTACCGTCCGGCACGGCGCCGTCCGGCCCGCTCGCCCTCTCGCAACCGACCAGGAGTTCTGGCCATCCGGTTCGCGCGCCTGTCCGCCGCCGTGCGGCAGCGCGTCGCGGACGGCGGCCACCATCATGCGTCAGGGGTGGCCTTCCGCCCCGTTCTCGTTCCCCTCGGCCGACCGGCCGAAGGTCCCATCGGCAGCGCCGTGGCCTCTCCATACGGAGACGGAGTCGGCGCGCCACCTTTTCCCATCATGGCTCGCTCGAGTGTGGACCGCGGCACGCGCCGCCGCTCGCGAGCCGAGGAGTTTCTTCATGTCCAACAAGATGCTGATCGATGCCACCCACCCGGAGGAGACGCGCGTCGTCGTCGTCCGTGACAAGCGGGTCGAGGATTTCGATTTCGAGACCGCGTCGAAGCGTCCGCTCCGCGGCAACATCTACCTCGCCAAGGTCACGCGCGTAGAGCCGTCGCTGCAGGCGGCGTTCGTCGAGTACG
>JAESGF010000178.1_pt1 | contig 42937 bp, 36 predicted proteins | sample 9269621 | NCBI WGS metagenome assembly JAESGF01 (sample SAMN14515066, study PRJNA621663) | algae metagenome | isolation source: Tolypothrix carrinoi HA7290-LM1 and co-occurring heterotrophs from dry rock... | place: USA: Makauwahi cave, Kauai, Hawaii | collected 2011-01-06
GAAGATCTCCACCCGGCCCGGCGACAGGACGGCCGCGTCCCCGTCCTCGAGGTAGATGATGCGGTCGCAGAACGGCGAGAGCGCGATCGCGTCGGAGCCGATCATCACGCTGTCGTCCGAGAGGCCGATCGCGAGCGGGCTGCCGGCGCGGGCGGCGGCGAGCGTGTCCGGCCGTCCGTCGAAGGCGAAGGCGAGCGCATAGGCCCCTTCGAGCTCGGCGAGCGTCTTCACCAGCGCGCCGCGGACGTCGTCGCTGCCGTTGAGGTGGTGCGCCATCAGGTGCGCGATCGTCTCGGTGTCGGTCTCGGAGGTGAGCGTGCCGCCGTTTGCCCGCACCTTCTCCCTGAGGTCGCGGAAATTCTCGATGATGCCGTTGTGGACGACGGCGACCGGATTCGCGACATGAGGGTGGGCGTTCACCTCCGTCGGCCCGCCGTGGGTCGCCCAGCGGGTGTGGCCGATGCCGGTCGTGCCGGGCAGCGCCGCACCGTCCATGCGCCGTTCGAGGTTGCGCAGCTTGCCCGAGGCGCGGACGCGGGCGAGCGTCCCATCGGGCGCCACCGTCGCGATGCCGGCCGAGTCGTAGCCCCGATACTCGAGCCGCTTCAGCGCATCGAGGATCAGCGGGGCCGCCGCCTCCGACCCGATCACGCCAACGATCCCGCACATGTGACGCCTCCGACCATCCGCCCACTCGCCAGCCGCCCCGGTGGACGGTCGGGACGCCGCAGGAGGGCGGCTCCCGCGGCACGCCCTAGCCCAGGCGGCGGCGGTCAGGTTGTCACATGGAGTTACATTCCGATCAAAGAGCTAGTCGCTCTTTTCTTCGCGCTCCTCGGTCTCGTCGTGCTCGTGGCGGGATGGCTCGCTGGCGCGGGCGGCGGCGTCGCGGGCCTCCTCCGAGTCATCGACGAGCGGCGAGTGGGGGACATCGTGCGGGCCGGCGTCGCGGGCGTCGGCGAGGGCAGTCTCCGAATCGTCCACCGGCTCGGAGCGGAGGTGGCTGCCGTCCTTCACGCTTGCCTGCTCGGCCTGCTCGCGCGCCTCCAGCGATTCGTCGGCCAGCGTGGCGGTCATCGGCATGTGCCGCGGGGCCATCGCCTCGCGGGCGTCGGCCGCCGCGCTCGCGGATGTCGAGACAAGCTCGCTCGTCATGCCACGCGGCTTTGCGTTCAGCACCTCCGCCTCCCGCCGCTCGTACGCCGTCATCGTCTCGAAGCTCGGATCGTGCGCCTTCTGCGCGAACACCTTGCCGAGCATCCGCTCCACGAACGCCTTCATGACCCCTCCCTACTCGCCTTCGCGGCCTCCCCGGCGGGCGGGCGAGCGGTCTGCCTTCACCACCTGCCGGCCGCGGCCGATGGCGAGGGCGTCCGCCGGCACGTCCTCCGTGATGACGCTGCCCGAACCCACATAGGCGCGCTCGCCGACCGAGACCGGCGCCACCAGCGCGCTGTTCGATCCTATGAACGCGCCCTCCCCGATCTCCGTTCGGTGCTTGAAGGTCCCGTCGTAGTTGCAGGTGATCGTCCCGGCGCCGATGTTCGCCCGCGCGCCGACGGTGGCATCGCCGATGTAGGAGAGGTGGTTCACCTTGGCGCCGGACGCGATCGCCGCGTTCTTCACCTCGACGAAGTTGCCGATGTGGGCGTCGGGACCGATGGTGGCGCCGGGCCGGAGGCGGGCATAGGGGCCGACGGTGGCCCCCGGCGAGACGACCGCACCCTCGAGGTGGCTGAAGGCGCGGATGCGCGCCCCGTCGCCGATGGCAACGCCGGGGCCGAAGACGACGTTTGGCTCGATCATCACGTCCTCGCCGATCACGGTGTCGAAGGAGAAGTGCACCGTCTCGGGCGCGAGGAGCGTCGCCGTCTCGAGCGCCTTCAGGCGGGCGCGGCGCTGGAACTCCCCTTCCGCGCGGGCGAGCTTCACGCGGTCGTCGACGCCCAGGACCTCGCCGGCCTCCGCCATCATCCACACCATGTTGAAGCCGCGCTCGGCGCCGAGGGCGACGAGATCGGTGAGGTAGAACTCGCCCTTGGCGTTGTTCGCCTCGATGTCGCGCAGCGCCGCCGTCGGCGCGCCGGAGCGGATCGCCATGATGCCGGAGTTGCACAGGCGCACCGCACGCTCCTCCTCCGACGCCTCGCGTTCCTCCCGGATCGCCCGGACGTGGCCGTTCGGGTCGAGGTGGAGGCGGCCGTAGCCGGACGGGTCGTCCGGCTCGAAGGCGACGACGCAGACGTCCGCCCCGCCGAGGACGCGGGCGACGGCTGTCGCGATCGTCTCCGGCCTGACGAGGGGGGTGTCTCCGTAGAGGACCACCACTGCCTCGTGGTGCGGGCGGAAGGCGCTTTCGGCGGCGAGAACGGCGTGGGCGGTGCCGAGCGCGGTCGACTGGACGTAGAGGTCGGCGTCGGGCGCGGCCTTCGGCGCCCAGTCCGCCCCCTCGCCCACCACGAGCGCGACGTCGCCGATCCCGGCCTCACGGGCGGCGGCGAGGACGTGGGCCAGCATCGGCCGGCCGCCCACGGGGTGGAGCACCTTCGGTGTCCGAGAGCGCATTCGCGTGCCCTTGCCGGCCGCCAGCACCACCGCAAGTGATCGTTCGTCCACGGCTATCCCCCCGTTCGATCCGCGGCCGATGAATAGGGGAAGCCGGGCGGGGCGACAAACGGCGACGCTTGCTCCCGCGCCCGGGCCGATCTAGGCCGGACCGACCGGCGCCACTGCGCCCGCAGCCGACCGGGCGCCAGTGCGTCCGCAGCCGACAGGGCGCCAGTGCGTCCGCAGCCGAAAGGGGCTCCCGATGCGCCGTGCCGTCCTCCTCGCCCTCCTCGCCGCACCGGCGTTCCCCGCCGGCGCCGCCGCCTTCGAGCCGACCGGCAACGTCGTCGCCGACGCTTTTCTTGCGACGCTCGAGCGCGGCGGCTATGGCGAGGTCGCGGCGCGCGCGGTCTCCCGTGCCGACGGCGCCGTGGTGCTCGACGGTGTCAGCGCGACGGCGACGACCCCCGCCGCCCCCGATACAGGAGCGCAGACGCTGGCGATCGCGAGCGTGCGCATCGCGGGCGGCGCGGTGAACGGCGACAACGCGCTCGTCGCCGACGAGATCCGCTACGAGGACGTCCGCGTCACGGAGGCCGACGGGACGACCGCCTCCAGCATCGCGACGGTCGCCATCACCGCGGCGACGTTCCCGACGGAGGCAGCGAACGGCGCGGCCGGCGTCGCGACACTCCTCGGCTCGTTCGAGACGGTGGCTCTGGAGGGAATTGATGCCGCCGCGCCCGACGGCAGCACCGTGACGGTGGGTGCGATCCGCGCCACGGTGGAGGAGCGGGACCTTGCCATCGCGGCGGCAGGGTCGTTCGGGATCGACGATCTCGTGTTCGACATCTCGGCCTGGGACGAGCCGGCCGAGAGCCAGATGCGCGCGCTCGGCTACGAGACGCTCACCATGGACCTCGACGGACGCGGCCGCTGGGAAGCGGCGAGCGGCCGCACGGTGGTGGAGGATGTGACGGTTGCGGTGGACGACCTCGGCACGCTGACACTGGGCGCCGCGTTCGACGGTCTGACGGAGACGACGCTCGCCGACCTCGGCGCCAACGCGGCCGACTTCGGCCAGCTCCTCACGCTCCTGCAGACCGTGACGCTGTCGAACCTCACCGTGAGCTACAGCGATGCGGGGCTGACGGGGCGGCTCGTGACCGACGCCGCGCAGCGGGCGGGCGTTCCGGAGGAGGCGCTGGTGCAGGGGCTCGTCGCGACGATCCCGGACGCGCTCGCGATCCTCAACGCGCCCGAGTTCACCGCCTCGGTGACGGACGCCGCGCGCACCTTCCTCGCCGACCCCGGCACGCTGCGGATCGCGATCGCGCCCGGCGCGCCCGTCGCCGTGGCGGAGGTGATCGGTGCGGCGCTGATGAACCCCGGCTCGATCCCCGGCCTCCTCAACCTCGAGATCACCGCCGCGCCGTGAGCCATATCCTCGACGTCGCCGGGCTCGCGATCGGCCACGCGGCCGACGCGGCGCGGCGGACCGGGGCGACGACGGTGGTGTTCGCGCGGGCCGCGCCGTGTGCGGTTGCGGTGCACGGCGGCGCGCCGGGAACTCGGGAGACGGAGCTCCTCGCGCCGGAAAACCTCGTCGGCGGCGTCGATGCTGTGTCGCTCTCCGGCGGCTCGGCGTTCGGCCTTGCGGCGGCGGACGGGGTGATGGCGGCGCTGCTGTCGCGCGGGCGGGGGTTCGCGGTGGGGTCGCACAAGGTGCCGATCGTGCCCGGTGCCATCGTGTTCGACCTCTCGGGCCCGCCCGCGGACTACCGGGCGCTCGGCGAGCGGAGCGCTGCGGCGGCGCTGGATGCACTGGGCGGCGGGCCGGGCGACCGGGCGATCGGAACGATCGGCGCCGGCACGGGGGCCACAACGGCGCGCCTCAAGGGCGGGCTCGGCTCGGCGGCGATGCGGGTTGGGCCGTTCACCGTCGGCGCCCTCGTCGTCGTCAACGCGATCGGCTCGCCAACGGCAGCGGACGCGCCCTACTTCCGGGCCGCACCGTTCGAGGAAGGGGCGGAGTTCGGCGGGCTCGGCGCGCCGGCGGACGCCGACTGGCGCACCGTCGAGACCAAGCGGCGGGCGGAGGCGGCCGGAAATACCACCATCGGGATCGTCGCGACCGACGCGACGCTCACCAAGGCGGAGGCGAAGCGGCTCGCGGTCGCTGCGCACGACGGGATCGCGCTCTCCGTCTTCCCGGCGCACACACCGTTCGACGGCGACCTCATGTTCGCGGCCGGCACAGGGGCCGCCGGGGCGCCGGAGGGGCCGCACGAGCAGCTCCTCCTCTCGGCCGCCGCGACCGTCGTCGTGGCGCGGGCGATCGCCCGCGGCGTCCACGCGGCGGAGCCATGGCCGGACGACCGGATGCCCGCCTGGCGAAGCCTTTACGGCTGATCCGCAGCCTCACTCGAGGCGGCGGGACCGCTGCCTTCAGGCGCTGCGGCGGGACGGCGAAGCCAGCGCCGTCAGGCGACGACGCGGCGGGCGTTCGTGGCAGCGACCTCGTCGATCGTGTCGCGCGGGATGCCGACGTCGTTCAAGGTGCGGTCGTCCAGCGAGCGCAGCTCCTGGGCGATTCGGCGGGCGACCATCTTGCGGCGCACCATCGTCAGGATGTCCATATTCCACTCCATTCCGCGCAGCGCTGCCGCGCGATTCGTTGTTGTCGCGCGGTGACCGCGCTGGGCTTCTGTTGCAGTGCAAACATGGCCCTTCGCATCTGCGGGAGGAAGGCCGTATGGCGCACGGCCGATATGCGCGCAGCGGCAGGTCGCGCGCCTCCGCCTTAACCGGGTGGTGACGGATCGGCGCGGATGGGGCACAAACGCCGGCCTCGGGACGGGCCGCTTGCCGAAACCGGTAGACGGAGGGCACTTAAAATGCCCCGGGCGAACGCCCGTGTGGGTTCGAGTCCCACAGCGGCCACCAGCCCCGCGCAAGCCTCGCCCACCGACCCGTCGCGGGACCCACGGCGTGACCCACCGCCCGATCCGCGTTATCGCTGCGTTGGGTGTGGAGGCGCATCGATGACCGAGCGGCACAGCCCCTCGCGCGGGCCGGGATCGCCGGATGTGTGGGGGCTCTGGGACGAGACGACGGGTTCGGTCACCTACCTCGTGGCCGACCCCGGCAGCCGCCGCGCCGTGGTGGTCGACGCCGTGCTCGATTACGACCTGCGCGCCGCGCGGCTCTCCACCCGCTCCGTCGACGCGCTCCTCGCCCTCGTCGACCGCGAGGGGCTGACGGTCGACCTCGTCCTCGACACCCACCCCCATGCCGACCATGTCATGGCAGCGGCGACGCTGAAGGAGCGGCTGGGGGTGCCGATCGGCATCGGCGAGAAGGTGCGCGACATCGCCCGGATCTGGGAAGGCCTCTACAACCTCCCCGGCGCATTCGATCCCGCGGCGGACTTCGACCGGCTGTTCGCGGAGAGCGACACATTCGAGGTCGGCGCGCTCGAGGGGCGGGTCTGGCACTCGCCCGGCCACACTCTGGGGTCGGTGACCTTCATCGTCGGCGACGCCGCGTTCGTCCACGACACCTTCATGCAGCCGGACGCCGGCACCGCCCGCTGCGACTTCCCGGGCGGCTCGTCGGCGGACCTCTGGCGGTCGCTGCAGCGCCTCCTGACCCTGCCGGACGACACGCGACTCTTCGTCGGCCACGATTATCGGCCCGGCGGGCGGGAGGCGGCCTGGGAGTCCTCCGTCGCCCGCCAGCGCGCCGGGAATGTCCACCTCGCGGGCGCGACGGAAGCCTCGTTCCGGGCAATGCGAGACGCCCGGGATGCGACCCTTCCGCTGCCGGACCGGATGCTGGCGGCGCTGCAGCTCAACCTGCGCGGCGGGCGCCTCCCTCCGGCGGAAGCCGACGGGCACGCCTACCTCAAGATCCCGCTCGGCCGGTTCTGAGCCTCAGAGCACCGTTGCGAGGACGGTGCGCAGGGTCTCCGCCTCGAACGGCTTGTTGAGGACGGGGACGTGGCGGAGGTCCGGCGGGATTGCCTGCGTGTTGTAGCCGGTCATGAAGGCGAACGGGACGCCGGCGCCGACCAACGCGCGGGCGGCATCGTCCACCATCGTCCCCGCGAGGTTGCGGTCGAGGAGGGCCGCATCAATGCCGCCGCGCGAGAGGCGCTGCTGCGCCTCCTCCACCGTGCTCGCGATGCCGACCACCACGGCACCCTCGTCCCGCAGCATCGATTCGATGTCGAGCGCGGTCAGCATGGAGTCCTCGACGATGAGGATTCGCCGGCCCTCGAGCGACACCGTCGCCGCCTCGTCGCCCGCCGGGCCGGCGGCGCGGCGGGCGGCCGCCACCTCCACCCGCCCGCGCGGGATGAGGATGCGGCAGTGGAGGCCTTCAGGCTCGAAGGCGAGGGTGAGGTCGCTGTCGGTCTGCACCGGTATGAGGCGCTTCAGGACGAGGAGCCCGAACCCCTCCCCGCGCGGCGCCTCGACCGGGGTCTCGCCGGTCTCGATCCAGTCGACGAGGAGGTTCTCCTCGCCGCCGATCGTCTCCACCCACCAGCGGACGGAGAGACGGCCGCCAGGCGAGCGGAGGGCGCCGTGGCGGACGGCGTTCGCGGCGAGCTCATGGAAGGCAAGGGCGAAGAGCTGCGCGTCGTCCGGCCCGAAGACGACGTGGGGCCCCTCCACCACGACCTGCTTGCTCCGCCGCTGTGCGGCGACCTCCTCCTCGAGCAGCGTCGCGAGGCTGGCGCCACCCCAGCGCGCCTCGCTGAGGAGCGTGTGGGCGCGGCCGATCGCGGCGAGGCGTTCGGTGAAATCGGCGACATAGCCGTCGATGCTGACCGCCCGCCCGCGCGTCTGCCGGGCGAGCGCGGTGATGTTGGCGAGGATGTTGCGGACACGATGGTCGAGTTCGTTGAGGAGCAGCGTCTGGCGCTCCTCGCTCCGCTTGCGCTCGGTGACGTCGATGAGGACGCCGAACATGCGGACCGGTCGTCCGGCGGGGTCGCGCGCCGTCCGCCCACGTCCCTCCACCCAGCGCTCGACGCCGGGCTGAGGCACGATGCGGTACTCGCACACATAGTTGCCGTCGCCGGCGAGCGCGGCCGCGATGGCGCCCTCGGCGACCGCGACATCGTCGGGGTGCACGCGCGAGCGCCAGGCCTCGAACGTCGAGCGGACCTCGGCCTTGCGGTAGCCGAGCATCGTGTAATGGTTCTCGCTCCACACCGTCTCGTCGCTGTCAATGTCCCAGTCCCAGGTCGCGAGACCCCCGACCCCGACGGCGAGCTCCAGCCGCTCCGCCGCGATCCGGTACGCGCGGGCGACACGCTGGCGCTCGATGGTGGCATAAACCACGTTGGCGATCGCCTGGAGGAAGCTGATGTCGTCGGCCGTGAAGTGGCGGCGGCGGGCGGAATGAGCGCCGATCACGCCCCAGGGGGAGTCCGTCGGGCCGATCGTGACCGTGAGCCCGCTCACTGCGCCGTGCTCGAGGAGAAGCTGGGGCGCCGCGAAGCGCCGCTCCGTGGCGAGGTCCTCCACCAGGACCGGAGCGCCGGAGCGGAGCGTGAATCCGCCCTGGCTGCCTGCGTCGGCGGGAAGGTGCGCCGTCCCGACGAGCCCGTCCCGCCACCCGGCGCCGGCCCGAAGGCTGAGATGGTCCCATCCCGGCGCCAGCTCGAGCACCTTCACGAGCGGCACGTCGAGGTGCTCGGCGACGAGCGCGGCGGCCCGGTCGAGAACGGCCTGGATCGTCGAGGCCGCGCTCGTCGCCGCCTCGCCGAGTGTCGCGATGGCGGCCTGCTGGCGCTCGCGTCGGGCGAGCCGGTCGGCCGTCTCCTTCAGCGCCGTCACGTCCCAGGCGGTGACGAGGACGCCCGCGATGACGTGGTCGGCCGTCCGGTCCGGAACGATGCGCCGCATCAGCCAGCGCTCGCCCGCCTTCACCTCCCGCTCCACCGGAGCCAGGCGGTCGAGGACGCGGTGGGCATCGGCGATGAGCGTGGCATCGTCATAGGCGAGCGCGACCGTGTCGAGCGGGCGGCCGACGTCGCCCGGCCTGAGGCCGAACACCTCGCTCGCGCGAGGCGTGTAGCGGCGGACGGCGAGGTGGCGGTCGAGGAACAGCGTCGCGACGTCGATGCCGGAGAGCAGCGTCGCGAGGTCGCCGTTGCTGCGCTTCAGCTCGGCGACGGTGTTCTCCAGCGCGGCATTGGTGGCGGACAGGCGCTCGTTGACGCGGCCAAGGGCGTCGCGCGAGACCTCGAGCTCGGAATTGGCGCGCTGGAGGGCGAGGTTGCCGCTCGTCACCTCCTCGTTGGCCGCCTTCAGCTCCTCATTGGCGCTCTCGAGCTCCTCGACGGTCGACTGCAGCTCCGCCCGGGCAGCGGCGAGCTCCACGGCGAGGCGCTCGTTGCCGCGGGCGCTGGCGTCGCCGAAGCTGACGAGGAACAGCGTTTCGCCGCCGGCCGGGATCGTGCGGACCGAGACGGGCGGAACGTCGTCCGCCACCGCAAGGCCCCGCGTCTCCTCGCCGGCGGCCGCGCGCTCGAGGGCGGTGCGGAGCGACTCGCGCAGGCGGCGGTCGACGAGCTGGAGGAGGTCGCTCGTCGGCTCCCCTTCCGGGATCGCGAGGAGGTCGCGGGCGGCACCGTGGACGTAGCGGACGCGGAGGTCCCGGCCGACGATCACGGCCGGCGGGACGAAGAGATCGAGAAGCGCCCGGCGGGCGCCGTCGGGCCACGTGGCGCCGGCGGCCGCCGGGCGGTCGGACTCGGCGGCCCGGGCGGGCGCGTCTTTGCGGTAGATGCGCGCCTCGGCCGAAACGGTCGCGAACCGCTCGCCCGCCTCGCCCGGCGATTCGGACTCGCCGAGGACGAGCACGCCGCGGGGGGCGAGCGCATAGGAGAGCGCCTCGACGGCACGCCGCTGCGCAGCCGAGTCGAGGTGGATGAGGACATTGCGGCAGCTGACGAGGTCGATCTCCGGGAATGGCGGATCGCGCACCACGTCCTGCACCGCGAACACGATCATTTCCCGCAGGCGCTGCGAGATGCGCAGCGACGCGCCGTCCGCGACGAAGTGGCGGCGGACCATTTCGGGGTCGAAGTCGGCGGCGCGTGCGGCGTCGAAGAGGCCGGTGCGGGCGGTGTCGATCGCTGCGGCGTCGATGTCGGTCGCGAAGATCGTGACGGCGGCGGAGACGCCCTGCCGGTCCATCTCGTCGGCGAGGAGGATCGCGTAGGAGTAGGCCTCCTCGCCGGTCGAGGCGCCGGCGACCCAGAGACGGATCGTGCCGCCGGCCCGCGCGGCGACGAGCTGCGGCACAACCTCGGCGCCGAGCGTGCGCCAGACCTCGGCGTCGCGGAAGAAGCGGGTGATCCCGATCAGGAGATCGCGCGAGAGGGCGTCGGCCTCGGCAGTCTCGGCGTCGAGGCGGCCGAGATATTCGCGGATTCCGGACGCGCCGGTGAGCGCGATGCGGCGGCCCACACGGCGGGCGAGGAGCGCCGGCTTGAAGTGGCGCACCGAGGGTCCGGCGTGGCGCTCGAGCCGGTCGAGGACCGCCGCGAGCACCTCCGGATCGTGACGCTCGGGGCGGCCGTTCCAGCGGCGCGCGGCCTCCGCGATGGCGGCCGCCATCTCGTCCACGGTCAGCATGCGGCCGAGGTCGTCGGCCGAACCGGCCTCGACCGTGAAGCCCGCCGTCGCGCCGCCCGAGAGTGCGAGGCCGCCGGCGCGGTGGACCGCCACCAGCGCCTCCCGCTCCTCCTCCCCCACGGCGCCGAGCACGATGGCGACCGCGCGCTCATCGAAGGCCGCCGTGAGTGACCGCACGGTCCGGGCGACGGGGTGCTCGCGCGCATCCGCCGCCGGGATGACCGCATCGCCGACGAAGGCGGCGCCATCCTCGCCGAGGTGGCGGACGCTGCCGGGCGCGAGGCGGCCGCCCTCCCCGGCCGCGACACCGAGGATGACCGCCGCGGCATCCGGCGGAAGGCGGGAAGCGATTGTCGCCGCCTCTTCGTCGCGCCCCGCGGCGGCGACGAGCACGACGATGGAGGGCGTCGCTTGCGTCCGGTCCGGGCGCTCGGCGACGTCGGGTTCACGCGTCATAATGGTCTCAGCCAGCGAGCGCCGAAACGGGCCTCAAGGTCGACAACGGGCACCGGCGCACGGGTGACCGACACCGCCCGCTGTCGATTGAAGCACAGTCGCATCGCATTGAGAACAAACGGTTCGAGCGACCGTTCCAGCGGCCAAGAGCGAAGTCCTAAGCTTAGCCGGGGGGAGCGGGGAACGCGGCGGCGCGCGCTTGGCGACAAGGCGCTCGATCGGCTTCCGGCCGGCCGGCGCTGGACCGGACGCTGGACTTGCCGCTCCGGGCATCCCCGCTTTCGGGGGATTCGCGTCTCCGGCGGCGGAGACCCGCAAAGGGCTCGGGGCGTCAGGCGTACTCGAGCATGCGGCTCACCTCGCGCACGAGCTCGCGCAGGTGGAAGGGCTTCGACAGCACCTTGGCGCCCCGCGGCGTGCCGTGATCGCCGTCGAGGGCGACGGCGGCAAAGCCGGTGATGAACATGACCTTCAGGTCGGGATCGAGCCGCGTCGCCTTCCGGGCGAGCTCGATGCCGTTCATCTCGGGCATCACGATGTCGGTGAGGAGGAGCGAGAACGGCTCCTCGCGCAGGCGGTCGTAGGCGGCCTGCCCGTCGGCGACGGCCGTGACCTCGTATCCCGCCCGCTCGAGCGCGCGGGAGAGGAACCGCTTCATGTCCTCATCGTCTTCGGCGAGCAGGATGCGCAAGACTCGACCCGCGGCGCGACGCCGCGTCCTCCCGTTCATGACGGGACGATGATGCGCCAGCCGCCTGAAACGGACCGTCAAGCGGCTCGCTTACGGGAGCCTTACCCGAGCCGGCGCAATGCTCGCGGCATCGAGTCGATCCATGCTGCGCCGGCGGACGTTATTGCAGGAAGCTGGCCTCGGGCCCGACTTTGTGAACGTATGGACCGGAACGCCGGCCGAGGGAGGACAATGAGGATCGTCGACGCGTATGGCGATGTGCCGCCGTTCGAGGTGCTGGCGGCCGATGGCGAGGCCCCGTTCGTCTTCAACGCGCCGCACAGCGGCACCCACTACCCGCGCGACCTTGTTCGACGATCGCGGCTCGACCGGAGCGCACTGCGCCGCTCGGAAGACACGTTCGTCGACGAACTGTTTCTCGGTGTGACGCGCTTCGGCGCGCCTTTGATGCGGGCCAACTTCCCCCGCGTCTACGTCGACCTCAACCGCGAGGCCACCGAGATCGACACCGCGATGTTCGACGGCGCGGTCGGTGTGCCCGTCGCGGCGGACAGCGCGAGGGTCGCAGGCGGCCTCGGCGTGATCGCCCGGATCGTGGGCGAGCGGCAGGAGATCTACGCCGGGCCCCTCCCCGCCGCGGAAGCGCAGCAGCGGCTGGAGCGCTTCTACCACCCCTACCACCGGCGCCTTGCTGCGCTGGTCGAGGAGAAGGTGCAGGCGTTTGGGACCTGTGTCCTCGTCGACTGTCACTCGATGCCCTCCGGTGCCGTCCGCGCGGCGGACGACGGCGCGGGCGGCAGGCCCGACATCATCATCGGCGATCGCTTCGGGACGAGTTGCTCCCCTGCCCTTGCAGACGAGCTGTCGCGCCTCCTGAAGCGGCAGGGCTTCGCCGTCGGCCGCAACCGTCCCTACGCCGGCGGCCACATCACCGAGCGTTACGGGGCGCCGCCGCGGGTCCATGCGGTGCAGCTCGAGATCAACCGCGGGCTCTACATGGACGAGAGCACGTACCGCATGACCCCGGCCTTTGGTGCGCTGCGGGACGACTTGTTGTGCGTTGCAGCACAACTGATCGAGTGGTTCACCGCCCTCCACTGCAGCAGCCGCTGGCCGCTGGCCGCCGAATAAAAAAAAGGCCGCTCACGAAGAGCGGCCTGAAGTCTAGGGAGGAAACGCCCAAGGAGGGCAGCGGCCCGACAACGTCGTGCCGCGGTGCACAAACTGGGCTGGCACCGCACAATCGTCAAGGTGCCGATTTTGCGATCAAGCCGAATCCCTGCCTGTTTCGTGCGCAGAAAATGAAATCGACTGTTCACAAACGGTTTTAAACTCGGAATTCCTCGACAGAACAATGGGTTACAGCTGTAATCATGGCTCATGACGGCTATGAAACAACGCATACCAACTTGCATGGCTCCTATGCACGCTGATGCGGACGATCTTTTTCTCTGCCACGCGCTCGCCGAGGCTGCGGGCGCGGTGATTCTCCCGCACTTCCGCGCCCTCGCCGGCGTCGACAACAAGGACGAGTCGGGCTTCGACCCGGTGACCGTCGCCGACCGGGCCGCCGAGGCCCGCATGCGCGAGATCCTCGCCGTTGAGCGGCCGGACGACGGTGTGCTCGGCGAAGAGTTCGATGCGCGGCCCGGGACAAGCGGGCGGACCTGGATCCTCGACCCGATCGACGGGACGCGCGCCTTCATCATGGGGCTGCCGACGTGGGGCATTCTCATCGCGCTGGCGGACGCGTCCGGCCCGCGGGTCGGCCTCATGGCGCAGCCGCTCGTCGGCGACACCTTCTCCGTCGGACCGGACGGGGTGCGGTTCACGAGCCGACTGGGCGAGCACAAGGCGCGGACGCGGGGGTGCGGCAGCCTCGGCGAAGCGACCCTCGCCACCACCAGCCCGCACAACTTCGCGCCCGAGATGCGGCAGCGGTTCGAGCGCCTCGCCGGAGACGTCCGCATGGTCCGCTACGGCACCGACTGCTACCATTATGCGCTGCTTGCCGCGGGGCACATCGACATCGTCGTCGAGACTGGTCTGAAGCCGGTCGACGTCGCCCCGTTCGTGCCGATGGTTGAGCGTGCAGGCGGGGCGATCACCGACCTCTCGGGCCGACCGATCGGGCCCTCTTTGCTCGCGGGCTACAGCGGCGAGGCGGTCGCGGTAGGCGACCCCGCCCTCCTCGGCCCGGTGCTGGAGCACCTCGCGAAAGGCTCGGCCTGAAACGGAGAACGCCGCGCCCCTTGCGGAGCGCGGCGCCCGGACTCTGCCGCAGCCGGATCGCTCATCGTGGCCCGCGGCGGCCGCCCGTCAGATGACGAACGACTGCAGCGGCGGGAAGCCGTTGAACGCCACGGCGGAGTACGTCGTGGTGTAGGCGCCCGTGCCGCCGATCAGGAGCTCGTCGCCGATCTCGAGGTTGACCGGCAGCGGGTACGGCTTCTTCTCGTAGAGGACGTCGACCGAATCGCAGGTCGGGCCGGCGAGCACGCACGGGACGGTCTCGCCCTCCCGGTCCGAGCGGATCGGGTAGCGGATCGCCTCGTCCATGGTCTCGGCGAGACCGTTGAACTTGCCGATGTCGAGGTACACCCAGCGGATGTCCCCCTCGGCCTTCTCCGAGATGAGGATCACCTCGGACTTGATGACCCCGGCGTTCCCGACCATGCCGCGGCCGGGCTCGATGATCGTCTCCGGCAGGCGGTTGCCGAAGTGGTCGCGGATCGCGGCGTAGATGGCCTGGCCGTAGGCCGCCTCGTCCGGGATGTCCTCGAGGTAGCGCGTGGCGAAGCCGCCGCCGAGGTTGACCATTTTCAGCTCGATGCCGCGCGCCTCGAGGGTGCGGAAGATCTCCGCCGACGAGGCGAGCGCCTGGTCCCACGCGCCCGGGTTCTTCTGCTGCGAGCCGACGTGGAACGACACGCCGTACGCCTGGAGGCCGAGGGTGTGGGCGTGCGTCAGCACGTCGACCGCCATCGCGGGCTCGCAGCCGAACTTGCGCGACAGCGCCCACTCGGCACCGACGCCGTCGCACAGGATGCGGCAGAAGACGCGCGCCGACGGGGCGGCGCGGGCGACCTTCTCCACCTCAGGCACGGAATCGACCGCGAAGAGGCGCACGCCCCGCGCGAAGGCGGCGGCGACGTCGCGCTCCTTCTTGATCGTGTTGCCGAACGAGATGCGGTCGGCCGTGGCGCCCGCGGCGAGCGCCATGTCGATCTCCTGCACCGAGGCGCAGTCGAAGTTGGAGCCGAGGCCGGCCAGCAGCTTCAGGATCTCCGGCGCGGGATTCGCCTTGACCGCGTAGAAGATGCGGCTGTCCGGCATCGCCCGCTCGAAGCGCAGGTAATTGTCGCGCACGACGTCGAGGTCGACGACGAGGCAGGGGCCGTCCGGGCGGTTGCGTCGGAGGAAGTCGAGGATGCGGTCGGTCATCGCAGGTACCCCAAGGGCCAAAGGTCCAGCGTCGGCGCGTCGTCCACCCGTCGCGCGTTGGAGGCGCGCCAGGCGGCGTTTCGATCCGATGGCTCCCCCCGGCCCGCTCAGGGTCCGGTGGGTGAGCGCGTCGCGTCACGGATCCGCACGGCTCATCGCCGGCGGGGCGGTTGGACCTGATGCCCGCGAGGGTGCCCGCGGGTCAGCGTCCGTGATGCGTAGCGCTTTGGCTTGGGGATACCCGTACCGCACGCCTGGCAAGGATGTAGTCTGCCTCTTCAGTGACCCCAGCCTTTGGACGGCCGGGAGAGACCAAGGAAGCCCTCTACGTCGTTGCTTCAAGTCGCGCTGCAGTGAGCAAACCGGCGGCTCCTCGCCACCAACCACTCCCCGCAGGGTCCGGTTCAATCCGGAAGACCGGTCATGCCCCCCCAGCGCTTCGGAGTCTTGCGACCCCTCTGCCCCAGGGTGACCGGCACGCGACCACAGGCACGTGCGAAATTGGGCACGCGGTATATGCGGGAAACGGGGTCGCGGTGCAAGGGGCGACCGCCGGCGACGCGGCGCATTTTTTGCTCCTGAGAACAACGGTCCACAGCCCTGCGAAAGCGCGGCGCGGTACGGAGATTCCGAGCAGAACTGCAGCTCTCGGAACGCGGGACATGCCCCGCGGCCGCCCGCGGATCACGCGGCGCGGGGCTCGTCCTCCGCGCCCGAAAGGAGCTTGGCATTGCCGCCGGCGGCCGCCGTGTCGATGCACAGGTGCCGCTCGATGACGAGCGTGTCGTCGGCACCGAGGAGCGGGATGATCCGCCCCTCGCGCGCGGCGAGGGCGCGGCGGACCGGCCCGGGGTCGCCCTCCCAGAGGACGGCGTCGAATCCCGACAGGTGCGAGAGGTCGCCGGGGTCGAGCGTGCCGTCGAGGGCGATCGTCCGCTCCGCCGTCCCGCCCGCGCCGGGCGCCACGACGAGGACCGCGTTGCCCGCGGCCCGCGCCGCTTCCGCCTGCCGCAGCGCGCGGGAGAGGCTCGGCCCGGCGGCGATCACCACGCCGCGGGGATGGGTGGTGAGGCGATTCGATTCGCCCGTCGGCCCGGGGAGGTCCGTCGCCGAGACCGGACCGTCCTGCGGGTGGAGCCGCTGGAGGGCGCGGGCGACCGTCTCGCGCGAGACGGGCGCCGCGCTGTCGGTCGGCAGCCGCGGCGCCGCGCGGCGGGCAAGGCGGGCGACGGTGTGTGGCCCGCCAGCCTTGGGCCCGGTGCCGGAGAGGCCTTCGCCGCCGAACGGCTGGGAGCCGACCACGGCGCCAATCTGGTTGCGGTTGACGTACGTGTTGCCGACCCTGATGCGGCTGACGACGGCCTCGACGCGGTCGTCGATGCGGGTGTGGAGGCCGAAGGTGAGGCCGAACCCCTGGGCGTTGATCGCATCCACCACGGCGTCGATGGCGCCGGCCGAGAACGTCGCAACGTGGAGGACGGGACCGAAGATCTCCTCCTCGAGGTCGTCGATGCTGTCGATGCGGATCACCGTCGGCGGCACGAAGAGGCCGTCCGCCGTGCCGACGCGCAGGAGGACGCGCCCGTCCGCAGCGGCGCGGGCGATGTGCGCCTCGATCTTCTCCTTCGCCTCCCGGTCGATCACCGGGCCGACGTCGGTCGCGAGGCGCCACGGATCGCCGACGTGGAGCGTCTCCATCGCGCCGGTCAGCATGGCGAGCATCTTCGGGGCGACGTCCTCCTGCAGGTAGAGGACGCGGAGCGCCGAGCAGCGCTGGCCGGCGGACTGGAACGCGCTCGCGACGGCGTCGCGGATCGCCTGCTCGGGGAGCGCGGTGGAATCCACCATCATCGCGTTGAGGCCGCCCGTCTCGGCGACGAGGACGGCCTCGGGCGAGTGGGCCGCGAGGGCGCGGTCGATCGCCTTCGCCGTCGCCGTGGAGCCCGTGAAGGCGACGGCAGCGAGCCCGGGCACCGCCGTCAGCGCCGCACCCACGGCGCCGCCGCCGGCGACCAGCTGGAGCGCCTCCGCGGGAACGCCAGCCTCGCGCAAGAGACGCGCGGCACGGTGGGCGATGAGAGGGGTCTGCTCGGCGGGTTTGGCGACGACGGCATTGCCGGCGGCGAGCGCAGCGGCGATCTGCCCGGTGAAGATCGCGAGGGGGAAGTTCCAGGGCGAGATCGCGACGACGACGCCCGCCGGCTCGGGGAGGAGGCGCTCCGCCTCGGCGGCGTAGAAGCGCAGGAAGTCGACCGCCTCGCGCACCTCGGCGACGGCGTCGGGCGCGGTCTTGCCGGCCTCGCGGGCGGCGAGCGCGAAGAGTTCGCCGGCGTGCGCCTCGTAGAGGTCGGCGGCGCGGCGGAGCGCCGCGGCGCGTCCGGCCGGGTCTGCCCAGCCAACTCCGGCGCGGGCGGCCTCGACCACGGCGGCGGCCGCCTCCGGGGCGAGTTCGGCGACCGCGCCGACGAGGTCGTCCGGCCGGGCCGGGTTGCGGATCTCGACGACCGGGCCGGTGGGGACCTCCGCCGCCGTCATCGGCACCGCCGACCAGGTGGCGGTGCGGAAGGGCGCGCGTGCGGCCTCGAAGGCGGCGAAGCCGGCGGGGTCGGTGAGGTCCCATCCGGCGGCATTCGGCCGGGCGTCTCCGTAGAGTTCCGCCGGCTGGCGGAGGCGGCGGTTCACGATGGGCGCGGCGGCGAGCGTCGCGAACGGGTCGGCGCCGACGTGATGGGCCGGGATCGCGTGGTTGACGATCTGGTTTGCGAACGAGGAGTTTGCGCCGTTCTCGAGGAGGCGGCGGACGAGATAGGCGAGGAGGTCCTCGTGCGCGCCGACGGGGGCGTAGATGCGACACTGCACCGGCGTCTCGCGGCGGACGACCTCGTAGAGCGCCTCGCCCATGCCGTGCAGGCGCTGGAACTCGAACGTCGGCGCGGCGCGAGCGGCGGTGCCGGCTCCCGCGGCAGTGCTGGCTTCCGGAGCGGTGCCGATGACCGGAGCGGTGCCGACCGACGCGGCGCCGGCACTTGCGGTGACCTTGGTGCTCGCGGCGGCTTCGCCCGCCGCGGCGGCGGTGCCCCATGACGCGGCGCTCCCCGTTGCGCCTCCCGCTGCGGCGATCACATCCGCCATCGCGAGCACGGCGGCGACGGTGTGCGCGTTGTGGGTCGCGAACTGCGGGTAGAGGCGGTCGGTGCGCTCGAGCAGCGTCCGCGCGCAGGCGAGGTAGGAGACGTCCGTCGCGGCCTTGCGGGTGAAGACCGGGAAGGTCGGCGCGCCGATCACCTGGGCCCGCTTCACCTCCGTATCCCAGTAGGCGCCCTTCACGAGGCGGACCATGATCCGCCGGCCGGTGGCGCGGGCGAGCGCGTCGAGCCACAGGAGCTTCGGGCGCGCCCGGCGGCCATAGGCCTGGACGACGACGCCGAAGCCGTCCCACCCGGCGAGCGAGGGGTCGGCCGCGACGCGCTCGATGATGTCGAGCGAGAGGTCGAGCCGGTCCTGCTCCTCGGCGTCGATGTTGAGGCCGAGCCGGCCCGCGGCGGCGCGCTGGCACAGGGAGAGGACGACGGGGACGAGCGCCGCGACCGCCTCCTCTCGCCGGGCGAACTCGTAGCGGGGGTGGAGGGCGGAGAGCTTGATGGAGATGCCAGGATTGCGCCGCGGGTCGTCGGAGGTCGCGTGGTCCGCGATGGCGTCGACGGCGCGCTCGTAGGCGACGCGGTAGCGCGCGGCGTCGGCATGTGTGCGGGCTGCCTCGCCGAGCATGTCGTAGGAGTAGGTGTAGCCCTTCGCTTCCGCCGTCTCGGCGCGGGAGAGCGCGCCCTCGATCGTCTCGCCAAGCACGAACTGACGGCCGAGCCGGCGCATCGCCTCCGCGACCGCGGCGCGGATCACGGGCTCGCCGAGGCGCCGGATCGCCCCCCGCAGCGCGCCGGCGATGCCGGCACCGCGCTCGTCGAGCACCCGGCCTGTCACGAGAAGGGCCCAGGTGGAGGCGTTGACCAGAGAGGAGGACGAGCGGCCGAGGTGGCGTCCCCAGTCGCCCGGCGCGATCTTGTCCTCGATGAGGGCGTCGATCGTCTCCGCATCCGGCACGCGCAGGAGCGCCTCGGCGAGGCACATCAGGGCGATCCCCTCGTCGGTGGAGAGGCCGTACTCGGCGAGGAAGGTCTCCATCAGCCCCGGGGTGGAGGCGGCGCGGACCTTCTCGACCAGCGCGGCGGCGCGGGCGGCGGCGGCAACGCGCGTCGCCTCGTCGAGCCCCGCCGCCTCGGCAAGCGCCGGCACCAGCGTCGCCTCGTCGGCGTAGGTCCCGGCGCGCACGGCCTCTCGTGCCTGCGCGAGCTCGGTCGGCGTCGTCAGCATGGTGGTCCTCCCCTGGCCGCCCTGCCCTTATATAGGCCGTCCGGTCAGAGGATGTTGCCCCCGAAGAAGCCTCCGCCGGATGCCTCAGGGAGCCACGTCTCGATCAGCTCCTCCATCTTCGCGTTGCGCGAGGCGGCAGAGCGGCCGCCGATCACGACGGCGATGATGTGCTTGCCGCCGCGGTCGACGGAGGCGACGAGGTTGTAGCCGGACGCGCGGATGTAGCCGGTCTTGATGCCGTTCATCCCCTCCACCGTCTCGAGGAGGCGGTTGGTGTTCTTCCACTTGCGCCGGCCGTAGCTCATCTCGCGCGTGCCGAAATAGCCGTACCAGCGCGGGAAGCGGTCGTGGAGGGCGCGTCCGAGGAGGGCCATGTCGCGCGCCGTGGTGTACTGGTTGCCGACCGGCAGGCCCGAGGCGTTGGCGAAGCGGGTGCGCGCCATGCCGAGTTCGCGTGCCTTGGCGGTCATCATCACCGCGAACGCCTCTTCCGAGCCGGCGATCGCCTCGGCGACCACCACGGCGGCGTCGTTGGCGGAGTGGACCGCGAGCGCGCGGGCGACGGTGTCGGCCGTCACGGGCTCGCCGGCCTTGACGCCGATCTTGGTGGGCGGGCGGCTCGCCGCGTACTCGCTGACGGGGAGCGGCGAAGACGGCGACAGGCGGCCGGTCTCGAACTGCTCGAACAGGAGGTAGAGCGTCATCATCTTCGTCAGCGAGGCGGGATGGCGCAGGCTCGTCGACGCTTCCTCATGGAGGATGCGCCCTGTCGCGGCGTCTACGACGATGGCGGCATAGGCGCGCTCAGGGATCGTCGGCGCCACCTCCAGCAGCGGCTCGGCGGGCGCAGCGGCGATGCTGGGCGTCGGCGCCACGGGAGGGGGCGGCGCGGTCGACGTGGAGGTGCACCCCGCGAGGGCCGCGAGAGCGAGGGCTGCGAGGACGCGGCGCATGAGGGATCCCGGGAGGTGACGACTCGCGCGGAATTATGAAGACGGCGTGGCGGGTTGTCCCCATCCGCCGTCCGCACCCGGCCTCTCCCGGGGCGGAATGCGGCGCGGCGTTGCCCGAAAGCCGCGCCCGACCCCCTCAGGCGGCGAGCGCCTCCGTCGCGATGCGCATGAAGTGCGGCGCGATCGCGGGCACGGGGTTGCTGAGGTGGAAGACATGCTCGTGAACCTCGCCGCCGAGCTCCGGCACTGCGATACGGACCAGCGCATCCTGCCGCCCGCTCGACGAGCGCCATGCGAAGCCGATGCCGAGGCCGTTTGCCACCGCCTCGAGCACCCCCTCCGGCCCGTCCATCACCACCGCTGGAGAAGGCAGGAAGCCGGCGACCGTGAAGGCGGCGTCGACGATGCGCTGCGTCGCCGACTCGCGGGTGCGGAAGACGAGCCGCTCGCCGGCGAGCGCCTCCAGCGACAGCGTCTGATGTGCCGCGAGCGTGTGCGAGGGATGGACGATCGCGACGAGCGCCTGCTCCGCGCAGGCAACGCGGCGGAAACGAGGCTCGTCCGGCACCTCGGGGAGGACGCCGAGGTCGAGCCGCTGCTCCACGACGGCGGCCATGATCTTTCCCCACGACCCCATCTCGACGTGGATGCGGATGCCCGGGTGGCGGGCCTGGAAGGCGCCGATGAGGCGCATCCCGGGCACCGCGTTGGAGAGGCCGACCCGGAGTTCGCCCTGCTCCACCGACTGGAACTGGCGCAGGAGCGACAGCGCCTCGTCCTCCAGCCGGCGCATGTCCTTGGTGATGCGGTAGAGGTCGCGGCAGATTGCCGTCGCCGCGGAGCCGTTGCGGTGCCGCTCGAAGAGGATGACGCCGAACTCCTGCTGCAGCTCGCGGATGTGTTGGGTGATGGCGGGCTGCGAGACGCCGAGCCGTCGCGCCGCGGCGGTGAAGCCGCCCTCCTCGACGACGGCGTTGAACGCGCGCATCCGTGCCGACGTCAGTGCCATGGATCATCCCCTGCGGTGGGCTGGGCGGCAGCGGTCCTTATGCTGGCGGCCAACGGTCGTTATCGCGGGTTATGGCAGAGCGGACGCCGATGCGATTTGCGCTCGATCAAATGCTTTCCGGCTGCACAGCGATCGCTGGGCACCCGATAGGGCGACGCCGCGGAGGCGGCCCGCGGCCGCTGCGTCTGTCGGCACGAGCGCGCTCAGGTGATCAACGCTCGATCCCGACGACATGACAGATCCGTTCGGCCTCGCCTTCGAGTTCGGCAGGGCGGCAGGACCGCCTTCCCCGTCGACGCCTTTGGCTTCGCGAGCCGGTTCTCCGACTCCTGTCCTGAGACGGCATCGCGGGAGCTGTCGCAGGTGGTGGGTCTCGACGGGTGCGACCGGGAGGCGCCTTTCCGACGCCCGCCTCGCCGCCCTATGCCGGGCGGCAGGAGGACAGGATGCCCGACCACCCGCCCGCCGCAGATCAAACCAAGATGGCGGACGCCGGCGAGGCTGCCGCCCCCGATCCGACGCGCGCCGCCGGCCTCGCCCGTCTTGCCGCCTTCGTGCCTCGGGCCGGGCGCCTCTATGCCGCCGAGCGCAACCACGACCGCGGCGCCGGGCGGCACGACAGCGTCTCCGGCCTCAGCCCGTATCTTCGCCACAGACTTGTCCTCGAACGGGAGGTGCTCGCAGCCACGATCGCGCGATGGGCTCCGTCGACGGCGCAGAAGTTCGTCAGCGAGGTGTACTGGCGGACCTACTTCAAGGGGTTCCTGGAGCGGCGGCCGACCATCTGGCACGCCTACCGGCGCGAGGTGGACCTTCTGCAGGAGGCGCCCGCGGCGCTCCGCCGGGACATCGCTGCGGCGGAGGCGGGCACAACGGGCATCGACGCGTTCGACCACTGGGCGCGCGAGCTCGTCGAGACGGGCTACCTGCACAACCACGCCCGGATGTGGTTCGCCTCGATCTGGATCTTCACGCTCCGCCTTCCCTGGCAGGCGGGTGCGGACGTCTTCCTGCGCCACCTCCTCGACGGCGACCCCGCCTCCAACACGCTGTCGTGGCGCTGGGTCGCGGGGCTCCACACGAGGGGACGGAGCTACCGGGCGACGGCCGACAACATCGCTCGCTACACGGACGGCCGGTTCGCGCCCGCGGGGCTCGCCGCCACCGCCGAGCCGCTCACGGAGGCGGACGAGCATCCGCTCCGCCCCGCTCCCGCCGGCGACCCGCTGCCGGACGGGCCTGCCCTCCTCCTCCTCACCGAGGAGGACTGCGCGGCGGAGACGCTGGTCGACACGGCGCGAATCGCCGGGGCGGTGGCCGCCTCGTCCGCCGCCGGGCGCTCGCCCGCGCCGGTCGCGGCGGCCGTCACACGCTGGACCGAGGGCGCGCTTGCCGACGCGGCTGCGCGGGTCGGTGGGAGCGTGCCCAACATCCCGCTCGCCGCCGCCCCGCTCGCCGACGCGGCGCGGCAGGCGGGGGTGGACACGATCGTCACGCCTTACGTCCCGGTCGGTCCCGCAGCGGATGCGCTCGCCGCGGCGCGCGGCGCGCTCTCGGCCGAGGGCATGCGGGTCGCGACGGTGCTCCGGCCGGAGGACGCGGCGGCCTGGCCCCATGCCGGGCGCGGCTTTTTCCAGCTGCGAGAGAGGATCGGCGAGCTTCTTCCCGCCGCGCCCGCCGCCCGCTTGTGATCGGCTCCGGTTCCGTGCAAGGAGCGGCGATGCGCCTCGTCGTTCTTCTCGCCACCGCGCTCGTCCTAGCCTCGTGCGGCCTGTTCGGCCTCGGCGATCGCCCGGTCGCGACCGTGCCGAATGTCCCGCGCGAGCGCAGCGTCGACCCCAGCGCCGCGGCGGCGCTCATCAATGCCCACAGATCCGCGCGCGGCAGGCAGGCGCTGGTCGTCGACCCGGAGCTCAACGCCATCGCGGCCGAGACCGCGCGCGAGCTCGCCCGCCGCAATGTCCTCAAGACCGAGATGCACACGGCGGCAGGCCTCGGCAGGCGACTTGAGGCGGCGAACTATAGCGCCGATCGCGCCGCGGAGAATCTTGGCGCCGGCTATCCGACGCTCGTCCTCACCGTCGACGGATGGAAGGCCTCGTCCGAGCACAACCGCAACCTCCTGAACGAGGACTTCTCCCGTATGGGGATCGGGCTCGCCCTCACCGACGAGGGCCCTCTCCACTCCTTCTGGGTGCTCATCCTCGTGCGCCCGGACGAGGAGGTCTGATGGGCTGGAACGCCCCTCCTCTCGTGATCGCGCCCTCGATCCTCGCCGCCGACTACGCCCGGCTCGGCGAGGAGGTCGCGGAGGTGGAGGCCGCGGGTGCCGACTGGCTGCACCTCGACGTGATGGACGGCCACTTCGTGCCCAACATCACCTTCGGCCCCGGATTGATCCGGGCGCTCCGGCCGCATACCCGCCTCGCCTTCGACGTCCACCTGATGATCGCGCCGGCGGAGCCCTACCTGGCGGCGTTCGCCGAGGCCGGCGCGGACGGGATCACGGTCCACGTCGAAGCGACGCACCACCTCGACCGGGCGCTCGCGCAGATCCGGGAGCTCGGCTGCAATGTCGGCGTCGCGATCAACCCGGCGACGCCCGTCGCGGCGATCCGGGACGTGCTCCACCGGGTCGACCTCGTCAACGTGATGACGGTGAACCCCGGCTTCGGCGGCCAGAGCTTCCTGCCCAACGCCGAGGCGAAGCTCGCCGCCGTGAAGGCGCTCGTTGGTGACCGGCCGATCCGGGTCCAGGCCGACGGCGGCGTCGCGGCGCCGACGGCGCCTGCCGCGCGGACGGCGGGAGCGGACGTTCTTGTCGCCGGCTCCGCGGTCTTCGGCGCGCCGGACTACGCCGCCGCGATCGCCAGCCTGCGCCACTGATCAGACTGTCAGCGCCACCGCGCCGGCGTAGAGGACGATCAGCAGCGCGCTTTCGAAGCCGATGTTGCCGAGCCCGTGCCGCTCGCGCCGGATGAGGCCGAGGAGGAGCACCGCCGTCATCGCGAGGCCGACGAGTGCCCAGAACAGCGTCGCCCCGCTGACGGCATGGTAGATCGAGCCATCGCCGTAGGCGACGTCGGCGCCGGCAAGGAAAAGAACGTCGAAGGTGTTGCCGCCGATGATGCCGCCGACCGCGAGCTGCAGCGCCCCCTGCCGCACCGCGGCGACGGTGGTGATGAGTTCGGGCAGCGAGGTGGCGACGGCGGTCATCAGCGTGCCCACCACCGTCTCGCCGATCCCGGTCCGCTCGGCGACCGCGATACCCGTCCACGCGACACCGTAACCTGCGACCCCGATCGCGGCCACGCAGCCGACGAAAAGCGCCACCTGCCGGGCGAGCGGCGGTGCAGCGGAACCCGGATCGGGGCGGTCATGGCGCGTCGCGTCCGTCTCCTCCGGGTGCCACATCGGCGCGTCGCGGTCCCGCTTGGCGAGGCGGACGCCGAACACGTAGATCGCGATAAGGACGAGCGTCGCGGGCGAGACGCCGAGGAGGGTGACGTCCGGCGTGTGCGGCGCCGCCAGCGGCACCGCGAGGAGAAGGATCAGGAGCGTCGACTGGGTGAGGTTCCCGGCCGACGCCGCCGCGTGCTCGAGGTTGGCGCGGCGATGGAAGATGTCGGCGACGGCAAGGAAGAGCGTCTGCGCCGCGATCCCGCCGAGGGCATTGGAGGCGGCGAGGTCGACGTTGCCGTTCCAGCCGGCCACTACCGAGGTGACGGTGCCCGGGGTCGACGTGGTGGCGCCGAGGAGGATCGCTCCCGCCATCGCCTCGCCGAGCCCCGTGCGGTCGGCGAGCTGGTCGGCGAGCCGCGCCAGGGGCGGGCCGGTGACGGCAATCACGAAGGCGGCGGCGAGAAAGAGGCCGACGACGGCGGCGAGCGGCAGATCGGCCATGCGGGACGAACCCGCACGGCCGGAGAGGGTTCCGGGCCGCAGCCGGCCTCAGCGGGTGAGGCGCTTGTACTTCACTCGCCGCGGCACGATGGCGTCCGGCCCGAGGCGGCGCTTCTTGTCCTCCTCGTAGGCCTGGAAGTTGCCCTCGAACCACTCGACGTGGCTGTCGCCCTCGAAGGCGAGGATGTGGGTCGCGAGGCGGTCGAGGAAGAAGCGGTCGTGGCTGATCACCACGGCGCAGCCCGCGAAATCCTCGAGAGCGTCCTCGAGCGCCGCCAGCGTCTCGGTGTCGATGTCGTTGGTCGGCTCGTCGAGGAGGATGACGTTAGCGCCGGACTTCAGCATCTTCGCGAGGTGGACTCGGTTGCGCTGCCCGCCCGAGAGATTGCCGACCTTCTGCTGCTGGTCCGCGCCCTTGAAGTTGAAGGCTCCGACGTAGGCACGGCTGTTCATTTCGCGCTTGCCGAGCTCTATCACGTCCGACCCGCCGGAGACCTCCTCCCAGACGGTCTTCTTGCCGTCGAGCGAGTCGCGCGACTGATCGACGTAGCCCATCACCACGGTCTCGCCGATCCGGATCGCGCCGTTATCGGGCTGCTCCTTGCCGGTGATCATGTTGAACAGCGTCGTCTTGCCGGCGCCGTTCGGGCCGATCACGCCGACGATGCCGCCCGGCGGCAGCTTGAAGGAGAGGTCGTCGATGAGGACGCGGTCGCCGTAAGCCTTCGTGAGGCCCTCCACCTCGATTACCGTGTCGCCGAGGCGCGGGCCGGAGGGGATGAGGATCTGCGCATCACCCTGCTTCATCCGCTCCTCGTTGCGCTTCAGGAGCTCGTCGTAGGCCTGGATGCGGGCCTTCGACTTCGTCTGCCGGGCCTTGGGGCTCGACCGGATCCACTCCTGCTCGCGCATGAGGGCGCGCTGCTCGGCGGCGGCCTCGCGGCCCTCCTGCGCGAGCCGCTTGGTCTTCTTCTCGAGGTAGGCGGAATAATTGCCCTGGTAGGGGATGCCCCGGCCGCGGTCGAGCTCGAGGATCCAGCCCGTCACGTTGTCGAGGAAGTAGCGGTCGTGGGTGACGATCAGGATCGCGCCCGGATATTCGCGGAGGTGGTTCTCCAGCCAGGCGACCGTCTCGGCGTCGAGGTGGTTGGTCGGCTCGTCGAGGAGGATCAGTTCAGGCTGCTCGAGGAGGAGCTTGCACAGCGCGACGCGGCGCTTCTCGCCGCCGGAGAGGTTCGTGACGTTCGCGTCGTCCGGCGGGCAGCGGAGCGCGTCCATCGCCTGGTCGACCTGGCTGTCGAGGTCCCAGAGGTTCTGCGCGTCGATCTCGTCCTGCAGCCGCGCCATCTCCTCGGCGGTCTCGTCCGAGTAGTTGACGGCGAGCTCGTTGTAGCGGTCGAGCTTGGCCTGCTTCTCGGCGACGCCGAGCATGACGTTCTCGCGGACGGTCTTCGTCTCGTCGAGCTGCGGCTCCTGCGGCAGGTAGCCGACCTTGGCGCCGTCGGCGACCCAGGCCTCGCCGTTCCACTCCTTGTCGAGGCCGGCCATGATGCGAAGGAGCGTCGACTTGCCCGACCCGTTGGGGCCGAGAATGCCGATCTTCGCGTCCGGGTAGAATTGCAGGTGAATGTTGTCGAGGACCTTCTTGGTCCCGTAGGCCTTCGACAGCCCCTGCATGTGGTAGATGAACTGGCGTGCCATGAAATTTCCGTGTTCGGCGCAGCCCGGCGACGAGGCGCGGTCGCCGCGGGTCGTGCGCGGCGGGTCTGCCCCGGTCGATACCGAACGGCACCCGTGACGGCAAGCGCCGCGGCCGGTGCGGCGCGACTGCGGGCGTGCTGGCGTTGACCGGGGTTGCCGCGCTCCCTAACACTCGCTGCAACAACAATGGCGTTGTGCATATCGCCACTTGAGGGAGGTTCTTCATGAAATTCGTCGGGCTCATCGGGGCGGCCCTGCTCGCCGTCGTCGCCTCCGGCGCCTCCGCGCAGGACTACCCCGACCGGCCGATCACCATCGTGGTGCCGTTCGCCGCCGGCGGCCCGACCGATACCGTGACGCGCCTCGTCGGCCAGGTCATGAGCGAGGAACTCGGCCAGCAGATCCTCGTCCAGAATGTCGGCGGTGCGGGCGGAACGCTGGGCGCCGGCCAGGTCGCCCAGGCGGAGCCCGACGGCTACACGCTCCTCCTCCACCACATCGGCATGTCGACCGCGCCGACGCTCTACCGCCAGCTGCCGTTCGATCCGCTGACAGACTTCACGCCCGTCGGCATGGTGACGTCGGTGCCGATGACGCTCGTCGCCCGCAAGGATTTCGAGCCGGACGACGCGGCCGCCTTCATCGAGTACCTGAAGGCGAACGGCGCCGACACGACCTACGCGCACGCCGGGATCGGCTCCGCCTCCCATCTCTGCGGCATGCTGCTGCAGCAGGTGCTCGGCGTGCAGATGATCACGGTTCCGTACAACGGGACCGGCCCGGCGCTCACCGACATCGTCGGCGGCCAGGTGGACGTGATCTGCGACCAGACCACCAACAACACCAACCAGATCAAGGCCGGCGAGGTGAAGGCCTATGCGGTGACCTCGCCCGAGCGGCTGGAGGCGCTGCCGGACCTGCCGACCACCGCGGAGGTCGGGATGCCGAAGCTCGACATCAGCGTCTGGCACGGCATCTACGGGCCGGCGGGCATGGATCCCGCGATCGTGGAGCGGCTCGAGGCGGCGCTCAAGGTCGCGCTGAAGGACGAGCGGGTGGTGTCCCGCCTCGCCGAGCTCAACACGGCGCCAGCGAGCGAGGAGGAGGCGACGCCGGAGGCCCTGACAGAGATGATCCGCTCGCAGACCGAGCTGTGGCGGCCGATCATCACGGCGGCGGGCCAGTTCGCCGACTGACCGACACCCGGCGGGATTCGCGTGAGCACGACCGAAGAGCCCGCCGGGACGCGTCCCGCCGCAGCGCCGGCGGAGGGTACGCCGATCACGATCGACGAGCCGGCGATCCGCCGGCGCGGCAGCGACATCCTCGCGGGGCTCGTTTTCATCTTGATCGCCGCCGGGTTCGCGCTGGAGGCGCAGAACTATGAGCTCGGCACCGCCTTTCGGATGGGGCCGGGCTATATCCCGACGGGGCTCTCGGCGATCCTCGGGACGCTGGGGCTGGGCCTCATCTTTGCCGGGCTGATCGGCGCCGAGCCGCCGGTGCCCTGGTTTCCGATTTTCAACGTCTCGGTCGCGATCATCGTCTTCGGCCGCCTCGCCGGCCAGGCGGGGCTGGTGCCGACGGTGTTCGCGACGGCGCTCCTCGCCGCGCTTGCGTCGGCCCGGAACTCGCCGCTCGCCGCGGTCGCCGTCGCGGCGATCCTGACGCTCGTGAGCTGGCTCGTCTTCAAGGTGGGGCTCGGAGTGACGATGCCGACATTCGGGCCGATGTTCCGCTGATGGACCTTCTCGCCAATCTCCAGCTCGGCTTCGAGACGGCCTTCACCCTCCAGAACCTCTTCTGGTGCTTCTTCGGCGTCCTCATCGGCACGCTCGTCGGCGTCCTCCCCGGCATCGGGCCGACGGCGGCGATCGCGATGCTGCTGCCGATCACCTTCTCCTTCTCGCCGGTGACCGCGCTCATCATGCTCTCCGGCATCTACTACGGGGCGCAGTACGGTGGGTCGACGTCGGCGATCCTGATCAACCTTCCGGGCGAGTCGTCGGCGGCGGTGACCGCCATCGAGGGCTACCAGATGGCGAAGCGCGGCCGCGCAGGCCCTGCGCTCGCCGCGGCCGCCCTCGGCTCGTTCTTCGCCGGAACGGTCGCGACGCTGGTGCTCGCCGTCGCCGCTCCTCCCCTCACCCGGATCGCGCTTAATTTCGGGCCGGCGGAGTACTTCGCGCTCATCGTGCTCGGCCTCCTCGTCGCGATCTCGCTGGCACACGGGTCGATCCTGAAGGCGCTCGCGATGATCGTCCTCGGGCTCCTTCTCGGCACCGTCGGGCAGGACACGTTCACCGGGCAGCCGCGCTACACGTTCGGCTTCCTCGAGCTTTACCAGGGCATCAACTTCGTCTCGATCGCCGTCGGCGTGTTCGGGCTCGCCGAGATCTTCCGCAACCTCGAGCGCGAGGCGACGCGCGAGGTGATGGTGAAGCACGTCGACCACCTGATGCCCACGCGGCGCGACCTCCGCAGGATCGCGGCGCCCGTACTGCGCGGAACGCTGATCGGATCGGCCCTCGGCATCCTGCCGGGCGGCGGGCACATCCTGTCGTCATTCACGTCCTACTCGGTCGAGAAGAAGATGGCGCGGCCGGACGCCGAGTTCGGCAAGGGCGCGATCGAGGGAGTCGCGGGACCGGAGAGCGCCAACAACGCCGCCGCTCAGACCTCGTTCATCCCGCTGATGACGCTCGGCATTCCGGCCCATCCGGTGATGGCGCTGATCCTCGGCGCGTTCATCCTGCAGGGGATCGTGCCGGGTCCGAACGTCATCAACCAGCAGCCGGCGCTGTTCTGGGGTATCATCGCGTCGATGTGGATCGGGAACGTGTTCCTGGTCATCCTGAACCTGCCGCTGATCGGCCTCTGGGTCCGGATGCTGACGATCCCGTACCGCGTCCTCTTCCCGGCGATCGTCGTGTTCGCCTCGATCGGCTGCTATTCGATCAACTCGAACCCGTTCGACGTCTATGCGATCGTCGTCTTCGGTCTCCTCGGCTATCTGTTGATCCGCCTCGGCTGCGAGCCGGCGCCGCTCCTCCTCGGCTTCGTCCTCGGGCCGCTCCTCGAGGAGCACCTCAGGCGGGCGATGATCATCTCGCGCGGCGACCCGACGGTGTTCTTCACCCGGCCGATCTCGGCGACGCTGCTCACCATTGCGATCGTCGTGGTGATCGTTGCGCTGCTGCCGTCGATCCGGAAGAAGCGCGACGAGGTTTTCGTCGAGGAGGACTGAGTCGGCCGACGGCCGCGCGGGAGGGCGGGGCGATGGACGAGGATCTCGAGACGATGTCGCGCGACGGGCTCGTCGCGGAGGTGCGTCGGCTGCGTGCGGGCATCAGGGCGCACCGCGATTCCACAGGGCACGACCTCTGTTGGCACCATCCGGACCTGTGGCGGCTCCTGCCGGAGCCGCTCGACCCGTCGATCGCCGTGCCGGAATGGCCGAAGTTCATGCGCGGCTGCATCGCTTACCGGGCCTCGCTGGACCGGCAGGCGCCCGATGCGCCGCGCACCGACGCGGAGTTCGCCGGCTAGCTGAACCGGATCTCGGTGATCTCGTACGCGCGCGAGCCGCCGGGCGCCGTCACCTCCACCGAATCGCCCACCGACTTGCCGATGAGGGCGCGCGCGATCGGCGAGGAGATCGAGATCCGGCCCGCCTTCACGTCGGCCTCCACGTCGCCGACGATCTGGTACTGACGCTCCTGCTCGGTGTCCTCGTCGACCAAGGTCACATGGGCGCCGAACTTCACCGTCGTGCCCGACAGCTTCTTCACGTCGATCACCTCGGCGCGGGACAGCATGTCCTCGAGCTCGGCGATGCGTCCCTCGTTCAGGCTCTGCTGCTCCTTCGCGGCGTGATACTCCGCGTTCTCGGAAAGATCGCCGTGCGCGCGCGCCTCGGAGATCGCCGCGATGATCTTCGGGCGCTCCTCGGCCGTCCGACGCTTCAACTCGGCTTCCAGCGCGGCATAGCCCGCCGCCGTCATCGGGATCTTTTCCATGGACCGAACTTTCTCAAACGCCGCTGTCGCCAGCGAAGGGCACAGCATCAACTAAGCCGTGAGCGAAATGCAAGCATTCGCTTACGGCAAGGGCAGCGCGCTCAGGTAGGACTGCATGGGGCGGACCTCAAGCTCCCCCTCCCCCTGCAGAGCGATCCCCTCGGCCGCCGCGAGCGCTCCGGCGAGGGTCGTGTAGTAGGGCACCTTGTGGAAGAGGGCGGCGCGGCGCATCGAGCGGGAGTCGGCGAGCGCCTGCGGGCCCTCGGCGGTGTTGAGGACGAGCTGGATCTGCCCGTTCTTGATCGCGTCCACGATGTGCGGGCGGCCCTCCGACACCTTGTTGATTCGCTTCGCCGGGATCCCGTTCGCCTCAAGGTCGCGCTGGGTGCCGGAGGTCGCGACGATCTCGAACCCGTGGTCGGCGAGCCGCGCCGCGGCGCCGCGGATCGCCGCCTTATCCGCGTCCTTCACCGAGACGAACACCGTCCCTTTCGTCGGCAATCCGCTCCCGGCGGCGAGCTGGGACTTCGCGAAGGCGTGGGCGAAGGAGCGGTCGATGCCCATCACCTCGCCGGTGGACTTCATCTCGGGCCCCAGGACCGTGTCGACCTCCGGGAAGCGGGCGAACGGGAAGACGGCCTCCTTCACCGCAACGTGGGTAAGCTCCGGCTCGCGCAGGTTGAAGATGGAGAGCCGCTCGCCCGCCATGACGCGGGCGGCGATCTTGGCGATCGGAATGCCGATCGTCTTCGCAACGTAGGGCACCGTGCGGGACGCGCGCGGGTTCACCTCAAGGATGTAGATCACGCCGTCCTTCACCGCGAACTGGACGTTCATAAGGCCGACGACGCCGAGCGCCAGGGCCAGGGCCGAGGTCTGCGCCTTCAGCTGCTCGACGATGTCGGCCGCCAGCGTGCGCGGCGGCAGCGAGCAGGCCGAATCGCCGGAATGGATGCCGGCCTCCTCGATGTGCTCCATCACGCCGCAGATGAACACCTCGTCGCCATCGGACAGGGCGTCCACGTCCACCTCGACGGCGCCCTGGAGGTAGCGGTCGAACAGGAGCGCGTTCTTGCCGAGGAGCATGTTGATCTGCCCCGTCTTGTCGTTCGGGTATTTTGCCCGGACGTGGCCCGGCACGAGGCCGGAGAGCGTGCCGAAGAGGTACCGGTCGAGCTCGCCCTCATCGCGGATCACCTCCATCGCCCGGCCGCCGAGGACGTAGGACGGGCGAACCACCACCGGGAGGCCGACCTCCTGCACCACCAGCCGCGCCTGCTCGACCGAGTAGGCGATGCCGTTGTCGGGCTGCTTCAGGCGCAGGCGGTGGAGGAGCTTCTGGAAGCGGTCGCGGTCCTCGGCGAGGTCGATCGCGTCCACCGTGGTGCCGAGGATCTTGTACCCGGCATCGACGAGCCCCTGCGCGAGGCCGAGCGGCGTCTGCCCGCCGAACTGGACGATGCAACCCATCAGCCGGCCGGTGGCCTTCTCGACGCGCAGGACCTCGAGCACATCCTCCAGCGACAGCGGCTCGAAATACAGGCGGTCACTCGTGTCGAAGTCGGTCGAGACCGTCTCCGGGTTGCAGTTGATCATGATCGTCTCGACGCCCGCCTCCTTGAGGGCGTAGGCGGCGTGGCAGCAGCAGTAGTCGAATTCGATCCCCTGCCCGATCCGGTTCGGCCCGCCGCCGAGGATCACGACCTTGTTGCGGTTGGCCGGTTGCGATTCGTCGACCGGCGCGCCGCCGACCGGCGTCTCGTAGGTGGAGTACATGTAGGCCGTCGGCGCGGCGAACTCGGCGGCGCAGGTGTCGATCCGCTTGTAGACGGGGCGGACGCCGAGCGTCTCGCGATGGTCGTGCACGTCCTCGGCAGAGAGGCCGGCTAGCGTCGCGAGCCGCTGGTCGGAGAAGCCGGCCGCCTTGAGGAGGCGCATGTTGGCGGCCGTCGGCGGCAGGCCATGGGCGCGCACGCGCTCCTCGAGGGCGACGATCTCCGCGATCTGCTCGAGGAACCACTTGTCGATGCGGCTCGCCTCGTAGATCGCGTCCACCGTGAAGCCGCGCCGCATCGCCTCGGCGACCTTGAGGATCCGGTCGGGCCGCGGCACGCCGACGGCGGCGCGGATCGCCTGGTTGTCCTCGCCGGTGCCGAGGCCCTCGATCTCCGTCTCGTCGAAGCCGGAGAGCCCCGTCTCGAGGCCGCGCAGCCCCTTCTGCATCGCCTCCGCGAAGGTCCGGCCGATCGCCATCACCTCGCCGATCGAGCGCATGGACGTCGTCAGCGTCGTGTTGGCGCCGGGGAACTTCTCGAAGGTGAAGCGCGGGATCTTCACGACCACGTAGTCGATGGTCGGCTCGAAGGAGGCGGGCATCGCGCCCTTGGTGATGTCGTTCTGGATCTCGTCCAGCGTGTAGCCGACGGCGAGCTTCGCCGCGACGCGGGCGATCGGGAAGCCGGTCGCCTTCGAGGCGAGCGCCGAGGAGCGCGAGACGCGGGGGTTCATCTCGATGACGACCATGCGCCCGTCGACCGGGTTGATCGCGAACTGGACGTTGGAGCCGCCCGTCTCGACGCCGATCTTGCGCAGCACCGCGATGGAGGCGGTGCGCATCCGCTGATATTCCTTGTCCGTCAGGGTCAGCGCCGGGGCCACCGTGATGGAATCGCCCGTGTGGACGCCCATCGGGTCGACGTTCTCGATGGAGCAGACGATGATCGCGTTGTCCGCGCGGTCGCGGACCACCTCCATCTCGAACTCCTTCCAGCCGAGCACCGACTCCTCGATCAGCACCTCGCTGGTCGGCGAGGCGTCGAGCCCGCCTTCCACGATGGAGAGGAACTCCTCCCTGTTGTAGGCGATGCCGCCGCCGGTGCCCGCCAGCGTGAACGACGGGCGGATGATGGCCGGGAGCCCCACCTCCTCCAGCCCCGCGAACGCCTCCGCGAGCGTGTGGGCGATCACCGAACGCGGCGACTCGAGGCCGATCTCGTTCATCGCCCGCTTGAAGAGGTCGCGGTCCTCCGCCGTCTCGATGGCGTGGGCGTTGGCGCCGATCATCTCGACGCCGTGCCGGTCGAGGACGCCGGACTTCTGGAGCGCGAGGGCGCAGTTGAGCGCCGTCTGGCCGCCCATGGTGGGCAGCAGCGCGTCCGGCCGCTCGCGCTCGATGATCTTCTCCACGATCGCCGGCGTGATCGGCTCGATGTAGGTGGCGTCGGCGAGATCGGGGTCGGTCATGATCGTCGCCGGATTGGAATTCACGAGGACGACCCGGTAGCCCTCCTCCTTCAGCGCCTTGACCGCCTGCGTCCCGGAATAGTCGAACTCGCACGCCTGGCCGATGATGATCGGCCCTGCGCCGATGATGAGGATCGTGTTGATGTCGGTGCGCTTGGGCATGGAGGATCCGGGCGGGCAGAGAGGCGGAAGGTTCGGGGAGTGATCGTGCTATAGGCGCTCGGAGGCGCCGCGGGAAGGGATCCGGAGGGGATCGGCGGCCCGGACACGACAACGGGGCGCCAGGCGCCCCGCCGGTTCTCCGGATCGTCCGGGTTCAATCGTCGTCGTCGTCGACGATCACCCGGTTGGGGTCGAGCTCGGTCGGCGTCGACCACTCGACCGTCCGCCCGTCGAATTCCTCGACGCCGCAGGCGATGGCGTAGCAGGCGAGGCGCACGGTTTTGGGGATTTCGACCTGCTTACCGTCGCGGTCACCCCGCTCGTAGTACTGAATCATGCGGCGCTTGAGCCCCAGGCGGTCGGCGAGCTCGCGCTGCTTCCACCCATTCGCCTTGCGCCAGGCTCGGAACTGTTCCGGCGTCATCAACCCTCGATTTGTAAGTGGCGCAAAAAATGCGCCCGACCCTCTTCACAGCGCGCACATGGTGCATATCTTCACTCTGCGAGGCGCACTGATTGCGGGAGACGTAACCAACCATCGACACGAACGCCAGCCGTTTTCGCTTCACCATTCACCTCACATGCAAGGAGAAGTGACAAGTGATGCTCAATCATCTCGTTCTGGGACAGGCGCTCATCCGGACGCCGCACTATGAAGATCCCAACAAGATCGTGAGCGCCGGCGTTCGCGCGTGGGTCCGGCGCCACGTTCACGGCCGGTAACGCGGCCCGCAAAATGAGGCGGGGGGAACCAGCCGCCTCATTTCTGCGCTAATCTGCGGCGACGGCGCACCGCCGCCGCAGGAGGGCAGAGGATGCGCTGGGAAGGCCGTCGCCAATCAGACAACTTCGAGGACAGACGCGGCAGCGGTGGTGGCGGCTTCGGCCGCATCCCGACGGGCGCGCGCATCCGCCTCCCGCGCGGGGGGCGGGCCGGCGGCGTTACCCGCGCCGGCGGTGGGTCGATCATCCTCTTTGCCGTCGTGGCGCTCGCGTTGTGGGCGTTCGCCGGCATCAACCCGCTCCAGCTCCTCGACATGCTGGGCGGCGGCAGCGGCGGACAGGTCGCGACCGCGCCGCAACGCACCCCCGAGCAGCAGGCCGGCGACGACCAGCGCGCCCAGTTCATGCGCGTCGTCCTCGCCGAGACGGAAGACACCTGGGGGCGCATTTTCCAGGCGAACGGCGCGACCTACTCGCCGCCGACCCTCGTCGCCTATTCCGGCTTCAGCGAGTCGGCCTGCGGACTGTCGTCCGCCGCGGTCGGCCCGTTCTATTGCCCGCTCGACCAGCGCGTCTACATCGACCTCTCCTTCTTCGACACGCTGGAAACCCGCTTCGATGCGCCGGGAGACTTCGCGCAGGCGTACGTCCTGGCGCACGAGGTCGGCCACCACGTGCAGAACCTCACGGGCGTCCTCCGCCGCTCCATGGAGGCGCGCCAGGGGATGAGCGAGGCTGCCGCCAACATCGAGAGCATCCGCGTCGAGCTTCAGGCAGACTGCTACGCCGGCGTATGGGCGCACGCGGCGGACCGGTCGGGCATCGTGGAAGAGGGCGACATCGACGAGGCGCTCGGCGCCGCTGCGGCGGTGGGCGACGACCTCTTGCAGCGACGCACACAGGGCTACGTCGTGCCGGAGAGCTTCAACCACGGCACGTCCGAGCAGCGCTCGCGCTGGTTCCGCGTCGGATATGCGAGCGGCGACCCCGGCGACTGCGACACCTACGATGCGGAGGCCCTCTGACGGCGCCCGCTCAAACGGCGCGCTCCAGCATCGCGACCACCTTGCCCTCCCGCTCGTTCAGCCGCTCGGCGAGCGGGCGGAAGCCGAGCCGGGCATGGAAGGCATGGCTCGCCGGATTCGGCGGGTCCACGTTCACCTCGGCGAGGACGTGCGGCAGGCCGGCCGCGGCCGCGCGGGCGATCGCGTCCTCGTAGAGGAGGCGGCCGACGCCCCTCCCCTTCGCCGCGTCGGCGACGATCACGCGGTCCACATAGAGGAAGTCGCTGTAGCGGGCCTGGAACCAGCGGTAGTTGAGGCTGTCGTAGTCCTGCCGGCCGTCCATCGTGAGGAGAAGGCCGAGGAGCGCGCCGTCCGGTCCGTCCTCGCGCACGACACGCATCGTGCCCTTCGCGGCCAGCGCCAGGATCTCGGCCGGCGACAGCCCGTTCACCGCCGGCACGGCCGCGTTGTTCAGCGCCGCCAGCGCCTCCGCCTCGGCGGGCAGCGCCGCATCCTCAAGCCTCACGCCGACGCCTTTTCCCGCGTGACGAGGGTGAGGAAGCGGTCGAACAGGCCGTAGGAGTCGTGCGGCCCCGGCGAGGCTTCCGGGTGATACTGCACCGAGAAGGCCGGCCGGTCGGTGAGCGCGAGGCCGCAGTTCGAGCCGTCGAACAGCGAGCGGTGCGTCTCGCGGGCGTTGGGCGGCAGGGTCGCGCCGTCCACCATGAAGCCGTGGTTCATCGACACGATCGACACCTTGCCGGTGTCGAGATCGAGCACCGGGTGGTTCGCCCCGTGGTGGCCGTGCCGCATCTTCTTCGTGCGCCCGCCGATGGTGAGGCCGAGGAGCTGGTGGCCGAGGCAGATGCCGAAGGTGGGCAGGCCGCGGCCGACGAGCGTGCGCAGCGTGTCGCCGACGACGGCGGCGGTCGCGTGAGGGTCGCCCGGGCCGTTGGAGAGGAAGAGCCCGTCCGGGTCGGTGGCGAGCACCTCGTCGACGGTGGCGTTGGCAGGCAGCACCGTCACCTTCGCGCCGCGGTCGGTGAGGAGGCGGAGGATGTTGCCCTTGATTCCGTAGTCGAACGCGACGATCCGCGGGCCGCCCTCGGCATGGGGCCGGCGGTAGCCCTCGCCCCAGACCCAGCCACCCTTGTCCCACTCGGCGCGGGCGCGGCCGGAGACCTTAGTCGCGAGTTCGGCGCCCGCCATCTCCGGCGCCGCCTTCGCTGCGGCGACCAGCGCCGCCACGTCGAACACGCCTTCCGGGTCGTGCGCGAGGGCGCAGTTCACCATCCCGCGGTCGCGGATGCGGGCGGTGATCGCGCGGGTGTCGACCCCGGTGATCGCGACGATGCCGCGCCGCTTCAGCCAGAGGGAGAAGTCCTCCGCCGCCCGCCAGCTCTGAGGCCCGGTGATCGGCGCTCGCAGCACCGCGCCGAGCGCCGCCCGCTCCGCCTCCGCCGCCACGGTCTCGACGTCGTCGTCGTTGGCGCCGACGTTGCCGATGTGGGGGAATGTGAACGTCACCACCTGGCCGGCATAGGACGGGTCGGTCAGGATCTCCTGGTAGCCTGTCATCGCGGTGTTGAAGCAGAGCTCGCCCGTGACGGTCCCCGTGGCGCCCGCGCCGGCGCCGAAGAGGACGAGCCCATCAGCCAGTGCAAGGCAGGCCGTCGGAATCTCATCGCTCCAGGGAAGGGGGGCGGTCATCGGCGCGTCCTCGTTCAGGATTTCCGGGCGTCTGTAGCGTGGACGACACGCTCTGAACACCCCGCTAGGCTTGTGTGGCGCTGGCATCCGCGCAAATGTGAGCGGACGGGCCCCTTGGAATTTAAGCGATGATTAACGAAATAAGGCCCCGGACCGACGGGCGCCAGATGCGCCAGTGCAACGCGATCGCCGGCAGGGACGTTGACCTGCCGGAAACGGAGTCCGCGCCACTGTGCGTGCTGGCGCTTCGGAAGGATGGTGTTGCGCGCCACTCGGCGCGAACCGCGGTCGTCCAGGTGTGAGCATGGTCGTACGAGAGCAGCTGCAGAACGCGATCAGGGACGCCGCCGAGCGCGACGACAAACGTCGCCTCTGTACGCTGCGCCTGATCCAGACCGCGATCCGTGACCGCGACCAGGCGCACTGCGCCGGCCACGGGGAGAAGATCTCCCAGGCCGAGGTCGCCAATCTCCTCTGCACGATGGTGAAGCAGCGCGAGGAGCAGCTCACCATCCCCGGCCGCGCCGGCGAATCAGCCGACCAGATCAGGCGCGAGATCGACATCATCCGCGAGTTCATGCCGGCACAGATGGACGAGACTTCGCTGAAGACGGCTTGCGCGCAGGTCGTCTCCGAGATCGGCGCCGCGGGCCTCAGGGACGTCGGCCGTACCATCGCCGCGCTGAAGCAGAAATATCCCGGGCAGCTCGACGTGAGCCGCGCGAGCGGGGTCGTGAAGACGCTGCTGCGCTGACCGCGGCGGGCGGTGCGGACGCTGTTCTCATCGCCACGCTCTTTCAGCGTCTGGCGGTGCACGATCAGCCACGGACAGCTCCTCCTTCGCAGCAGTCGCAGCACGTCGACGGGCGAATGGCCAACATGGATTGAGGTCCTGTTCAAGGCGGTCGATGCCGTCGCCCTGCCGACAACGATGGCCGGCGGTCTCGATCTGGTCCTCCTCGAGGTGGGTGCCCCGCTGCCGCACGGTGTCGTCGCCCGCGGCCGGAGCCGCTGCGTCCGGGTCGAGGCGTCAGGTCACGTCGTGGCAGGCGCCGCGTTTCTGCAGGAGACGGACCTCGAGTTCTGGAAGCCGTCGATTCTCGCCGAGCCCCCATTCGAGCGGCCGCCGCCGGACGGGCCGATCCGCTGCCTCTTCACGGCTGGAGACGGTGACTGAGGCTCAGGTCCCGGAGACGGTGCCGCCGCGCCGCAGCGAGCCGACCAGCGAGCCCGCGAAGGGCGTCCAGACGCCGACCGGCACCCCGGCTTGCCTCAGCATCTTTCCCGCCCAGACGTTGCAGGTGACGAGCGGCGAGTAGGCGCCGCGCGCGCGGAAGAAGCCGTCCGCACCGAAATAGGTCTCGCCGGGGATGGGCGCCGACGGATCGAAGCTCGCCCGCAGCGCCTCGACGAGGCGGCGATAGCCCGCCTCCGACACGTCGATCGGCAGGAACGACGGAGAGCCGGCGGGGTCTGCGAACACCGTCACGTGCATCACCGCCTCGTCCCAGAGCGCGTCGGCGAGGAAGCGAGGGCGGATGTCGGAGAGGAGGCGGACGTTGAGGAAGAACGCCGCCGAGCCCCAGCCGAAGCCGACATGGCTGCCGAGGTCGGCGAGGAGGTCGCGGTCGGCCGCCTCCCCAGGGAACGACTCGGTGCGCAGGAGCGGCCGCCAGTCGGCGACGTCGTCGGCGAGAGGGACGACGATGTCGGTGTGCACCGGCGTCGCGAGGACGTAGATGCGCCGCGTCCGCGGCTCGCCGTCCCCGGCGGTGAGGACGAGCGAGCCGGCCGCCGTGCCCGCCGCGTAGAGACCGGCGGCGGAGGCCGTGAGGGCCAGGACCGCGGCGAGCGCGGCCGCGAGGAGCCGGCTCAATCGGGCCCGGCCCTCAGTCGAGGATGAACTTCGAGAAGTCCGTGTGGCGCGCCTTGATCGTGCGCACCGTTCCGGTGGAGGAGCGCATCACGATCGTCTCGGTCGTCACGTACCCCGGGTAGAAGCGGACGCCCTGCAGGAGCGAGCCGTCCGTTACGCCCGTGGCGGAGAAGTAGACGTCGCCCTTCGCCATCTCCTCGTGGGTGTAGATCTTGTCGAACTCGGTGATCCCCATCCGCTCGGCGCGGGCCTTGTGCTCGTCGGTCTTGAGGATCAGCCGGCCGTACATCTGGCCGCCGACGCAGCGCAGCGCCGCCGAGGCGAGGACGCCCTCCGGCGCGCCGCCGGTGCCCATGTAGATGTCGATCCCGGTCTCGACCGGGTTCGTCGTGTGGATGACCCCCGCGATGTCGCCGTCGCCGATGAGGCGGATCGCGGCGCCCGTCCCGCGCACGGCGGCGATGATGTCGGCATGGCGCGGACGGTCGAGGATGCAGGCGGTGATCTCGTCCGTCGGCACGCCCTTCGCCTGCGCGAGCTTGCGGATCGCCTCGTCGGCCGGCATGTCGAGGTCGACGATGCCCTCCGGGTAGCCGGGGCCGATCGCCAGCTTCTCCATGTAGACGTCCGGAGCATTGAGAAGGTCGCCGTTGGAGGCGATCGCGAGGACCGCTAGCGAGTTCGGCATGTCCTTGGCGCAGAGTGTCGTCCCCTCGAGCGGGTCGAGCGCGATGTCGACGCGCTGGCCGCCGGCGCCGACGCCCTCGCCGATGTAGAGCATCGGCGCCTCGTCGCGCTCGCCCTCGCCGATCACGACGATGCCTTCGATCTTGAGGCGGTTCAGCTCCCGGCGCATCGCGTCCACCGCCGCCTGGTCCGCCGCCCGCTCGTCGCCCCGGCCGCGCAGCCGGGCGGCCGAGACTGCCGCGCGCTCCGTCACGCGCATGACCTCGACGGTGAGCACGCGGTCGAGCGCGCCCTTCGGTGTGCGATCGTCTTGCATGGGGGGCTGGCGCTCCGGCTTGATTTCCGCCCCTTTTGACGCGGGGGCGGACGCTGTGCAAGGTCCGCCCGCGTATGAGCGCCACCCCCCTCTACATCCTCTCCGCGTTCGACGACGGCGCCACACCCTTCTACACGGCGGAGGCGTACGTCGCCGCATGCTCGGTGCGCCGGCACACGGCGGCGCCGATCCGGCTCCTCACCAGCGAGCCGCGGTTCGTGGAGCGCCTGGCGGGTCGGCCGGACTTTCCATTCACCGACGTCACGACCTTCGGAACGGACGCGCTGCCGAAGGCGCACAAGATCCGCGCCATCGGCGAAGCGGGCGAGGCGCCGTGCATCTTCCTCGACACCGACACGATCGTCCTCGCCGACATCAGCCGCGTGTTCGAGATGGCACCATTCGAGGTGGCGGGGGTACCCGCCCCCGGCCGCGATGCCATCGACGGGATGGACGACGCGGTGCGCGCGGAAGCCACCTTCCGGCATCACCTCAACTCAGGGGTTCTCTGGATCGCGGCCGGCTATGCGGAGCGGCTTGCCGACCGCTGGCGCGAGCGCTTCAGGCGCGCGACGGCGCGGGGGCGGGTGACGGCGTTCGACCAGCCTGCCCTCCACGCGGCGCTCGCCGATCTCGGGACCAACGTGTTCGCGCTGCCGCCCAACTACAATTTCCGTGTCAACTTCGGCGGTCTCCTGTCGGGCGCCTGCTTCGTCCTCCACACGCACTACCGCCACGACCTCATGGCCCTCCTGCGGGCCGACCTCGCTGCGGAGGCGGTGGACCGGCTGATCGACCGGGCAGCGGCGATCAACGCCTCCACGGCGACGGGGGTGGTGCAGCCCGCTGGGAGCCGCAGCCTCATGCGGGCGGATCTCAGGCGCCATGGCTGGCGCCGCGGGCTCGGCGACCGGCTGCGCGACGCGCTCGGGCGCTAGCGGTCGGCCGGCCGCTCGGCCGCGAGAGGCCGGCCGCGATTCTGCTGCGGCACGTCAGGCCGGCTGGTCGACCCGGGCCGCCGCTTCCTCGGAGGTGAGAAAGGACAGCGTCACGCGCGAGCCGTGCCCAGGCTCGAGCTCGGCGACGTGCAGCTTGCCGCCGAGCCGATCGAGCAGCTCGAGCACGATCTTCGAGCCGAGGCTGTTCGGGTGCGGCCACTCCTCCGGCGTGATCCCGCGGCCGTCGTCGTGGACCGAAAGCCGCGCCTCCGCCCCGTCGCGGACGAGCTCGATGACGAGCGTGCCCGCCTCCTTCTCGGAGAAGCCGTGGCGGAAGGCGTTAGTGATGATCTCGGACAGGACGAGGCCGATGCGCCCGGCATCGTCGACCGACATCATCACCGGCTCGACCTCGACGTCGAGCTTGATGCCGGAGCGGCCGTCGATCTCGTGCAGCGTGGTCGCGATCCGCGAGACGTACTCGCCGAGGTCGAGCTTGCCGCCCACCGTGCCGCCGGTGTTGTCGACGAACTCGTCGTAGAGAAGACTGAGGCTCTGCACCCGGTGGGCGAGAAGGTCGACCATCTCGCCCGGGTTCCGCTTCGCCTGGATGCGGATGAGGCCGAGGATCATGGACAGGTGGTTGCGGACGCGGTGCTGCAGCTCGCGCAACCGGCTGTCGAGCTCGGCAATCCGGTCCTCCGTCGACGGCTCCTCGTCGGAGAGGAGCTGGACGCCGAGGAAGTAGATCAGCTCGCCGTCGTCGTCCCGGAGCGGCGTCAGCGTCAGGCGATTGGTGAAGCGCTGCCCGTCGGCGCGGTAGTTCGCGATCTCGACGGTGACCTCCCGGCCCTCGGAGATGGCGCTCCTCAGCACCTCCTTGTCCTCGTCGCTCGTCTCCTCGCCCTGGAGAAAGCGACAGTTCCGGCCGATCGCCTCCCGCGCGGGGTACCCCGTCATCTCCGTGAAGGCGCGGTTGACATAGATTAAAGGGCAATCTTCCTGATGCGGGTCAGCGATGACCATGGAGATCGGAAGATCTCGCACCGTCTGCTGGCTGATATTGCTCGGAAGCTCGGGTACCTCGGGTTCGCTCGTCATCGTGGTCGGCTCGGGGGGTCTCGCCAACGCTTTCTAACCGGTTCCACGCACCGCACCAGTGCCGGAGACCCTTTCGACGCGAAAGTTGCTATTCGTCAGAGAGTTTGAGCGATCCGGATCACATGGGGTGCGCGAACGATCACCCCGTCCGCCTCGATTGCATGCAGCGCCCGCTTCAGCGCCGTCTCGCTGGTGGGATAGGTGACGAGCACCACCGTCTGCTCGTCGAGGGGCGGCATGTGGTCCGGCCGGTGCGGCGTCTTCTGGACGATCTGTTCAAGGCTTATGCCCTCCGCCGCCATCCGGGAGGCGAGTGCGGCGAACGCCCCTGCCCTGTCGGCGATCGGCAGGCGCACATAGAAGGCGCCGAAATGGCCGGCAGCGGCCGCCTTGCGGAAGGGCATCAGCGTCGCCGTCGGGCGGCCGAGCGG